>DHCMC07803__coassemble_1506_pt1 | contig 11909 bp, 11 predicted proteins | sample DHCMC07803__metabat2_high_PE_053 | metagenome-assembled genome bin DHCMC07803 | reverse complement strand
CGTCGGCGATGAACAGATAGGTGGAGGTGGCCGCCCCCGGCACCGTCAGGCACTGGCTGATGTCGATGCCCAGCTCCCCGCAGGAGGCGGCGATGCGCTGGGCGTTCATGTCGTCCCCGAAGGCGGTGAGCATGCGCACGTCCGCCCCCAGCAGGGCCAGGTTGTGGGCGATGTTCCGCCCCACGCCCCCCAGGCTCATGCGCACCTGGCCGGGGTTGGAGTCGGCCGCCACCAGATCGGCATAGGGCCGGCCGCCGATGTCGATGTTTACGCCCCCCACCACCACGGCGTAGGGGGCGGTGCGCACGATGTAGCCCCTGCCGGCGATGTGGCCCTGCTTCATGAGATTGGATATGTGCACCGCCGCCGACGAGCGGGTGATGCCCGCCTTGTCCGCCAGCTCCTGCTGGGAGATCATGGGGTTCTCCTCGATCCACTTGAGGATCTGCCGCTCCCGCTGGGTCATGACCTCGCCCCCTAAACTTTTTGTCGCCAGGTAATCATATGCTTATAACGGGGGTTTGTCAATGGGGAAGGGGAACTGTTTGCAAATTTTTTCGTCCAAAGGACACGGCAAAAAACAAAAAGGAGGCTGAGACCATGAAAGCAAGTGTGAAAGCCCTGCCGCCCGCCCTGCTGGCCCTGGCCCTGCTGGCCGGGTGCGGCACATCCGCGGGGAGCGCCGCCGCCCCCACCCCTATGCCGCCGGAGAGTGTGCCGCCAACCGATGACCTGCCCGGCGTGGAGATGTGGGAGATGACCTGCCGCATCGTGGATGGTGCGGAGAATGGCGCCCTGATGCTGGCGGAGGGTGAGGACGGCCCCTATGACGGTACCGGGATCTATGCCTTTGCCGTGGGGGATACCCCGGTGTGGATCGACGGGGAGGAGAAGACTGCCGCCGACCTGACTGACGGCATGCTGGTGACCGTGACCTGGAACGGCATGGTGGCCGAGAGCTATCCGGGCCAGCTGGGGACGGTGTACGCCCTGTCGGCGGACAGCGGGGACACCGACGACCGCTGCGGCCTCTACCTCCAGGTGCTGGAGGATCTGTGGGAGACGGACCCCGGCCTCAACACCGGCCTGGAGGAGCTGGCGGTGGACTTCTCCGGCCTCACCGATCTGACGGAGAGCGAGAAGGCCGCTCTGGCCTGGGAATTCGGGAACGCCCACGGGCTGATGCCCATCACCGGCACCTGGGAGGAACTGGTGGAGCAGGGGCACATCGACGGGGAGAACCTGGTGTGGAACGGCAGCGGCTGCCTCTTCACCCTGACCGGCAGCGCGGAGGAGGGCTTCCAGGCGGAGAAGTGGGCCTCCGGCCTGGGGGCGTACTTCTTCACCGACTGCACCGCCCGGCAGAGCGCCGACGGCACCTGGACCTATCAGGTGGGCGGCCACGCCATCGCGTAAAGCCCTTCCTAAAAGCCCCCAGGGGCCGCGCCGCCGCGGCCCCTGGGGGCTTTTTTCTGCGTGCCAGGCCGCCTGGGCGCGGCACAGGCGCGGCGGATCAGTATCCGTTCACCACCGCGTCCAGCACCTGGGCGGCCACGGAGCCGGCCACGTCGGAGCCGGAGCCGCCGTTCTCCACCAGCACCACGAAGGCGTAGGGGGCGTCGTCATTGCGCAGGAAGCCGGCGAACCAGGCGTGGGGGGCCTGGCCGCCCCCCACCTCGGCGGTGCCGCTCTTGGCGCAGATGTCCATATTGGGGAAGCGGGAGGCCCCGTACTGCTCCGTGACGTTGCGGGCCATCATGTCCGCCATAGTCCCGGCGGTATCGGAGGAGATCAGGGTGCCGGTGCGGCCGGTCAGCGCGGGCAGGGAGGGCAGGCCCAGGGCGTTCTCCGTCCGCAGGATGAGCCGGGGCACCGCCGCCTTCCCGCCGTTGGCGATGGCCCCCATGTACACCATGAGGGCGCAGGGGTTGACCATGTCGTTGTGCTGCCCCACGCCGGCCCAGCCCAGCTGGTTGGCGGTGAGGCCGTCCAAATCGAAGGAGCCGGCGGCGGTCTTCAGGCCGTTCACGGAATAGGTGGAGGTCAGCCCCGCCTTGTCCGTATAGCGCGCCAGGGTGTCCTCCCCCAGCTCGTTGGCCAGCAGGGCAAACACGCCGTTGCAGGAGGAGGAGAGGGCGGAGTAGATGTCCAGCTCCCCGTGGGCGCGGGGGCAGGTCACCGCCCCGTCCCCCACCTGGGTGGAGCCGGTGCAGGTCCAGGTGCGGTCAAAAAGGTCGGGGATGTTCTCGATGGCGGCGGCCAGGGTCACCGTCTTGTACACCGAGCCCGGCGGGAAGGTGCCCGACAGGAGCCGGTTCAGGTACACCCCCTCCCAGGCCGGGTCGCTCTCCACGTCCTCCGGCGGATCCAGAGGGTCGAAGGCGGGGGCGGACACCATGCACAGGATCTCCCCCGTCTCGTAATTGTACACCCCCACCGCCCCCTTGCGGCCGTTCAGGGCGTTGTAGGCGATGTAGTTGTACCGGGCGTCCAGGGTGAGGTAGAGGTCGTTGCCCTCCCCCAGGGGGGACCAGGCCCCGGTAATGGGGTTATAGCCCGAGAGCCTGTCGGCAAAGGCCACCAGGGCCCCGGTGCCGATGCGGCCCTGGGCGTCCCCCACGGCGTGGAGGGTGGCCCGCCGGACGGTGGCGCCGTCGTACCAGCGGCGGCTTCCGTCCTCGTCCACCCAGGAGAGCGCGTCCCCGTCCCGGTCCAGCACCCGGCCCACCGAGAGCTGGCCCCGGCTGTTGTAGAGGTGCCGGTTGGCGGCAAAGGACACCCACCGCCCCCCGTTGAGGAAGAAGCGGAACACGAACACCCCGGAGCCCAGCAGGAGGGCGGCGGCCAGCAGCAGGCAGAGGACGGCCCGCTTTTCGATCTTCTTCACGGCGTCTCCCCTCCTCTCTCAGGCCGCCTGGGGGCCAGCCGGCTCCCCTGCCGGGCGGGCAGGCGGATGGCAAAGCTGGCGTTGGGCCGGGTGTCGGTGGCCTTCAGGAAGGCCAGCAGGCCCCAGGAGGCGATCATGGCGGTGCCCCCGTTGGACACGAAGGGGAAGGTCACCCCCGTCAGGGGGAGCAGATCCACCGCGCCGAACACGTTCAGGCAGGTCTGGAACACCATCATGGAGGTGGCGGCGCAGGCGGCGATGAGGTAGAAGGAGCTCCGCCCCGCCCGGCTGGCCCGGACGGCGAACACCGCCAGGGTGACGATAGAGGCCACCGCCAGCAGGGCGATGATGAGTCCCCACTCCTCGCACAGCATGCCGAACACCAGGTCGGTGTCCCCCGCCCCCACGTTGTGGAGCCAGCCCTCCCCGGGCCCCATCCCCACCAGGCCGCCGGAGGCGGCGGCGGACATGGTGCGGGTCTGCTGGTAGCCGCTGCCGGAGGAGGCGTTCTGCCAGGCGCGGCCCCAGGTGGCGAAGCGCCGGAGGATATAGGGCTTGAGGGAGAGCATGGTGAGCACGGCGAACACCCCGCCGCCGCAGATGAGGGCCAGGGTGGCCCAGTCCCCGGAGCGCAGGTAGGCGATCACCAGGAAGGTGACGAAGAAGATGGCGGCGGTGCCGAAGTCGCTCATATAGGCAAGGCAGGCCAGGCACGCCCCGGTGAGCAGGATGAACAGCCCCAGGTTCCGCTTGCGGAAGAGCCGCTCCAGGGTGGCCGCGCCGGCGAAGATATAGCAGATCTTGGCGATCTCCGAGGGCTGGACCGACACCCCGGCGATGGTGAGCCAGTTGGCCGCGCCGTACCGGGTCTGGGCCAGCAGGGCGGTGGCGGCCAGCAGGACGATGGCGCCCCCCGCCATGATCCAGCGGATGCGCTTGGCCCGGTCCAGGTCCCGGAGAAAGACCCCCAGCACCAGGAACAGCGCCAGCCCCAGCGCCACGCACAAAAACTGCTTGAGCAGGGCGGGGGTGTTGGAGGAGCTGGTCACCGCCAGGGACAGGGTGGACAGAAAGAAGGCGATGGTCTCCATCTCGAAGCCCACCTGCCCCATGGCCCGCAGGGACAGGAAGTAGAGCCACATGGTCCCCGTCAGCAGCAGGAAGGTCAGGGGGATGAGCAGCGTGGCGTTCTCCCCCTCGCTGATGGTGAGCTGCAGGCCGCAGAGCACCTGGAACACCGTCAGCAGCACCAGCCCCAGCCAGGGGGACACGGGCCGGCCGGACTGCCGCCGGCGACGGGCCTGCTCCTCCGGGGGCAGGGGGAGGAGCACGGTCTCCACGCCCCCCAGGCCCAGCACGTCGCCGTAACGCACCGGGGCCTCCCCCTCCACCGGCCTGCCGTTTACCGTCACGCCGCCCTTGGAGCCCAGATCGTAGGCCGTCCAGGTGTCGTCCTCCCGGCGGATGAGGGCGGCGTGCTGGCGGGAGACCACCGGGTAGTTGAGGGTCACGTCGCAGCTCTCCCCCCGGCCCAGGATGTTCTCCCAGTGGGTCAGGGGCTCCTGGGCCCCGTTGGGCAGGGTGAGATAGGCCCACACCTCCGGCAGGCAGGGCACCGTCAGCAGGGAGCGGATGACCCGGACCAGGATCAGCAGGGCCAGCACCGGGAACACAAAGCGCACCACGGCGGTGAACCAGGCGCAGGCCACCTGATGCTCCCCCATCCATAGGATCAGCCCGTCCATATCCGTCCCTCCTTTCCAAAAAGCTGTAACATGCAGTATAGCACAAACCGCCCCGGTAAAAAAGCGAATGCCCTGCCAAAGCCCCCATTTTTAAAGAAAACTTCACAATTTCAAGGGGACGGTGCGCGCGGCGCACACGCCCTCTTTACAACGCCGTTTCGCCGGCGGTATAATAAAAACACCCAAAAATCAAGACAAAGGACGTGAGATCATGCCTCAGATCGTGGACGCCCGGGGCAAGGCCTGCCCCACCCCCGTTATCATGGCCAAGAAGGTCATGGCCGCCGGGGAGAATACCTTTACCGTCCTGGTGGACAACCCCACGGCGGTGGAGAACCTGAAGCGCCTGGCAGCCAACCAGGGCTTTGACGTTGCCGTCACCGGGGGGGACGGGGAATTCTCCCTGGCCTTCACCCGCGCCGGCTGCCAGGCCTGTGAAGAGGCGGTGAGCGCCCCCCTGCCCGCCCCGGGGGCGGACTGGGCCGTGTTCGTGGGCCGGGACATCATCGGCGACGGGGACCGGGAGCTGGGCGCCAACCTGATGCGCATGTTTTTCTACACCCTGGCCCAGAGCGAGGACAAGCCGGGGGCGGTGCTCTTCATGAACGCCGGGGTGAAGCTGCCCACCCTGGACGAGCAGATCGCGGAGCACCTGAAGGCCCTGGAGGCCGCCGGGGTGGAGATCCAGGTGTGCGGCACCTGCCTGAATTTCTACGGCCTCACCGACCAGCTGAAGGCGGGCACGGTGAGCAATATGTACGACATCGTCTCCCGGATGCAGAGGGCCGCCAAGGTCCTCTCCCTGTGATGGACTACGCCCTGGTCACCTTCGCCTCCACCTACGGGGCCATCCGGGCCCAGGAGGCGCTGCGGCCGGCGGTGAAGGCCGTCACCATGCCGGTGCTGCGGGAGATCTCCCTGGGCTGCGGCATCGCCCTGCGGCTGGCCCCCGGCGATCTGGGGTTGGCCCGGACCGCCCTGGCCGCCTGCGGGCTGGAGCCCGGGGAGTACGCCTTTTACGCCGTCACCGGCTCCGGCCCCGCCCTGCGGGCGGAACGGCTGGAATAGGAGACAGAAGCGCACGCCGGAGGGGGATTCCCCTCCGGCGTGCGCCGTTCATTTATTCCTCCTCCCGGAAGGCGAAAAGAGTCTCCACAGGCACCTCAAACACCCGGGCCAGATCCATGGCCAGCTTGAGGGAGGGGTTGTACTGCCCCTTCTCCAGCCGGCCGATGGTCTCCCGCCGCACCCCCACCAGGGCGGCCAGGGCCGCCTGGTCCAGCCCCTTCGCCTGGCGGTACTCCCGCAGGCGGGTCTCCAGCCTCATGCGGAGAACCTCTCATAGCCCAGGAAGAGCAGGTCCTTGGCCAGGCAGGCCGAGGAGAAGAGGATAAGCACGTCCTCCCGGCCCAGGGTGATGCTCCAGCCGTCTACCTTCCCGCTCACGATCAGCAGAAGGCCCATGGCGACGAACAGAAGGGTAAACAGGGCGGAGTCGGCCCGGCGCTCGTTTTCGGCGGAGCGTTCGTCCCCTTTTTCCGTGAAGACGCCGGCGGCAATGAGGATGATGGCCGCCGCCATGGCCAGGAGCACCGCGGCTGCCCCGACGCGCAGGGGCAGGGGCAGGCTCCGCACGGGGTAGAGCCGGGCGAGCAGGCTGGCGGCCAGGATCAGGACCCAGCACAGGGCGTCGATCTGCCGGCTGCGAGTGAGAGTAAGGAATTTTCGGGTTTTCATAGCGGCCTCCGATGTGATATATTTGTCTCTTGTGTGAGAAATATATCACATCAGGGACCCCCTGTCAAGGGGAAAAAGCAAAACGGGCCTGGCGGGGCGTTATCTGCGCGCCGCCAGGCCCGTGTCCGCCGGACCGCTATTGACTGTCCGCCAGCAGGTCGCCCTGCTCCGGGTGGTCCTGGAACCACCGCTGTGCATAGGAGCAGGTGGGGACCGCCTTCATATCCCGGCGGCGGAGCTGGGCCACGGCGGCCTCCACCAGCCTGCCCGCCGCCCCCTGCCCCCGGAGGGAGGCGTCCACAAAGGTGTGGTCGATGTCGGCCACGCCGGGGCGGGTCTCCGGGAAGGTGATCTCAGCCACCAGCTTTCCCGCCTGGTCCTCCGCCCAGATGCGGCCGTCGGTCTCCTGAAATTGCATGATGATGCTCCTTTCTGATTTTGAATCAATGGCGGGGGCGGGTGCGGATCGAACGCACCGGGGCGGGAACGCCGCCCCCAACGGTTTTGAAGACCGCGGGGCTCACCAGATACCCTTCCGCCCCCATATGGGGGAGGTCACCGCAGCCGGCGGGCCTCCCCGTTTTTTTCCGTTTTGCCGGCCCTGTCCCAGTACTCTAGCAGTAGCAGGGCGTACTTCCGGGACACGCCCAGTACGTCCCGGGCCCGGCCCAGGGCGAAGGGCTCCGCTCCGAAGGCGCGTTCCAGGGCCGCCAGCCCCTGCGCCAGGGCGGCGGCGTGGACCCGGAAGCCCTTGGCCACAACCACCAGCGTCCCCCTGTCGGTCAGGGCCCGGCGGGCCAGCTTCATCTCCCGCACCCGGCCGGGGAAGGCATCCTCCGCCGCCCCGTCCTCCGGGGCCTGCAGACCCGCCCGGCGGTAGAGGGCCTCCACCTCCCCCTCCAGGGCGGCGGAAGCCGGGGCCGCCGCCGGCAGAGCCAGGGCCGCCAGGAAGCTCTCCGCCGCTCCCCGGGGCAGGCCGGGAAAGAGCCGGTCCCGGATGGCGGGGCCGTCCAGTCCCTGCCGCTGCAGATCCAGGGCCGCCTGCCGCTTTCCGGCCAGGGCGGCGGGGGAGAGGAACCAGCCCGCCCCCTCCGCCCCGCCGGCGGAGCGGTAGGGGGCCGGATTCCGGGGGCGGAGGGGCAGGTCCCCCGCCTCCTCCAGCTTCCGCCGGGCGATGGCGACGGGGTCGCCGGCGGCCCGGACGGCCAGACCCGCCAGCCGCTCCGGGTCGTGCCGCCCCCGGCGGGGGGGATGGGTCTCCAGGATCACGCCGCCCCCCAGGGTGGCCAGGGGGGAGAAAAAGCGCACCACAAACCGGTCCCCCTCCAGGGCGGCCAGGGGCCCGGCCAGCCGCAGCTGGGCAAAGCCGGTTTCGCCGGGTTCCAGCTTGTCCCGTCCCAACAGGACGCACCGGCAGACCACCGCCCTCGTCCCGTGGTGGAGGTGGAGCTGGGAGTTGTTTTTCACGGGGTATGGGGCGTCGGGCAGCAGGGTGAGGGACACATCCACCCGGTCGGTGACCTCCAGCGCCCCCGCAGGGGCCAGGGTCATGCCCCGCCGGACCTGCTCCAGCCGCACCCCCGCCAGGTTCACCGCCGCCCGCACGCCGGGGGGCAGCTCCTCCGCCGGGACGCCGTGGCGCTCCAGCCCCCGCACCCGGACGGGGAGCGCCCCCGGCCACAGCTCCAGGGCCGCGCCCTTTGCCAGGGAGCCGCCGGTGAGGGTGCCGGTGACCACCGTGCCGCTGCCCGCCACGGGGAACACCCGGTCCACGTGCAGCCGGGGGGCGCCGGACGGGGCGGGGGGCGGCAGGGCGGCGGCCTGCTGTTCCAGGGCCGCCAGCAGCTCCGGCAGTCCCCGGCCGGTGACGGCGGACACCGCCGCCACCGGCGCCCCATCCAGGAAGGTACCGCGCACCAGGGCGGCCGCCTGCTCCCGCACCCCGGGGCGCTCCCCCAGGTCGGCCCTTGTGAGGGCCACCACCCCGGCGCGCACCCCCAGCAGGGAGAGGATGGCCAGGTGCTCCCGGGTCTGGGGCATGGGCCCCTGGTCGGCGGCGATGACGAGGAGCGCCAGGTCCAGCCCGCCGCAGCCGGAGAGCATGGTGGGGATGAACTTCTCGTGGCCGGGCACGTCGATGACGCTCAGCTGCGCGCCATTGGGCAGGGTGAGGGGGGCAAAGCCCAGCTCGATGGTCAGGCCCCGGCGCTTCTCCTCCGCCAGCCGGTCGGTGTCCACCCCGGTGAGGGCGCGCACCAGGGCTGTCTTGCCGTGGTCCACGTGGCCAGCGGTGCCCAGGATCACGCCTCTCCCTCCTTCCAGCCTCTCACAGCGGCGGCGATGACGGCCTCATCCCCCGGCAGCAGAGCGCGCACGTCCAGCAGCAGCTTACCCCTGTGGATGCGGCCCACCACGGGGGTCTCCCACCCCCGCAGGAAGGCCTCCAGCCCCTCCGGCCCCTCCGCCGGGGCCAGGGCCACCGCCCAGCCCGGAAGGGCCAGGCCCGGCATGGACCCGCCCCCCGCCTCCCCGGGGCTCTCCGCCACGGCGCAGGTGCAGCCCGCCGGGCACAGGGGGGTCAGGGCGGCGGCCAGCGCCTGCGCCTTTTGGCGCAGGGCCTCCGCCCCCGTCCCCAGCATGGCGGCCGCCGGGGGGAGGACCCCGTCCCGCCAGTCCATCAGGGTGGCCTCCAGGGCGGCCAGGGACAGCTTGTCCAGCCGCAGGGCCCGGGCCAGGGGATCGGCCTTCAGCCGCCGGATCAGGTCCGCCTTTCCGATCAGAATGCCCGCCTGGGGCCCGCCCAGCAGCTTGTCCCCCGAAAAGCAGGCCACGTCCGCCCAGGCCGCCGCCTCCTCCACCGTGGGCTCCCCGGGGAAGGGGCCGGCGGCCAGGGCCCCGCTGCCCAGGTCGCAGAGCAGCAGCGCCCCCCGCGCCCGGGCCAGCGCCCCCAGCTCGGGCAGGCCCGCCGCGCAGGCGAAGCCCACCACCCGGAAGTTGCTGGGGTGGACCTTCAGCAGGACCTGGGCCGCCCCGGAATCCAGGGCGGCGGCATAGTCGGCGGAGCGGGTGCGGTTGGTGGTGCCCACCTCCACCAGTCTGGCCCCGCTGCGGGCCAGGATGTCGGGCACCCGGAACCCGCCGCCGATCTCCACCAGCTCCCCCCGGGAGATGGCCACCCCCAGCCCGGGAGCGAGGACGGAGAGCATGAGCAGGGCCGCGGCGGCGTTGTTGTTCACCACGAAGGCCCCCTCCGCCCCGGTGAGCTCCTTCAGCAGGGCCTCCACCCGGCCGGTGCGGCTCCCCCGGCGCCCGCCGGCCAGGTCGTACTCCAGGCTGGCGTACCCCGCCGCCCCCTGCACCGCCTCCGCCGCCCGGGGGGAGAGGGGGGCCCGGCCCAGGTTGGTGTGCAGCACCACGCCGGTGGCGTTCACCACCCGCCTCAGGCCGGGGCGGGAGAGGGCCCTGGCCCGGGCCAAGACCCGGGCGGCCAGCATCGGGGCGGCGGGAGCCTGCGCGGCCTCCCCGGCCAGCAGGGCCCGCCGTGCCTCCTCCAGCGTCTCCCGGGCGGCCCGGCGCACCAGGGGATAGGGCAGGCCGCACCCGGCCAGCTCCGCCCGGGCCAGCAGCGCGTCCATTTTGGGCAGATGGGACAGCTCGTTTTCCGCCACGGCGGACCCTCCTTTCACAGGGCTTTGAGAGCAGTATATCACAATTTCACAGACCACAGCGTATAAACTTTACGGTTTTCAGAAAAACCCTTGCAAAATTCGGAAAGACAAGGAATAATTGCAGTTGACAGAGCACAGGCTCAGCGGGTATCATCAAATTGTGAAAAAATTGACGATACGTCCGCGGAAAGGGAGGACCGATCATGCGGGTATTTGAAACTCATGTACAGGAACTGAAAAACGACGTGCTTCGGGCGGTAGCGCGCCTGGCCTGGAAGGACGATCTCCAGACGGGCATCCTGGACATACCGGAGGAGATCATCCCCGGGCCCGAGGCCAAGATGCGCTGCTGCATTTATAAGGAGCGGGCCATCATCGGCCAGCGGGTGAAGCTGGCCATGGGGGGCGACCGCACCAACCCCAACCTGGTGGAGGTGCTGGACATCGCCTGCGACGAGTGCCCGGTGACCGAGATCTCCGTGGGCCCCTCCTGCCGCGGGTGCATCGCCACCCGCTGCGTCCACGCCTGCCCCAAGGACGCCATCACCGTGGTGGACCGCAAGGCCCAGATCGACCATAAGAAGTGCATCACCTGCGGCAAGTGCGTGGCCGCCTGCCCCTACGGGGCCATTGAAAAGAAGACCCGCCCCTGCGAGCGCAGCTGCAAGGCCGGGGCCATCTCCATGGGCCCGGACAAGAAGGCCTTCATCGACCCGGCCAAGTGCACCTCCTGCGGCGCCTGCGTCTACCAGTGCCCCTTCGGCGCCATCATGGACAAATCCTTCATCGTGGACGCCATCCAGATGCTCCAGGGCGCGGAGAAGTGGGGCTTCCGGGTGTACGCGGCGGTGGCCCCCTCCATCGCCGGCCAGTTCGCCCCCGCCGACCTGGGCCAGGTGGTGACCGGGCTGAAGATGCTGGGCTTCCACGACGTGGTGGAGGTGGCCCTGGGCGCCGACATGACCGCCAAGGAAGAGGCGGGCGAGCTGGAGGAGAAGGGGATGCTGGCCTCCTCCTGCTGTCCGGCCTTTGTGGATTACGTGGAGAAGAACTTCCCCGAGCAGGCCCATTTGGTCTCCCAGACGCCGTCTCCCATGGTCATGGCCGGCCGGTACATCAAAAAGCGCGATCCCTCCGCCAAGGTCATTTTCATCGGGCCCTGCGTGGCCAAGAAGAAGGAGGTCAAGCTGGGCAAGACTATGCGGGCGGTGGACAGCGCCCTCACCTTTGAGGAACTCTACGCCATGTTCGAGTCCCGGGGCATCGACGTATCCAAGCTGGAGGACGCGGACCTGGACCAGGCCAGCGGCTTCGGCCGCTCCTTTGCCCGCAGCGGCGGCGTCACCGCCGCGGTGGCTGAGGCGTTGAAGGAGCGGGGCAGCGACTTCAGCCTCAATCCCCTGCCCTGCAGCGGGCTGGAGGCCTGCAAGCTGGCCTTCCTGAAGGCGGCCAAGGGCGTGGGCGACTTCAACTTTATCGAGGGTATGGCCTGTGAGGGCGGCTGTGTCCAGGGCCCCGCCCAGCTCATCCGCTCCCCCAAGAACCAGGGGGATGTGGACCGGCATGCCAAGCAGGCCGAGGGCCGCACCATCGACAGCGCCATCACTGCGGCCGAGCAGGCCGGGGCCGCGGAGGAATAGGCCCGACCTGCCGCAGAAAATACGCGGCCCCGCCGGGAGACCGGCGGGGCCGTTTTGCGCCCCGGCCCGGCGCGGCGGGCCGCCTACGCCGGCGCTGCGCAGCGCGTGCCCTTTGAACGGCAAAAAAGCGGCCTCGGGCTGGAAAAGTCCGAAAAACCGCTTGCACTCAAGAGGGATATGGTCTAAAATAGTGTCAAGGCGAATAATAAGGGCAGGACATGAGGGATTGCCG
>DHCMC07803__coassemble_1494_pt1 | contig 12038 bp, 8 predicted proteins | sample DHCMC07803__metabat2_high_PE_053 | metagenome-assembled genome bin DHCMC07803 | reverse complement strand
CCTGGCCCAGGCGGGTCTCCCCCATGGCGAACCAGGAGCCCGACTTCTGCACCAGGTCCAGCTTGGTGGCCAGGTCCAGGATCTCGCCCACCTTGGAGATGCCCTCGCCGTACATGATGTCGAACTCCGCCTCTTTGAAGGGAGGGGAGACCTTGTTCTTCACCACCTTGGCCCGGGTGCGGCTGCCGATGATCTCAGAGCCGCTCTTCAGGGCCTCGATGCGCCGCACGTCGATGCGGACGGAGGCGTAGAACTTCAGGGCCCGGCCGCCGGTGGTGACCTCCGGATTGCCGTACATGACCCCCACCTTTTCCCGCAGCTGGTTGATGAAGATGACCACGCAGTTGGTCTTGGAGATGCAGCCGGCCAGCTTGCGCAGGGCCTGGCTCATGAGCCGGGCCAGCAGGCCCACGTGGGAGTCCCCCATGTCCCCCTCGATCTCCGCCCGGGGGGTGAGGGCGGCCACAGAGTCCACCACCACCACGTCGATGGCGCCGGAGCGCACCAGGGCCTCGCAGATCTCCAGGCCCTGCTCGCCGGTGTCGGGCTGGGAGATGAGCATGGAGTCGATATCCACACCCAGGGCCCGGGCGTAGGAGGGGTCCAGAGCGTGCTCGGCGTCGATGAAGGCCACCTCGCCCCCCCGCTTCTGGGCCTCGGCCACGATGTGCAGGGCCAGGGTGGTCTTGCCGGAGGACTCGGGGCCGTAGATCTCCACGATGCGCCCCCGGGGGACGCCGCCGATGCCCAGGGCCAGATCCAGAGACAGGGAGCCGGTGGGAATGGCCTCCACCACGATGCCGGCGTTGTCGCCCAGGCGCATGATGGAACCCTTGCCGTAGGCCCGCTCGATCTGGGCCATGGCGGTCTCCAGGGCGCGCTTCTTATCCGATGCGGGGGCCGCAGACTCCACCGCAGGTCTCTTCTTGTCTGCCATAACTGTATGTACTCCTCTCAGGCGGTGCAGGCCGCCGGTATTTACATCTCAGAGCAGGCCCGCCGGTCATCGGGCCTCCGGGATCTCCCGGTGCAAACGGGCGGATGATATCCGCCCCTGCAAATTTCTCATTTCTAACGCTCCGCGGTCCCCTCCACCACCCGCCAGATGCCGGCGGTGTCCTGAAAGGTCTGAATGTCCGCAAAGCCGTTCTGGATCAGGATCTGCTCCACGTCGGGGGCCTGGCCAATGCCCACCTCGAAGGCCAGGGTCCCCCCCAGCCGCAGGGCGGAGCTCCAGCGGGCGGCGATGAAACGGTAGAAGTCCAGCCCGTCGGCCCCGCCGTCCAGGGCGGAGCGGGGCTCATAATCCCGCACCGACACATCCAGGCCGGCCAGGTCGCCGGTGGGGATGTAGGGCGGGTTGCAGGCGATCACGTCAAAGTCCCACAGGGCGGGCTCCGGGTCGGCCAGGGCGTCGGCCTGGACGCAGGTGACCCGGGCGTTGAGCTCATGCCGGCGGACATTGCGCTTGCACACCGCCAGGGCCCCCTCGCTCTGCTCGGCCAGCACCACCCGGCAGCCGGGCACATTGGCGGCCACCGCCAGACCCACGCAGCCGCTGCCGGCGCACAGGTCCAGCACCCGGGCCCCCTCCCCTGCCGCCCTGGCCAGGAGGATGGCCCGCTCGGCCAGGACCTCGGTGTCCAGCCGGGGGATGAGCACCTCGGGGGTGATGAACAGGGGCAGGCCGTAGAACTCCCACTCCCCAATGAGATAGGCCACCGGCTCCCCCGCCAGGCGGCGGGAGACCAGGTCCTTCAGCCGCGCTTCCACCGGGTCTGGGGCGTAGAGGGCCATGTCCCGATAGAACTGCTCCCGGCTCTTGCCGGAGGCGCAGCACACCAGTTCACGGGCCTCCAGCTGGGCCCCCTCGACCCCCGCCTGGCGGAGGGCCCGCCGGGCGTCCAGGTAGAGGTTGTTGTACGTGGTCGCCATCCAGAAACCACTCCTCTGTTTTCTCTCTTCTCTCAAGGGGCGGCCGCAGGCCGCCTTTTTTTAGCGGGAGGCGCGCCGGGTCGCCGCGCCCCGCGTCCTGGCGGAATTCCGCGCTCCACAGAGTGCGGCATCCCTGACGCGCCGTCCGGCCGCTTCCTACCACTTGTCCTTGCCCTGCTCCTCCGGCAGCACCAGGGTAAAGGCCCGGATGCCCACTTCGATCATGGAGTCGTCCGGCTCGAAGGTGGTCCAGTTCTGGAGCCACAGGCCGGGGGCGGTCATGATGCGGGTAAACCAGTTGTCGTACCGGCCCACCAGGCGGTTGAACTCGTAGGTCAGGCTGACGATCACCGGCAGCAGCAGCAGGTGCAGGCCCATGCGGGCGAAGGTGTTGGTCACCTCGATAAAGCTGAAGAGCACGCTGGAGAGCAGTATGCTCACCACGATGACCACGAACAGGAAGCTGGTGCCGCAGCGGGGGTGGTGCCGGGGCTGGACACGGACGTTCTCCACCGTCAGGGGCAGGCCGTGCTCATAGCAGAAGATGGTCTTGTGCTCGGCGCCGTGGTACTGGAACACCCGGTGGATGTCCTTCATGTGGGAGCAGAGGATCAGGTAGCCCATGAAGATGACGATGCGCACCACGCCCTCCAGCAGGTTGCGCAGCCACATGGGCAGGGGCACCGCCAGGCCCAGAAGCCCCGTCAGGGCGGTGGGCAGCAGGATGAACAGCCCCACGGAGAACAGGATGCCCAGCACCACCGCCAGGGTAATGAAGAAGGAGGCGGCCTTCTCGCTGCCCAGCTTCTCGTCCAGCCAGCGCTCGAATTTAGAGGGCTCTTCCGGCTCCTCCTCGTCCTCCGGGAAGAAGGAGGCCGAGAACATCAGGGCCTTCACCCCGTTGGCCAGGGAGGAGCAGAAGTTGAACACGCCCCGGATGAAGGGCACCCCAAGCAGCGGGTGCCGGTCCTTGATGAGCACGCGCTGCTCCACCTGCTCCACAAGCTCGCCGTCGGGCTTGCGCACCACCACGGCCTTCTTCTCCGGGCCCAGCATCATGATGCCCTCGATGAGCGCCTGGCCGCCGATCATGGTCTTGTAGGGCGTGGCGCAGGACTGCTTGCTTTCGTTTGGCATGTAGTCAGAGTCTCCTTGAATTTGAATGGATAATTGATAATTGAAAATTGAGAATTGCCGTCAGAGGGAGTCGTGTGTTCTGCGGCACCCCTCCCGCCATCGGAAATTATCAATTATCCATTATCAATTCTCAGTTATTTATTGTACCAAACCCGCGCCCTGATTGCAAGGGGCGCGGGCCGGAAAAATGAAACAAATGTTCTATATCTGCTGCGCGCCGCCCAGCGGCAAACGGATGGTGACCATAAAGCCGCCTTCCTCCGCATTGCCCACCTCCAGCGTGCCGTTGTGGCGGGTGATGATCTCGTCGCACACCGCAAGGCCGATGCCGGAGCCTCTGGCCTTGGAAGATCCCTTGTAGAACTTCTGCTTGATGAAGGGCAGCTCGTCGGCGGGGACGCCGGGGCCGTAGTCCCGGATGGTGATGACCGCCTGATCCCCCTCCCGCCGAATAGCCGTGTCGATGCGCTTGCCGGAGCCGCCGTGCTTGGCGGCGTTGTCCAGCAGGTTGCAGAACACCTGCCGCAGCCGCTCCGGGTCGCCGTTGAGGAGGGGGAACTCCTCCTCACAGTCGGTATAGTTGAGCTCGATGCCCTCCCGGCGGAAGAACTCCCGGTAGGTGTATACTGCGTCCTCCAGCTCGGCCTTGATGTCCATGGGCTCCACCGTCAGGGTGAAGCGGCCGTCCTGGATGCGGGAGAACTCCAGCAGCTCCTCCACCATGTTGGTCAGCCGCCGGGCCTCGGAGACGATGATGCCCATGCCCTTCTTCACGTCCTCCGCGTCACGCACTTCCCCGTTCATGATGGTCTCCGCCCAGCCGTTGATGGCGGTGAGTGGGGTGCGCAGCTCGTGGGAGACCGAGGAGATGAACTCGTTTTTCATCTTCTCGCTCTGGCTGATCTTCAGGGACATGTCGTTGATGGCGTCGGTCAAATCGCCGATCTCGTCGTCAAAGCGCTTTTTCAGCTGGACGCCGTAGGAGCCTGCGGCGATATGCTTGGCGGTCTCGGTGATGCTGGCCACCGGCTCCACGATGGTGCGCACAAAATACAGGTTGGAAAAGTACACCATAGCCAGGATGGCCAGGCCCACCCCCAGGGAGGCGCCCACGATAAGGACGATCTGCCGGTCCACCGTGCGCAGGGAAGTAACATACCGCATGGCGCCCACTACCTCGCCGTTGACGACCAGGGGGCTGGTGGCGGCCATGATGTGCTCGCCGGTGCTGGGGTCGTTGCCTGTCCAGGTGCTGGTGCGGCCCTGGCTCAGGGCCTCGGCAATGTCCGGGGTGCCGGGGGAGCGGAAGGCGGTCAGGTCGGAGCTGGAGAAGCGGATCTGCCCGCTGGAGTCCAGGTATTCCACCTCCAGCTTGTCCCCGGAGGGGTCGCCGGACACCATGGAGCGGGCATATTCATAGTAGCTGCTCCCCGAGGAGAAATAGTTGAAGCTCTGCACCGCGTTCTCCGCCTTCTGGGACAGAGACTCGCTGAGGGTAGAGTAATAATAGCTCCCCATGGCGGCGGAGAAGGCCGACACCGCCAGCAGCACGATGAACAGCACCACGCTGATGGAGTTGACCATCCACCGCTTGCGGATGCCGCGAAAACCCTTTTTGTGTTTCATAAGCCGGCCGTTCACCTCCCGGAGCTCAAACATAATGGGCCGCCGTCAGAAGCCCCACTTGTATCCGTATCCCCAGACGGTGGTGATGTACGTGGGGTTGGTGGGGTCGTCCTCGATCTTGATGCGCAGGCGGCGGATGTTCACGTCCACGATCTTGACCTCGCCGAAGTAATCCCGCCCCCAAACGCTGTCCAGGATCTCCTCCCGGGAGAGGGCCTTGCCGGGGTTGTCCATGAACAGCTTCATGATGGCATACTCCACCTGGGTGAGCTTCACCCGCTGGCCGCTCTTCTCCAGGGTGCGGTTGCGGGTGTTCAGCAGGAAGGGCGGCTGGCTGATCTCCCCGGTGTCCACGGGGTTACCGCCGCCGGCCCGGCGGTAGAGGGCGTCGATGCGGGCGGTGAGCTCCGCCGGGGAGAAGGGCTTGGTCACATAATCGTCCGCGCCGGTCATAAGGCCCGTCACCTTGTCCATCTCCTGGGTACGGGCGGTGAGCATGATGATGCCGATCTGATTGTCGGTGGCCCGGATCCGGCGGCACACCTCGAACCCGTCCATGTCGGGCAGCATGATGTCCAGCAGCGCCACCTTGATATCCGGGTTGCGCTTGAGCTGGGCCAGGGCCTCCTCGCCGGTCTCGGCCTCGATGGCCTCGTACCCCGCCCGTTTCAGATTGATGACCACAAAGCTGCGGATGTTGGCCTCATCCTCCAGCACGAGCACTTTTTTCATTTGGGCTGCCTCCTTCTCAACTGCTGTAGGTCAATTCGCTGGTAATAAGGGCGAAATTGGCCCGCACCCCCTCCTCGTCCAGTCCGCAGTCCCAGCCGTTCTGGATCAGGCGGGCGGCGTAGATCACGTCGTCCCCCGCCCCCTCCGGCATCAGGCGGAAGCGTCCGGTGAGGTTGGCCCGCATATATCGATTGTCTCCGCTGAGGGCATAGATGGCCAGGAAGGGCTGGGGATCGGCCTCGCTGTCCTGTTCCCAATAGGAGAAGATGACCGCCCGCTCCCCGCCGGCTACGTCGCTGCGGGAGACGGTGATCTTGCCCTCCCAGCTCTCCGGCAAAATGAAATACCAGCCGTCCCGGTCATTGTAATAGGTGGTGTACACCAGCTCGGCGCTGCCGTCAATGTCGTACTGCATCCAGCGGATGGCCCAGAAGTTCACCGCAATGCTGGAGCTGGTGGGGTCGGGCAGGGCGTAGGGGTCGGGCAGCTCCAGGATCCCGTCCCGGTTGATGTCCCGGGCGGACACCGCCGTATACCAGCGGATGGTCGAATCGCTCTCGCCGGTGGCCGGGTCCAGCGTGATGTTCTGCAGCGCCCCGTCCTTCCAGGCGAAGATATCGGTGATCTGCCCGTCTCCGCTGTAAGAGGACATGCCGAAGGCCCCCAGCTCCTCCCCCGGGGCGTAGCCGGCGGAGGAATAAGCCGCGTCCACGAAGACGGCGGGCACCCCGCCCCGGAGCAGGCCGGTGCGCACGCCGCCCTCGGTCAGGCCGGTAACGCTGCGGGACAGGGGCGCAGAGGAGACCACCTCCATCACGCCCTCCCGGAAATCATACAGCTCCGCGCGGTTGGCCCCCTCCCCCGTGCCGGTGTGGAGGACCACGATCTCGTCCACCTCGTCCTGGTCCAGGTCGCAGACCTGGTAGGCGGCATATTCCGTGCGCATAAGTTCCAGCACCTGGTCGTTGTGGATGGAGTAGGCCGCCAGGGAATAGAGCCGGTCGCTCTGCTGCCATCCCACCACGATCTCCTTGCCGGTGACGCCGTCCAGGTCCCGGTAGCCCACCACATTGATGGCCGTTCCGGCGCTCTCGATGGTGGCGGCCAGCTGGTAGTCCTCTCCCACCTTTCGATAGATGCATATCTTCAGCTGCCGCTCGTCAGAGGCCACGCGGAAAAAGGCGATGGCCTCCTGCACCCCGTCCCCGTCCAGGTCCTGGAGCTGCACCTTCTGGGTCAGCTCCCCGGTAAGGGGGGCGGCATATTCGCCGCCGGCGTTGAGCACCTCATTGATCTTCTCGTCCAGCTTCAAATAGTCGTCGGGGGCCTTGGGCTGGGCATACAGATCGTCCGCCGACTGGGAAAAACAGCCCGCCAGCAGGAGCAGGGCCCCCACCGCCAGGAGCAGTCTGAATCGCTTCACAGGATCACCCCTTTGTGGGAATGGGTCGATACAGAATATATCATACCACACCTGCCAACAAAATGGTACGGTATTTTCACATTTTCCTCTCCGCCCCTTGCCAAGCCCGCGGCGGTCATGTATAATAAGGAGCATATCTGCCGGTATGATGGAATTGGTAGACGTGACGGACTCAAAATCCGTTGGTGGCAACATCGTGTCGGTTCGAGTCCGACTACCGGCACCACGTCGGAGCAAAGTCCGCTTTGCTCCGACGTCTTTTTATGCCTATGGCAAAAAAAGACGTCATCCGCCCGCCCCTTGATCCTCCTTTCCAACTGCGACCCGTTGTGCTGGGCTCGCAGTTGGCGGGCCGCCCTGCGGGCGGCATTTTTCCCGATTAAAAAATTGTATCTTTACCGGCAAATTTGATCCCCTTTGCATGGAAACGCCTGTCAGGCAGCACAAAAGCGCCCCGGTCACCTCCAAATCGGACGTGACCGGGACGTTTTTTCATGAAAGGCGCAGGGCAAATGAACTGACGCCGCCGTTCGGCGCGGTCTTTTTATGCTCACGGCTCCCGCAGAAGGGCCGGCGCGTCCGGGCAGGCGGATCGCCCCGGGCCGCGGCGGGCCTACCGCCCGGCCTGGCGGTCGGCGAGGATCAGGCGCTTGACGGCCTCCACCCCCACGTCCAGGGCGGCGGTCAGGTCGTGGCTCTCCGCCTGGTCCAGGCCGGCGGCCTCCCGCTCCTGATTCCAGATGACGTGGAACACAGAACCGCACCGCACGCCCAGGGCGGCGGCGCAGCAGAACAGGGCGGCCGACTCCATCTCCGAAGCCAGCACCCCCAGCCGCTTCCACGCCTCCCATTTGTAGAGCAGCTCCTGACTGACCGGCATGCGCGCGGGATCGTGCTGGCCGTAGAAAGAGTCCTTGCACTGGACCACGCCGGCGTGCCAGCTCTTGCCCAGATCCCTGGCCGCCTGGACCAGGGCGGTCTGTACCTCATAGTCGGCCACGGCGGGGAACTCGATGGGGGCGTACTCCCGGCTGGCCCCCTCGTGGCGCACTGCGCCGGTGGCGATGACTACGTCGTCGCTCTTCACCTTCAGGGCGATGCCTCCGCAGGTGCCTACCCGGATGAAGGTGTCCGCCCCGATATTGTGCAGCTCCTCCATGGCGATCACCGCCGAGGGGCCGCCGATGCCGGTGGAGCACACGCTGACCTTCTCCCCCAGCAGCGTGCCGGTGTAGGTGGTGAACTCCCGGTTGGAGGAGACCTTCACCGGCTCGTCAAAGTAGGCGGCGATCTTTTCACACCTGCCCGGATCCCCGGGCAGGAAGCAGTAGCGGCCCACGTCGCCGGGACCGCAGTGGATATGGAACTGAAGCTCGTGCTGATGCACGCTGCTCACCTCGTCTTTCTTTTGAATATAGGTGGAGTGGACCCTATTATATCTGCTTTCCTGCCCATTTGCAAGATGTACAAACGCAGGCTGCGTTTGTAACTTTTTGTTGTTGCTTTTTTCACTATATTCCTTTAAAATAGGTGCGCAAAATCATCCCGCATTAATCAGAAAGGAGGCGACGGCCATGCACAGGGCGATCCTGCTCCCCATACTGGCGCTGGCCTGCGGGCTGGCTCTGGGCACCCTGCTGGGCACGGGCCGCCTTGCCCCCGGACTGGGCGCCGACGCCGCCGGTTCGGCCGGCGCCCCCGTTGTCCAGAACAGCCGGCTGGAGGCCGCCGCGCCCCAGGCCGCCCCGCTGGACCCCGAGGCGGACGAGCCGCTGCTGGAGCGGGCGCAGGCAGTGCTGGAGCAGCTGCGGGAAGAGGACTTCTCCTCCCTCTCCGCCCTGGTCCACCCGGAGAAGGGCGTCACCCTTACCCCCTTCTCCACCGTCACCCCCGACCGGGACCGCAGCCTGACCCCCAGCCAGGTCTCCGCCGTGGCTGAGGATGACGAGTTCTACGTCTGGGGCGTGATGAACGGCTCCGGCGCCCCGATCCGCTCCACCCCCGCGGAGTATTTCCAGCGCTTCGTTTACAACGCCGACTACGCCGAGGCCCCGAACATGGCTGTGGACACGGTCCTGCTCAGCGGAAACGCCCTGGAAAACGTGGAGGAGGCCTACCCGGAGGGGCGGTTCGTGGACTGCAGCTTCCCCGGGCTGGACCCGGAGCTGGGCGGCTACGACTGGTGCTCCCTCAAGCTGGTGTTCGAGCCCTGGGAGAACGACTGGTATCTGGTGGGCCTGGTCCACGGGGAGTGGACCACCTGAGTTTTCCATGCAGGCGCGCCGCGCCCCCGCAGCCCAGGGCGGGGCGTTTTGCGCCCTCCATCCCCCGCCGTACTCCGGCGGGGGATCTTTTTCTCCCGACTTTCTTCCCTTTCCGTCAAAAATATCCCGCTCCCCCCTTGCATCCCGGCCGCTTTTGCGTTAAGATGTGGCTTGCCTGACCGCGCTGCGCGCGGTCGGCTGTGTTTGGAAAGGATGAGTGGATCTTGAACATCATTATTGTGGGCGACGGAAAGGTGGGCTTCGCTCTGGCGGAGCACCTGTCCAAGGAAGCGCACAACATCACGGTGATCGACACCAACGACGACGCCCTCCGCCGGGCCTCCGAGTCCCTGGACGTGCTGTGCATCAAGGGCAACGGCGCCTCTCTCTCCGCCCTGCGGGAGGCCGACGCCGCCAGCGCCGACGTGGTCATCGCCGCCACCAGCCGGGACGAGATCAACATGGTGTGCTGCCTGGCCGCCAAGCGTCTGGGCGCCAAGTACACCATTGCCCGGGTCCGCAACGTGGAGTACGCCAGCGAGCTCTCCCTGCTGAAGGAGTCCCTGGGCATCGACCTGGTCATCAACCCGGAAAACGCCACCGCCGTGGAGATCTCCCGGCTGCTCCGCTTCCCCGCCGCGGCCAATCTGGACACCTTCTGCCGCGGCCGGGTGGAACTGATCAGCTTCCGGGTGCGGGAGGGGGACTTTGTGGCCGACCAGCCCCTGTCCGCCCTGAGCCACCAGCTCCAGGAGCTGCCCATGCTCCTGTGCGCGGCGGAGCGGGAGGGCACGGACCTTATCATCCCGGACGGGTCTTTCGTGCCCCAAGTGGGGGACCGGCTCTATCTCATCGGCCAGCCCACGGGCCTGACCGCCTTCTTCCGCCTGCTGGGCCGCCACACGCCCAAAAGCCGCAACGCTTTTCTGGTGGGCGGCGGACGGATCTCCTACTACCTGGCCAGCATCCTGGACCGGCTGGGGGTGCGGGTGAAGATCATCGAGCGGGACGAGGCGCGCTGCCGCGTGCTCAGCGAGGCCCTGCCCCGGGTCACCGTCCTGTGCGGCGACGGCACCGACCAGGATCTTCTGGAGGAGGAGGATGTGGCTGCCTCCGACGCCTTCGTCTCCCTCACCGACCGGGATGAGGACAACCTGATCGTAGGGCTGTACGCCATCCAGCAGGGCATCCCCAAGGTGGTGGCCAAATCCAACCGGCAGAACTACGGCGGGATCGCCCATGCCGCCGGGCTGGACAGCGTGGTCTCCCCCAAGATGATCACCGCCGGGCAGATCCTCCAGGTGGTCCGCGGGATGCAGAACTCCAAGGGCAGCGTCATGAATGCCCTGTACAAGATCGCCGACGGCCACGCCGAGGCCATGGAGTTCGTCGCCAATGACACCACCCGTCACCGGGGCGTCCCCCTGAAGGATCTGCGGCTGAAAAAGGGCATCCTGGTGGCCGTGCTGGTCCACCAGGGCCAGATCATCATCCCGGACGGCTCTTCTTCCCTCCAGGCCGGAGATACGGTCATCCTGGTCTCCCGTGACCATAAGATCCTGGATATCAACGATATCTTCGACGAGAGCTTTATGGATCTGGGAGGCTGAGCATGAATTTCAGACTGGTATTTCGCGTCACGGGCAAAACCCTGATGGTGCTGGCTGTTTCCATGCTGCTGCCCCTGCTGGTCTGCCTGCTCTACCAGGAAGACCCCCTCCCCTTCCTGCTGGCCATCGCCATCACCGGAGGGGTCGGCTTCCTGCTCTCCCTCATCCGCAGCAACGACCATTTCTTCCCCCGGGAGGGCTTTTTTGCCGTGGCCCTGATCTGGCTGCTGGTGGGCGTATGCGGGGCGCTTCCCTTTTACTTCTGCGGATTCTTTGAAAGCTATATCGACTGCTTTTTCGAGTCGGTCTCCGGCTTTACCACCACCGGCTCCTCCATCCTGACGGCGGTGGAGCCGCTGCCCCGGGGCATCCTGTTCTGGCGCTCCTTCATGCACTGGCTGGGGGGCATGGGGGTGCTGGTGCTCACCATCGCGCTGATGCCCGGCCTGGGCGCGCGCACCGTCCACCTGATGAAGGCAGAGAGCCCCGGCCCTGTGGTGAGCAAGCTGGTGCCCAAATCCAGCCAGTCCTCCAAGATCCTGTACGGCATCTATTGCGTCATGACCCTTGCCCAGATCCTCATCCTGCGGGTCGCCGGCATGCCCTGGTATGACAGTATCGTCAACACCTTCGCCACCGCCGGCACCGGCGGCTTCGCCATCAAGAACATCTCCATCGCCGCCTATGCCAACCCCGCCTTTGAGATCATCATCACCATATTCATGCTGCTCTTCTCGGTGAATTTCTCGGTGTACTTCCTGCTGCTGTGCGGGAAAGTGCGCCAGGCCCTGAGCAGCGACGAGCTGCGCTTCTTCGTGGTGGTGGTGGCGGCCAGCTCCCTGCTTATCGCCGTGAACATCTACCACCTGTTCGGCAACGTGGGGGACAGCCTGCGCCACGCCGCCTTCCAGGTGGCCTCCGTCATCTCCACCACCGGCTTTGCCAGCACCGACTTCAACCTGTGGCCGGAATTCTCCCGGACGCTCCTGGTGCTGCTGATGTTCATCGGCGCCTGCGCCGGGTCCACCGGCGGGGCCATCAAGTGCTCCCGGGTGCTGCTGCTCATCCGCGCCATCCGCCGGGAGATCCGCCAGGTCATCCATCCCCGGGTGGTCAACGTGGTGAAGCTGGACGGGCATGTGGTGGACGAGAAGGACCTGCGCTCCACCATGATCTTCTTTGCCGCCTACATGTTCATCACCCTGGGCGCCACCCTGCTGGTGTCGGTGGACAATTTCTCCTTCGGCACCACCTTCACCGCCGTGGTCACCTGCATCGGCAACGTGGGCCCCGGCCTGGAGATGGTGGGCC
>DHCMC07803__coassemble_1487_pt1 | contig 12085 bp, 11 predicted proteins | sample DHCMC07803__metabat2_high_PE_053 | metagenome-assembled genome bin DHCMC07803 | reverse complement strand
CAGTGCCTGACGGTGCCGGGGGCGGCCACCTCCACCTATCTGTTCATCGCCGACGGGCACGGGGACATGGCCCTGGCGGTGAGCGACATGGACATCTACAACCATGTGACCCCCGCCTTTTTGGCAGGCCGGTCCAGGCTGCTCCAGAACGCACAGCTCGTCGTGGTGGACACCAATATTCCCTCAGAGTCCATCGCCTGGCTGGCGGAGAACGTCCGCCTGCCCATCTTTGCCGACCCGGTGTCCACCGCCAAGGCGGAGAAGCTGCGCCCCGTGCTGGGGAAGCTCCACACCCTCAAGCCCAACCGGCTGGAGGCCGAGCTGCTCTCCGGCGTGGCCATCACCGGCCAGGAGAGCCTGGACCGGGCGGTGGATACCCTGCTGGCCACCGGCCTGCGGCGGGTATTCGTCAGCCTGGGGGGCGACGGGGTGTACGCCGCCGACCACAGCGGGCGGCTCCACGTGCCCTGCTGCCCCGGGGAGATGGTGAACACCACCGGCTGCGGGGACGCGGCCATGGCCGCCATCGCCTGGGCCTACCTGGAGGGTACCGACCTGGAGGGCACCGCCAGGGCCGCCATGGCCGCCGGCGCCATCGCCATGGAGAGCGCCGAGACCATCAACCCGGCCATGAGCGCCCAGGCGCTGAAGGCCCGCATGGGCCTGCGCGGGCAGGACTGACCGCGGATATATCAGTTTGAGAAAGGGGGCCGGAGGCCGTGGGCTTTTGGCTGGCACAGATCCTGGGGCTTGTGGGCTCCCTGATCTCCATCACCTCCCTGCAAAGCGGCAGCCGGAAAAGGATCCTGGCCCTCCAGCTGCTGTGCTGCGTGCTGTGGGTGGCCCAATACGGCCTGCTGGGTGCGTGGACGGGGGTGCTCATCAACCTGCTGGGCCTGGCCCGGGGCACCGTGTGCGCCTTCAACGACCGGCCCTGGGCCCGCAGCCGGGTGTGGCTGGCCCTCTTCCTGGTCTGCTACGCCGTGTCCCCCCTGCTGACCTGGGACGGCCCCTACTGCCTGCTGCTGGGCCTGTCCATGATGCTGACCACCGTGGGCCTGTGGAGCCGGAACCTGCGGCTGACCCGGCTGCTCTTCCTGCTCAACTCCCCGCCCATGTTTCTCTATAACCTGATCGCCGGCGCCTGGTCCGGCGCGGCCATCGAGGCGGTGGCCTTCTGCTCCTTCGCCCTGGCCGTCTGGCGGTTCGACCTGCGCCCCGCCGCCCGGGCGGAGCGCTGACCCTCTCCAACTCGCGATCTTTTTATATAATATTACAGGAGGTAATCTTCAATGAACCTGAACAAGTATCTGGACGTAGCCCCCGAGGTGGCCCAGGCCGTGGCTGACGGCAGGCCCGTGGTGGCCCTGGAGTCCACCATCATCTCCCACGGCATGCCCTATCCCCAGAACGTGGAGACCGCCCTGAAGGTGGAGCAGATCATCCGGGAGAACGGGGCGGTGCCCGCCACCATCGCCATCCTGGGCGGCCGGCTGAAGGCGGGCTGTACCCGGGAGGAGATCGAGTACCTGGGCAAGCAGGGCCAGGCGGTGACCAAGGCCAGCCGCCGGGATCTGGCGGTGCTGTGCGCCCGGGGGGCCGATGGGGCCACCACCGTCACCACCACCATGATCATCGCCCACATGGCGGGCATCCAGATCTTCGCCACCGGCGGCATCGGCGGGGTCCACCGCGGCGCGGAGACCACCATGGACATCTCCGCCGACCTGGAGGAGTTGGCCCACACCCCCGTGATGGTGGTGTGCGCCGGGGCCAAGTCCATCCTGGACCTGGGCCTCACCCTGGAGTACCTGGAGACCCACGGCGTGCCCGTGCTGGGCTACGGCACCAAGGAGCTGCCCGCCTTCTACACCCGGAAGAGCGGCTTTGCGGTGGACTATGAGGTGGACAGCCCGGAGGAGCTGGCCGCCATCTTCCACGCCTCCCGCTCCCTGGGACTGGAGGGCGGCATGCTGGTGACCAACCCCATCCCCGAGGAGTACTCCATGGACCACGAGGTCATCAGCCGCGCCATCGACCAGGCCATCGACGCGGCCAACGCCCAGGGCATCCACGGCAAGGCCACCACCCCCTTCCTGCTGGCCAAGGTAAAGGAGATCACCGGGGGCGACAGCCTGGACGCCAACATCCAGCTGGTGTTCAACAACGCCCGCCTGGCCGCCCGCACCGCCGCCGCGCTGTGCAAGCTGGGCTGAGGCCCTGAAACAGACCAGACCCCGCCGGAAGCTGCTCCGGCGGGGTCGTTTTTTGCCATATATACGTAACAATCTTTCTTTTTCTTTACATTGCCGCCCATTTTATTGCATCCCCCCTGCCAGAACCGTATAATGGTGCCATCAAAACCAGTCCTTTCCCGCCCTGCGGAAAGGTTTTTGCAGAAAAGAGGCGATCTTTATGGCACATAAGCGGTCCCTTTCCGCCCGGCTGCTGGCCCTGCTGCTGGCGGCGGCCCTGCTGGGCGCGCCCGCCGCCCTGGCCGCGGAAGACGGGCAGGCGGAGCTGCCCGCCGCCGCGATCTATACAACCAGTGATATGCTCGGAAAATTATACGCGGAGGACCCGCTTACCGGCCAGGCTCAACCGGCTACCTACGGCAAAGCGGCTTCCGCCCTGGCGGATGAGTCCCTCCCGGCGCCGGCCCTGCTGCTGGACGCCGGCAACGCGGTATACACCGGGCTCACAGGGGAGGACGGCGACGCCGTGGCCGCCGCCCTGCGGTACATAGGCTATGACGCTCTGGTGCCCGGGGTGGAGGAGTTCCGGCTGGGGGCCGGCTACCGGGCCGAGTTCTTTGCGGACCTGGCGGACAGCCAGGGGGAGGGCACGCCGGTGGATGTGCTGGCGGCCAATCTGCTGGAGGAGGACGGCGAAGCCGCCGCGCCCTACATGGTCTACGCCCTGGACCTGGGGGACACCCAGGTGCGGGTGGGCGTGCTGGGCCTCACCGACCCGGACATGGACACGCTGCTCCCCCAGCGGCTGTACGGCGATCTGCGCTTCTCCCACGCCGACAATGAGGAGCAGTCCCTGGCCCGGGAGTGGGAGCGGTACCGCGCCCAGCTGGAGCAGGACTGCGACATCACCGTGGTAGTCTGCCGGGGGGACAGGGATACCCTGTCCCAATTCGCGGCGGCCACCACCGGCATCGACCTGCTGGTGGGCGGTTCCGGCGAAGCCGGCTACGAGACCTTCCAGAACGTGGACGGGGAGAGCGTCCCCTACGTCTGCGGCGGGGGCACCGCCCTCACCTGCACCACGCTCACCCTGGATGAGGACGGCGCGCCGGTGCTGGGGAACAGCACCCTGGTGGACCTGTCTGATTATGCCGCCGACAGCACTCTGGCCAGCCTCACCGCTTCCTCCGCTTCCGCGCTGGAGGCCGCCGGCACCCGCCGGACGGGCACCCTGTCCGGCCAGTGGGAGAGCGACGTCTCCCTCACCCGGCAGACCGACACTTTGGATCTGGTGGGCGAGGCCCTTCTGTGGGCCGCCGAGGCCGATGCCGCCCTGGTCCGCCCCGCCAGCCTGGGGCAGTTCTCGGTGGCCAGTCTCTTTGGCCGGAACGCCAGCACCGCGCCTCTCACTCTGGCAGACTGCGCCGCCCTGGCCCCGGAGCGGGTCCCGGTGGTGACGGTCTCTCTCACCGGCGCCCAGCTGCGCCAGTGGCTGGAGACCTGCGCCGGCCGGTATACCGTCACGGATGCCGGGCAGCCCGCCGGCGGGGAAGACGCCTGCTTCCTCTACGGCATGGACTACGCCCTCTTCCTGGGCGGCGCCGAGGGCCGGCGGGTCGCGGGCCTGAGCATCCAGGGCGCGCCGGTGACGGACGAGCAGGTCTTTACCGTGGCCTTGTCCGCCGCTTTACTGGACGACCCCGAGTTCCCCGACTGCACCGTTCTGTGGTCGGCCGCCGCCGACCAGGACTTCGCCTCCCAGGGCGGCTCCACCGCCGCCCTGCTGGCCGCCTATGCCGAGGACATCACCCACCAGGGCCGCACCGTCTCCCCCGTCCGCTCCAGCGTCTGGGCAGTCTACCCGGAGGCAGACGGCGCTTCCCTCACCCGGCTGGCCTTTGTGGAGCTGCTCTACGACCTGGCCGGCCGGCCCCAGCCCGGCGCCTCCGTTGCCTTTATGGATGTGGAGGACAGCAGCGCCGTGGTCTGGGCGGCGGAGACCGGCATCGTTACCGGCAACGGCAGGGGCAGCTTCCTGCCCCTGGACCCTGCGGACCGGGAGCAGGCGGCGGTGATGATCTATAACTATGCGCTGCGGGTGGGCGGCGCGGAACCCGTGGCCGCCGGGGAGGAGCTGGCCGGACTGCTGGACGGCATGGCCGTCTCGGCCTGGGCCCAGCCGGCCGTGGAGTTCTGTCTGGCCGGCGATATCATCCCCGCCGCCGGTACGAGGGGGGATCTCTTCCTCCCCGCCAGCCCCGTCACCCGCCACGAGGCGCAGTACTTCCTGGCCCAGCTGGCGGACTATCTGGAATAGGCGCACACATAAGACCGGGCGCGGCCCCTTGAGGGGCCGCGCCCGGTTTTTGCATATCCCCGCAGAGGCAGTGCGTCCTCCCAGTCACAGCAGGGCACCGCATGTAGGGGCGGCTATCAGCCGCCCGCGTTCCGTTCCCCACCCGCGAGCCGGGGAGCATCCGGCGGGCCGATATAGGCATCGGCCCCTATTCCAGGGTCAGGTCCCCCTCCCTGATCCACCCGATCCGCCGGAAGAACAGGCCGAAAAGCCAGGTGAGCACGGCGGGGAGGATGAAGCAGAGCAGGGCCATGGCCGCCCAGTCCAGGGCGGTGACGGCATCCTTCACGCCCATGGCCACGTCGTTGACCCAGCCGGCGTACACCCCGATGGGGCCCACCATGCCGCAGGTGCCCATGCCGGCGGCCACGCCGCCGGAGGGGTCGTTCATCTCAAAATGGAACAGGCAGGTGGCCAGGGGGCCGGTCACGGCGGAGGTCAGGATGGCGGGCAGCCAGATCCGGGGATTTTTCACAATGTTGCCCATCTGGAGCATGGAGGTGCCCAGCCCCTGGCTCACCAGGCCGCCCCAGCGGTTCTCCCTGAAGGACAGTACGGCGAAGCCCACCATATTGGCGCAGCAGCCCGCCACCGCCGCGCCCCCCGCCAGGCCGGTGAGGCCGATGGCCGCGCAGATGGCCGCCGAGGAGATGGGCAGGGTGAGGGCCACCCCGATGACCACCGACACCAGGATCCCCATCCAGAAGGGCTGGAGCACCGTGGCCCACTCCACGAACTCCCCCACGGCGGAGGCCGCCGTGCCGATGGCGGGGGCCCACCAGGCCGAGAGGGCCACGCCGCTGAGTATGGTCACCATGGGGGTGACCAGGATGTCGATCTTGGTCTCCTTGCTCACCGCCTTGCCCAGCTCGGCGGCGATGACGGCGATGAAGAGCACCGCCAGCGGCCCGCCGGCCCCCTTGCCCCCGTCCAGGGTGGTGGAGCCCAGCTCATTGGCGGCGTACCCCACCGTCACCAGGGAGAAGAGCACCAGGGGAGGCGCCTGGAGGGCGTAGCCGATGGCAATGGCCATAGCCGCCCCGCTCATGGCGGAGGCGTAGGCCCCCACCTGCACCAGGAAGGCCAGGTCCAGCTGGTCCCCCAGCGTGTCCAGGATGGTGCCGATGAGCAGGGAGCAGAACAGCCCCTGGGCCATGGCCCCCAGGGCATCGATCCCGTAGCGTCTGGCGGAGATGACGATGTTCTTCCGCTTGAGAAATCCCTTGAATCCTTCCATATCCGTTCCCTCTCGTCCGTTTTATATGTACAAATAGGGCATTACAGGTGTCATGACACCTGTAATGCCCTATTATAAACGACGGGCGGGATTTGTCAATCCCCTTTCCGGCCCCTCCGCCAGAGCACCACCGCCAGAATCACCCCGGCAGCCATGGTGATCACCCCCACCGCCAGGATCACGGTGGCGATGGTCAGAAAGACCGATCCCATGGACGAAACGCCGGTGGACATACCAAAGTAGTCTCCAAATTCCGGGGGAAAGCCGCTCACATCCCAGCCCATGCCGCCGAGCCGGTCCCCCACCGTCACCTGGAACATCTGCCCAAAGGCAAAGCGGGCCAGGGCGCCCACCAGGGTGATCCCCGCGCCGCTGAGGGCGACGTACACCCCCGCCAGCCAGCCCCACCGCCGGGCCAGCCGGCCCAGCCAGCCCGGGCCGTCTGTTCCCCGCTGTCCGCCGGGGGCGGCGGCCGTCTCCGCCCCCGGGGGCGCGGCCTCCTCTTTCGGCGCCTCCGGGCTGAGCAGTTCGTCGGTGGTCACGCCGAAGGCCCCGGCCAGGGCCAACAGCTTGTCCACCTCCGGCGTGGCGTCGTCCAGCTCCCACTTGCTCACCGCCTGGCGGGACACCCCCACCCGGGCGGCCAGCTCCTCCTGGGACAGCTTGTTTTTCTTTCGGTAATACTGTATCTTTTCTCCCAATGTCACGTCCCGTCACCTCCTGTGGCCTCAGCCTACCAGAAAAGCCGGTTGCGGGCCACCAGCCGCGGCTGGAACTTTCCGCAACCGCCGGTTGCGACGGCTCACACATAGCCCAGAAGCCCACGGACGGAGACCTCGCCGGAGGAGAGGACCTCCTCTCCCCCATCCTTCCAGGCCACCCGGAGAGAGAAGTCCTCCTCCACGCCCAGGGCGGTCCCTTCCCGCTCCCCGCCGGCAAAAAGCACCCGTATGGGCCGCCCCACCGTCAGGCAGCCGGCCCGGTAACGGGCCAGCCACCCGGCCTGCTCCCGGGGAAAATCTGCGTACAGGCGGTCCAGGCCGTCCAGCAGGGCGCGGGCGGCCTCCGCACGCCGGGGGGCAGCCCCCAGGGCCTGGGCCAGCGAAATGGCCGTGGGAGCCAGCTCGGGGCCAAAATCCGCCTCGGTCTGGCTCAGGTTGAGTCCTATGCCCACCACCACATAGCGCAGCGCCCCGCTCTCCGCCTCCAGTTCCAGCTCCGTGAGGATGCCGCAGAGCTTACGCCCCTCCAGGATCACGTCGTTGGGCCACTTGATCCCGGGCCGGACGCCGCACAGCGTCTCCACCGCGTCGCACACCGCCACCGCCGACCACGCCGTCAGGGCAGGCAGCTGCTCCAGCGTGCAGGAGGGGCGCAAAAGGGCGGAGAGGTAGAGGCCCTTCCCCGCCGGGGAGGCGAAGCTCCGCCCGCGCCGGCCCCGCCCCCCGGTCTGCTCTTCCGCCACCACTACCAGGCCGTCCGGGGCCTCCCCCACTGCCCGGCGCTTGAGGTCGTTATTGGTGGAGTCCACCGTCTCCAGGCAGACCAGTTCCCGGCCCACCCGCCGGCCCGGCCGGGCCAGTTCCCCCGCCGAGAGCCGGTCGGGGGAGCGCTCCAGCCAGTAGCCCTTTCTGGGCGCGGAGGAAATCAGGTACCCCTCCTGGCGCAGGCGCTCCATCGCCTTCCACACCGCCGCCCGGCTCACGCCCAGCGCCTGGCTCACGGCCTCCCCGGACAGGGGCCGCCCCTCCTGCTGCCGCAGCAGGGCCAGCACATCGTCACGCAGCATCCGGCTCCCTCCTTTTCTCCATTGTACCCTTGTGGCGCGTTTCATGTCAACCTCCCATTTCTTTTGGTTGACATTTTCTAAAATGTAAACTATAATCATCTCCAAGTTTACATTCAGGAGGAACCCATGAAAGCACATCATCTGGCATCCACAGGGTTTATGACGGCGCTGACGGCCGTCTGCGCATGGATCTCCATTCCCGGGCCGGTGCCCTTCACCCTTCAGACCTTCGCCGTCTTTCTGGCCCCCGGCCTGCTGGGCGGCAGGCTGGGGACCATGGCCGTCGGCGCATACCTGCTGCTGGGGGCGGCGGGGCTGCCGGTGTTCTCCGGGTTTTCCGGCGGACTCGGCGCCCTGTTTGGGGCCACCGGGGGCTTTCTGCTGGGCTTTTTGCTCACCGCCCTGGTCATGTGGGGGGCGGAGGCCGCTCTGGGCCGGTCGGGGGCGGTGTTCCTGGCCTCCGCCGCCGCGGGGCAGGCTCTGTGCTATCTCTTCGGCTCACTGTGGTACGCCTTTGGCTACGCGGGCGGGGCGGCGGGTCTGCCCGCCGTGCTGGGGGCCTGCGTGCTCCCCTTTCTGCTGCCTGACGCTGCAAAGCTGGCCCTGGCCTTTGCCCTTCGCCGGCGGCTGGCCCCGGTTCTGGCCCGGGGTTTCTGATCCGTCCCCCGCCCTTCCTCCGGCGGGCATATCCCACCCCGTTGTCCCATATAGATAGGCGAGACTCTTTGGGAAAGGCGGGGGACATATGCCCTATGAAAGCGACCGGGCCCGGCCGGAGGCGGCCCATCACATCATCCTGGAGGAGCGGGAGCGGCTCTCGGTCTCCGGCGTAGAGGAGGTGGAGAGCTTTGACGAGAACACCATCGTCATGTCCACCACCCGGGGCACCCTGGTCATCCGGGGGGAGGACCTGCACATCGAGAAGCTCAGCCTGGACGGCGGCGACCTGAAGGTAGAGGGGAACGTGGACTGCCTCACCTACGAGGACGGCGGCAGGGACCGCTCCGGCGGGCTCTTCGCCCGGCTGTTCCGCTGAATGGGCGCCCCGCTGGCGGACCAGGCCCGCTTCCTCCTGGGCGCCCTGGCCCTGGGTGTGGGCGCGGGGCTGGTATACGATCTGTTCCGGGTGGTACGGGTGCGCCTGCCGCTGCCTTTGCTGGCCGGGGCCTTGGATCTTCTGTTCTGGCTGATGGTGACGGCCGCCCTTTTCGTGTACACCACGGCCGCCGGCAGCGGAGAGGTGCGGCTCTACCTCATCCTGGGCGTGCTGGCCGGGGCGGCGGCCTATTTCTGGCTGGCCAGCCGCTGGGTGCTCAAGGGAGGGTATGCCGCGGCCGATTTAGTCACCATATTGTGGAAAATTTTGACCTTTCCCCTGGCTCTTCTGGCCCATCTGTGTAAAAAAATCGGAAAAACCGCAAAAAAGTCCTTTCATTATCGGCTGAAGTGGTATAAAATAAATCTACTATCCAGGGAAATGGATGGCATACACCGGGCGGCGGACGCTCAGGCCGGGAAAGGAGCCGATCATGCGGATCAGAAAAGCATCTCTTTTGACCAAGATCGTGATCCTGGCCCTGCTGGTGGCCGCCGCCACCGCCCTGCTTCAGCTGCGCGGCAAGATCAGCGCAGCGGAGGCGGACCTTGCTCAGGCGCAGGAGCAGGTGGCCGCCCAGAAGCAGGTCAACGCCGATCTGGCCGACGCGGTGGAAAACAGCGGCGACCCGGCGCGGCAGAGCGACATCGCCCGGGATAAGCTGGGCCTGGTGGAGCCGGGGGAGTATGTCTTCTATTTCACCGATTGAATCTATCAAAAGAGAGGGACTAGCAGGCAGTATGGAGTTCGGTGTCGGTTCAATTTTGGAAGGAAAGGTCACGGGGATCACAAAGTTTGGCGCCTTTGTGTCCCTGCCGGAGGGGAAATCGGGGCTGGTTCACATCTCCGAGATCGCCTACACCTACGTCAACGATGTAAAGGATCATCTCAAGGAGGGGCAGGAGGTCAAGGTCAAGGTCATTGGGATCGATGACAACGGGCGGATCAACCTGTCCATCAAGAAGGCCATGGATCCCCCGCCCCGGCCGGCAGGCCACGGCCGCCCCGGGGGACGGCCCGCGGGGTATCAGGGCGGCGGCTTCCGGGGCAAGGCCGCCCCGGCGGAGCCCGCCACCTTTGAGGACCGGCTCAAGCAATTCATGGCCTCCTCGGACAGCAAGCTGTCCGAACTGCGTCAGGCCGAGCGCGGCCGCTCCCGCCGGGGAGGCCGCCGGTAAGCGTCTCCGCTTCCAGCGCGCAAAAAGGCTCTGCCGAGTTTCGGCAGAGCCTTTCGCTTTCTCTCCGGGGTCCGCCCGGTCATCCTCCGGCCTGCGGCAGGTCCTCCTGGCTCAGCGGTCCGAATCCGGCGTTGGACACGCAGTCCTGCCCTGTCTGGCTGAGCATGAACTCCGCCATCCGGCGGGCCGGGGAATCGGGCGTCTCGTCGGCCCGGACCACCGCGTAGTTGTACCCCGCCAGGGGATAGCTGCCGTCGGCGATGGTCTCGTCCGTCGGATACACGCCGTCCACCGCAAGCAGCTTGAGGGCGTCCGGCCCCACCAGCATCGGGGCGGTCTGGAGATAGTAATAGTAGACGCTGTAGCCCAGGCCGTAGGTCAGGGGGTCCTTCTGCCCGGCGTCATATACATCGGTGAGCACCGAGGCCATAGCCACCGAGGTGGTCTCCCTCTGGATATCCGGGTGGATCTGACTGCCATGGAGGAAGAACTCCTCCATCTGCGCCTGGCTCCCACTGTCCCGGTTGCGGCAGAAGGGGATCAGTCCGGCATCCGGCCCTCCGATCTGCGCCCAGTTGTCATACGCATTCTCCACATATATGTCTCGGATCTGTTCCATGGTGATCCCCTCCGCCGGGTTGTCCCCGTTGGTAAAGAACACCATGGCGTCGTAGGATATGGGGATGAGCTCCAGCTCCACGCCGGCCGCCGCCGCTTTGTCCAGGGTATCCCGGGTGGGCTTGGAGGAGGCAAAGAGGATGTCGACCTCCCCTTTGATGAGACGGTCATAGGAATAAAAGCTCTTGGAGTTGCTCTCAGGGAACTGGGGGTGATTGGCGTAGTTGGAGAACAGGGCCCCATACACCGCCATGGTATAGGGATACGTGGAGGTAGAGCCGTCGATCACCGGCATCTCCCGGTCAAACCCATAGTCGATCGCCGCCTGACTGGGATACCAGGGCAGCTGCTGCCGGGCCCCGTTGAGAAACTGTATGGCCTCTCCCCGCTGGACTTCCCTGTCCCACTCCGCCAGGTAGGCATAGGCGGGCGCGCCGCCGTCCGGGTCGTCCGCCCCGGTCTCCTGCATGGTCTGGATAAGGGGAACGTTGGCTTGGGCAAAGGCCAGGTAAGCGCCCAGGGCCCAGCCCGGGATCTCCCCGGCGTCGTCCAGCGCCAGGTCCGCCGCCGTCCCATCCGGGATGGTGAGCCAGCCCACCCGCTCCATGGCCCGGGCCAGCATCACAGTGAACTCGCCCCGGGTGACCGGCCGGCCGGCTTCAAAGTTCTCCCCGGCCTCGGCGATCCCGGCGGCCTGGGCGGCGGAGGCTGTGTCATAATACCAGTCTTCCGGCTCCACGTCGGCATAGCCCGGGTCTCCGGCGGGCTTCAGGCCCAGCAGCCGGCACACCAGCGCAAATGCCTCCGCCCGGGTGAGCGCCGCCCCGGCATTCAGGCGCCCCGCCTGGTCCCCCTGGACCACGCCCCGGTAATAGAGGTCGCCGGCGCCGTAGTACTCCTCATAGAGTTCCACGTCCTCCCAGTAGGTGATACAGTCGGGAAAGCGATGCTCCTCTCCCAGGAACGCCTCCAGGGGGCGGCCCGCCTGGTCCGCAGGCACCGTGGCAAAGATCCACTCCCCCCACATCAGGTCGCTGGTGAGTCCCACCGGCTCGCCGGTGTCGGCATAGCGCACCGACAGCCGCCGGCTATCCGGCCAGCCCAGCTCCGCCCCTTCCGGGCAGGGCACCCGCAAGGTCACATAGCTTCCGTTTCCCTCCACGCGGCGCCAAAGCGACTCCTCCCCCTCTGCCGCCAGAACGGCGGGGCACAGCAGCGCCAGGCACAGCCCCAGGGCGATCATCCGTCTCATTTTCAGCCTCCTTCTCCGCAGTGGTCCTGTGGTTTCATCATAGCACCTCCCGCTGCGGAATGGGTGACAGTTTTATGACGATTTCTTACGGCGCGGTAACAAAGCGGCGCAGGCCGCCCGGCTGAGACTGTCGAAAAAGTGGCAAAAGCCGCTTTTTCGAGTAGGATGCAGCCCGCTGCGCGCAGGATTTGTCCGCCTGAGGCGCACAAATCCCACCCTTGCGGGCTGAGAAGTGTTTTCCCCGAGGCACATGTCCCCGGGGAAAACTGGTCTCAACTTTTTCGCGCCTGCGGGCGCGAACTCTGCGAGGCTTTTTCGACAAGCTGAGCCGGGGCCGCGGGGAGATCCCCGCGGCCCCGGCTCT
>DHCMC07803__coassemble_1481_pt1 | contig 12124 bp, 12 predicted proteins | sample DHCMC07803__metabat2_high_PE_053 | metagenome-assembled genome bin DHCMC07803 | reverse complement strand
CCGCCGTGGCCAAGGGCGCTGCCCCGGTCAACGCCTGCGCCGCCGGCGGCGAGGCTGTGGCCGCCCAGATCGCCGAGATCATGGGCGTGTCCGCCGGCGCCATGGTCAAGCAGATCGCCCAGGTGCACTGCACCGGCTGCGGCCAGAACTATAAGCAGTATGAGTACGTGGGCCTGCACGACTGCGTGGCGGCCTCCAAGGTGCCCGGCGGCGGCGCGCTGAGCTGCTCCTACGGCTGCCTGGGCCTGGGCTCCTGCGAGAAGGCCTGCCCCTTCGACGCCATCCACGTCATCGACGGCGTGGCCGTGGTGGACGAGGAGAAGTGCAAGGCCTGCAGCAAGTGCGTGGACATCTGCCCCCGCCACATCATCACCCTGGAGCCCTACAAGACTAAGCGTCACGTCACCATTCCCTGCTCCTCCCACGACAAGGGCGTGGATGCCCGGAAGGTGTGCGACAACGGCTGTATCGGCTGCTCCATCTGCGCCAAGAACTGCCCGAAGGAAGCCATCACCATGGTGGACAATCTGGCGGTCATCGACTACGAGAAGTGCATCGGCTGCGGTATCTGCGCACAGAAGTGCCCCCGCAAGCTGATCACCGTGGACGGCAAGGTGCCCGAGGTCAAGCCCGCGGCCCCCAAGGCCGCCCCCGCCGCCCAGCCGGCGGCCCCCAAGGCGGAGGAAGCCCCCAAGGCGGAGCCCGCCGCCGAGGCCCCCAAGGCCGAGGCCGGCGCCGAGAGCAAGGAATAACCAGCACGAAAAGCGCGTGTCCCGTGTTCGGGACACGCGCTTTTTTGCGGCGGAAAAGGGATGTAGGGGCGGCCCCATGTGGCCGCCCGCTGACGCCGTGTCTCCGCGCTGCCCGGCTCAGTGCCGGCCCAGCTGGAAGGAGGCGCACTCGGTATTGGCGCAGGTGGTGGCGTTGGCCTCGCAGGCCCCGACGCGGATCTCGTTGAGGGTGCAGTAGTTCTGACCCTGGCAGTGGTGGGCGCAGCTGCTGACGGAGCATTTGATGCTGTTGTTGGGCGTCTGATCCATGGAAGGTTCCTCCTTGCTCGTTTTCACGGGATATGGCCGCCGGTGGACGGGGCGCGCCGCCCCGTCCGCTGACGGTGGTAGTATGCCCGCGGGAGCGCGGATTATTCCCCGCCGCTGTCTTCGCGGTCGGAGTGGAAGAGCGCCCTGGGGATGAAGCGCCTGGCAAAGCTGCCTTTGCCGCGGTTTTTGACGTAGAAATAGCCGATGATGGAAAATACCACCGCCCCGATGAAGTTGACGAACAGGTCCTTCATGGTGTCCAGAATGCCGATATCCAGATACCCGCCCAGGCCCAGGGGGTGCTGCGCGCCGTCGGCAGTGACCACGATGACGTCAGTGATGTCCCGGATGGCGGTGGGGTGGTTGCCCCCGGCGGGATCCAGCATCACGGAGGAGATGCTGTTCACCACCGTGTCCTTCTGCATGTCCAGCAGGAAAAATTGGTCCATGGCGCACTCGAAGAATTCCCACAGCACGCCCACCGTCATGGAGAAGCAGAAGGCCACCACCGCCAGATAGACGGGGGAGAGGGTGAAGGCCAGCTTCTCGCTGCGGTTGAGGATGTCCAGCAGGGAAAAGCCGATGGCCGCGCACAAAAAGCCGTTGAGGGTGTGGAGCATGGTATCCCAGTAGGGGAACTGGATATAGTAGGCCTGGATCTCCCCCAGGATCTCGGCGGCAAAGATGAACAGGAGGATGATGACCTCCAGGGTGTCCGGGATGTCGATGCGGATGGACCGCTCGATAAAAGCCGGCAGGGTGAACAGGAACAGGGTGAGCAGACAGAGGAACACGTTTTCAAAGTTCCCGTTGAAGAACTGGGCCACCATGGCCAGTACCACCAGCACCCGCAGCACCACATAGACTACGGCCAGCCTGGGATTCTCCCTGGCCTGCTCCTTCAGGGTCTTGCGGTAGCGGCTGGGGTCGTGTTTTTTCCGGCTCATGTCGCGCTCCTCTCCGGCCCGCCGGCCAGAGGAAGCTGGCCGGCGGCATATTCAACGTAATCCTTTGCGTCCCGGACCAGATCCGCCAGTTCCTCCGGCCGCAGCGGCCGCAGCACCCGGGCGGGAGAGCCGATCACCAGGCTCTCCGGCGGGATGACGGCGTTCTGGGGCACCAGGGCGCCGGCGGCCACAAGGCTGCTCCTGCCGATGACGCAGCCGTTGAGCAGAATGGCCCCCATGCCGATGAGCGCCCCATCCTCCACGGTGCAGCCGTGGACGACGGCTCCGTGGCCGACGGTGACCCCCTTGCCGAGAACGGCGGGAAAGCCCGGGTCGCAGTGGATCACCGCGTTGTCCTGGATATTGGTGTCCTCCCCCACGGAAATGGAGGCCGCATCCCCCCGCAGGACGGCCCCGAACCAGATGTTGGCCCGGTCCGCCACGGCCACGTCTCCCACCAGGACGGCGCTCTCCGCCACCCGGGCGGAGGGGGCGCAGGCGGGCGCTTTGCCTTTGTATGAACGGATCACTGACTTTTCACGCTCCTTATGCCTGTGAAAGCTGAAAATGAGAGTTCACGACCATTATACCGGCTGGCCCCGGCCGTGACAAGTCAAATCTGGCCGCGCCCGGCATAGAATGACCCGGAGGTGAGACCCATGGACCTGAAAAACGGCAAAGTGACCGTGGGGGAACTGATGGACCATCCGGGGGCCCGGGCGGTGCTTCAAAAGCGCTTCCCCATGCTCATGAAGCACCCCATGATGGGGGCGGCCCGCACCATCACCCTGGAGCAGATCCTGGCGGTGGCCCGGGAATTTGCGCCCCAGAAGAAGATCGACGAGGCCCTGGCCGACCTGCGCCGGGCGTGACCGGCCCCTGGCGCCCCGCCCACCGGGGCGGGGCGCCAAGGGAAGGCGCGAAAAAGGTCAAAAAATTGGCCATTCCGCCCTTGCGGGAAAGGGGAAAAGTGTGATACGATAGAAAAAATTCTAAAGGGGATAGGAACGGCCATGCGGCATTTGATCGACTTCGGGGACCTGACGCGGGCGGAGTGGGACAGCCTGTACCAGCGGTGCAGCGAGATCATGGACCACCCCGCTGATTTTATGGACGCCTGTAAGGGCAGGGTGATGGCCAGCCTGTTCTATGAGCCGTCCACCCGCACAAACTTCTCTTTCCAGACCGCCATGCTGCGGGTGGGGGGGACGGTGTTCGGCTTTGCCGACCCCAATTCCACCTCCACCGCCAAGGGGGAGACGCTGAAGGATACCATCAAAATGGTCTCCGGCTACGCCGACGTGGTGGTCATGCGCAACCCCAAGGAGGGGGCGGCCAAAGCGGCCTCCTTGTACTCCGACGTGCCGGTGATCAACGCCGGGGACGGCGGGCACATGCATCCCACCCAGACCACCGCCGACCTGACCACCATCACCCGCCTGCGGGGCGGGGTGGACGGCTTGTCCGTGGGCCTGTGCGGCGATTTGAAGAACGGCCGCACCGTCCACTCCCTCATCAAGGCCCTGGCCAAATTCAAGGGCATCAAGTTCTTTCTCATCGCCCCCCGGGAGCTGGCGGTGCCCGAGTACATGCGGGCCTTTATGCGGGAGAACGGCATGTGGTTCACTGAGGTCACCGGCCTGGAGGCGGTCATCCCCCAGCTGGACGTGCTCTATATGACCCGCATCCAGCGGGAGCGGTTCGTAGATCCCCTGGAGTATGAGCGCAATAAGGGCATTTATATCCTCACCCGCCGCAAACTGGACCGGGCCAAGAAGGACCTTCTGGTCATGCACCCCCTGCCGAGGGTGGACGAGATCGCCATCGACGTGGACGACGATCCCCGGGCGGTCTACTTCGACCAGGCCCGCTACGGCATGTTCGCCCGCATGGCCCTGCTCACGGATCTGGCCAATCAGCAGCGGTACAAGCCCGAGCCGGTGGCCATCGGCACCCAGCCGGTGTGTTCCAACCCCAACTGCATCACCCAGACCGAGCGCTATCTGCCCCCCCTGGTGAAACAGAACGGCGGCGTGGACTGCTGCGCCTACTGCGACAAGGAGCTGCGGTAGGCGCGAAGACGCGCGCCGCGCCCCTGCAATGTGCATTTCCCTTGACATTTGCGGGGAAAGTGCATATACTATCTCCAAAAGACTGAGATGGGAAGGAGTACCCGCGCGGAAGGTACAGAGAGGAGCCGGTTTGGTGCAAGGCTCTCCGGCGGCGCGGGGAAGGTGGTCCCGGAGTCCCGCTTCTGAAGGCAGTAGGAAGCGGCGGAATCCTCCCGTTACAGAGGCCAGAGTGCCCCGCAAGGGGAATTCAGGTGGTACCGCGGTTTTTTCAAATCGCCCTGAGTCAGAGACTCGGGGCGATTTTTCTGCCCCGAAAAAGGAGTGTATCAGATTGAAGAAAGAATTGCCAAAAATCTATGACCCCCACGAGGCGGAGGGCCGCATCTATCAGATGTGGGAGGAGCACGGCTGCTTTGAGGGCCGCCGGGACCCGGACAAGAAGCCTTTCACCATCGTTATGCCGCCCCCCAACGTCACGGGGCAGCTTCATATGGGTCACGCCATGGACTGCACCCTCCAGGACATCCTCATCCGCTTCAAGCGGATGCAGGGGTACGCCGCCCTGTGGATGCCGGGCACCGACCACGCCGGCATCGCCACCCAGATCAAGGTGGAGGAGGAGCTGCGCAAGAAGGAGGGCCTGTCCCGCTACGACCTGGGCCGGGAGAAGTTCCTGGAGCGGGTGTGGGACTGGAAGCGGCAGTACGGCGACCGTATCGTCCAGCAGCAGAAGAAGCTGGGGGCCTCCTGCGACTGGTCCCGGGCCCGGTTCACCATGGACGAGGGTTTGAGCAAGGCTGTGCGCCACGTGTTCGTGTCCCTGTACAACAAGGGGCTGATCTACAAGGGCTCCCGCATCGTCAACTGGTGCCCCCACTGCGTCACCGCACTGAGCGACGCGGAGGTGGAGTACAAGGACAAGCCCGGCCACCTGTGGCATATCCGCTACCCCATCGAGGGGGAGGAGGGCCGCTACGTGACGGTGGCCACCACCCGGCCGGAGACCATGCTGGGGGACACCGGCGTGGCCGTCAACCCGGAGGACGAGAGGTATCAGGACATCGTGGGCAAGCGCTGCATCCTGCCCCTGGTGGGCCGTGCCATGCCCATCGTGGCCGACGAGTACGTGGATATGACCTTCGGCACCGGCTGCGTGAAGATGACCCCCGCCCACGACCCCAACGACTTTGAGGTGGGCCTGCGCCAGCACCTGGAGACCATCCGCGTCCTGGACGACAACGGCCGCGTGGTGGAGGGCTACGGCCGCTACTCCGGCATGGACCGCTACGAGGCCCGCAAGGCCATTGTCCACGACCTGGAGGAACAGGGATACCTGGTGAAGGTGGAGGAGCACCAGCACAATGTGGGCACCTGCTACCGCTGCGGCACCGACGTGGAGCCCATCATCTCCGCCCAGTGGTTCGTGAAGATGGAGCCCCTGGCCCGGGAGGCCCTGCGGGTGGTGCGCGACGGGGAGGTCCAGTTTGTCCCCGACCGCTTTTCCAAGATCTACACCAACTGGATGGAGAACGTCCACGACTGGTGCATCTCCCGCCAGCTGTGGTGGGGCCACCAGATCCCCGTGTGGTACTGCGACGACTGCGGCCACATGACCGTCTCCCGCCAGGACCCCACGGTGTGCGAGAAGTGCGGCAGCACCCACATCCAGCGGGACCCCGACGTGCTGGACACCTGGTTCTCCTCCGCCCTGTGGCCCTTCTCCACCCTGGGCTGGCCGGAGGAGACCGAGGACTACAAGTATTTCTACCCCACCGACGTGCTGGTCACCGGGTACGACATCATCTTCTTCTGGGTGGCCCGGATGATCTTCTCCGGCTGCGAGCACACCGGCAAGCCCCCCTTCCACACCGTGTTCATCCACGGCCTGGTGCGGGACGACAAGGGCCGCAAGATGAGCAAGAGCCTGGGCAACGGCATCGACCCGCTGGAGATGGCGGACAAGTACGGCGCCGACGCCCTGCGCTTCAACCTCATTACCGGCAACTCTCCGGGCAACGACATGCGCTTCTACGTGGAGAAGTGCGAGGCCATGCGCAACTTCGCCAACAAGATCTGGAACGCCAGCCGTTTCGTGCAGATGAACCTGACGGTGGAGGACTGCCGCCTGCCCGATCATCTGGAACTGGAGGACAAGTGGATCCTCTGCCGCCTGGGGGAGGTCATCAGCCAGGTCACCGAGAACATGGAGGCCTTCGAGCTGGGGGTGGCCTCCGCCAAGGTGTACGACTTTATCTGGAGCGACTTCTGCGACTGGTATATCGAGCTGACCAAGGCCCGCCTCCAGGGGGAGGACCAGGGGGCCAAGGAGGACGCCCAGCACGTGCTGGTGTATGTGCTCACCGAGACCCTCAAGCTCCTCCACCCCTTCATGCCCTTCATCACCGAGGAGATCTGGCAGGCTCTGCCCCACCAGGGGGACTACCTGATGCTCCAGTCCTGGCCCGTGGCTGACCCGGCCTGGGCGGATCAGCAGGCCAAGCAGGCCATGGAGGCCGTCATGGACGTGATCCGCTCCGTCCGGGCCAGGCGGGCGGAGATGAACGTGCCCCCCTCCAAAAAAGCGGCCCTCACCATCGTTACCGCCGCCGGCGGCGTCTTTGCCGGCGGTGAGGCCCACCTGAAGCGGCTGGCCGGGGCCTCCTCCGTCACCGTGCGGGCCGACGACCTGGCCGACGCCGCCGGCATGGTGTGCTGCGTCACCCACGCGGCCAAGGCCTACCTGCCCCTGGCGGAGCTGGTGGACCTGGACAAGGAGCGCGCCCGCATCCAGAAGGAGCTGGACAAGAACCGCAGGGAGCTGGACAAGCTGGATGCCAAGCTCCAGAACCCTGGCTTCGTGAACAAGGCCCCTGCCCAGGTGGTGGAGGCCGAGCGGGACCGGGCGGAGAAGCTGCGCTCCCTCCTGGCCAAGCTGGAGGAGTCCGCCGCCGCCCTGAACTGAGAAGGAGCGGGACAATGAAGGCCTGTATCCTTTTGGGCAGCCCCCGGCAGGCGGGCAATACCGCCCAGCTCCTGCGCCCCTTTCAGGCGGAGCTGGAGGCCGGCGGCTGGGAGATCGGACTGATCCGCCTGTATGACCGGCAGATCGGCCCCTGCCTGGCCTGCCGGGCCTGCCAGCGGGACTGGACCGGCTTCGGCTGCCCCCAGCAGGACGATATGGGGGAGATCTTCGACGCGGTGCTGGCCTGCGACCTGCTGGTGCTGGCCACCCCCATATACTCCTGGTACTGCACCGCCCCCATGAAGGCCGCCCTGGACCGGCTGGTCTACGGCATGAACAAATTCTACGGCGGGGAGAAGGGCCCCGCCCTGTGGGCGGGGAAGCGGGTGGCGCTGATCGCCACCTGCGGCTACCCCACAGAACGGGGCGCCGACCTGTGGGAGGCGGGCATGATCCGCTACTGCAAGCACTCCCAGCTTCTGTACGAGGGCATGCTGGCCGAGCGCCAGCGCCGCTATGACGAGCCGTTCATGGACCAAGGGAAGCAGGCCCGCGCCCGGGCCTTTGCCCGCAAACTCATAGGAAGATAAGGGGAGCGGCCCGAACCAGAATGGTTCGGGCCGCTCCCTTTTGCGGCTACGGCGCCTGCGCGGGCCGGGAGCCCAGGGCGGTCCAGGTCAGCCCGCCGTCGGCGGTGGAGAAGGAGCAGGACAGGGCCTCCTCCGTGCCGCCGGCATAAAACTCCACGGTGACGGCGCCGGTCCGGGCGTCGGAAAACTCCATGGCGGTGATGTGCATGCCGGAGTATCCGTTATCGGTGGTAATGTCCCCCATGGGCAGCTCCACCCGCTGCCAGGTGGCCCCGCCGTCCGCCGTGCGGTAGAGGTTGGGGGCGCGGTAGCCGTTGATCTGCTCCCAGCGGAAGCTGATAAAGCCAACCTGATCGCTGACAAAGCACATGCCCTCCGCCACCCGGGCGTACTGCCGGTCCAGATCGCTCTGTACCGGGGTATAGTCTGCCCCGTTGTCGGAGCGGAACAGCCAGTGGCTCTCATGCCCCATGGCCGGGCCGGAGCACACCAGGGCCATCTCCCCGCCCTCCGGCAGGGCGGAGCGGAAGGTGGAGCCGCTGGATAGCTGAGACATGGCCCCCAGCAGGCGGGCGGCATCCTCCCCCAGGGCGTACCAGATTTCCGTGCCGTTCATGATCACCTGGGCGAAGTCGGCGGGGTCCCCCGCCACCAGGTCAAAGGCCTCCAGGGGAATGTGGGTGACGCCCCCGTGGAGGGTGAGGGACCAGCCGTCCCCCTCCGGGGCCCCCTGCCGGAGGGAGAGGTAGGCGGACTGGTTTTCCTCTAGCTGGAAGTCCTCCGGCGCCACCTCCACAAAGGCCTCCGTGTCCAGGCAGTTGAGGAAGGTCCGGCCGGTGACGCCGGCCCCGCCGGTGGTCTCCACCAGCCCCGCCGGGTCCACCGCCCCCTCCCGGCTGGAGGGCGGGGCGGCCTCCTCCTCCGCCCCGGTGCAGGCGGCCAGGCAGGCCGCCGCCGCGCACAGGGCCAGCAGAATGGCCGCCGCCCGTTTGTACCGGGGCCTTTGGCCGATGAGGGCGATCCGCCCCCGCAGGGCCCGGAGGGGGCTGGCCATGGGGGAGGAGGTGAGCAGCAGGCTGTGTCCCGGCGCGGGCCGGTTCAGGTAGGACAGGAGCAGTAGGCCGTAGGCCTCCCGCTCCGCCTGTCCCGCCCCCCGGAGGACCCGGTGGTCGCAGGCCCGTTCACAGTCCTGGACGGACAGCCGGGCCCCCAGCCACACCAGGGGATCGAACCAGTGGACGGCGCAGCAGGCCAGCCGCAGCAGGGCCCAGAACCGATCCCCCGCCCGCCAGTGGGCCAGCTCGTGGGCCAGGGCCATGTCCAGCCCCGCCTGGCTGGTGAGGGCCCCGTCGCACAGGTAAACAGCGGGCCGGAACAGCCCGCACAGGCAGGGGGAGGTGAGGCCGCCGCTGAGGTAGACCGGCAGGGGACAGCAGGGCACCTCCACCGGCACCGCCCCCTGCTTCACCCGGCGGGCAAAGGCCAGGTTGTGCCACAGGGCCAGCAGCACCACCGCTGCCGCCCCGGCCAGCCAGAGCAGGAGAAGGAACTGCCCCAGGTCAAAGGGCGCGGCAGCCTCCGCCGGGGGAGAGACGGCGGGGGAGACCGAAGCCGCGGCCCCGCCCGCCGGGGCCGCGGCCGCCGTTACAGTATGAAGGGCGGCCTCCACCCGCCGCCCGGCTTCCGCCGGCACCAGGTTGGCCAGGGAGAAGGCGCTGGCCACGCTGCCGGGGATCAGCAGCCGGGCGGCGGGCAGCAGCCACAGGGCGTAGAGAAGGGTGGGAGACACCCGCCGGCCAAACAGAGCCCGCAGGGCGGCCACCGCCAGGATCAGCACCGCCCCCTGGACCGACATGCGCAGCAGCTCCGTCACGATCCTTCCCTCCCCTTTCGCAGCAGGGCGATGAGCTCCGCCAGCTCCTCCTCGTCCAGGGCCCTGGAGGCCACCAGGGACTGGGCCAGCAGGGCCACGTCCCCGCCGTACACACGGCGGATCACGTCCCGGGTCTCCTCCTGCACCGCCGCCTCCCGCCGGATCAGGGGGATATACCGCTTGACCGGCTTGACGTCCCGGCAGGCGATGGCCCCCTTGGCCTCCATCCGCTTGAGAAAGGCGGCTACCGCCGGCCCGCTCCAGTGCTGCTCCGCCACGCCGTCGCAGATCTCCCGAAAGGAGGCCGTCCCCCGCCTCCAGATCTCCTGCATGATCAGCCACTCGCTGTGGGACAAGGTCACGCGCTCTTCCATAAGACACCCTCCGTTAACTATTTGTCTAATGGAAGGATAGCACAGGAGGGGTACGCTGTCAAGAAAAACATTAGACAAATAGTTAATAAAGCGGGGGGAGGAGAACGGATCGCCGAGCCAGCCTGCGGGCTGGCTCGCGATGACAGAGCGGGCCGTACGCGGTCCGCCGTCATCTTTTGTCACATCTCGTCATACATCTGTTGTTGTGCTTTGCCCGTCTGGAGGATAAAATAGAAGAGGCAAAAATCCTGGAAAGGGGGCCAAGCCCAATGAAGCGATGGATACCTGTGCTGGCGCTGGCGCTGTGCCTGGCCGGCTGCGCCGGCCGGACAGAGCCGGCGGCCTCGCCGGAAGCAACGGCGGCCCCGCCCTCCGCCCAGGCGTCCGCGGCCGTGACGGCGCCTGGCCCCACATCCACGCCCACGCCGGCCCTCACGCCGGCCCCCGCAGATACTCCGGCCCCGGAGCCCAGCTCCACGCCGGAGGTGCAGCAGACCCAGCAGCCTACCCAGGACCCCGCCCCGACCCCGGATGGCCCCACGGATGAAGAGGTCCTGGAGGCGTACAGCCGGGCGGAGGAGGCCTGGAACTGGTTTACCATCGCCCCGCCGGCGCTGGATCACACGGATACCCTGGAGCAGGACGGCCGCTCCTACTGCCGGGTGAACGACCCCAGGTTCTCCACCCTGGTGGATCTGCGGGGCTACCTGAAGGGCCTGTTTTCCGACAGCCTGGTGGAGGAGCTGCTCCCCATAGACGGCGTCCAGTTCATTGAGGCGGACGGGGCCCTTTACGCCGTGGACGGCGGACGGGGCGCCGACCTGACGAAAGGGGCGGAGACCGTCCAGATCCTCCGGGCGGAAGACGGGGCGGGCCGGATCACCGTACGGGTGACGGTGGAGATCCTGGACCCGGAGACGGAGGATCACGCCGTCACGGGGGAGGAGACCTTTGACTTCACCTACGAGCAGGTGGGGGGCAAGTGGATCTTCACCACCTTTTCCGCCGTGCGCTGACCGGGCGCGGTTTCGACGGCATTTTTGCGGGATATGTGCTACCATCGCGATATACCAGAAAATGGTATATCGCGATTTTTCTATGCAAAGGCATAGCAAAACAGAATGCGCCATTTCCTCGCCCCTGCGGGGCAATCGGAAATGATGCGCAAAATTTCATGCGCCGATGGCGCATAAAGTTTGATGTGCAAAGGAGGGACAGGCCATGCCAGTGACCTGTATCGGCCAGGATCGGACGCTCCGGGCCGCCGTCAGCGGCGAGGTGGACCACCATGGGGCCAGAGACATCATGGCGGAGCTCTACCGTCAGATCGACCAGGTCCTCCCTCGGGAACTCACTCTGGACCTGGGGGGCGTGAGCTTCATGGACAGCTCGGGCATCGCCCTGCTGCTGGGGGCCCGCCGGCGGCTGGGGGAGCTGGGGGGCGCCCTGCATGTGGTGAACGTGCCGGCCCAGTCTGCCCGCGTCCTGCGGGCGGCGGGGATCGATCATATCATTTCATGGGAAGAATAGGGAGGGAGCTTACATAATGAAACCGATCAACGAGGCCACAGTGACCTTTCTCAGCCGCTCGGCCAACGAGGGCTTTGCCCGGACCACGGCGGCCTGCTTTGCCGCCCAGCTGGACCCCACGCTGGATGAGGTGAACGACGTGCGCACCGCCGTCAGCGAGGCGGTGACCAACTGCATCGTCCATGCGTATCCCGACCGGCTGGGGCCGGTGACCCTGCGGCTGCGGCTCTACCCGGACAACACCCTGGAGATCCAGGTGAAGGACAAGGGGGTGGGCATCCCCGATGTGGAGCGGGCCCGCCAGCCCATGTTCACCACCGGGGGCGCCGAGCGCAGCGGCATGGGCTTTACCATCATGGAGAGCTTTATGGACGGGGTAAAGGTTCGCTCCACCCCCGGGAAGGGCACCGTGGTCACCCTTCGCCGCAGGCTGGCCCGCCGGCTGGGGACGGGGATGTGAAGCTCTCCGACACCCCCGCCCTGCTGGAGGAGGCCCGGCGGGGGGACAACGAGGCCTGCACCCGGCTCATCGAGGAAAACGGCGGGCTGATCTGGAGCGTGGTGCGCCGCTACTACGGCCGGGGGGCGGAGCCGGAGGACCTCTACCAACTGGGCTGCCTGGGGTTTCTCAAGGCGGTGCGGGGCTTTGACCCCGCCTTCGGCTGCCAGTTCTCCACCTACGCCGTGCCCAAGATCGCCGGGGAGATCCGCCGCTTCCTCCGGGACGACGGGGCGG
>DHCMC07803__coassemble_1466_pt1 | contig 12239 bp, 6 predicted proteins | sample DHCMC07803__metabat2_high_PE_053 | metagenome-assembled genome bin DHCMC07803 | reverse complement strand
CCAAGCCCGCCAAGTATGACGAGATCTGCGCCGCCATGAAGAAGGCCTCCGAGGGTGAGCTCAAGGGCATCCTGGGCTACACCGAGGAGGACGTGGTGTCCTCCGACTTCCTGGGCGACACCCGCACCTCCATCTTCGACGCCAAGGCCGGTATCGCCCTGACCGACACCTTCGTGAAGGTGGTCAGCTGGTACGACAACGAGATCGGCTACTCCAACAAGGTGCTGGACCTCATCGCCCATATGTATTCCGTGGACCACAAGTAAGTGACTGCATGATCAGACGCGGGGGCGGCCAAATGGCCGCCCCCGCGTTCCTTTTATCTATTTTGCGGGCGCACGGGTCGGAACGGCGGGCCGATGTGGGCATCGGCCCCTACGGCCAATAACGCCGTCGTAGGGGCGGATATTATCCGCCCGCCGCCGGGTTTACTGTACGGTTTCGTAGAGCCGGAACGCCGTCATGATGGACTGCTCCACGGTGTAGGCCCCCTGGGGGGAGAACTGGTTGTTGCCGATGCCGCCCATAAGGCCGCCGGCCTGGGCCCGGCCCACGGCCTCAAGGGCCCAGGAGGCGATGGAGGCGTTGTCGGCAAAGCTGGCCGTCCCCTCCGGCAGGGGCTGGCCCATGGCGTCGGCCAGGCGGACCAGGATGGTGGCCGCCTGCTCCCGGGTCAGCTGGCCGCTGGGGTTGAACTGCCCGTTGCCCACGCCGTTGATGACCCCGATGCCGGCCATTTTCTGGACGTTTACGTCGGTGGTGTCGGTGAATTCGGCCCGCTCGGCAATTTCACTGCCGGTCACCGTCTCGTACAGCTCCACCGCCAGGGCGCAGAACTGGGCCCGGGTGGCGGTATCGGTGTAGCCGGCCTGCAAAGCCTCGGGCACCAGGCCGGCGGAGATGGCGGCGTTCACCTGCTCCACCGCCCAGGAGGAGGGCTGGTCAACAGCGGGCTCCGGATCGGGCGTGGGCTCCGGGTCGGTGGGCTGGGTGGTGCCGCCGCCCTGGCGGATGGTGCCGGTGGCCGCGTCGTACACCAGGCCGGGGCCGGTGTAGGTACCGTCGTGGATTTGGAGGAGGTAGTATTCCGGGGCGGTCGCGCCGCCCTGCACAGACTGTTCCAGGATCAGCATGGAATAGCCGCCGTCAAAATTGTAAATATCCCCGTATTCATCATACCTTACGCTGTGGGTGTCATCGAACCAATCCGTCCACACCATTTCCGGGATGGAGGGGATGATGGTGCGGCCCTGGCGGTCCACAAGCATGGGCTCCCCATCCCAAACGCCGCCCAGCGGCAGGAGGCCGTCGCTCAGTTTCATGTCGTAGCGTTCATTCAGGTAAGAGAGGGTCTCGTTTGGGAGCAGCTGGTTGCCATAGACGTCGTACAGGCGGCCCGCCTGCCCGTTGCGCACGCCCTCCAGGCCGGAGACCTTCACGTAGAACGTCCCGTCCGAGACCATCTCGTCCATCAGGGTGAGATAGGCGGGGGCGGGGACGTCGATGACGCCCACCTGAGTCCCGCTTGTATCGATGATTACATAGGCCGGATACCGGCGTCCGCCCCGGTAGTCCGCCAGGACCGCGTAGCCGTCCTCGGAGAAGTTGCTCTCTTCCACTACGCCGGGGCTGACCAGATACGCATCTCTGTTATAGTCGCTGGCGGTGCTGCCGCGGAAGATGGTGATGGCGGGCTGGCCCTCCTTGTCCAGGTAGCCGGCGAAGTAATCGTCATAGCCCTCCCCCAGATATCCCTGATAGGGCACAAGACCGTTGGAGAAATCCCCCACATTGGCGTGCAGCGGGCCCAGAACCACCGCGCCGATCCTATCGATGAAGTACCAGTCGTTGTCCTGGCCGACCTGTTCTACCCGGGCCAGACCGTCGCGGAAGGGGCGGGCGACGGAATACCGGGCGGGGATAACCACCTGCCCGCCGGCATCCTGATAGCCAAAGAGCCCCGTCTCCCCGTCGTAGAACACGACCAGCCCCTCGGAGAAGTTCCCGCCCTCATTCAGTGACAAATCCGGAGTGAAAAGACCGCCCTCGTCCCACAGCAGGTTGCCTTCCAGGTCCACATAATTGATATAAAAATTGATGCCGCCGGTATAGTACCCGTGGTCGTCCACAGCCCTCTCCTGGCGTAGGACAGCAATGTAGCCGTCGTGGATGCCCTCCAGGGCAGTCCAGCCCTGTCCGTCGATAGAGGTCCAGCCCTCGTCGTTGTTCTTGATTTCCCAGCGGTCGGCGGTAATGTAGAACCCATCTCCCTGGAATACGTCGGGGACCTGACCAAAGGGCTCCGCTTCCGCCGCCGACGCGGCGGGCAGGAGGGCGAGGCACAGGCAGAGGGAGAGCGCCAGGGACAGGATGCGCTTTTTCATGCTTGGTTCCTCCTTTTTGAACTAAGAGTAGGTGGTGAGCGCCCCCCTCCGGCCCTGTGGGCCACCTCCCCCGCCAGGGGGGAGGTATTTTTTGTGGGCGGCTGGGAAAAGTGCATAGCTCCCCCCGTGCGGGGGAGCTGTCAGCCCCAGGCTGACTGAGGGGGGTGACGCAAGGGGGTAACGGATTGCCGCGCCAGTGCGCGCACTGGCTCGCAATGACGGGGATGGCAGCAGTACGTACTGCGGTGTGGAGCGGGCCCGCTCCACAATTCTTTTCCTGTGTTCTTCCCTACCAGTATACACCTTATCTTCCCGGAAGAAAAGGCGCTGTTTTCAATATTCGCGCAGAAAACGGGGACGGAACCCGCCAGCGGGTTCCGTCCCCGCGAAATTTTCAGCCGCCGGCCGCTTCCTTCCACTGCTCCCAGCGGCTCTGGATCACCCGGGCCATGGCCTGGTAATAGTCCTCATCGAAGGGCACGAAAAGATATGCCTCGTCCTGGAACTCGTCGGAGTGGTACCGCTCCGGGCCAAAGTACGCCAGGGCGTGGGCGTCCACGTCGGCGGGGTAGCACGGATCTCCGTCGCCGTAGTAGGCGCGGGCAAAGGCCCCCCCCTCCTCGTCAAAGAGGGCGGAGAAAAGCCGGCCGCCCAGCTCGTCCCGGATGAAGGGACGCAGGTCGGTCCCCTCCGGGTCGCTTCTGAACTCCTCCACCGTGTCCCAGCAGCGCTCCAGAAATTCCAGGCTCATCAGGTCCTGCTCCATGCACCAGCGCAGGTAAATGGCCATGTGGCTGCAGGCCGCCAGCTCGTCCACGGGGAGCTTCTTCTTCCGCAGGCATTCCAGATGGGCGCCGGCGTCATCCAGGACCCAGCCCTCGGCGTCGGTCCCCTCGTCCTCCGGCTCCTCCCCCTCCAGCGCGTCCGGCCGGCGGGGATCCACCACAAAGCTGACCCCCGTCATCTGCTCCAGCAGGGCCTCGGCGCCGTGGCGCTGGGCATATTCCATCTCATTCCGATAGATGGGGATCACCTGGTAGAAATTCACTTCCTCCCCGCCGGGCAGGACGCAGGTCTCCGCGCCCTCCTCCGTCCCCTGGGGGGCGATGAGCAGGGCCCCGCACAGCTCCGTATCCGGGGCGAAGGGCTGCTGGTTATCCATGGTGTGCCCCCAGCCCAGCCAGGTGTCGCAGGCAATGGGCAGGCGGGCCAGGGTCTTCAGCAGGCGGATGGGCCAATACTGCCCCTCCTCCATGCCGTCCCCCTCCGGCCTCCAGTCCGGGGGCAGGGCGACGGCCAGCTCCGCCCGGTCCAGCCGATGCCCGGCCAGTTCCTCCGGCACATGCATGCAATGGGCCCCCATGCCCATGGTGACCAGGGTGTAGTATCCGCGGGTCTCCGAGGGCTCCACCACGCAGATGTCCACGTGGATGTCAGGAGAGACCAGCTCGTGGAACACCTTTTCCACCGGGCCGAAGTGGCCGGCGATGTGCTCCTCCACCGCCGCCATCTCCTCCTGCGTGTACTGCTCCGTCGGGCCGTCCTCCTCGTCATCCAGTTCAACGGCCGGGCCCTCCGGCTCGCCGTCGGCGTCCAGCCAGAGCTGCAGCTGCCGCCGGCCCGCCCGGTAGAAGAGGGCCGTCCGCCGGTCCAGCCCGAAAAAGACGCTCTCCAGCACGCCCTCCGGCCCCACCTCCTGCGGCAGGGTCAGCCATTGGCCGCTGTCCAGCCTCTCCCGCTGAGCCCGCAGCCAGTCCCCGTCCAGCTTGGACAGCCCGGCCTCATTCATGCGGAAGACCACTTCCACCTTCCGCTCCCCCACCGTGCGGTGGAAGGAGCAGTAGGGCGCGTCCCGCTCGTAGTCCTCCTCTTCCGGGCGGAAAAGCGCGTGGAACCGCCGCAGCCCCTCCGGGTCGGTGGTGATGCAGGCGATGGCCTGCATCTTCTCCGCCGCCCCCTCGTCCTGCCCGGCCTGGAGCCGCTCGTCACAGCCGGGGTCGATCCAGTGGTACTCCATCTGCTCCAGGCTGGCCCCCTGGCAGATCTCCTGCCGCAGGGTGAGGAACTCATAGTCCCCCGGCTCCAGGGCCAGGCCCCGCTCCACCGCCTCCAGGGCTCCCGCCCTGTCGCCGAAATAGGCGCGCAGCTTGCCGGCCTGGAGCCAGCCCCAGGGGTAGTCCGGCTCCTCCGCCAGGCCCCGCTCGGCATAGTCCCGGGCCTCCTCCAGCCGGCCGCAGTACATAAGGGCGCAGGAGTAGCGGTAATACCACATGCCGCAGCCCGCGGCATTCTCCTCCGAATCCGGCATCCACTGCGCGGCCCGGTAGTAATACTCATACTCGTTTAGGTTATTGCAGGCGTACGAATACCACAGCGCGACCTGCAGGTCCCGCCGGGCCTGAGCCAGGGTGAACCGCCCGGCCTCCACGCCGGCCTGGATGAATCTCACCAGGTGATCGAGCATCCTGCCGTAGTATCCGCTGGGCCCTTCCACCATGGCCTCCATGGCGTCGATGTCCGCCTGGCTGAGGAGGGAGCCGGTCTCCGGGTCCACTTCCGGGTCCTTCTCCGCCGCCCGGTCCACCAGGCGCACCGCCCCCACGTCGCGGCGGAAGGCGCGGTAGGCCGCCCACTCCAGGCCGCCGGCCCGGAAATGATCCGCCGCCGCCTCCAGCACGGCGGGCAGGTCCCAGGCCAGCAGGTCCAGATACCCGCAGCTCAGGCCGGTGGCGCCGCCCAGGAAGGTGACCGCCTCCCGGCCGGCCTTCTCCAGGATGGCGGCCTGCAGGGCGTCCCGGAAGTCCAGCAGGCGCTCGGCCCGGTCCTCGCCGGAAAAGCTGTCCAGCGGATAGCACAGAAATCCCGGGGCGATGCCGTCCCGGTGGAAGGCGTCCGCCGTGCCGCTCTCGCCGGCCAGGTAGTCGTTGACCAGCGCCGGCAGACGGGTGGAGCCGGTGTACACGTCCAGCCGCCAGTCCGCGTCCGGGTCCTCCACCGGGTCCAGGCGATAGGCCAGGTACCCGTTCTCCAAAAAGTCCTCCGCGTCCCGCCACAGGGTCATGCCCAGGTCCTTCAGCGCCTGGGGCAGCTCCGCCAGGGGGCGTCCCGGCCCCGCCGGGGGGTCCTGCACCACCTGGAAGCCCTGGATATGGGCGATGGCATTGACCTCGCCCAGCACCTGGTCGGTGAGTATGGAGAGTATGGACCACGCCCGCTCCTCATCCGCCCGGAGCAGGGGGAGCAGCTTCTCACACCAGAGGGTCAGGGCGGCGCCCTCCTCCCCCTGCTTCTCGACCCAGACCCGGACCTCCTCCGCCCGGATCTCCCAGCCGTCCATCCGCAGGCCGAAGCCGGCGGCGGGCTGCCGCCCCACCAGGATGTTCCACCGCTCCAGCAGGCCGGCGGGGGCCCGCTTTTGGAGATATACCAGGGGGAAGAGCCTGGCCCGGTCTCCCTCCGGGGAGAGGATGAGCTCGTACTTCTCCCCGTTGAAGCCCAGCTCGAAGGCCGCCTCCGGCAGGGCCGGCGCCAGCAGGGCGGCGCACCGGGCGGTGAGCGCCTGGCTCACGTCCCGGTCCCTCTGCCCGTCGATGAGCCGGCGCAGCTCCTCCTCCCCCTCCAGAAAGCCCTTCCACATTTTCTCCGCCCGCTGCCGGAAGTTTTCCCGGAACCGGGGCAGGGCCAGGCATTTGCGGCAGTTGTCCACGAAATCCCGGGCGTCCCGGTCGCCGGGCCGGGCGGCCAGGGCCTGCTCGAAGTGCCGCAGGGCGGGCCCCTCCTGGTCCAGGTAATAATAGGAGTAGCCCATGCGGAAGTTCCAGTAGTAGTCCCCCTGGAAATACGCCTCGTGGGGCCGCAGCAGGGCCAGCGCCTTCTCAAAGAGGGCCCGGTCCTCCGGCCCGGCCAGGTTGTTGTAGGCCCGGGCCAGCTCGCTGTCCAGCTCCGGGGTGCGCTCCCCCTCCGGGAGGGCTTCTATGGCGTCCACGATCTTTTTATATTCACATCGGTCGTTCCAGATCTGACACTGTTCCAACAGGGTCATCTTCCTTCCCCCCTTCTCTATGGATGATAAACGATACGCCGCCGGAATACAAGTGCGGCGGCCACTTTCTCCCAAAATTTTACGCGGGGGGCGGCGGCGGGCGGCGGCGGGGTTGATTTCCGGGGCCGCTTCCTGTACAATGGAGAGGACGGACCGTCACGGTCCACTTTTCCGAGGGGGTGCCCCTGATGATGAACGTGCTCTATCTGCTCAATTTTGCCGGCAAGGCGGGAACAGAGCGGTATGTGGAGAGCCTGGTGAAATACCTCTCCGCCGACGGGCTCATCCGGCCCTTTTTCGCCTATAACCAGGGCGGGCTGCTGGTGGAGCGGCTGGAGGGGCTGGGCGTGCCCTGCCGCCGGGTGGAGATGCGCCGGCGGTTCGACAAGCAGGCGGCAAGGGACCTTGCCGCCCTGTGTGCGGAGTGGGACATCGACCTGGTCCACTGCCACTATCTGCGGGAGCACTATACCGCCCTGCTGGCCAAAAAGTACCGCCCCGGCCTGCGGGTGGTGTACACCAACCACTTCGTCATGTCCAACGACTTTGTCACCCGGTTCACCAACCGCATTATGGACAAGCGGCAGGACCAGATCATCGCCGTGTGTACCCGCGGGAAGGAACAGCTCATCGCCAACGGCTGGAGCGCAGAGCGCATCCAGGTCATCTTCAACGGGGTGGATCCGGCGGCCTGGGCCGGGAGCCGGGCCGACTCCTCCCTGCGGTCTGAGCTGGGGCTGGAGGAGGACCGCTTCGTCATGCTGTGCGCCTCCCGCTTTGCCGAGGACAAGGGGCACAAGTACCTCATCGACTCGGTGAAGCGGCTGGCCGGGCGGACCGCCCGGCCCTTCACCCTGGTGCTGGCGGGGGACGGCCCCCTGCTGGAGCCGGCAAAGGAACAGGTGAAGGCCCTTGGCCTGGAGGACCGGGTGGTATTCCTGGGCTTCCGGCAGGACATGAAAAACCTATTCCACGGCGCCGACCTGTATGTCAACTCCTCCCGGCACGAGGCCCTGTCCTTCCTGATCATCGAGGCCATGGCCGCCGGCCTGCCGGTGATCGCCACCGACATGGGGGGCAACTCCGACATCGTCAACGACCAGGCCGGCTGCGGCCTGCTGGTGACCTATGACGACCCGGAATCCATGTCCTCCGCCATGGCGCGCTTTCTGGAGGACCCGGACTTCCTGGCCCGCTGCCGGGCCAACGCCGGGCGCACCGTGGAGGAGAAGTTCGAGCTGCACAAAATGTGCCGGGCGACCTACGGGGTGTACGAAAAAGCCCTCCAAGGAAAATAACAAGGAGTATAATCGCCTATGTCCATTACAAAAAGCAGTCTTTTCCTCCGCCTGCTGCTGGCCCTGTGGCACGCGGGGACGTACAGCGCGCCCGCCCGGTTCTGCCGGTGGCTGGAGGGGGGCGTGCGCCGCGCCTTCTCCGGCAGCGCCCTGTGGCGCTTCGCCTGGCGGGAGGGGGCGGTGTCCCGGGCCTGGGGGAAGAGCCTCTCCTGCCGGCTGTTCACCGCCCTGATCAATATTCCCTGCGCCCTGGCCAAGGCCATATACAAGGCCGGCCGGCGGGTGTGGGAGGCCAGCCTCTTCGTCCGGCTGCTGCTGGCCCTGGGGGGCGTGAGCTTCTTCTTCCTGGGCCTGTTCATGCTGGGGATGCTCTCGGTGCCCCACGGCATGTGGGACAACACCTACGCCCTGCTGGGGGCGGTGGCCCTCACCGCCCTGTTCGTGGCGGGCAGCGCCGCCCGTCGCGGCTGGCGGCTGGAGCTGGACGAGCTGGGGCCCTATATGGTCCTCTATATGGCCTGCATCTGCATCGCCCTGGCCGGCTCCCTGTCCACCCACCTGTCCCTGCGGTTCTTCGCCTTCCACGTCACCGGCTTTCTGCTGGTGCTGCTGGCGGTGAGCTCGGTGCGGAAGTATGAGCAGCTCCAGCTCATGGTGTCCCTGGCGGTGGTGGGCATATCCATCGCCGCCCTCTACGGCTGCTACCAGGCCTATATCGGGGTGGACATCGTACCCTCCCAGCAGGACATGGCGGTCAACGCCGGCATGCCCGGCCGGGTGTACTCCTTCTTTGACAACCCCAACAACTTTGCCGAGCAGCTGGAGATGCTCCTGCCCCTGAACTTCGCCCTCTTCCTCAACTGCCGCTGGCGGGGGAAGTTGCTCAGCCTGATCTCCCTGGGCCTGGGGCTGGTGGCCATCGGGGCCACCTACGGCCGGGCCAGCTGGATCGGCCTGGCCCTGGCGGTGGTGGTGTTCCTGGCCCTGCTGGACTGGCGCTGGGTGCCGGTGATCCTGGTGCTGGGGGTGGCGGCCATCCCCTTCCTGCCCGAGACCATCTACAACCGCATTCTCACCATCGGCAACAGCGAGGACTCCTCCATCCAGTACCGCTTCACCATCTATGACACCACCGCCAACCTGATGGAGGACTACTGGGTGCGGGGCGTGGGCCTGGGCAGCGACGTGATGAAGCAGGTGTTCCAGACCTATCCCACCAACTTTGACGGGTCCTACCCCATCCACACCCACAACAACTACCTGCAGATGTGGGGGGAGACGGGCATATGGGGCATCCTCTCCTTCCTGGGCCTGCTGCTGTGGCAGCTCAAGCGGGGGGTGAAGGCCTTCCTGGCCGCCCCGGACCGGCGGGTGAAGCGGCTGCTGGCCGCCGCCATCGGCGCCTTCTGCGGCATTTTGGTCATTGGCCTGGCGGAGTACACCTGGTTCTACCCCCGGAACATGTTCACCTACTGGTTCCTCTTCGGCGTCATCGCCGCCGGCATCAAGCTCACCCGCACCACCGAACGGTCATAATGCGCCGCCCATCAAAAACCGCCCGCCGGGATCAGCCGATCCCGGCGGGCGGTTTCAACATACGGAAGCTTTTTGCCTTCGGAAGCGGCAGATCCCGGGGCCGCTCTGCTCCGTCACGCCCCGCTCACGCGGTAAACGGTGGTGTGGCGATAGGTCTCTCCCGCTTTGAGCAGCGTGGAGGGGAACCCGCTGTGATGGACGGCGTCGGGCCAGGCCTGGGCCTCCAGACAGAAGGCGGAGCGGGGGCCGTAGGCCGCGCCCGCCTTGCCGGGCGTACCGTCCAGATAGTTGGCGGTGTAGAACTGCAGGCCTGGCTGCGTGGTCAGGCACTCCAGCGCCAGGCCGCCGGCAGTCACCCGGGCCGCCGGAGCCAGAGGGCCGCAGGGCTCGCCATGCAGGACGAAATTGTGGTCGTAGCCATTGCCCAGCCTGAGCTGGGGGTGTTCCATGGCCAGGCCGGCCAGGATGTCCCTGGGCTGCCGCAGATCGAAGGGAGTGCCCTCCACGGGCAGCAGGCGCCCGGTGGGAACGCTGGTCTCGTCCGCCTCGGTGATGGCGGAGGAGAAGATCGCCGCGCTGTGCCCCGCCAGACTGCCGGCGTCATGGCCCATCAGGTTGAAGTAGGCGTGGTTGGTGAGGTTACACAGGGTATCCGCATCGCTCTGCGCCCAGTAGTCCAGCGTAAGGGCCCCCTCCTCGGTAAGGGCATAGGTCACCTGCACCTTCAATGTGCCGGGAAAACCCTCGTCCCCGGCGGGGCTCACATGGGTGAGCGCCAGGGCGCCGTCCTCCTCCCGGGCCTTCCACACCGCCTCATTGAAGCCGTGGATCCCCCCGTGCAGGCAGTTGGGACCGCTGTTGGCCGCCAGGGGATAGCGGACGCCCCCGAGCTCGAAGGCCGCCCCGCCGATGCGGTTGGCCACCCGCCCCACCAGCGCGCCCAGATATTTGTCCTGGGCCTCATACTGGGCCAGGGTGGTACAGCCCAGCAGGATGTCCCTGGGGCCGCCGGGCGCGGGGACCAGCCAGGAGCGAAGGGCCCCGCCGTAGGTGAGCACCTGCACCCTGTGCCCCCCTGCCCGCAGGGTCCACAGGTCTACCTCCTCCCCGGCGGGCGTGGTCCCGAAGGGGATCTTTTTCAGCTCTGCCATAGACTATACCTGCCCCAAAAAGCGCAGGAATGCCTCCCTTCCTTCCGGGGTGCGCTTGTACACCCCAGCGTCCTCCAGCACCTGGGCGAAGACCAGGCCGGTCTCCTTCTCCACGATGGGCAGGGCGTTGTCCGCGGTGATGGTGTAGTTGGGCGCAAACGCCTCCGCCCAGTCTGCGTGATGGGCGGTAAGGGGATCGGCATGCAGGTCTTCCCCCTTTGCCAGGTGCTCCGCCACCGCCGCCAGCTCGGTCTTCAGCCGGGCGGGAAGGACGGCCAGGCCCATGACCTCGATAAGGCCGATGTTCTCCTTTTTGATGTGGTGGAGCTGGGCGTGGGGATGATAGAGCCCCAGGGGGTGCTCAGGCGTGGTCAGGTTGTTGCGCAGCACCAGGTCCAGCTCGTAATCCGCACCACGCCGCCGGGCGATGGGGGTGATGGTGTTGTGGGGCTCCCCGTCGGTCTGGGCGAAAATGACGGCCTTCTCGTCGGTATATCCCCGCCAGGAGACAAGGATGCGGTCGGCCAGGTCCACCAGACGCTCCGGGTCCGCCGCCGTCAGGCGCACCACCGACATGGGCCACTTGACGATGCCGGCGCGCACATCCCCATATCCCGGGAAGGAGACCAGGGTCTCCACCGGGGCCTTAGCCATGGCGAAGGCGTACCGGCCGCCCTGGAAGTGGTCATGGGCCAGGATGGAGCCGCCCACGATGGGCAGGTCGGCGTTGGAGCCTACGAAGTAATGGGGGAACTGGCCCACGAAATCCAGAAGCTTGGCAAAACAGGCCCGGTCGATCTTCATGGGCACATGCTCCTGATTGAGGCAGATGCAGTGCTCGTTGTAGTAGACATAGGGGGAGTACTGCAAGAACCAGGGGGAGCCGTTGATGGTGATGGGCACAATACGGTGGTTCTGCCGGGCGGGGTGGTTCACCCGGCCGGCATAGCCCTCGTTCTCCGCACACAGCTGGCACCGGGGATAGGCCGAGGCGGGCAGGTTCCGGGCGGCGGCGATGGCCTTGGGGTCCTTTTCCGGCTTGGACAGGTTGATGGTGATGTCCAGTTCCCCGTATTCGGTCTCCGCCTTCCACTGCATGTCCTTGGCGATACGGTCCCGGCGGATGTAGTTGGTGTCCTGGCTGAAGCGGTAGTACCAGTCGGTGGCCTTTTCCGGGTCCTCCTGGCAGAGGGCGCGGAAGGTCCCGATGACCTGGGCCGGACGCGGGGTGAGCCGGCCCATGAGCTCCGAGTCGAACAGGTCCCGGTACACCACCGAATCCTCCTCCAGCACGCCCCGCGCATACGCGTCGTCCAGCAGGGCCTCCAGCACCGGCGCCAGCTCCACCGGCCGGTCCGCGGGAGCGGGGCCGGAAAAGCCGTCCAGCTTCAGGGCGTCCAGGACGGTGTTCACCGCCCAGGTTGTCTCGCAGGGTTCGATGAGGCCGGTGTGGAGGGCATAGGACACCAGCTGGGAGATGGCTTCATCCCGCTCCATGTTCAGCCCTCCTCAAAGCCGTTGGGGTGATTCTTGTGCCAGGCCCAGGCGGAGGCGACGATGGTCTCCAGATCGGCGTACTGGGGCTTCCAGCCCAGGACGGTCTTGGCCTTCTCCGAGGAGGCCACCAGCTGGGCCGGGTCGCCGGGGCGGCGGGGGGAGATGACCTGGGGGATGGGGTGGCCGGTGACCTTGCGGGCCACATCCACCACTTCCTTTACCGAGAAGCCCACGCCGTTGCCCAGGTTGAACACGTTGTTCTCCCCGCCGGAGAGCAGGTAGTCCAGGGCCAGGATGTGGGCCTGGGCCAGGTCGGTGACGTGGATATAGT
>DHCMC07803__coassemble_1461_pt1 | contig 12277 bp, 13 predicted proteins | sample DHCMC07803__metabat2_high_PE_053 | metagenome-assembled genome bin DHCMC07803 | reverse complement strand
CCGAGTGATGGCGGTGGAAACCCTGATTCCAGTGCAGGCAGTGACGCAGGCCAGACCAGTGGAAACCAGGGAGGCTCCGGTAACACAGGCGGTAACTCAGGCAGCGTAAATCCTGGCAACCAAGGCAGCTCAAGTCAGGGTGAAAGCAGCAGTGGTGAACAGACCACCCCTCCAACTGACTCCGGTAATCAGGGTTCCAATAGCACATCTGGTGACTTAGCTGGTTGGGGCTCAGCAGAGCAAAAAGAAGAATGGGAGCAGAAGGTAGAGGACGCTGGAGGGATTCTTGGAAGTGGTGGCGGTATATACTTACCTTAACACTTGAATTAAGGAATAGCGTATTTAAGGGAGATGACCTATGTCATCTCCCTTTACCCTTAAATGGAGGTGTAAGAGGTGAAACAGCGAATAATATCAATGTTGCTTGTTATATCAACACTGATGTCTTTGTTTATTACGCCAGCATATGCTTGGGATGCATCAGCAGGTGGTGATGGAGACTTCGGTACAGTTGGTTCAGGTAACTGGACAGAAAATCAGCAGGGTATCAGAATCACAATACTAGCTCCGAATGGAAAACCAGCGTGATACAAATAGTTGTTCAGAATGTAGCTGCTGGGAACCTTGGTAACTGGTGGCCCGCCACGGGTGGGGCCTGGGTGGTCTCTGGTGGCTGGATGCAAGGCGGGGTCAAAGGTTGGTTTCGCTCCATGCAATTCCCCGCCGGGGGGCGGGTGGAGGCCCGGAAGCTGGTCCCCGTGGGAATTGCGTCGCTGTGATGCCCTGCGGGGCATGGGACTATGAGATAAGAAAAAGTAAGGGGCCGGGTGTGGCTCCTTGCTTTCTCATTTGTGCGATAGGGTCCGGCTGCTCGTTGTTTAGGGACCTTCCCTATAACTACCGGGCCATAGGCTGCGGGGCCCTTTTCAGTCGGGAGAGGAGGGGGCGGCCCGATCAGTCCGCGTCCTCCTCCAAAGCCTCCACCAGGAAGCTCACCGGGCGGAAGCCGTCGTTGCAGGAGAGCATGACTGACCGCGGGTCTTTCATCCAGCCGCCGTAGAATCCCTGGCCGCCATGGCTCAGTGCCAGCACGAAGGGGGACATGGTGTCCCACGCGCTCTGGCACAGGCCCTCCGGCTTTTCCCAGCCGTTGGCGAGAAAGACCTGGCCCTCCCTCAGGCCGCAGGGGTGCTCCATGGGATTTTCGTACCGGGCCATCAGGTCCCGGTACTCCGCCACCCGCATGACGGTGATCCTGCACTTTTTCAATGTCGGCGCCTCCTTTTGCCGCTGCATCTTGCAAAGGGCGTGCGGCTGTGTTAGGCTGGTGAGGAAAGGGGGATGCGCGATGACGATCAGAAGGGTGGAAGGGGACAAGAAGCGCTGGCTCTCTCTGCTCCTGCTGGCGGACGAGCAGGAGGACATGGTGGACCGCTATCTGGAGCGGGGGACCATGTATCTGCTGGAGGAGGGCGGCGTCCGGGCCCAGTGCGTCGTGACCGACGAGGGCGGCGGCGTGCTGGAGCTCAAGAGCATTTCCGTGGCGCCGGGCTTCCAGCGCAGGGGCTATGGCCGGCGGCTCATCGACTTTCTGGTGGACGCCTATTCCGGCCGGTACGACGTTCTGCAGGTGGGCACCGGGGAGAGCCCGGCCACCGTTCCCTTCTACGAGCGGTGCGGCTTTGCCTTCAGCCACCGGGTCAAGAACTTTTTCACCGACCACTACGACCATCCCATCTATGAGGCCGGCGTACGCCTGACAGACATGGTCTACCTCCGGCGGCCGCTGGCCGGCCCGAGCCGGCGGGAGCCGGTCACTCCGCCGGCTTTGTGAGGTCCAGGCCCCTGGCCCCGATGTCTACCGAGCCGTCCTTCAGGGAGAGGAAGGGAGAAAACTCCACACTCTCATCCTGATAGGTCAGGCGGATGACGGCGTCGGCAAAAATGTCGCTGGCATTGCACTGCAGAAGGAAGGGGCGGCAGTCGGGATCCTCGTAGATCAGGGTGGACTGGAGGGTCTCTATATCGCTGCGGGAGAGGGCCAGGGCCATGCCGTCATACCGGGGTATGACCAGGTAGAAGTCCCCGCCGGAGAGGTAGTGGACGGGCAGTTCGCCGTCGTCCAGGTACCGCTCCAGGTAGTAGTCCAGATCGTCGATCTGTTGGTAGCCCAGGTAGGCCGCCGCATAGAGCTGCCCTTCCTGGAAGGGGATATTGTCCCGCTTGCTGACCTCCTCCACGCCGCCGCAGCCGCCCAGAAGAAAGAGGCAGAGCAGCAGCGGGAAATAAAAGAACGCTCTTTTCATCCCGCACCTCCAAGCGGACGTTCCCCGCTGCGGAAGAGCGGGGATAAAACACGATGCCTTACGGTGTGAAAGGAAGATATCCATGAACAGGCTCCCGGACCCCAACACGGTCTTTCCCAACGAGTACCATACCTCGTGCTTTATTAAAAATGTGGTCAAGGCGCCCAATATCTCCATTGGGGACTACACTTACTACGACGACGCGGAGGACCCCGCCGGATTTGAGAAAAACAACGTGCTTTTCAACTACCCGGAGTTTGGAGACAGGCTGATCATCGGGAAATTCTGCGCCATCGCCTCCGGCGTCAGATTCATCATGGGACCTGCCAACCACAGGATCAGCAGCGTGACGACCTATCCCTTCCATGTATTCGGCGGGGCGTGGGCCGAACGCACCCCGCCCCACATGGATCAGCTGCCCCGGAAAGGGGATACCGTCATCGGGAACGACGTGTGGATCGGCCGGGAAAGCGTCATCCTCCCAGGGGTGAAGATCGGCGACGGCGCCATCGTGGCGGCCTGTTCGGTGGTGTCCAGAGACATACCGCCCTACGCGGTCTTCGGCGGAAATCCCGCCCGCCTGGTCAAAATGCGGTTTGACCAGGAGCTGATCGGCCTGCTTTTGCGCTTCCGCTGGTGGGACCTGGACGGGGAGGAGCTGGCAGAGCTGCTGCCCCTGCTCTGCGATCCCGACCTGGAAAAGGTGCGCAGGGCGCTGCGGGAGCGGCTTTCCTGAGCCGGCCCGGGCGGGCCCCGGCGTCCCTCACGGGCGGGAGAGGACCTGGAACAGCCCGGCAGCGAACGCCTGATGTCCATCTTCGGTAAAGTGGACGCCGTCATAAGCAAGGCGGACGCCCCAGTTCCCGGCGTCGGCAAAGCGGATGCCCAGCCGGTCCGCCAGGGCCCGGTATCGCCCGGCCAGGGCGGCGGAGGCAGACGCCAGGCGCGGCTCCGGCACCCATTCTCCCGGCGCCATGGGCACAGGGGCGACCAGGAGGAGGCGCTCCCGCGGCAGGCCGGCGCCGGCGAGAAAGCGCTCCATCCGCTCCGCGGTCTCATCCGGGCCGCGGCCCTGGAGCAGCTCGTTGGTGCCCAGCATGACGATCAGCAGCTGTGTGTCTGCAGGGAAGAAGGGGGGAACGCCCGGGATCTCCCGGCCGTTTTCGCCCCAGTTGGAGACGTTCCAGCCTGTTTTTGCGGCCAGTATGTCCACCCAGCGGTGGTCCGGGCCGTACCGACCGCCCAGATAGGATCGGGGGTCGTAGCCGTAGGTGTTGGAGTCGCCGTAACAGATAACGTTCATCCTTCTCCCCTCCGGGCGCGGGCCTTTGAACTGTGCCTGAGACCGCCAAATTGCCCGAGCCAGGCGCCGGCTTGTTCCCTGGAACGGAAGATGTGCGTCTGCCTTTCGGACTGATGCCGCTCCAGCAGGCGGAGGATCTGCGGCAGCTGCGTGCCGGGGAAGTCCACGATCCACTGGCGGAACTCGGGGTCGAACGCCTGCTCCGTCCAGGGCAAGTCCTCCCGCGGGCGCCCGATGCGGGCTGCGGCGCCCGCCAGGCAGACCTCGGTCGGATAATCCAGCAGGAATACGGTGTCGCACCGCTCCAGCCTGGGCTCCAGCGTGCGCAGATAATTGCCGTCGATGATCCAGCATTCCCGCGCCAGGATCTCCGCCAGCCGCTCGTCAAAGGCCTGGGGCGTGATGCTGCTCCCGTCCGGCCTGTGCCAGATTTGGTCCAGATAGTAAAGCGGAAGACCTGTACAGTCCCGGAGGGCGCGGGCGAAGGTGCTCTTCCCCGCGCCGGGGCAGCCGATGACGAGCGCCCGCTTCATCCTGCGGCCTCGTGGGGGATGGAGACCTTCTCCACCCGGAGCTTCCCGCCCTCCGTCCGGGCCAGCATCATGGTGATCTCCTGGTGAAAGCGCCGGGGACCGCAGGAGCCGGGATTGAGCCACAATACGCCGTTTCGCTCCTCCTGCAGATACCTGTGGGAGTGGCCGAACACCACCGCATCCACGCCGGACAGGTCGTCCGGGACGTCCTTTTTATTGTGGACCATATAGAAAACGAACCCGTCCAGAGAGACGGTCAGGTCCCGGGGAAGACCCTCCGCCCACTCCTTGTCATTGTTTCCGCGGACGACATATACGGGCGCGAGAGCCGCCATCTGGTCCAGGACGGCCTGGGCGTTGATGTCCCCGGCGTGGAGGATGGCGTCGGCCTGCTTCAGGTGTTCCAGCACCTCTGGCCGCAGCAGGCCGTGGGTGTCGGAGAGAATGGCAAGTTTCATGGATAACGCTCCTGTGTGTTCCAGATGGCCCTGGCCGGTCAGCCCGGCCTGCCGCCAAGGGTTCGGTAAAACGCCCGGGCCTGTCCCAGGTCCGCCTCGTCCGGGTGTCCCTTGGCGATGCCGCCCACCAGCCTGAACGGGCCGAAGGTGTCCAGGCCCCTGCATCCAAAGGCCCCCAGTATGGGGCAGCCCTTTTCCCGGGCAATGGATGTGATCCCGTCCAGACTTTTCCCCGGGGAGGCGCCATACGTGCAGACGAAAAACACCGGCCGGCCTTTGGGCAGATATTGCCGGGCAAAGGCGAGGACGCTGGGGTGGAATTTCCCATAGTACACGCCGGAGGCCAGCCCGATGCGCCCATATTCCTCCAGATGGACGGCCTGGCGGGTGGTGACGTCGATCAGCTCCACGTCCCCCTCCCGTGCCATGGCTTCCAGGACCTTCAGCGTGTTCCCGTGGTGACGGGAGCAGTAGCAGACAGCAGTTTTCACAGCATTATGCCTCCTCGGCCGCGGAGCGGCCTGTACAGAGCCTCCGCCCGTTCCCTCCGGGGAGGAGGAGCTATTTCAGCGCCAGCCCGTCCCGAAAAGCGGAGCCGACCCGCTCTCCCAGCTTGCGGTAGGCGCTGTGGATGGGGTCGAAGATGATGGGCTGGAGCTTGTCCGGGTCGATCGTTCCGTCAGGGCCCAGCACCGATTCGTCGGCACTGACGTTGACGATCTCCCCCACCAGGCGGCAGTGTTCCGGGTCATAGCTCACCAGGCGGCACTCCACCGCCATGGGCAGCTCATCGATCAGGGGGGCGTCCACAAACTCCGATCTGGTCGTGTGCCAGCCTGCCCGCTCCAGCTTGTCGGGCACGCGGTTGCCCGACTCCACGCCCACGTAGTCGCAGGCCGTCACCTGCCGGGCTGTGGCCATGCTGACGGTAAAGGCGCCTCGCTGCAGGATGTCCGCAGTGGTCTTGTGCTCGGCGCTGATGCACATGGACAGCTCCCGGTCGTCGCTGATGCCGCCCCAGGCCGCATTCATGGCGTTGGGCGTGCCGTCCCGGCCATAAGCGGCCACGATAAAGACCGGCTGCGGATAGGTCCAGGGCTTGGCCCCGAAGTTTTTGCGCATGGTGGATGACCTCCTTGGAATATGGTCGGGCGCTTTCCGTACAGGCGCAGCGGGCCGTGCCGCGCAAGGCCCGGCGGAGAGCATGCCCGCCCTTGGATTGTACTCCATTTGCCGCACGCTTACAACCCGCAGTTTTCTGAAAAGGCCTTCCTCCGCCCGGGATCAAATCAAGGCATGGCCAGCCGCAGGCGTGAAGCCGCGCCTGTCCTGGGCCCGTCATGCGGAAGGGGAGGGGGAGACGCGGACTTTGGAGCGCTTGAAGGGACGCCGCCCTCTGGGATGCACGCATCTCAGAGGGCGGCGTTCATATTGGCGGCTGCGCGGGCCTTTCACATGGGGCGGGCCCTCAATCTTAAAGGGGATTTAAGGAAATGTTCATTCCAAATGCGGTTTTATCTGGTATATTGGCGCGTGACTTTCTAAATCCGACTGCCGAAACGGCCCGGGAGGTACCCATGGAATTTATCTGCCATACGACGTACGATCAAAAAGCGCTGACGGCCATGGCGCGGGCGATCCGCAAAACGGTCCGGGCCAGGAAGAGCCGCAGGACCCGCCTCTATGCCTGGGTCATCATCGGCCTGCTCTTGTTGTCTGTCTGGCTCTCGTGGGGAAATATCTGGAAGACGGCGGCGATTTGTGCGGTCATCGTGGCCCTCCTGCTGATCTGCTGGAAAGAGGACGCCATCAACGGCTTTGTCGCAAAGCACAGCTCCCTGCCGGGGACCGGCGCCGCCGATACTGAATTCTATCCCGACTATTTTCTTGTGAAGACCGCTGCGGCGGAATCCCGGTGGCAGTATGACAAGATCCTCGCACTGGCGGAGACGGACGGTCATTTCCTTTTCGTGATGGGGAAGAATCACGCCATGGCGCTGGAAAAGGCCGGCCTGGAGGGCGGCAGCAGCGCGGACTTCTCCCGCTTCATTGAAGAAAAGACCGGCCGAAGCATCCGGGATATCAGAAGATAAAGGATAGAGGAAGGGAAAAGGGGCCGGCGGCCGTGGCAGATCAGGGCGCGTCATCCCTCCCGTCCTCAGCGCCGGCAGCCCGGCCGGCCGCCAGCGCCGCGGCCAGATCCCGGAATTCGGCGTATTTGCGGACTTGGGGACATTCTTCCGCCAGGCCGCGCCAAAGCTCCCCGGCCTCCTCCAGCAGCCGGGCGTCCCCGCCGGGCAGGCTGCCCAGGTGACAGAGGAACACCGCCAGGGTATGCCGGTCCTCCGGCGCGCCGGATCCGCCCGCGACGCTGCGGGCGATGCGCAGCCCCTCCCGCAGCCAGCGGGCGGCCCTGTCATCCTCTCCCTTTTCCAGGGCCGTCAGCCCCATTTTCAGATAGCCGGCCTGCAAACGCCGCCAGGTCCGGCGTTCGCCGTCCCCGTCCGCCAGGGCGCGGGCCAGGGCAAGGCTCTCCTCAAACAGGCGGCGGGCGGCGGGCTCCCGGCCGGCCGGGCCTTTGCACGCCCCGCCGTGTCCGGCCAGCGCTTCGATGGCCCTGTTCTGCCTTTCGGCAAAGGCGGAGGCGCTCTTTCCGCCGGCCAGGCCGTCCCAGAGCTCCGCGGCCTGATACAGACAGTCTGGGTCGCCGCCGGGCAGGCAGCCCAGCCTGTACAGGCCGGAGGCCAGCGCGTTCCGTACCCCGGCGTGGCCGGTCTCGTCCACAAGGGCGCGGCGCAGCGCCGCGCTCTCCTCCAGCCAGCGGCGGGCGGCGGGCACATCGCCCTCCTGCCGGTACAGGCTGCCCAGCTGATCGCAGCAGGACGCCAGGTCCCGCCGGGCGTCCGCCGTGCCGGTCTCTTCCGCCAGGGTGCGGAACAGCGCAAGCCCCTCCGCATAGCGGCGGTGCGCCCCGGGCAGGTCGCCCTCCAGCGCGCAAAGCTTGCCCAGCCGGGTGCAGCTGATCGCCAGGTCCCTTTTGGCGCTCAGCGTCTCCGTCTCCCGGGCCAGGGCGGCGGTCAGCTCCAGGCCCTCTTCATAGCAGCGGCGCGCCTCGGCCAGGTCCCCCAGCGTTCGGAGCAGGTCCCCAAGGCCCAGGGAACTGGCCGCAAGGCTCTTCCGGGCGTGGGGGGTGCCGAGCTCGTCGCTCAGGGTCCGGCGCAGCTGCCGGCTCTCCTCCAGCGGCTTGCGCGCTTTGGGCAGGTCCTTGGCGTCCCCGCTGTCTCTGTATGCCAAGCCCAGCCATTCGCAGGCGTTTGCCAGAAGCGCCCGGTCCCGCGCCTCGCCGGTGTCCCGGACCAGAGCCCGGGCCAGCTCCGCGGCCATCAGCAGGTGCATACCGGCGGCGTCGTCCTTTTCCTCCAGGCACAGGGCCCCCAGCTGTATCTGACTTTCCACCGTGTCCCGCCGAAGCTGGATGGTATTTTCCTCCCTGGACAGCCTGAAACGGAGCTTGGAGCTCTTTTCCAGCCAGCGGCGGGCCCCGGCCAGGTCCCCCAGCCGCCTGTATACGTTCCCCAGGCTGCTGCAGCCGCTGGCCTGATACCGCCCGGCGCAGGAGAGGCCCTGTTCCTGTCCCTGCTGAGTCAGGGGCAGGAATTCTCCCTCCCATACCTCCCGGGCGGCGGCCAGATCGGACAGATCGGCGTACTGATCGCCCAGATCCCACAGGGCGTCGGCCAGGTCACGGAAGGCGTCCTCCGAGTGGGACTCATCCCACCGGGTCCGCAGGGCGCCGGCCAGGCGGCGCTGCCATTGGGCGGCCTGGCGGTAGTCCCGCGGCACGCCCTCGCCCGCGTGATACATCGACGCCAGCTTGCCCATGGCCTCGGCCAGCCCGTCGTCGGCGGCGCCCCGGATCAGCTCCACCGCCCGGGCCTTGTCCACCTCCACATCGATCCCGGTGAGGTAGGCCAGCCCGATAAAGAAGTTGTGCCTGGGATCGCCGTCGCTCTCCCGCAGGGCCAGGCCCCGCAGGGCGGCCTTCAGCCCCTCCGACAGGACGGGCCTGTCCTGCCCGGAGGCACAGGGCGGGATGCCCGGATAGGCGGCCTCCAGCTCCGCCCGGTCGGCGGGGACCATCTCCACGGGGAGGATGGGTTTGCCGCTGCTTTTGGCGGCGGGGAACTCCTCGTCCATCACATAGTTGGGATGCTCCAGCAGGTGGGGGGTCACCGCCAGCACGAACAGGTCGCTCTTTTCCAGCGCCTGGATGATGGCCTGGTTGAAGTCCTCTCCGGGCGTGAGGAACTCGTCGTACCAGATGGCGATGTCCCGGCAGAACGCGCTTTCATGGATGAGGCGCATCAGCGCCTGGGCCTCCCGGCGGTCCTTTTTCCGATAGCTCAGGAAAATGTAGGCGTCAAAGGCGGCCCGGACCTGGGCGGCCAGCTCGTCTCCGATGAGGACGCAGTCCAGGAACTTTCTCAGCCGCTCCTCATAGGGCAGGGCGGTGGGGTCGGTCTGGTTCGGGTCCAGGCATTGCAGGTCCCCGCAGGCCTCGTTGAAGCGCGCCTCCAGTCCCGGCTCCTGCAGGATGGGCAGCACCGGGATATGCTGCTCCATGGCCAGGGGGAACTCCCATTCCAGGGCGGGCGAGGGGCTGGTGAGCAGCCGCGCGGTCACCGGCAGCACGAACAGCTGCATCTGGACCAGGTCGGAGGCCCGCTGCTCCCGCTGCGCGGGGGAGAGGGGGGCGGCGGGCTCCGGGTCGTACCAGATGGAGCAGTCCGCCTGGGCCAGCAGCTCTCTGGCCATTGGCTGGAGGAAGGCCGCCTGGTCGGCGGGATGGCAGCAGAAGTATACCCGGGGCTTGCCCTGGGGGCTGGCGTTCCCGCGGGTGAGATATGCAAGCTGAGACATGCACAGGCCTCCTTTTGTCAGAGCGGTCCGCGGCGGGACGGCGGGGGAGCGGGGACGGGGCGGTGCCGGGGCTCAGCACTCCTCCCGGGGCAGGAAGAGACAGGCCACGTTCTCATAGTCATACCGCTTCAAAAGCCCGGGCTCCTTCTGAGGCAGGGCGTCCAGCTGGTCCCAGTCCACCAGGCAGGCATGCCGCTTTTCCCCGGGGCGCTTGGTGCGGCACTGCGCCCGCTCCTCCGGGGTCATCTCCTCCAGGGGCAGGGGGAGCCACCCCCGGGCGAAGTGGAAGGCGTTCCAGCGCAGGTGCTCATACTGGGCCAGCTCCCAGCAGAGGGCCTCCCTGGCCTGCGGGTCCAGGGCGGACGTATCCCCGGCCAGCAGCAGCTTGTTGGGGATGTCCCACACAGCCGCCCGGTTGGAGGCCTGGGTGAAGGCGCCCAGCTCCCGCCATTGGGGGGTGAAGAGGCTGCCGCGCTGATAGCGCTGGTGCAGCTCCTCGGCCTGGCGGTCGGCGCTGCGCGCCACCAGGTTCTCATAGGTGAACTGGCACTGGTTGACCTGCTGGAAGCTGACATGGCTGTCGCTTTTGAGCAGTGCCACGGCGCCCGCGTCCTCCTGAAACAGGGCGACCACCAGCTGGGGCTGATCCGATGCGCGGCGGGCGAAGAGCCGGCGCAGGCGGAGGGCGAGACGGACGTTTTCCTCCGTGTCGGGGGTTGCGATCAGGACCTGGTGGAACCGCCTTTCAGACAGAGCCTGGAAAAGAGCGTCGGAGGGGACGGGTGCGTCCAGCCAGTGCAGGCCGGGCGTCCGGGCCATGTGGGGAAAGTCGCTGAGGAAGGCGGCTTTTTTGCCGGCCAGGTCCGAATCTGCCGCCAGGACCTCCAGGGCGGGCGACCCCACGGCGGTGGTGAAGGCGGTATTTTCATAGGTCTGAAGCAAGAACTCCCGGGAGAAGGCGCCAAAGCCGATCAGGCACAGGGAAAACGGCGCCTGGGGCCGGAAGATATGGCCCGTCTCCGGCGGGGGTCCCAGCTGGCGCAGCCGGGCCAGGGGCAGGTTCTGACGGAGGAAGTCCTCTACGACCATCCGCTCCCGGGAGAGAAGATACAGGTCCAGATGGGGGAACGTCATGTCCTCCGTGCGCAGCAGTTCGTTGTCCAAAAAGGCGGTGACCCGCAGGGAGATGCCCTGCTTGCCCAGCTCCTCCAATTCGATCAGCCGCTGGTAGTTGTGCTGCCCCTCGGCAGGGAGGAGGAGGAGCTGGTAGTCCTTGGAGCTTTTCAGGCGGCGCAGGAAGGCTGCCCCGGTTTCGTAGGCGTCAAGGGGCGCTTCCCCAGGGTCCTGCTCGGTAAGGTAGACCACCGCCGAACGGGGGCGGCAGCGGTTCAGGTCCCGGATGAACCAGGCGGCGTCCTTCCGCGCCCCGGTCACGATATAAATGGTCTTGCGGGTGAGCAGCCGCCACTTCATCCGGGCGCGGACGAAGAGCCCTCGGAAGAAAAGGGCCAGTACAGTCCGAATGGTGTAGAGGGACATGAGGAAGAAGACGTAGCTGACGTCCGGGCCGAACAGAGCGTCGTTGCCCTGGAAGGCGATGGCGGCCGGCGCCGAGGAAAGGGCGCTGCCCACCGCGGCAAAGACCTCTCCCGCCGTCATGCCGGGGTACACCTGCACCAGGAAAAACATGACAGCGGCAAAGGTGAAGTTGAACCCGGTGATCAGCAGGCTGCGAAAGCGCTGGCTCCATCCCCGGAGCAGAAAGCTGAGGAGTGCAAAACAGAGCAGATAGACGATCAGGGTCATAGAACTCCCTCCCATATATGTCGGATCATGGGCGCTGCGGTCAAAATAATTGTACTACTTGTTTCCAAATGCTGCAAGGAGCAGGCGTGAAATTTCCGCAGGCGGTGTGCCGGAGCCCGCCCGGAGCGGCCGGGCTCCCGCCGATTCCGGGCGTTCCGGCCCTGACTGCGGCCAGATATGGGGGAAAAACGCTTCCCGGCCAGGGACGGCAGGCATCTGCCAGTCCCGGCCGGGAAGCGTTTTTTGTGAGAGGAGTTACTGGGTTTCCAGCAGCTGCTGGGCGGCGTCCATGGCCGCCCGCTTGTCCCGGATCTGGGGATTGTCATACGACTTCCTGCGGCACATCCAGCAGGAGCAGTGGATCTTCCCCTTGGACAGCCGTCCGGCGGCGCCCCGCGCCCATGCGGAGACGAATTCTTCTCCCCCAAGCTGGCGGAGGATCGTTTCCTTGCGATGGATGGCGCGCATGCGCTGCTTGCGGTAGTAACTGCGGTCTCTGTTCAATTGTGCTCACTCCTTGACAGTTCGGGCCGCCTGCAAGAGTCGTCAAGGAAACATGCTCTCTTACAGGCAGCCTATCTGCCAAGAAGAAAAACGGTGATAACCCATTATTTTGACCCTTTCTGTTGTTTGGGCTATTGTACCTCTGCCCAGGCCGTTAAGCAAGCCTTTTCTTAGCGGCGGGCGTATCAGCTTTCAGACGCCTATTCAGAAAATAAAGGCTTCCATCCTCTATTTAGGCGCCCTCCCGTCAGCAGAAACCAATGGTCACATACCGTCCCGGAGCACATCCTGATCCCGCAGGACCTTCTCGATGACGGTACCCCGGACCGCCTTCAACAGGGGCTTTTTCAGCAGCTCCAGGGGCCCGGGCAGCCGGATCTCCAACGGGGACTTGCCGTCCATCAGGCAGACGGTGCTGTGCAGCAGCTCCCGGATGTCGTACACGCT
>DHCMC07803__coassemble_1445_pt1 | contig 12440 bp, 12 predicted proteins | sample DHCMC07803__metabat2_high_PE_053 | metagenome-assembled genome bin DHCMC07803 | reverse complement strand
GGATGTGCTGGCCGCCTACGGCCTCACCCCCGAGGGCGTCGCGGACAAGGTCCGCCACGCCCTGAAGCTGAAGAAATGAACGACATCAGGCTCATCTGCCTGGATATGGACGGCACCCTCCTGGCCGACGACCACGCCACCGTGCCGGCGCGGAATATCCGCGCCCTGAAGGCCGCCGCGGAAAAGGGCGCGGCGGTGGCCATCGCCAGCGGCCGGGCCTGGGATCTGCTCCACGGCGTCCACCGGCAGCTCCCTTTCCTCAGGTATGCCATCCTCTCCAACGGGGCGGCAGTGCTGGATGTGGAGCGGGGGACGTGGATCTGCCGCAGCCCCATGCCCGACGGGGCCCGGGTGCAGCTCATCGAGCTGCTGCTGGAGTGGGAACTTCCCTTTGAGGTCTACGCCCAGGGGAAAAACTATATCCAGGCCGACCGGCTGGAGACGGTGCTGGCAGCGGCCCTCACCCCGGAATTTGCGCAGGTGCTGGAGACCTGTTCCCAGCTGCCCGCGGATCTGAACGCCGCCCTGCCGGCAGGCGGAGTGGAGAAGATCCATGTGTTCCACGTCCCGGACCAGCGGCGGGAGGAGCTGCGCCAGCGAGCGGCGGCATGGGGGCTCCTGTCGGTGACCACATCCTTTGGGAGCAATATGGAATTCACAGCCCCCGGCGTCAACAAGGGGGCGGCGGCCAGGGCCCTGTGCGCCCGCATGGGCTGGACGGCGGATCAGGTCATGGCCTTCGGCGACGCGGGCAACGACCTGGAGCTGCTCTCCTGGGCCGGCTGGTCCTTCGCCATGGCCAACGCCTCGGAGCCGGCCAAGCGGGCCGCCCGCTATCTCACCGCGTCCAATGGCGAAGCGGGGGTGGCCCAGGGCGTGGAGCGCTATTTCCTGGAGACATGATCAAAACGGCGCATGGCAGAAGCCATGCGCCGCTTTGGCAGGGAAAACACACAGGGGACATCTATGCGCAGCCCGGCAGGGGAGGGACCGCCGGGGAGCGGTCAGCTCAGGGACTGGGGCTCTGCCGCCGTGCGGACCGGCGACTTCTCTTTCTCCTCCTCTTCCCGCCGGAGCCGGCGGAAATAGTAGACCAGGAAGCAGATGGTAAAGACCATGGTGACCAGCTCGGAGGCCAGCGGGGACAGCCAGATGCCGGTGGCTCCGAAGAGCGTGGACATGACCATCAGGCACCCGGAGATGAACACCAGGCCGCGGCCGAAGGAGATGGTCAGAGAGGGGACGGGGTGATCCATGGCGGTGAAGAAGCCGGAGACCACCACGTTGAAGCCCAGCAGCAGGAAGGCCACCGAGTACATCCGCAGGGCGGACACGGAGCTTGCGAACATGGCGCTGTCGTGGGCCAGGAAAAGCCCCACGATGGGCCCGGCGAACAGCTGGCACCCGACAAAGAAGAACACCGCCAGCACCGCCACGAAGCGCACGCCGTATTTCAGGAACTTGTGGCAGATGTGCCGCTCCCCCGCCCCCAGATGGAAGCTGGACAGGGGCTGGATGCCGTGGGCGATGCCGATCATGCAGTTGAGCACCAGGGTGTTGACGTAGCCGATAATGGTGTAGGACACCAGGGCGTCCTGCCCGATGACCCGCTGGATGGTGTGGTTGAACAGGAAGAGCACCACGCCGTTGGACAGCTCGCTGAGCCCGTCGCCCACCCCCAGGGGGAGGATCCGGCGGTAGGCCCCCAGGTCCCACTTGAACCGGCCGAACCGCAGGGGGTAGCGGTGGGTCAGGAAGTAGACCACGAACACCAGGGTGGAAGTGGCCTGGGACAGGCCGGTGGCCAGAGCCGCGCCCCACACGCCCCAGTGGAAGTGCATCACGAAGATGTAGTCCAGCAGGACGTTCATCAGCCCGCAGGAGGTGACGCCGATGATACTCACATGGGGGGCGCCGTCGGCCTTCACCTGCACCTCCAGGTTATAGGACACGGTGAAGAACACCGCGAAGGCGGCGATGAAGCCCACGTACTCCTTCACCAGATGGTGGTTCTCCGGGGAAGACCCCAGGAAATCGGCCACCCAGTCCAGGTTGAAGAGCACCACTGCCGAAAGCAGCGCGGTGATGACGATGACCACCACCAGGTTCTGGTTGAAATAGTTCCGGGCCTTTTCCACGTCCCCCTTGCCCAGGGCGATGGACAGGACGGTGGAGGTGCCGGTGGCCAGCAGGATGCCCAAGGTGAAGATCAGGGATACGAAGGGAAGGGACAGGTTGACTGCCGTCAGGGCGTGTTCACCGACGCCCCAGGCTACGAACATGCCGTCTACCATGGAATACAGGGAGAAGATCCACATGGAGACGATGGATGGGATGGTGAACTTGAAAAACTTCTTTACCAGATTCAAGGGTATGACCTCCTAACACTTATATCATAAACCCTCGTACCATCCGAAAGTCAAGAGCGGGAGGGAAAATTTTTGAAGGAATATTATCAGATCCACGAGCTGGCCAAATTGTTCGAGCTTTGCCCCGACACGCTGCGCTATTATGAGGAAAAGGGCCTTCTCCATCCCACCCGGGGGGAGAACCGCTACCGCCTCTACGGCATCCAGGACGTGTGCACCCTGAACATCATCCGCTCCCTCCGGGGCCTGGACCTGCCCACCAAGGACATCCGCGGCTATCTGGAGCGGCGGTCGGTGGGGGAGACCCTGACCCTGCTGGACCGGGAGGAGGCCCTTCTCCGGCGGCGCATGGCGGAGCTGGAGAGCGCCCTGGCCGAGGCGGAGGAGCGCCGGGCCAAGCTGGAAAAATACCGGGACGTGCCTGCCGGGACGGTGGAGCTGGTGACGGAGGGTGAGCGGCCCTATGTGTTTCTGGAGGAGGACATCATCCTGGAACGGGAGATCGACTTCCTGCTGAAAAAGCTGGAGCAGCGCCACCAGGACTATATCCAGGTCATCGGCAGCCAGTGTATGGGGGCGGCGGTGGACGGGGAGAGCCTGAAAAAGGGCGTGTACAACCACTTCTCCCGGGTGTTCTTTCTCACCGAGCCCGGCCGGCCCTTTGACGACACGCTGCCCGCCGGGGAATACGCCCGGCTCTACTACCGGGGGCCCTATGACCGGCTGGAGGAGCACTGGCGCGCCCTGCTGGCCGGGGCGGAGCGGGCGGGGCGGAAGCCCGCCGGCGCGCCCCTGGAGCTCTACCGGGTGGACGCCCACGACACCAACCGGGAGGAGGAGTATGTCACCGAGCTGCAGGTGAAGGTGGAGCCGATGTGAGAGGCCTGCGCGATCTGGAACATGATATAAGGGCCCGCGGAGCCGGTGGATGCGGCTCCGCGGGCCCTTTGCACCGGGGGCGGGCCTACGCCTCGCTCCGTCCCTCCTGCCAGTCGCTGATGGCCTTCAGGAAGGCCTTTCCGTACCGGGCGGCCTTCACCTCTCCCACGCCGGACACCTCCAGCAGGGCCTGCATGGTGCCGGGGGCCTTCTCCGCCATGTCCAGCAGGGTGGCGTTGGAGAACACGATGTAGGCCGGCACGTTTTCCGCCTGGGCCAGCCGGGTCCGCACCTGCCTGAGGACGGCGAAGAGGCCGTCCTCCTCCTGGGAAGCGGCGGCTCTGGAGGGCCGCTTCTTCGCGGGTTCCTGGGGTGCTTCCGCCTCCGCACGTACCGCCATAGATACCGTCTCCCCGCCAAAGAGCACGGCGGAGGCCCGTGTGGTAGGGAGGAGGGCGCCGTGATCCGGGTCGGTGCGCAGATAGCCCAGTTCCTCCAGCCGCTCCGCCATGGCCTGGACCTGCTCCTGGCTGAGCCGGCCCATCAGGCCGTAGGTGGACAGCCCGTCCAGACCCAGATCCAGCAGCCGCTGCCGCCGGCTTCCCCGAAGCACGCCGACCAGAAGCCCCTTTCCCACGTGGTAGCCCAGCTTGTCCCGGATGCGCACCGCGCAGGAGAGGATCATCTGGGCTTCACGGGTGATGTCCCGCAGTTCATGGGACGCCCGGCAGGTCCCGCAGCTGCCGCAGGATGCCGGATGGGCCTGGCCGAAATAGTCCAATATGTACCCCCGCAGGCAGCCGGTGGTCCTGCAGTAGCCGGCCATGGCCGCCAGCCGCCGCAGATCCCGCTGCCGCACCCGTTCCTGCTCCTCCGGGGGGAGGCCGTCGCCGCCGCTGTTCTGGATCAGGAATTTGGCGGTGGTGATGTCCCCCGGGGAGTAGAGGAGGATGCAGTCCGCCGGCGCCCCGTCCCGGCCCGCCCGGCCGGCCTCCTGATAGTAGGCCTCCAGGCTCTTGGGCATGTTATAGTGGATGACGAAGCTGACGTTGGACTTGTCGATACCCATGCCGAAGGCGTTGGTAGCCACCATCACGGTGCAGCGGTCAAATTGAAAATCATCCTGGTTCCGCCGCCGGTCGTCCTCCTCCATCCCCGCGTGGTAGCGTGCGGCGGCAAAGCCCGCGTCCCGCAGGGCCTGCCACACGCTGTCCACTCCGTTCCGGGTGGTGCAGTAGACGATGCCGCTCCTCTCCCGCCGGGCCCGGAGCAGCTCCAGCAGGGCGGGGAGCTTGTGCCGGGGACGCAGCACGTCAAAAAACAGGTTGGGCCGGTCAAAGCCGGTGACGATCTCAAGCGGGTCCCGCAGGCCCAGCAGACGGACGATATCCTCCCGCACCTGCGCGGTGGCAGTGGCGGTAAAGGCGGCCACCGGCGGCCGGGCCGGCAGCGCGCCGAAGAAGGCGGCGATCTTCAGGTAGCTGGGCCGGAAGTCCTGCCCCCACTGGGAGACGCAGTGGGCCTCGTCCACCGCCACCAGCGAGATGCCCGCCGCCCGGGCCAGTTCCGCAAAGCGTCCGCCCTCCAGCCGCTCCGGCGCCACATAGAGGATCCTGTAGCGGCCCTGCCGGGCCCGGCTGTACACCAGTTCCATCTGCCGGGGAGTGAGGGAGCTGTTGAGATAGGCGGCCTCCACCCCCGCCCGGCCCAAGGCGGCCACCTGATCCTTCATCAGGGAAATAAGCGGGGAGATGACCAGCGTGATGCCCGGCAGCAGCAGGGCGGGGATCTGATAGCACAGTGACTTTCCCCCGCCGGTGGGTATGACGCCCAGCACGTCCCGCCCGGCCAGGACGGCGTCGATCAGTTCCTCCTGCCCGTGGCGGAACTGCCTGTGGCCGAAGTGTTTGTTCAGCAGCGTGTATTTGTCCATCCTTATCACCGTAGCCAGCATATCACAATATCGGGGAAATTCCAACTCCCCGGCCGGTGTTAGGGACTGGCCGCCGGAGAATAGGATAGACTGTCATACCCTTCATATTACGGAGGAGGTCGTCCCCATGCTGCCAGCCTGTCTGATCCTTGCCCTGCACAGCCTGCTGTTTACTCTGCGCCTTTCCGGCGGCCAGGCCGGCTCCTTCCCCCGCCCCCTGAAAGCGGAAGAGGAGCGCCGGTGCCTGGAGCTGGCCGCCCAGGGCGACCTGGAGGCCCGCAACAAGCTCATTGAACACAACCTGCGCCTGGTGGCCCATATCGTCAAAAAGTATTATACGCCCAACGGGGACCAGGACGACCTGATCTCCATCGGGACCATCGGCCTCATCAAAGGGGTGAGCACCTTCCGCCCGGACAAAAAGGTCCGTCTGGCCACCTATGCGTCCCGCTGCATCGAAAATGAGGTGCTCATGTACTTCCGTGCCCAGCGCAAGACCCAGGGGGAGGTCTCATTGTCCGACTCTCTGGACGGCGAGGGGGAGGGGGGATCCCTGTCCCTGATGGATACCATCCGGGTGGACGACACCCTTCTGGAGGATCTGGACGCAAGAGACGCCTGCGTCCAGGTGCGCCGCTGCGTCCAGACCTGCCTGGACGAACGGGAGCGGCAGATCATCACCCTCCGCTACGGCCTGGACGGCCGCCCTCCCCTCACCCAGCGCGAGATCGCCGCCCAGTGCGGCATCAGCAGATCATATGTTTCCCGAATAGAAAAAAAGGCGCTGAAGAAGCTGGAGGAGGGCATGGAGAAGGGAGGGTGATCGGCAGCCCCGGGCGCGGCACGCCCGGGGCTGCGTGTGTTCAGGCCATTTCATAGAAGCGCCACCGCTTTTGGCCGATCTCCCGGCCCATGGCCACCAGCTGCGCTTCCGGCAGGCGGAGGACCGCGGCGATCCGCTCCAGGGGGCAGCCGTCCAGGAGCATCCGGGCCAGGGTGCGCTCCTGGGGAGAGAGGCTCTCCAGAAACTGTTCGGCCGCGATCCGATCCTCCAGGCGGCCAATGCCGCCGTCGTCGGAGGCGGCCAGAGTGTCATAGAGGCAAAAGCTGTCCTCCTCTCCGCCGGCAAGTGGTCCGTCCAGGGAGCGGTAGGAGTAAGAGGAGACGTACTGCCGGTTTTCCGCCAGCAGGCGGTCACGGATAGAGGCTTCCAGGTAAGTTTCCCAATCTCCGTAGCCGGGGCGGTAGTCCTGGACCGCGGCGTGGAAGGCCTCCAGCGCGCAGGCCCTCCGCTCCGCCGGAGGTGTGCTTTTGGCCAGGCTGCCCGCCGCTGTGTCCACCACATGCCGGTAGAGGATCAGCAGCTGCTCGGCGTCATAGCTCCCCTGGGGGACTTCCGCAGTCTTGCGGCGCCGGGGGAGGACGCGCCCCAGGAAATAGCCGGTGACCTCGTCCCGCTCAAACAGGAAGGAGAGAGGCAGGTGCAGCCCGGTGGATACGATTTGGGCGGAGAGGGCGCGGGCGGGCAGCACGCCATACCTGGGCAAGGGGATGCCCGCGTCCCGCCCGCCGGCAATGGCCAGCACCTTCTGCCTGACGTCAAAGCCCAGCCGGATGGCGGGCGGCAGGGTCTGGCGCAGCGCCTGCCCCAGACGCAGCATGCCGTCCCGGCCCACCGAGGCGCGGCAGCGTTTGCGTCTGTCCTCCTTTTCAAACCACTCAAACTCATATTTTGTCACTTTCATGGCGTCGACCTCCCTGAACAGAATAGGGTCCCATTGTATCCGATTGCGTGGAAAAGGGGAAGACCGGGGGGAAAGAGGGACTTTACGGCGGTGGAAGAAAAGGATATAATAAAGCTATGCATTTATTTTTTCTCAAAAAAACAGGACCGGCATGCAATAAAATGCCGGCGCTGCGCATTACAAACATGAGAAGAATTGGAGAGCGGGACTATGCTGATCTTATTGGAGACCATGGCGGAGGAGAGCCGGAGCGCCACAGCCCCGGAACTGCTGGAGCCGTTGCTGCTCCGGCTGGCAAAGGGGGATCAGGACGCGTTGGGCGAGCTCTACCATCGGACGCGGGCGTCGGTCTACGGCCTGGCCCTGTCTTTTCTGAAGCACGCCCATGACGCCGAGGACGTGACCCAGGACACCTTTATCCGGGTGTGGGAGAACGCGCCCCGCTACCAGCCCCAGGGTACGCCTCTGGCCTGGATCCTGGCGGTGGCCCGCAACCTGTCCCTGATGAAGCTGCGGGAGCGCGGCAAGACCCAGGACATGGAGCCCGAGGAGTGGGAGCGCCTGGCTGCGGACAACCCTATGGTGACGGCGGAGGACCGCCACGTCCTCCAGGCTGCCCTGAGCGTTCTGGCCGACGAGGAGCGCCAGGTGGTGGTCCTCCACGCGGTGACGGGCTGGAAGCACCGGGAAATCGCGCAGCTGCTGGAGCTGCCGCTGTCCACGGTGCTCTCCAAGTACCGCCGCGCCCTTCAAAAGCTGAAAATCACCCTGGAAGGAGGGACGCAAAATGGATGAGCGCGAAGTGGAGCGCCGCCTGCGCACGGCGCTGGAGCACGCGGCGCCGGACGACCTGGAGGCCATCCGCGCCCGGTGCGGCAGCCAGCAGGCAGCCGATGTGATCCCCATTTCCCAGGCCAGAAAGCGCCCCGCCCGCCGTATGGCCCCCATGCTCATTGCCGCCTGCCTGGTGCTGGCGGTGATCGGCGGCGTGGTGGGCGGCCGGTTCCTGGGCGGAAACATAGACCCGGGGCCCGCCACCGCTGCGGTGGCCTCGGTGGTCTCTCTGGACGTGAACCCCAGCGTGCGTCTGGACGTAAGCGCGGAAGAGGTGGTCCTGGCCGCCCAGCCCATCAATGACGACGCGGGCAATATCCTGGACGGGATGGACCTGACGGGCACCGATCTGAACGTGGCGGTCAACGCCATCGTAGGTTCCCTGCTCAAGCACGGCTACGTGGACGAGCTGGCAAACTCCGTTCTGGTGTCGGTGGAGGACGAGGACGCCGCCCGGGGCGCCGCCCTGGAGGAGAAGCTGGCCGGCGAGATCTCCCAGGTGCTGGAGTCGGCCTCCATCCACGGGGCCATCCTCTCTCAGACCTTTTCCAGCGACGCCGCCCTGGAGCAGAAGGCCGCCGAGTACGGCATCTCCCTGGGCAAGGCCGCCCTGATCCAGACCCTGGTGGAGGGCAGCGACCACCTGAGCTTTGAGTCTCTGGTGGGCCTGTCCATCAACGAGCTCAACCTGCTGGTCAACTCCACGGCGGTGCAGGGCACCTCCTCCGCCCAGCAGGGCGGGGAGACGGTGGCCCAGCAGAGCGCCATCAACTCCACCGGATCGGCCAGCCAGAGCGGTTATATCGGGATCGACGCCGCCAAGGAGGCCGCCCTGACCCACGCCGGCGTGGGTGCGGACACGGTGGCCTGGATGGAGGCTGACTTCGACTATGAGGACGGCCGCATGGTCTATGAGGTGGAATTCGTAGCCGGCGGGGCCGAGTATGAGTACGACATCGACGCCGTCACCGGCGAGGTGCTCAAGTTCGAGCAGGAGGGCGGCTACGCCCCCGGCACGGGCACCGGGACAGGTACCGGCACCGGCGCGGGCGCCCAGGCCGACATCGGCCAGGAGGCCGCCAAGGCCGCCGCCCTGGCCCACGCCGGCGTGTCTGAGGGAGATACCCGGGGCCTGACGGTGAAGCGGGACTATGACGACGGGGTCCTGAAGTACGAGATCGACTTCTGGGCGGGCACCGCGGAGTACGAGTACGACGTGGCCGCCGCCGACGGCTCCATCCTCAAGAGCGAGCGGGAGGACCACCCCAACGCCCTGCCCGCCAGCCAGGCCATCGGCCGGGAGGCCGCCCGGGATGCGGCGCTGGCCCACGCGGGGCTCTCTGTGAACGACGTGTGGGAGCTGGAGGTAGACGACGAGCTGGACGACGACTATCCCCACTACAAGGTCGACTTCAAGTCCGGCGGCTATGAGTACGAGTACGAGATCGACGCCGCCACCGGCGCGGTGCTCTGGAGCGAGCGGGACTGGGACTAAAGTGAGAAAGACTTCGGACAGGCGGGACGCGAAGGCGTCCCGCCTGTTTTTTGTCTCCGTGAGAAACGGGATATTGACAAGCAGATATTTTTGTGATATCGTTTTGATATCAAAGGAGGCGATCTCACATGGATGAGAAGCTGTTGCAAAGCAAGAAAAACGGCATGCCCATGCTGCTGCTCATTGTGATCCTGTACGCCCTGGCGGTGGCAGGGGTGATCTGGGCGAGGACGACGCTGGAAGGCTGGTTTGTGCCTGCGCACCTGGTGTTTGCCGCCGTGGCGGTGATGGCGGTGAGCATCGCCTGGCTTTGCCTGGGCTGGATCCTTGCCTTGGGCCTGAAGATCCTCAAGCCCCAGGAGGCCCTGGTGCTCACCCTGTTCGGCAAGTATGTCGGCACCCTGAAGGGGGAGGGCTTTTACTACGTCAACCCCTTCTGCTCCGGGGTGAACCCCGCCGCCAAGACCCGCCTGGGCCAGAGCCTGGATGTAAACGGCGGCGGCAAGGCGGCCAAGACAGAACTGGAGGTCGGCGGGAAGAAGATCTCCCTGAAGGTCATGACCCTGAACAACGCCCGCCAGAAGATCAACGACTGCCTGGGCAACCCGGTGGAGATCGGCGTGGCCGTCATGTGGCGGGTGGTGGACACGGCCAGGGCGGTGTTCAACGTGGATAACTATAAGGAGTACCTCTCCCTCCAGTGCGACAGCGCGGTGCGCAACATCGTGCGGCTGTACCCCTACGACATGGCCCCCAACGTGGACACCACCGGCGACGGGGTGGCCGACGAGGGCAGCCTGCGGGGCTCCAGCCAGGCGGTGGCCGCCCGTATTCAGGACGAGCTCCAGGGCAAGGTGGCCCAGGCGGGGCTGGAGATCATCGAGGCCCGCATCACCTACCTGGCCTACGCCCCGGAGATCGCCGCCGTCATGCTCCAGCGGCAGCAGGCCTCCGCCATCATCGACGCCCGCAAAATGATCGTGGACGGCGCCGTGGGCATGGTGGAGATGGCCCTGGACCGCCTGAAGGAGAACGGCGTGGTGGAGCTGGACGAGGAGCGCAAGGCCGCCATGGTGTCCAACCTGCTGGTGGTGCTCTGCGGCAGCCATGACGCCCAGCCGGTGGTCAACTCCGGCAGCCTGTACTGACATGGCGGCCGACGGCAAGAAGCAGATCCCCCTCCGCCTGTCCCCCAAGCTGTACGCGGCCATCGCCGCCTGGGCGGAGGACGATTTCCGCTCGGTGAACGGGCAGATCGAGTACCTGCTCACCGAGTGCGTCCGCCAGCGGAAGAAGAACGGCAGGTACGTCTCCGACCAGATCGACGTGCCCCCGGAGCTGGACATTGAATGATATCCGCGGGGATCGGGGAAATATAAACGCGCAGGCCCGGCCGGGTTATCCCGGCCGGGCCTGCGCGTTTATGGGGAAAGTAGGAGGAAAGGGTAATTTGGGAAGGCGGAGACGCCTCAGATCTCCATGTCCAGCAGGTAGGAGCTCAGGCCCTTGCCGTGCATGTCCACGGAGAGGGAGCGGGTCACGCCGCCGCCCAGGGCGGCGTACATGACGAAGTTGAGGGCGTGGATGTTGGGCAGCTCATAGCGGACCACGTCGCCCTTGACCATGCCCTTGAAGTGCTCCTTCACCTTTTCGGCGGTGACCTTTTCCTTGAGCATTTCATAGTCCTTCGGATCGTAGGCGATGAGGGAGATGTTGGAGATGTTGCCCTTGTCGCCGGTGCGGGAGTGCGCGATATCCCAAAGTTTCATACTAAAAACTTCCTTTCTGTACTGGGATCAGACGGTGAACAGCTCGACCTCGGGCTTGACGTCGTTGCGGTCCACCAGGATGGAGGCTACAGAGACGATGTCCCGGGTGCGCTTGACGGCGCCGCAGCCGCCGGCGGGGCCGTTGGTGTACAGGGCCTCCACCTCGTTGGGCACCAGGTCGGCGACGGCCTTGGTCTTGGCGCGGCCGGCCACGCGGACGCGGACCTCGCTGGGCTCGTTGTACTTGTAGTCGGGGTTCCAGTACAGGCTGTTGCAGCCGATGAGGTCGAACTTCAGCTCGTCGAACTGGCCCGGCGCCACCAGCTCCAGCCGCTCCTTCAGGATGTCCAGCGCCAGCTTGGCCCGGTCCAGGCAGCCGGGGCCGCCGTAGCTGATCTCGCCGTCGCCGATGAAGCAGTCCTTATAGCCGATGGAGCACTTGAAGGTGTCGGTCTTGGGCTTGCCGGTGGCGCCCTCCACCTTCACCTTGTCCTTTTCCACCTCGGTGAACTTGACCTGCTTGAAGTCGGCCACCACGTCGGGGGTCAGGTAGTTCTCGGGGTCGTGGATCTCGTAGACGATCTGCTCGGAGCAGGTCTCCACGGTGACCATGCCGCCGGCCTCGGGCACCTTGGTGACGAAGAAGGAGCCGTCCTCGGCGATCTCCACGATGGGGAAGCCCAGGTGGCCCACGCCGGGCACGTCCTTCTTGCCGGGCTCGGCGAAGTAGCCGCCGGTGACCTGGCCGCCGCACTCCAGCAGGTGGCCCATCATGGTGCCCTTGCCCAGCTTGTCCCAGTCCTCCAGGGACCAGCCGAACTCGTGGATGGCGGGGGCCATGAAGATGGCGGGGTCGGCTACGCGGCCGGTAATGACCACGTCAGCGCCCATGTCCAGGGCCTTCAGGATGCCCTCCACGCCCATGTAGGCGTTGGCGGAGACGATCTCGCCGGGCAGCTTGGACAGGGGCTCGCCGGTCTCCCAGACGGTCACGTCCATGTACTTGTTGATGACGGGCAGCAGATCGTCGCCGGTGACGCAGGCGATCTTCATGCCCTTCAGGCCGTGCTTCTCGGCGATCTCCACGCACTTTTTGGCGGCGGCCTGGGGGTTGGCAGAGCCCATGTTGGTGATGAGCTTCACCTTGTGCTCCCAGCACAGGGGCAGGGCCTTCTCCATGCGGTGCTCCAGCAGGCCGTTATAGCCCTTGGTGGGGTCCTTCAGCTTGGCCTGCTGGCCGATGGCGATGGTGCGCTCGGCCAGGCACTCGTAGCTGATGTAGTCCAGGTTGCCCTTCTCGATGAGTTCCAGGGAGGGCTCCAGGCGGTCGCCGGCGTACCCGGCGCCGCTGCCGATACGGATGGTTTTCATGTCGCAGCTTCCTTTCAAATAGTGTCAAGAAACGGCGGCGGCCCC
>DHCMC07803__coassemble_1441_pt1 | contig 12502 bp, 14 predicted proteins | sample DHCMC07803__metabat2_high_PE_053 | metagenome-assembled genome bin DHCMC07803 | reverse complement strand
CCCGACATCGGCGGCAGGGGCGGCAGATCGCCGGAGCGGCGAGCGGAGGCGGCTGTGCTCCGCCGCCGTGGGCGATTCCCCCCGCAGGGGTGCAGGGGCATAGCTCCTGTATCTAGCAGGAGCTATGTTGTGTACTTTAGGACGCGACAACCATAAAACACCAATCGCAGACGCTTTCTCACTTCTGCACGCGCAAAGTAAAACGGCGTAGCCTGTTCGACTACGCCGCTCTACTCAAATTATATTCCTTCCTTATGACACCCGGCCAATGCTGGGCGGCGGCCTTTTCACGCGGCGGGAGCACCGCGGTTCATCCGCAGAAAACGGACTCCGGCCCCACCTTGGAGCAGCCGGGCGGGGCGTATTTCCACTTGTCCACCCGCCCGCCGGTGATAAAATACTCCAGGGGCGGCCGCTGTGAGGCGGGGGGCAGTTCGTCGATGACCAGCAGCTTGATCTTCATGCTCTGGGGCAGGATCGCCTTGATGTACACCGACACCCGGCCCCCCTCCCGGAGCAGGGGGCTGCGCTCGGCAAGGCCCGAGAGGTTGGGGGAGAGCTCCACGAAGGCCCCATAGTCCTTCAGGCCGCGGACGATGCCCGGCACCGTCATGCCGGGGTGGAACCTGCGCACGTTCTCCGCCCAGGTGCCCAGCAGCTCCTTGTGGGTGAGGTATATCCGTCCCCGGGCCGGGTCCAGGTCCTGGACCACCGCCAGGATGGCGTCACCCAGGGCGAAGCGGGCGGAGGGGTGGGGGATACGGGCCACGGAGATGTTCTCGATGCCGATGAGGGAGGGCACGCCGCATCCGATATCCACAAAGGCCCCGAAGGGCTCCAGGTGGGTGACGGCGGCGGGCACCACCTGGCCGGGCCGCCACGTGTCCAGCATCCAGTCCAGGGCCATCTGTTGGGCCCGGCGGCGGGAGAGGCGGGGGCAGAGCGTCCCCTCCCGTTCATCCAGGGCCTCCACGGTGAAGCACACCGGCTTGCCCACCCGGGAGAGGATGGCGATATCCCGCGTCTGTCCCTGCGCCACCCCCAGGGCGGCCTCCTCCCTGGGAATGACGCCGGTAAAGGGGCCCAGAGCCACCGCCAGGTCGTGCCGGGCGTCGCAGGAGAGGGCCACCCCCTCCAGGATATCGCCGGCCTGCATGGCCCGGCGCAGTGCGGCGGGGGCGGCGCAGGCGGCCTGGTTCTCCGGCGTATGCAGCAGCCGGCCTTCCGGCGGGAAACGGCTTGTCAATCTGACCAAATCCTTTCTGCGTTCCAGGCTGATTTTTCTCGACGGGGCAGTATATGCGCCGGACAACCTTGAATTGACAGGGCGGGCGGGGGAAATTATAATATGAATATGCTTTATAAGAGTAAAGTACGGGAAAGGGGAGCGGGCCATGGACATCCGGGTGGGGGACGTGCTGGAGCTGAAAAAGGAGCACCCCTGCGGCAGCCGGCGCTGGCTGGTGCTGCGGGTGGGGATGGACTTCCGCATGCGGTGCTTGGGCTGCGGCCATGAACTGATGACCCCCCGCAGCAAGGCGGAGAAGAGCATCAAAAAGATCATCCGCGAGGAGGGACAGGCATGAAGGAGTTCTGGAGCCGGAGGGCCCGGGCGCTGACCCCCTACACCCCCGGCGAGCAGCCCCGGCAGCGGCGGCTCATCAAGCTCAACACCAATGAGAATCCCTACCCGCCGTCCCCCAGGGCTCTGGAGGCCATCCGCGCGGCGGCGGGGGAGGGCCTGCGGCTCTACCCGGACCCGGAGGCCGCGGAGCTGCGGGAGACCCTGGCGGCGGTCTATGGGCTCAAGCCGGAACAGGTGTTCGTGGGCAACGGGTCGGACGAGGTGCTGGCCTTCTGCTTCCAGGCCTTTTTCGACCCGGAGCGGCCCATCCTGTTTCCTGACGTGACATACAGCTTTTACCCGGTGTTCGCCGCGCTGTTCGGCCTTCCGTACCGACAGGTGCCCCTGGACGAGAACTTCGCCCTGCCCCTGGAGCAGTTCATGGGCGGCAACGGCGGCGTGGTCATCGCCAACCCCAACGCCCCCACCGGCCGGGACATCTCGCTGGGAGACGTGCAGGCCCTGGCTGCGGGCAACCCGGAGGCGGTGGTGCTGGTGGACGAGGCCTATGTGGACTTCGGGGCCCAGTCCGCCGTCCCCCTGGTAGGGGAGTACCCCAACCTGGTGGTGGTGCAGACCATGTCCAAGTCCCGGTCCCTGGCGGGACTGCGGGTGGGCTACGCCCTGGGGGATGAGGATCTCATTGCCGCCCTGAACTGTGTGAAGAACTCCTTCAACTCCTACACCCTGGACCGGCTGGCCCTGGCGGGGGCGGCCGGGGCCCTGCGGGACCCGGAGTATCTGCGCACCGTGACCATGAAGATCGCCAGTACCCGGGACCGAACGGCGGACCGCCTGCGGCGCATGGGCTTCCAGGTGACCGATTCCGCCGCCAACTTCCTCTTTGCCACCCATCCCGAGGCGTCCGCCAAGGCCCTGCTGGACGGCCTGCGGGAGAAGGGCATTCTGGTCCGCTGGTGGGACGACCCCCGCATCCGGGACTATCTGCGCATCACTGTGGGCACCGATGAGGAAATGGACGCCCTCTGCCAGGCCCTGTCCGAATTGCTGGAGGCCGAGGAATAAAATCGCCTCCCTTCGACGCGATCCCCACCCCCAAGCGGTTCTGCCGCCTGGGGGCGGGGATTTTTTGTCCCATTCCGCTTCTGACCTTTTTTGTGGACGGGTCCGGCTATAATGGGCGCTGTGACAGAGAGGGGGAGCGGCATGGCAACAGTCTACCTGGATGAGCTCTTCCTGCTGAACCTTGTGGTGGATTACCTCCTCTTGCTGGCTGCCGGGCGGCTGGCGGGGGAGGTGCTCCGCCGTCCCCGGCTGGCCCTGGGCGCGGCCCTGGGGGCGGCCTACGCGGCGGGGGCAGTGCTGCCGTTCGGCGGCTTTCTGCTCCACCCGCTGTGCAAGCTGGGGGCGGGGGTGCTGATGGTGGTCCTGGCCTATGGGCACAGCCGCCGCCTGCTGCGGACGGGGCTGACCTTTTTCGCCGTGTCCGCCGCCTTCGGAGGCGGGGTGTTCCTGCTCCAGACCTTCGGCAGCCGGAGCCTGGCGCTGGACGGGATGCTCTCCGCGGCCCCGGATCTGCGGCTCATCCTCCTGTCGGCGACGGTGTGCTACGTCCTCATCACCCTGGCCCTGGGCCGGGTATCCCGCCACAGCGTCTCCGGGGAACTGGTAAAGGCGGAACTCACCCTGGCAGGGCGGCGGGTGGAGCTCACCGCCCTGGTGGATACGGGCAATACCCTTGCCGACCCCGCCACCGGCCAGCCGGTGATGGTGGCGGAGGGGGAGAAGGCCGCCCCGCTGTTCCCGCCGGGCAGGGCGCCCACGGCGGAAGAGCTGCGGGACCCGCCGGCCCTGCTGGAGCGGCTGTGGGCGGAGGGATGGCGGGGCCGGTGCCGCCTGCTGCCCTACCGGGCGGTGGGGATAGAGCACGGCCTGCTGCTGGCTGTGAGGCTGGACGGGGCGAAAGTGGGCGGACAGGAGTGGCGCGGCCTGCTGCTGGCCCTGTCTCCCACCCCTGTGACGGACGGGGGCGGGTACAGCGCCCTGATCGGGACATAGCGGGGAAGGGAGAGACCATGGAAGGGACGATCATGAAATGGCATCTGCGCCTGGGGGCGCTGCTGGCCCGGCTGGGCCTGGCCCTGCCGGGGAAGGTCATGTACATCGGAGGGAGCGACACCCTGCCCCCTCCGCTGTCCAAGGAGGAGGAGGCGGAGCTCATCGCGCGGCTGGAGGAGGACGACGGGCCGGCCAGAGGACAGCTCATCGAGCGCAATCTGCGCCTGGTGGCCTACATCGCCCGCCGGTTTGAAAACACCGGGGTGGGCATCGAGGACCTGATCTCCATCGGTACCATCGGCCTTATCAAGGCCATCAATACCTTTCAGCCCGCCAAGAACATCAAGCTGGCCACCTACGCCTCCCGCTGCATCGAAAATGAGATCCTCATGCATCTGCGCAAGACCGCCAGCCTGAAGAGCGAGGTCTCCTTCGACGAGCCGCTGAATACCGACTGGGACGGCAACGAGCTGCTCCTGTCTGACATCCTGGGCACGGAGAACGACCTGGTGATGAAGCCCATCGAGGACGACGTGGACCGGCGCCTGCTCCTGGACGCCCTGGAGAAGCTGGAGGGACGGGAGAGGCAGATCATCACCATGCGCTTCGGCCTGGATGGCCGCCCCGAGCGCACCCAGAAGGAGGTTGCCGACAGCCTGGGCATCTCCCAGTCCTACATCTCCCGCCTGGAAAAGCGGATCATCAGCCGGCTGAAGAAGGAGATCCTGAAAATGATGTAAGACCGGCGGGCCGCCTCTGCGGCCCGCCGGAGACTGTCGAAAAAGTGGCTCGCCGCTTTTTCGAGTAAGATGCAGCCCGCTGCGCGCAGGATTTGTCCGCCTTAGGCGCACAAATCCCACACTTGCGGTCTGAGAAGTGTTTTCTCCGAGGCACATGTCCTCAGAGAAAACGGATCCCAATTTTTTCGCGCCTGCGGGCGCGAACTCTGCGAGACATTTTCGATAAGCTGACCGGCGGGCCGCCTCTGCGGCCCGCCGGTCCTGCCTCTTACAGGTCTTTTGCTTTCATCTTCTCCAGCTCGGCCTTTTCCGCCGCCCTGGCCTTGCTCCGCCCGATGAGCCAGGCGGCGGCCAGGCCTGCGGCGGCCGCCGCGGCCGCCGGCAGGGCGGAGAAGTCCCGCAGGGCCAGGGACACCCCGGCGACGAGCAGGACCATGCCGCCGGGCAGCAGGGCCCCCAGCAGGGGACTTTTCCGGGTGCCCAGATAGTATTCCAGAGCCAGAAGGGCCACGGAGATCAAAAGGATCACAAACTGCCTCATAAACGCTTCTTCTCCTTCTCGTATCTGTCGATGATGAGTTTGGCGGTGTCCACATCAAGACGCGAATCCACCGCCAGGCCCTTGATAAAGGCGGCGAAGGGCTCTCTCCCCTCCTGGTCGGCCAGCTTGATCTTCTGGATCAGCCGGTCCAGCCGCAGGCGGACGGTGGGGTAGGACACCTGGTACAGCCGGGCGATCTCCTTCAGGGAGCCGGAGGCCAGGGCGAAGTTTTTCAGGAACGCGGCGTCCTCCGGCTCCAGCTCCAGGAACCAGCGCGGGATCTTATCCAAGTCCATGCAGGTACACCTCATATTTGATTTTAACTATGTTAAGTATAACATAAATAAAATTAAAGTCAAGGGGCAAAAATGGGGCGCAGGTCAAACCCGCGCCCCTTTTTTCCTCACATGCCCAGGGTATCTGCCAGGTCGGCCCGCATGTGGTTCATCTTCCGGCCAGTCTGCCGGACCATCCGCCGAACGTTGGGGTCCTGCATCCCCTTGGCGGCCACCGCCATGCCGACGGCGGCGCCGGCCAGGACGCCCAAGCCCATACCCTCTAAAAACGCGTGCTTGGTCATTGATATCGCTCCCTTCTGGATTTGGTCCGATGTTATTATGGCCGGAAAAGCGGAAAAATCCGTTGCTAAAAAATGTGATGCACGGTATAATGATAGACGAAAAAGTGACAGGCGTTTTTTCGGGGGGACAGCGTGAGAAAAGGGCTTCCATCCCTGCGGGATAGTCAGCCCTTTTTTTATGAGAGGGGCCCGTTTTCCCCGGCGCATGTCCCTGCGCAGGACCGAAATGAACGTGCTCCGCCGTCCTCAGGCGGCGGAGCCTGGTGAGACCTTTTTGCATGCCGCCCGGGGCGGCAGAAGGGAGTGATCGCGTGAAATTGCTGATACGGCAAGGCCGGCTGGTGGACCCTGTGGGGGGCATCGGCGGCGTGATGGATATTTTGCTGGACAACGGCCGGGTGGCCATGATCGGCAGCGACATCCGCGAGCCGGACGCTCAGGTCATCGACGCGGCGGGGCTGACCGTATGCGCCGGCCTGGTGGATATGCACGTCCACCTGCGGGAGCCGGGCTTCGAGCATAAAGAGACCATTGCCACCGGCGCCGCGGCGGCGGCCCATGGGGGCTTTACCTCCATCGCCTGTATGCCCAACACCCGGCCGGCCATCGACGCGCCGGAGCGCGTGGACTACATCAAAGAAAAGGCCGCCCAGGTCTGCGGCGTCCACGTCTGGCCCATCGGGGCGGTGACGGTGGGTCAGGCGGGGCAGGCCCTCACTGATTTCGAGACCCTGAAGCATGCCGGGGCGGTGGCCCTGTCTGACGATGGGGTGCCGGTGCAGAACGCCAACCTGATGCGGGACGCCCTGATCCTGGCCCACCGCCAGGGGCTGACCATCCTCTCCCACTGTGAGGACGCGGACCTGGTGAAAAATTACGCGGTGAACGAGGGCCGGGTATCCCGGCAGCTGCGCCTCCCCGGCCGGCCCGCCATCGCCGAGGAACTGATGGTGGCCCGGGACGCCATGCTGGCCGAGGAGACCGGCGGGGCGGTGCACATCTGCCACATCTCCACCGCCAAGGCGGTGGCCCTGGTGCGCCGCTACAAGCGCAAGGGAGTGCAGATCACCTGCGAGACCTGCCCGCAGTATTTTTCTCTGACCGAGGACGAGATCCTCAGCCAGGGGGCCCTGGCCCGGGTGAACCCGCCGCTTCGGACGAAGGCCGACGTGGAGGCCATTATCGAGGGCCTAAAGGACGGCACCATCGACGCCATCGCCACCGATCACGCCCCCCACGCCGCCGAGGAGAAGGCCCGGCCGCTGGCGGAGGCTCCCAGCGGCATGGTGGGGCTGGAGACCGCCCTGGCGGTGGCCCTGACCTATCTCTACCACACCGGGGAGCTCTCCCTGTCCGACATCCTGCGAAAAATGACCATCAACCCCGCCTGCATCCTCCGTCTGCCCACCAAGGGGCGGCTGGCCATCGGCGCGGACGGGGACGTGGTGATCTTCGACCCGGACCAGGAGTGGACGGTGGACCCGGCGCAGTTTGCCTCCAAGGGCCGCAACACCCCCTTCGGCGGGAAAAAGCTGAAAGGAAAAGTGAAATATACCATCGTAGGCGGCCAGGTCGTCTACCGGGAAGGAGAATAGGACATGTCCTTTGACGTATTGCAGGAGAAGATCATCGCCCTGAAAAATCCCACCGTGGCGGGGCTGGACCCCAAGCCGGAATATGTGCCCGCGCACATCCGCAGGGCGTCCTACAACGAGTTCGGCGAAAACCTTGTGGGGGCCGTCGACGCCATTTTCCAGTTCAACAAGGGCCTCATCGACGCGCTGTGCGATATCGTGCCCGCCGTGAAGCCCCAGTCCGCCTACTATGAGCGGCTGGGCTGGCGGGGCATGAAGATGCTGGAGGCCACCATCCGCTACGCCCACGAGAAGGGCATGTATGTCATCGCCGACATCAAGCGGGGCGACATCGGCTCCACGGCGGAGGTCTACGCCGACGGCTGGCTGGGGGAGACCCGGGTGGAGGACACCCTGTGCCGGGGCTTCGGCGCCGACTGCGTCACCCTCAACGGCTACATGGGCGCCGACAGCGTCAACCCCTTCCTGAAGGTGGCGGCGGAGAAGGACAAGTGCGTATTCATCCTGGCCAAGACCTCCAACCCCGGCTCCGGGGAGCTGCAGAACGTCTCCGCCGGGGACAACGACACGGTGTACGGCCTCATGGCCGACCTCATTGAAAAGTGGGGCGCGGGCACCCAGGGGAAGTACGGCTACACCCGGGCCGGCGCGGTGGCCGGGGCCACCTACCCTGAGGAGCTCCAGCAGCTCCGGGCCCGGATGCCCCACACCTTCCTGCTGGTACCCGGCTACGGCGCCCAGGGCGGTACCGCCGAGGACGTGCGGTACGCCTTCCAGGACAAGGGCAGGGGGGCCATCGTCAACTCCTCCCGGGGCATCATCTGCGCCTGGCAAAAGACGGGGAAGAACGGGGAGGACTATCAGCAGGCCGCCCGGGACGCCGCCATCGCCATGCGGGACGATATCTGCCGCTACATCACCATCGGGTAAGGAGGGGAGAGAATGCCCATCCAACAGCTTTGCACCGTCGTGGGCATGTCCGCCATCGGCGACGGCACCTACTGGATGACCCTGGAGGTGGGGAAGATGGTGGAGGAGCTGGGGCTCCGCGCCGGCCAGTTCCTCCACGTGGCCTGCGGGGAGGGCAGCCTCCTCCGCCGCCCCATCTCCGTGGCCCTCGCCCTGGCGGATGAGCCGGAGAACACCGCCGCCCTCATCTTCGAGGTGAAGGGGGAGGGCACCCGCTGGCTCTCAGAGCGCAAGGTGGGGGATATGGTGGATGTGCTGGGCCCCCTGGGCAACGGCTTTTCCGTGGAGGAGGGGGGACGCTACCTCCTGGTGGGGGGCGGCATCGGCACGCCTCCTCTGCTGGGCTATGCCGAGGCCTTCCACGAAAACGCCGTGGCCGTGCTGGGCTTCCGCTCAGCAGACCGGGCCATCCTGGTGGATCGGTACCGGGAAGCCTGTAAGGAGGTATACCTTTGCACGGATGACGGCAGCGCGGGCCGGCACGGCTTCGTGGACGCCCAGGTGCGGGACATACTTGAAAAGGATAGGGGCTTTACAGCCATTCTGGCCTGCGGCCCGAGACCCATGCTCAAGAGCGTGGCCAAGGCGGCGGCGGAGTACGGCGTGCCCTGCCAGGTATCCATGGAGGAGCGGATGGCCTGCGGCGTGGGGGCCTGCCTGGGCTGCGCCCTTCAGATGGCCGACGGCACCATGAAGCACGTGTGCAAGGACGGGCCGGTATTCAGCGCGGAGGAGGTGGACTGGGATGCCTGACCGAAAGAAATTTGTCTACCTGCCGGAGGCGAAAAACGATTTCGTGGTGATCGGCAGGGGAGCGGCCGGCAGCCCGGAGCAGGAGCCGCCCCCCGTCCCCGGTTCCCGGGTCGTCCGGCCGGAGAAAAGATCCTTTGCCGTGGATCAGTCGGTGACTCTGGCGGGGGTGCGGCTGAAAAATCCCGTGGTGGTGGCCTCGGGCACCTTCGGCTTCGGCCGGGAGTACGGGGAATTTTACGACCTGAGCGAGCTGGGGGGTATCTGCTGTAAGGGCCTTACCCTTCACAGAAGAGAGGGCAATCCGCCCCCCCGTATTGCCGAGACCCCCATGGGTATTTTGAATTCTGTGGGCCTGCAGAACCCCGGGGTGGACGCATTTGTCGTCCATGAGCTGCCCGAGCTGCGCCGCCACGACCTGGCGGTGATTGCCAACATCTCAGGCAACACCCCGGAGGAGTACGGGATCATGTGTGAAAAACTCTCCGATGCCGGGGTGGATCTCATCGAGGTGAACATCTCCTGCCCCAATGTGAAGGCCGGCGGCCTGGCCTACGGTACCCGGCCGGAGCTGGCTGCCGAGGTCACCTCTGTGGCCAAGGCCCACGCCGGAAAAACCCCGGTGATGGTGAAGCTCTCCCCCAACGTCACCGACATCACTGAGATCGCCCGGGCGGTGGCCGGCGCCGGGGCGGACGCTTTGTCCCTTATCAACACCCTGCGGGGCATGCGCATCGACGTGAACACCCGCCGGCCCATCCTGAGGATGAACACCGGCGGCCTGTCCGGCCCCGCCGTGCTGCCTGTTGCGGTGCGCATGGTGTGGGAGGTTCACAACGCCCTGCCCGGCATGCCCATTCTGGGTATGGGCGGCGTGGCGAAGGGAGAGGACGCGGCCCAGCTCATGCTGGCCGGGGCCTCTGCCGTGGCGGTGGGCACCGCCTGCTTTGCCGATCCCTACGCCCCCATCCGGGTGCGGGACGGCCTGGCGGAGATCGCCCAGCGCCAGGGGCTTGACAAGGTGTCTGCCCTTACAGGCGCGGTTAAACCCTGGTAGCGGAGGCGGCATAATGGAAAACACCTGTTACGTGACCTGTTCCATCGGGCAGTGCGCCGAGCTGATCCACAGCGCCATCGTGGACGGCAGTGTCACCGGCGAACTGCTGGATCGCTATGAGGTCCAAAGCCCCGACGGGCTGAAGTGCCTGGTGATGGTGTATGAAAAGCACTACTGGCGGGCGGGCAACCGGCTGACCTTGACGGTCACCATCGACAATATGAGCGGCCGGACCCGGGTCCACACAGTGGGCGGCGGCGGGGGAGAGGGGCTGTTCCGCTTCGACTGGGGGGCGTCCCAGTCCTTCGAGGGCGTGGTGCAGGATGCCCTCGCCCCCTATTTGCGCTGAGGCCGCCGGGCAAGCCAATTCCTGAAGAGAGTGGAGATCGACCATGACGCGAATTTTCCTCATCCGACACGCGGAGGCGGAGGGCAACCTCTACCGCCGGGTCCACGGATGGTATGACAGCCTCATTACAGACAACGGCTACCGGCAGATCGCGGCCCTGGCGGGCCGGTTTGCCGATGTGCATGTGGACGCGGTATACTCCAGCGACCTGTTCCGCACCATGACCACCGCCGGGGCCATCCTGGGTCCCCACGGCCTGGAGCTGCGCACCCGGCCCGACCTGCGGGAGATCGGCGTGGGGGTATGGGAGGACGTGCCCTGGGGGGAGCTGGGACAGAGGGAGCCCCTCCGCCTGGAGCAGTTCAATCACGCTCATCCCGACTTCTGCGTGGAGGGGGGCGAGACCTTCGCCCAGGTGCAGGCCCGGATGCTGGCCGCCGTGCAGGATGTCGCCAGGGCGCATCCGGGCCAGACCGTAGCCCTGTTTTCCCACGGCACCGCCATCCGCTGCCTGCAGGCGGCGGTGCGGGGGCTGGGCCCCGGCGAGATGGACGCCCTGGGCCACAGCGACAATACCGCCGTCACCTGCCTGGAGGCGGGGGAGGACGGAACGCTCCGTCTGGTATTTGAAAACGACAACACCCATCTGCCCGAGGAGATCTCCACCCTGGCCCGGCAGAAGTGGTGGAAATCCAAGGAGAGCAGCCTGGCCGACGCCAACCTGTGGTTCCGGCCCCTGGATCTGGAGCGGGAGGAGGAGATCTATCGCTCCGCCCGGGCGGAAGCCTGGCGGGATATCCACGGCCCGGACATCCCCTTTGAAGGCGCGGGCTTTCTGGCCGACGCCCGCCGGTGCTGGGACCAGGACCGGGAAAAGGCCCTGATGGCCGCCATGCTGGGCGGCGAGCTGGCCGGCCTGCTCCAGCTGGACCTGGAGCGCTGGGCGGAGGAGGGGGCGGGGTACGTCCCCTTTGTGTACATGGCGCCTGCGTACCGAAAGCGGGGGCTGGGCGTGCAGCTTATCGGCCAGGCGGTGTCCACCTACCGCGCCCTGGGCCGGGACAGGCTGCGCCTGCGCTGCGCGCCGGAAAACGGCGTCGCCCAGCGGTTTTACAAAAAGTACGGCTTTACCAGGATCGGCGCGGTCACCGGCTACGGCGGCGTGCCGCTGGACCTTCTGGAAAAATACATCGGCTTCGAGCCGCGATACAGCGAGGTATTATGAACGGATTTCTCCCTGTTTCTCGAGCGGAACTGGCAGAACGCGGGTGGGACTGGTACGACTTTCTGGTCATCACCGGGGACGCCTACGTGGACCACCCCTCCTTCGGCCCGGCCATCATCTCCCGGCTGCTGGAGCACGAGGGCTACCGGGTGGCTGTTCTGGCCCAGCCGGATTGGCGCAAGGTAAGTTCCTTTACGGCCCTGGGCCGCCCCCGGCTGGGCGTCATGCTGTCCAGCGGCAACATCGACTCCATGGTGGCCCACTACACCGTGGCGAAGCGCCGCCGGCATGACGATGCCTATTCCCCGGGAAACAGGGCCGGCCTGCGGCCCGACCGGGCGGTGATCGTCTACGCCAACAAGGTGCGCGAGGCCTTCGGGGACATTCCTCTGGTCATCGGCGGACTGGAGGCGTCCCTGCGCCGCTTCGCCCACTACGACTACTGGGAGGACAAGGTGCGCCGGTCCGTGCTCCTGGACAGCCAGGCCGACCTTTTGGTCTATGGCATGGGGGAGCGGGCCACGAAGGAGATCGCCGCCCGCCTGGCTTCCGGCACGCCCATCGGGGAGATCACAGATGTAAAGGGAACTGCCTTTATGGCGAGAGCCCCCTCCGCCTGCGCCTATCCCAAGGTGGAGTGCCCCTCCTTCGAGGCGGTGTCCACCGATAAGCGCGCCTATGCCCAGGCAAATCAGATCCAGTACGAGGAGCACGACCCCATCCGGGGCCGGGCCATTCTCCAGCGCCACGGGGAGCGGCTGCTGATGGTCAATCCGCCGGCCATGCCCCTGACCACGGCGGAGCTGGACGCGGTGGCCGAGCTGCCCTACGTCCGGGAGCCACACCCCATGTACGACCAGATGGGGGGCGTGCCCGCCATCGAGGAGGTGCGCTTCTCGGTGGCCCATAACCGGGGCTGCTTCGGGGCGTGCAATTTCTGCTCCCTGGCCTTCCACCAGGGGCGGATTATCTCCTCCCGCAGCCATGAGAGCGTGCTCCGGGAGGTGGAGGCCCTGACGAAGCACCCCGGCTTCAAGGGCTATATCCACGACG
>DHCMC07803__coassemble_1418_pt1 | contig 12740 bp, 8 predicted proteins | sample DHCMC07803__metabat2_high_PE_053 | metagenome-assembled genome bin DHCMC07803 | reverse complement strand
CTCCGGCATGACGGGCACCGCCATGACCGAGGAGGAGGAGTTCGGCACCATCTACGCCCTGGACATCGTGGAGATCCCCACCAACAAACCGGTGCAGCGCATCGACCACCCCGACGTGGTGTACAAGACCGAGGCGGGCAAGTACCGGGCCATCGTGGCCCAGATCGAGGAATGCCACCAGAAGGGCCAGCCCGTGCTGGTGGGCACCATCTCCATCGAGAAGTCGGAGGAGCTCTCCGCCATGCTCCGCAAAAAGGGCATCAAACACAACGTGCTCAACGCCAAATTCCACGAGAAGGAGGCCGAGATCGTGGCCCAGGCCGGCAAGCTGGGGGCGGTCACCGTGGCCACCAACATGGCCGGCCGCGGCACCGACATCATGCTGGGCGGCAACGCCGAGTACCTGGCCAAGGCCGACCTGAAGAAGGCGGGCCTCTCCGACGAGATGATCGCCGAGTCCACCGGCTTTGCCGATACCGACAACCAGGAGATCCTGGACGCCCGGCGGATGTTTGCCGAGGCGGAGGCCCGGTACAAGGACGAGATCAGGGCCGAGGCGGACAAGGTCCGCTCCGTGGGCGGCCTGTTCATCCTGGGCACCGAGCGGCACGAGTCCCGCCGCATCGACAACCAGCTCCGCGGCCGCGCCGGCCGCCAGGGCGACCTGGGCGAGAGCCGGTTCTTCCTCTCCCTCCAGGACGATATCATGCGCCTGTTCGGCTCCGAGCGGGTCATGGGCATGATGGATAAGCTGGGCGTGGACGAGGACACCCCCATCGACGCCAAGATCCTCTCCAACGCCATCGAGAATGCCCAGAAGCAGGTGGAGTCCCGCAACTTCCAGACCCGCAAGACGGTGCTGGAGTACGACGACGTGATGAACACCCAGCGCCAGGTCATCTACGAGCAGCGGCGCAAGGTGCTGGACGGGGAGAACCTGAAGGACTCCGTGCAGACCATGCTCACCACCATGCTCCGGGGTGAGGTCCACGCCCACATGGGCGAGCAGAAGCACATGACCGCCGAGGACTGGCGGGAGGTGTGCGCCCAGTTCCGGGGCATGTTCCTCCGCCCCGGCGAGCTGGAGCTCTCCGACGAGGACCTCCAGGGCTACGACGCCGACGGCCTGGTGGCCCTGCTCCAGGAGCGGGCTGACGACGTATACAGCCGCAAGGAGAAGGAGCTGGGCGAGCCCCTGATGCGGGAGCTGGAGCGGGTGATGATGCTCCGGGTGGTGGACGAGTACTGGATGGACCAGATCGACGCCATGCAGGACCTGCGCCAGGGCATCGGCCTGCGGGCCTACGGCCAGAACGACCCCAAGGTGGAGTACAAGCGCGAGGGCTACGAGATGTTCGAGCGCATGATCGCCGCCATCCAGGAGGAGACCCTCCGCCGCATCTTCCTGGCCCGCATCCAGGTGGGCGGCGAGGTCAAGCGGGAGCGGGTGGCCAAGGTCACCGGCGAGAGCGCCGGCTCCGACGGCACCGTGAAAAAGCAGCCCGTAAAGAAGGGCAAGAAAATCGGCCCCAACGAGCCCTGCCCCTGCGGCAGCGGGAAAAAATTTAAAAAATGCACCTGTAAGGAGTACCACCCGGATCTATAATCGAAGAAGCGGCAAAGCCACTTCTTCGAAAAAGGCTGCGGCCCGCCGCGCGCAGGCATGGCCCGCAGTGCGGCCCATGCCCCCCACACTTGCGGGCCGAGCGGTGTTTTTCCCGAGGCGCATGTCCCCGGGAAAAACAATTTGAATTCTTTCGCGCCTGCCGGCGCGAACTCTGCGAGGCAGCGGCAAGAAGTTCAAAAAGCGCATCTGCAAGGAGCAAAGCCGGGCGTCTGATAGCCGCCCCTACATGCAGATGAAATCAGGTGAATTTGTAGGGGCGATTATCAATCGCCCGCTGTTCACCGCCGGGACTGCCCACATAAGGAGAACATCCATGAACATCACCGAGCACAACAAGGACGGCCTGGTGTATCTCACCGCTGACGGCATAGACGCCGCCGGCGGGGTGGTCCACGGCTTTTCCACCCGGCTGGGGGGCGTGTCCCAGGGGATCTTCGCCTCCCTCAACCTGAGCATGAACCGGGGGGACGACCCGGACTGCGTGCGGGAGAACTACCGCCGCTTCTGCGCCGCCATCGGCGCGGATATGGAGCACCTGGTGTGCGCCAGCCAGGTCCACGGGGATACGGTGCGCTCCATCACCAGCGCCGATCTGGGCATCGGCCTGGATCAGCCGGAGCCCTGGCAGGCCGACGGCCTGGTCACCGACATCCCCGGCGTGGCCCTCACCGTCTTTACCGCCGACTGCCTGCCCATCCTGCTCTACGACCCGGTGCGCCGGGTGGTGGGGGCGGTCCACGCCGGCTGGCGGGGCACCGCCCTGGGGGTGGTCACCCGGGCGGTGGAGCGCATGGTAGACTGCTACGGCTGCGACCGGCTGGATATCCTGGCCGCCATCGGCCCCGGCATCTCCAAGTGCTGCTTTGAGACCCATGAGGACGTGCCCAACGCCATGACCGAGGCCATGGGGGCCTCCGCCCTGTCCGCCATTGAGGTGCTGCCCACCGGCAAGTTCCACGTGGATCTGAAGGCCCTCAACGTCTCCCGGCTGAAGGCGGCGGGGCTGGACCCGGACCATATCGCCGTCTCCCCCGACTGCACCTGCTGCATGCCGGAGAAATACTGGTCCCACCGCTATACCCACGGGGAGCGGGGGAGCCAGGCGGCGATGATCGCAATTAGCCTCTAGGGGGGACTTCGTCCCCCCTAGATACAAAACCGCCGCGCCGCTGCGCGGCACAGCGGTTTTGATACCCCCCTCACCCGCGCACAGCGCGGGTGGTTGCGGCCGCCCCGGCCGCAAGCTAAGGTGTGCTGCGCAGGCGCATGTCCTGCTCCGCACAGATTTCAATTTTTTGCTGGCGGGGCCGGCAAAATTCTGCGGGGACGGGCGATTGATCATCGCCCCTACAAAGGCGTATCTGCCCCCGGTTTGTGTGTAGGGGCGGCTATCAGCCGCCCGCCTCCGGGGCTTTGCAGTACAACAGGAAAGGAGAGAGCGCCGGTTGCGGAAATGGTTGATTTTTGCGGCGGCGCTCTGTCTGCTTTTGTCCGCCTGCCGGGCCGACGTCCAGCCGGAGCCCACCCCAAGCCCCACCGCCGCCCCCCAGCCGGAGGCGGCGGAATTTGCCCTGCCCTACTATCCCGCCGCCTCCCTGCACCCCATTACGGGGGACAACCGCACCAACCTGACCCTGGGGGGCCTGCTCTACGAGGGGCTTTACGAACTGGACCAGCAGTTCCAGGCGGAGCCCTGCCTGTGTACCGGCGGCACGGCGTCGGAGGACGGGCTGACCTGGACCTTCACCCTGCGCAGCGACGTCACCTTTTCAGACGGCAGCCCCCTCACTTCCGCCGAGGCGGCCGCCTCCCTGGAGTTGGCCCGCACCAGCGCCCTCTACGCCTCCCGCTTTGCCGACGTGACGGGGGTGACGGCGGGGGAGGGCACCGTGACGGTGACCCTCAGCCGGCCCAACGGGGCCCTGCCCGCCCTGCTGGACGTGCCCATCGTGAAGGAGACGGAGGGGGCGCCCCTGGGCACCGGCCCCTACGTCCTCACCGGGGAGGGGGAGGAGGCCGCCCTCACCGCCCGGGCGGACTGGTGGCGAGGGGAGGAGCTGCCCCTGGATTCCATCCCCCTGCGGGCCATCCAGGAGGCCGACGACCTGATCCACGCCTTTGACACCCGGGATATCGCCCTGGTGGCCACCGATCTGACGGGCACCAACGCCCTGGGCTTCTCCGGCTCCTTCGACACGGTGGATTACCCCACCAGCACCATGCTCTACGTGGGCTTCAACGTCGCCTCCGGCCCCTGCCGGGACGCCGTGATCCGGCAGGCCCTGAGCCGGGCCTTCGACCGGGCCTCGGTGGCCACGGTGCTCTACGCCCGCCACGCCCAGGCCGCCGCCATGCCCGTCTCACCGGCCAGCCCTCTGTACCAGGAGGATCTGGCGGCGGAGCTGGAATATGCCCCCCAGGCGGCGGAGGAGCTGCTGACGCAGGCGGGGTGTACCCGCTCGGACGGCAGCTGGACCGCCGGGCGGCAGACCCTGAGCCTGACCTTCCTGGCCCCGTCGGACAACCCCGCCCGCACTGCCGCGGCGGAGCACCTGGCCGCCGGGCTGGAGAGCCTGGGGGTGGGCGTGACGCTGGAGCTCCTGCCCTGGGCCGACTACCTCTCCGCCCTGGAGCGGGGGGAGTTCGACCTGTACCTGGGGGAGGTGCGCCTCACCGCCGATTTTGACCTGACCGCCCTGATCTCCTCCGGCGGTACGCTGAACTACGGCGGCTACGCCGATGAGGAGGCCCTCCAGCGGCTGGACAGCTTCCGCGCCGCCTCCGGCCAGGGCCGGGACCTGAGCGCCCGGCGGCTGTACCAGCGGCTGGCGGAGGAGCCCCCCTTCGCGGTGCTCTGCTTCAAGAACTGGTCGGTCCTCACCCAGTGGAGCCGCATCGAGGGCATGACCCCCACCCAGAGCAACCTGTTCCACCAGTTTGAGCAGTGGACCCTAACATAAGTAAAAGAGAGATGAGGGAGAAGACCATGGGGAAGGTATATCGCTGTTTTGTGGAAAAAAAGCCCGGCTGTGACGTGGAGGCCCGCCAGCTCTTTGCCGAGCTGCGCCACACCCTGGGGCTGGAGCGCCTCACCGGGGTGCGGGTGATCCTTCGGTACGACGTGGAGGGGGTGGACGACGCGGCCTACGCCGCCGCCCGGTCCACCGTCCTGTCCGAGCCCCAGGTGGACAACGTCTGGGATGAGGACTTCCCCCTTCCCGCCAAGGCGGGCTGCCTGCTGGCGGTGGAGGCCCTGCCCGGCCAGTACGACCAGCGGGCGGATTCTGCCGCCCAGTGCATCCAGATGCTCACCGGCGGGGAGCGGCCCGCCGTCCGCTCCGCCGCCCTGTACCTGCTGGAGGGGGCCCTCACCGAGGGGGACCTTGCCCGGGCCAGAGGCTATCTCATAAACCCCGTGGAGAGCCGGGAGGCCCTGCTGGACAAGCCGGACACCCTCTATCAGACCTACCCCGAGCCGGCGGACGTGCCGGTGCTCACCGGCTTTACCGACCTGGACAAGGCGGGGCTGGAGAAGCTGCTGGGGGAGTACGGCCTGGCTATGGACCTGGCGGATCTGGCGTTCCTCCAGGCCTACTTCCGGGACGAGGAGCGCCGGGACCCCACCCTCACCGAGGTGCGGGTGGTGGACACCTACTGGTCCGACCACTGCCGGCACACCACCTTCTCCACCCACATCGACGCGGTGGACATCGCAGACCCGGAGGTAAAGGCGGCCTATGACCGCTATCTGGCCGCCCGGGTGGAGGTGTACGGGCAGGAGAAGGCCGCCGCCCGGCCCCAGACCCTCATGGACGTGGCCACCATCGGCGCCAAGACCCTGAAAAAGCGGGGCCTGCTCCCCGAGCTGGACGAGAGCGAGGAGATCAACGCCTGCTCCATCCATGTCCCCGCCGTGGTGGACGGGAAGGAGCAGGACTGGCTGCTCATGTTCAAGAACGAGACCCACAACCACCCCACGGAGATCGAGCCCTTCGGCGGCGCGGCCACCTGTATCGGCGGCTGCATCCGGGACCCCCTGTCCGGCCGGGTGTACGTCCACCAGGCCATGCGCCTCACCGGCTGCGGCGACCCCCGCACCCCGGTGGACCAGACCCTGGCGGGCAAGCTGCCCCAGCGGAAGATCGCCCAGACCGCCGCGGCGGGCTACTCCTCCTACGGCAACCAGATCGGCCTGGCCACCGGCCACGTGGCCGAGCTCTATCACGAGGGGTACATCGCCAAGCACCTGGAGTGCGGGGCCGTGGTGGGGGCCGCCCCCGCCGCTCACGTCCGGCGGGAGACCCCCGCGCCGGGGGACGTGGTGATCCTGCTGGGTGGCCGCACCGGCCGGGACGGCATCGGCGGGGCCACCGGCTCCTCCAAGAGCCACGATCTGAAGAGCCTGGACACCATGGCCAGCGAGGTTCAGAAGGGCAACGCCCCCGAGGAGCGCAAGCTCCAGCGGCTCTTCCGCAACCCCAATGTCACCCGCCTCATCAAGCGGTGCAACGACTTCGGCGCCGGCGGCGTGTCGGTGGCCATCGGCGAGCTGGCCGACGGCCTGGAGATCAACCTGGACGCGGTGCGCAAGAAGTACGAGGGGCTGGACGGCACCGAGATCGCCATATCCGAGTCCCAGGAGCGTATGGCGGTGGTGGTGGCCCCGGAGGACGCCCAGGCCCTCATGAACGCCGCCGCCGCCGAGAACCTGGAGGCCTACCCGGTGGCTGCCGTCACCGAATCCCCCCGCATGGTCATGCGCTGGCGGGGGAAGGTCATCGCCGACCTGTCCCGGGCCTTCCTCAATACCAACGGCGCGGTGAAGCACGCCAGGGCGGCGGTGGCGCGGGGCGGGGCCGCGCCCGCCACCTCCGCCCGCACCCTGCGGGACATGGCCGCCAGCCTGGCCTGCGCCTCCCGCCGGGGGCTCACCGAGCGGTTCGACGGCTCCATCGGCGCGGGCAGCGTGCTCATGCCCTTCGGCGGGAAAACCCAGCGCACCCCCGCCCAGGCCATGGCCGCCCTCTTCCCCGTGGAGCCCTGCCAGGAGACCGGCCAGGCCTCCGTCATGGCCTGGGGCTGCGACCCGGAGTGCCTGAGCGCCAACCCCTACCGGGGCGCCCGGGACGCGGTGTACACCTCGGTGGCCAAGCTGGTGGCCGCCGGGGCGGACTACAAAAAGGCCTACCTTACCCTCCAGGAGTTTTTTGAGAAGCTGAGGGACGACCCCGCCCGCTGGGGCAAGCCCCTGGCCGCCCTGCTGGGGGCCCTGGACGCCCAGCTGGAGCTGGGCGCTGCCGCCATCGGCGGCAAGGACTCCATGTCCGGCTCCTTCCTGGACCTGGACGTGCCCCCCACCCTCATCTCCTTTGCCATCGCCCCCATCCAGGCGGGCGAGGTGCTGACCCCCGAGTTCAAGGAGGCCGGGCATGGCGTCTACCTCTTCGGATCGGGCGATGCGGAGGCCTGCAAGCGCTCCTGGGAGCGGTTCCATGACCTGTGCCGGGCCGGAAAGGTGCGGGCGGCCTGGGCCGTGGAGCATGGTCTGGCCGAGGCCGTCGCCAAGATGTCCTTTGGCAACGGCGTGGGCTTTATGGCGGAAGATCCCGCTTCCGCCCCGTTGTGGTACACGCCCATGCCCGGCGTCATCGTGGCTGAGGTGGAAGGGGAGCCGGACGCCGCCTGGTGCACCAGGCTGGGCGTCACCACCGCCGAGCCGGTGATCTCCATCGCCGGCGACTCCGCCCCCATCGACGAGCTGCTGCGCCTGAACGAGGGCGTGCTGGAGGACGTATACCCCACGAAGGCGGGGAGCCCGGAGCCTCTCCAGCCCATCTCCTTTGATGGCCGCTCCCCGGCGGTGTGCAAGTCCAGAGTGGCAAAGCCCCGGGTGGTCATCCCCGTGTTCCCCGGCACCAACTGCGAGTATGACAGCGTCCGGGCCTGCCTGCGGGCAGGCATGACCGCCGAGACGGTGGTCATCCGCAACCTGACCCCCGACGACCTGCTCCAGTCCACCGTGGAGCTGGAGAGGGCCATCCGAAAGGCCCAGATCGTCTTCCTTCCCGGCGGCTTCTCCGGCGGGGACGAGCCCGACGGCTCGGCCAAGTTCATCTGCTCCTTCCTCCGCAATCCCCGGCTCACCGACGCGGTCCACGACCTGCTGAAAAACCGGGACGGCCTGATGCTGGGCATCTGCAACGGCTTCCAGGCCCTGGTGAAGCTGGGCCTGGTGCCCTACGGGGAGATCCGGGCCATGGACGAGGGCTGCCCCACCCTGACCTACAACCTCATCGGCCGGCACCAGAGCCGGTACGTCACCACCCGGGTGGCCAGCGTCAACTCCCCCTGGATGCTGAAATCCAATGTGGGGGATCTGCACGCCGTCCCCATCTCCCACGGGGAGGGCCGCTTCGTGGCCCCGCCGGCGGTGGTGGCCGACCTTATCGGCCGGGGCCAGGTGGCCACCCAGTACGTGGACGCCGACGGCCTGCCCTCCATGGACATCGACGTGAACCCCAACGGCTCCGTGGAGGCCATCGAGGGCATCTTCTCCCCCGACGGCCGGGTGTTCGGCAAGATGGGCCACTCCGAGCGGCGGGGCCCCTTCGTGGCCGTCAACGTCCCCGGCAGCAAGCACCAGCCCCTGCTGGAAAGCGCGGCGGAGTATTTCCGATAAAATTGGATCAGCGGCGTGCCCCCGGCCTGTGAGGCCGGGGGCTTTTTATGAGCCGAAGTTGATTTTTCCCGCCGAAAAGCTGAGCGCCGCGCCCTTGTTCCCGGCCGCCCGCTCTGGTAGGATAGAGGCAGACAAGGAGGGAGCGCCATGGATCTGAGTGAAAACATCCGCCGCCTGCGCAAGGAGAAGGGGCTAACCCAGGAGCAGGTGGCCCAGGCCCTGGGGGTCACCGCCGGGGCGGTAAACAAGTGGGAGCGGAGCGCCAGCTGTCCGGACCTGGCCCTGCTCTCTCCCCTGGCCCGCCTGCTGGACACCGACCTCAACGGCCTGCTGGCCTTCCAGGCCCAGCCCGACGGGGCGGAGATCGCCAGCATGACGGAGCAGCTCTGCCAGCTGGGCCAGGCCCGGGGCATCGCCGCCGCCTTTGACTGGGCCGAGGAAAAATGGCGGCGCTGGCCGGGGTGCGACAGCCTGACCATCAACCTGGCCATGGCCCTCAACGCCCTGCTCTTCGCCCTGGGGGTGGAGGAATCGGAGCCCTGGGAGGCCCGGCTGGAGACCGTCATGACCGCTCTGGCCAGCAGCGAAGACAGGGACGTCCGGGACCAGGCTCTCCACTTTCTCTTCGGCCGGGCCATGGCCCGGGAGGACTTCGGCCGGGCGGAGGGGCTGCTGGCGGGCCTCTCCGAGCGCTGGCCCCACCGGGACGCCCTGCGGGCCGGCCTGCTCCGCCGCACCGGCCGGACGGAGGAGGCCGCGGAGCTGTGGGAACGCCGGCTCCTCAACGCCGCCACCGAGGCCTACGAGGCCCTGATGAGCCTCCAGGAGCTGGCCCTCCTGGCCGGGGATACGGCCCGGGGGACCCGCCTGTGTACCCTCATCGACGAGACGGCGGCGCGATACGCCCTGCCCTGCGACATTTCCCCCGCCGGCCGCCTCCAGCAGGCGGCGGCGGAGGGGGACAGGTCGGAGGCCCTGGCCGCCCTCCGCGCCCTGGTGGAGGGCCTGGAGCGGCCCTGGGACGGCGGCGGGCTCTACCCCCACCTGGTGGGGGAGGAACCGGTGGCGGTGGGCGCGCCTCTGCTGCCCGGCATGGCCCGCGCCCTGCTGGCGGACGAGTCCCTCTCCTTCCTGCGGGACGACCCGGAGTTCCAGCGGCTTCTGGCCGCCCTGCCCCGGGGGGAGGGCGGATAGGGCGCCGGATTTTATGAAATTTTAAGCTGTCCTTCAGGACGGTTTCACCTGGGCGTGGTACACTGGGGCCATCAAAAGGAGGAATGACCTCATGATCACGCTGATTACCCTGGGCCTCTTCTGCCTGGCCGGGGTGGTACTCATCCCGCTGGTGCTGCTGCTCGTCGGGCTGCCGCTGCTGATGCTGCTGGGGCTGGTACCCTGGCTGCTGCGCATCGCCGGGGTGGTGCTGCTCATCCGCGCCCTGCTGGAGCAGCCCATGCGGTGGGAAAACTTTACCCCCGCCATCGCGGCCTTTGCCCTGTCCATCGTGCTGGGCTGGATCTTCTGAGCCGCCTGTCCCCCAAAGGGGGCCGCCTGTCCGAAAACAGTGGACAGGCGGCCCCTTTTTCGCTATATTGGGGACAAAGGGGGAGAAACGGCATGAAGGTGGAGATCCGCATCGACCCGGCCTGCGGAGAGCCGGCTGTGACCATCACCGCTCCCGCCATGACCGAGGAGGTGCGCGCCCTGGCCGCCCGGCTGGAGGGGGGCGCGGCCCTCATCGGCTGGGCGGAGGGCCGCGCCGTACCCCTGGCGGAGGACGACCTGCTCCGCTGCTACGGGGAGGAAAAGGGGGTCAGGGCCCAGACCATCGGCGGGGTGTACGACCTGAAGGAGCGGCTCTATGAGCTGGAGGCCAGGCTGGACCGGCACGCCTTCGTGCGCATCTCCCACTCGGAGATCGTCAACCTGCGGAAGATCACCGCACTGGATCTCTCCCTCACCGGCACCATCCGCATCACGCTCACCGGGGGCACGGTGTGCTGGGCCTCCCGGCGGTATGTGAAGAAGATCAAGGAGGCTTTGGGGCTTTGAAAGGGGGAAAACCCATGCTGTTTGATAACAAAAAGCAGGTCCTTCACCGGGCCCTGGCCGGGGCCCTGCTGGGGCTGGCGGCCCACGCCCTTATGGGCCGGCTGGCCGGGGACTTTCCCATTGCCGGCCCGGACCAGTTCACCGGGTACGGTTTTCTGGACTGCGGCTTCCCCGACGAGTTGGAGGGGTGGGGCGTCGCCCTGTCCTTCGCCCTCTTCGCCCTGCTGGGGGCGGAGGTGGGCGTCGCCACCCTGCCCTTTGCCGGGGAGGGCCGGATCCTGGTGCTCCGCACCCTGGCCCACTTCGCCCTCACGGCGGGCACCATGGCCCTGTGGGCGGGGCTCACCTTCGACCCGGCGGGGGCGGCGCTGCTGGTCTTTCTGCTGGCTGTGGTCTATGTCCTGGTGTGGCTGGGCCGGTGGGTGGGGTGGTATGTGGAGCTCTCCGCCATCCGGGCCAAGCTGGGCCTCTCTCCCGGCCCGTCCCCCATGAAGTGGCGTGAGACCCTGCCCTACCTCCCCTTTGCCGCCCTGCTGTGCCTGCTTCTGCCCCTGGCCCTGCGGCTGTTTGACGGGGGATATGTGCCGGTGCTCTCCGGCCTGCTCTACCCCTATATCCTGCTGCCTGCCGGGGCCTTCTGTTCCGCCCTGTCCCTGGGGCGGCGGCGGGGGTTCTGCCCCCTCTATCCCGCCGCGTGCGTGCTGGGGATTCTGGTGTTCATCCCCCTGGCCCGGCTCTTCTCCAACATGTACGACTGGCCCCTGGTGACCATCGCCCTGGCCTGCTCCCTGGCGGGCGACCTGGCCGGAGCCGCCCTCCGGCGGGTACGGAAGGGGGGCGCGGGGGTGTGAATCCGGCGGCCCTGGCGTGCTGGCTGGCGCTCCTGGCCAGCCCGGTCCTGATCCGGCGGCTGGCCCCCGGGTCCGTTCCCCTCAAGCTGAGGGTCACGGCCCTCTGGCTGCCCTGGTGCCTGGCGGCGTGCGCCCTCCTGCCCCTCCTGGTCATTTGGCTGTTGGGAGCCGGGGGGATTTTGATCGCCGTCTACCTGCTGCCCTTTGGGTGCATGGCCCTGGGGATGGCCCTGGGGAAGCGGCATGGTCTGTGCCCCCTCCTGCCATTGGCGTGCGCCCTGTGCCTGCTGCCTATTGCACGGGGCCTCTGCCACATGACCGGCGCCATCTGCCTGGAGCCGGCCGCCTTCGCCCTGCTGGGCAACGCGGCGGGGGCCTATCCGCGCCGCAGGGGCTAGGAAAATCCCGCGCAAAATGCTATAATGATCTCATCTTGACAGTAACGGGGGATCGGGATGGGAAACAACGGCGGAAAGTCCATCAGCTACTTTGGGCTGGTGGCCATGGGCATCGGGTGCATGCTGGGTACCAGCTGGCTGCTGCTGACGGGCACGTGGCTGGAGACGGCGGGGGGCCCGCTGAACCTGGTGGTTGCCTTTGTGCTGTGCATCCTCATCGAGCTGCCCTTCGCCTTCGCCTACATGGAGGCCATCCCCATGCTGCCCCTGCCCGGGGGCGAGGTGGTGTACTCCTACGCCGCCTTCGGCAGCCGGGGGGGCTTTGCCGTGGGCTGGGCTGGGATCCTGATGAACACCATTGTGTTCTGCTGGGTGGACCTGGCCGCCGTGTCCCTGCTGGACGAGCTGTTCCCCGCCCTGGGGCGGACGGCGGTGCTCTATCAGGTGGGGGACTTCCCCGTCACCCTGCCCAACCTGGTGGTCCAGCTGTCCCTGGCCGGGGCCATCCTGTTCATCCAGCTCCAGGGGGCCAACGTGTGCGCCTCCCTGGCCAAGATCGCCACGGTGGTGCTGCTGGTCATGTGCGCCATCGGCCTGGCGGTGTGCTTTGCCCACTTCGACCCGGCGGTGTACGCCTCCGATGGGGGGCTGGACTTCGACTTCTCCGGCTCCATGGCCCTGCTGAGCCTGCTGGTGTTCTCGGTGGCAGGGTGGGAGACCGTGTCCAAGGCCGCCGCCGACGCCACCGGCCCCGCCGCCCGCAAGGCCGGGGCGGCCCTCATCACCTGCCTGCTGCTGGTCACCGGCATCCTGTGCCTGGTGTCCACCGCCGTGGCCGGGTGCATGCCCTGGCGGGAGGCGGTGGACCGCACCGCCCCCTTTGCCGACGTGCTGGTGGCCCTCACCGGCGTCCCCGCCGTGCGGGTGCTCTTCCTGGTCACCGCCTTTGTGGGGGCGGTAGGTGTGATGAATTCCACCCTCTACTCCTCCGCCCAGATGCTCTACGGCCTGTCCCGGTTCGGCCTGGTGTCGGAGCAGTTCTCCGCCCTCCACCCCAAATACGGCACCCCCGCCCGGTGCATCTGGTTCACCGCCGCCTTTGTGGTGCTCACCCCCTTCACCGGCAAGCTGCT
>DHCMC07803__coassemble_1416_pt1 | contig 12746 bp, 10 predicted proteins | sample DHCMC07803__metabat2_high_PE_053 | metagenome-assembled genome bin DHCMC07803 | reverse complement strand
ACGTGGACGTGCTGCGCCTCATCGACGCCTTCCGGGGGGAGGGCCTGCTGGTGGGGGCCGTGGTGGTCACCCAGTACGCCGGCCAGCCCGCCGCCGACGCCTTCCGCAACCGGATGGAGAACCTGGGCGTGCGCACCTACCTCCACTACCCCATCCCCGGCTACCCCCACAACACCGGGCTCATCGTCAGCGACGAGGGCTACGGGAAAAACGACTACATCGAGACCTCCCGCCCCCTGGTGGTGGTCACCGCCCCCGGCCCCGGCAGCGGGAAGATGGCGGTGTGCCTGTCCCAGCTCTACCACGAGTACAAGCGGGGGATCAAGGCGGGCTACGCCAAGTTCGAGACCTTCCCCATCTGGAACCTGCCCCTCCAGCACCCGGTGAACCTGGCCTACGAGGCCGCCACCGCCGACCTGGGGGACGTGAACATGATCGACCCCTTCCACCTGGCCGCTTACGGCCAGACCACGGTGAACTACAACCGGGACGTGGAGATCTTCCCCGTCCTCTCCGCCATGTTTGAGAAGATCATGGGGGAGTGCCCCTACAAGTCCCCCACTGACATGGGGGTAAACATGGCGGGCTTCTGCATCGTGGACGACGAGGCGGTGTGCGCCGCCGCCCGGCAGGAGATCGTCCGCCGGTACTACACCGCCCTGTGCGACCGCCGTATGGGCACCGCCGACGACGAGCTGGTGAATAAGCTGGAGCTGGTGATGCAGCAGGCCCACGTGGATCCCTCCATCCGCCCGGTGGTGGCCGCCGCCGCCCAGGTGGCGGAGGAGACCGGCAAGCCCGCCGGGGCCATCCAGCTGCCCGACGGCACGGTGGTCACCGGCAAGACCACCGATTTGATGGGCCCCTCCTCCTCCACCCTGCTCAACGCCCTGAAGGCCCTGGCCGGGGTGGACCACGAGCACCACCTGATCTCCCGGGAGGCCCTGGAGCCCATCCAGGCGGTAAAGGTCAACCACCTGGGCTCGGTGAATCCCCGGCTCCACTCCGACGAGATCCTGATCGCCCTGGCCATCTCCGCGGCCACCAACCCCCTGGCCAAGCGGTCCCTGGATCAGCTCTCCGCCCTGCGGGGGTGCGAGGCCCACTCCACCGTCATCCTCTCCCCGCCCGACTCGGGCACCTACCACCGTCTGGGCCTGCGCCTGACCTGCGAGCCCCAGTATGAGACCAACAAGCTCTATCACAAGTCCTGAATCAGAGCAAAAAGCCCGGCCCGGACCGCCTTGCGCGATCCGGGCCGGGCTTTTGCAGCGGCGGCTTCAGGCGGCCGCCGCCAGGGCCTCCTCCGGGATGTCGAAGTCGGCGGCACTGTTGTAGGCGGAGCAATCTATGGTAAAGGCCAGCTTCGCCACGCCCACATCCAGGTTGGTTCCGTCGGAAGCTTCCTCCGCCGCGATGGCAAGGGCCGCATCCATCATGCCGTCCATCAGGGCGGTCATGTCTATGAAGCAGCGCACCGGGTAGCCGCTCTCGCTGTCCACCCACACGGTGATGGACAGATCCCCCAGGTCGCTGTACAGCTGGGAGAGGTCCGTCTCACCCAGGGTGGCGCTCATGCTGTCGCCGGCCCCGCTGGCCGCCAGCACCTCCTCCAGGGCGTCCCCCCGGATGACGCCGGTGTACTTGTCGGCGGTGACGCCGTTTATCTCCTCGGTGCCCTGGTGGGCGTAGTCCGCGCCGCTCTGGATGTAGAGGTCCATGCTCTGCTGGGCGTCATACTGCTCCAGATCCCTCAGGTCCATGACGGAGGAGATCCAGCTGGATCCGTCGTACAGATAGGAGGTGTACTGGCCGGCCTCCTCCAGGGCGTACATGGTCATGGTTATGGAGCCCAGATCCCCCATGTCCATGGTCATGTCGGCCTTCAGTTTCATGGGGTCGGTGAAACAGACCATCTCCATGATGGTGTCGCTCTCCATGGTCTGCCCCATGACGGTCATGTCCATCTCCATGGTCATGGTGGCTTCCATGCTCTCCGCCGCGTTCAGCTTTTCCATGGCGGCCTGGATGCGGGCCTGGGGATCGTCCGTCTCTGCGGTCCCGCCGCCGCAGGCAGTGACGGAGAGAGCCAGCAGGGCGCCCAGGGACAGCGCTGCGGCCCGTTTGATCGGTCTCATTGCCTCAACCTCCTTTTTCCTGTTTGCACGGCTTGGGTCTTCTGGGTCCAGTATACTACGCCGCGGGTCCCGCAGGCTGCTTTTTTCCAAATCTTAAACGAAACTTTATATTTTCTCCGCAGACAGAAATGATCCGGGCGGGGCGGCCAAAGGCCGCCCCGCCCGGAAGCGCGGACGTTGGGTCACCGGGTGATCCAGAACAGGTTCTGGTCGGTGACGAAGTTGGGTACGCTGTACAGCACCAGGGCCTGGTCGATGCCGTTCTGCTCCACATAGTCCTTCACGGACAGGTGGTAGTACCGGGGGTCGATCAGGTGGATCTCGGAGTAGTGAGCGGTGAGGAAGGGCACCAGGGAGTCGGCGTAGGAGTCCCGGAGGATCAGCAGCTTGGGCCCGTCGGGGTTGTTGGCGTTCTTTACCACGCCCAGGGACTGGTTGCCCCCCAGGAACATGGAGTACTTGTCCTTGACGGACAGGAAGGACTCCACATAGAGCTCCCGGGGCTCCTCCACCGGGTTGCCGGCGTTGTCGTAGGTGTGGCTCACCACGGTGATGCCGTCCTCGGGTACGTAGGTGGTGATGGTGTCCGGCCGCACCCACCGTACGCCGGAGGAGGAGAACACAGTGCCGTAGAACTCGGTGGAGCGCACTGTCGCGTCGTAGTCGCTGAGGGGCACCGGGGTATAGCCCAGGGCCTGCGCCAGGCCGGTGTAGCCGTAGTAGGCCCCCAGGCTGGTCCAGTGGTGATCGGTGCGGTAGAAGATGTCCTCGTCCTTGTGCTCCATCAGAGGGGTGTACACATCCGCCCAGGTCGCCCCGGAGACCGCCCCCTGGGCCTGGGAGAGCAGGTCGGTCTGGCTGGCGTTGGGGGCCCCCTCCGGCAGCCGGTCGGCCCAGATGCAGGCCTGGGTGGGGATGAGAGAGAACACCACGGGAATGTCCACATTTTCCACAAAGTTGTTCACATAATTCAGGTTATCCGTCACGTCCCCGGCGTCAGGCTGGTCGAACCGGGTGATGAGGGTATCCTGGTCGGCAAAGTAGACGTTGTTGTTCTCCTTCTTGCCCAGGGCCCGCTCGGTGGACGACTTGAGGCCCACCCAGAAGTCCCGGCCCACGAACTGGTCGGTGGTGTAGGTCTCAAAGTCCCGCATGAACTGGCCGTTGAAGAAGTTCCCGTCCCGGAAGAGCTTCTCCGGCGTGCCGAAGTCCACCTCCGGCAGCTGCTCCAGGTTGCGGTTTTCCATCTCGGAGAAGGCGCGGTCGGGGGAGACGGCGTTGGCCGCCAGGAACACACCGATGAAGGCGCAGAACAGGGCGGTGATGAAAATGCAGTAGCGCTTGGTCATGGCAGGTCCTCCTTTGTCAGAATCGGAAGTACAGGAAGGGGTTGTAGGTGGCGTCCACCAGGTAGGCGGTGGAGAACACCAGCCCCGCCAGCAGCACCACCGGCAGGGCCGCCTTGACGGCCTTCACCGGCAGGCGCTTCCACAGCTTGGTCATCAGGGGCGTGGAGGCCACGGCGGCGATGATGAGCATGGGCAAAAACGAGGTGAAATAATACCAAACGTTATCGTTGGTGAGCCCGCCGGGGGCCATGCCGAACATGGAGCGCAGATAGACGCCCATGTGGGTGAAGTCTTCCATGGCGAAGATGGCCCAGCTCACCAGCACCAGGAAGAGGGTGTAAATGTGCTGTACGGCGGCGGGGAGCTTTTCCAGCAGCCTGCCCAGGAAGGCCTTTTCCAGGATGATGAGCACCGCGAAGTACAATCCCCAGATCAGGAAGTTCCAGCTGGCCCCGTGCCAGATGCCGGTGGCCGCCCACACCAGGAACAGGTTCAGGTACAGCCGGGGCTTGCTCACCCGGTTGCCCCCCAGGGGGATATACATATATTCCCGGAACCAGGAGCCCAGGGAGATGTGCCACCGCCGCCAGAACTCGGTGACCGACTTGGAGATATAGGGGTAGTTGAAGTTGCGCAGGAACTCAAAGCCCAGCATGCGCCCCAGGCCCACGGCCATGTCGGAGTAGCCCGAGAAGTCGAAGTACAGCTGGAAGGAGAAGGCCACCACGCCCAGCCACGCCCCGGCCACGGTGAGCTGCTCGGCAGGCAGGGCCAGGAAGGCGTCCCACAGCTGGCCGATGTTGTTGGCCAGCAGCACCTTTTTGGCCAGGCCCACAGTGAACACCTGCACGCCGGAGGCGAACTGCTCCGGGGAGTGGGTGCGGTAGTTCATCTGGTCGGCCAGCTCCTTGTACTTGATGATGGGGCCGGCGATGAGCTGGGGGAAGAGGGTGACAAAGGTGCCGAAGCTCACCAGGTTTTTGGGCAGCTCCGCGTCTCCCCGGTAGATATCCACCGGGTAGGTCATGGTCTGGAAGGTGTAGAAGGAGATGCCGATGGGCAGGGTCAGGTTGAAGGTGGGCACCATGATGCCGAAGCCCTGGAGGGTGGTGGCCATCAGCACCCAGTACTTGAAGAAGAACAGGATGGCCAGGTTCAGGCCCAGGGAGATGCCCACCGCCCAGCGGGCCCCCCTGTCGTTGCCCCTGGCCTTGCAGCGGTAGACGATGATGCCGGCGAAGTAGTCCAGCACGATGGTGAAGATCATCAGCAGGATATATACCGGCTCGCCCCACCCGTAGAACACCAGGTTCACCACCAGCAGCCACAGGTTGCGCCACTTCAGAGGGGTGATATAGTAGACCAGCAGGACAATGGGCAGGTAGAGGAACAGAAAATACAGGCTGGAAAAGACCAAACAAACATCAACTCTCTTTCGTCAGGCCGGAAAAGCGCCCGACAGGCCCCCCTGCCGGGCGCTCTACGGTATTATACCCGCAAATGCTTATTTTGTATAGGTGTTAAATGCGGTCACCGCCGCGTCGGCTTGCTCGCTGATGGCGAAGAGGATGTAGTTGCCGCTGGTCACCAGCTGGTAGTTCTCCACCAGCTCCAGCTGCTCGGGCAGGTACTGGGACCACTGCTGCACCAGGGCGGCCTGCCGGCTCTCCACGCCGGCCTTCACGGTGTCCATCTTGCCGTCCTTCACCTCGGCGATGAAGAACTCGGTGGCCTGGACGCTGATGGCGGGCATCTTGCATACGTAGGACACCAGGTCGTCGGCGCTGATGCCGTACAGGGCGGCGAGGGTCTCAGCGTCCACGTCCGACAGGGCGGGGATGTCCAGCTTGGCGATCTCGTTCCAGACCGACTGCACCACGTCCACCTGGGGCTCCGGCTCCGGGGTGGGGGTGGGCTGAGTGCTGGGCTCGGAGGAGGCGGGCGGCTGGGAGGGCTTGGAGGAGGGCTTGGCGCTGGGGGCGGTGGAAGGGGCGTCAGAGGGCTCCTCCGAGGGAGTCTCGCTCTCCGGGGCCTCGGGGGTCTCAGCCACGGGGGCGGAGCTCTCCGGCGCGGGGGTCTCGGTCTCAGGGCCGGCGGAGGGGGACTCCACCGCGGGAGCGGTGGTCTCGGGGGCGGGATCGGACTGTCCGCCGCAGGCGGAGAGCAGGCTCAGGCTCAAAGCTCCGGCCAGAGCCAGGGCAAGAATACGTTTGTTCATAGGGGACATTCTCCTTTTTTCTGGTTTGCCCTCTCTTGGACGGCGCCTTGCGGGAAAAAGTTCCCCTCAAACCGAAAAAATTAATAAAAAAGCGCGCCGGACGGCTATTGGCCGTCCGGCGCTGCGCTTTCTTCCATGGGGGCCAGGGGGAGCACCAGGGTGATGCGGGTGCCCACGCCGGGCCAGGAGGTCACCTCAAACCAGCCGCCGTGGCGGTCGGCAATCCACTTGGCGATAGCCAGGCCCAGGCCGGTGCCGCCGGTCTGCCGGGCCCGGCTCACGTCGGTGCGGTAGAAGCGGTCGAAGATGTGGGGCAGGCTGTGGGCGTCGATGCCCTGGCCCTCGTCCTCCACCGACAGGCGGGCCAGGCCGTCCGCCCCCTCCGCCCGCAGGGTGATGCGCCCGCCGGCGGGGGTGTATTTGATGGCGTTGTCCACCAGTACCCGCAGGGCCTGCTTGATGAGGCCCAGGTCGGCCCACACCGGCACCGGCAGGGACCACCGGGCGGAAAACTGGTGGTCCTGATCGATCATCTGGGTCTCCCGCAGCACCTCTCCCGCCACCTCGGTGAGATCGAAGGGCTCGGGGGTGACCTTCATGGAGTCGTTGTCCCCCCGGGCCAGGAAGAGCAGCTGCTCCACCAGCTCCTTCATGGAGTCTGCCTCCTGCCGGATGGCGTCGATGGCCTCCTGCCGGGCGGCGGGGTCGTCCTTCCCCCAGCGGTCCAGCAGGCTGGCGTAGCCCTGGATGACGGCGATGGGGGTGCGCAGCTCGTGGCTGGCGTCGGAGACAAAGCGCATCTGGGAGCGGTAGGCGGCGTTGATGCGGTCCAGCATGGCGTTGATGGCCTGGGCCAGGGTCTTCAGCTCCTTCTGGGTGCCGCTGACCGGGAGGCGGCGGTCCAGGTGGGTGGCGTTGATCTCGTCCAGCTTCCCCGCCAGGGCCTGGAGCTCCCGGGGGGACATGCCCCCCTGGGCCTGATTGAGCCGGGAGGCCGCGGCGGCCAGGTCCTGGATGGGCCGCAGGGCGCGGCGAATCATGCCGGCGTTTTTCAGCAGGTTGGACACCAGGCTCACCAGCTGGCAGATCACCAGCACCCGGCCGGCAAACACGAAAATGGCCGCCGGCCGGGACAGGTCCAGCCGGATGGTGCAGGGCTGTTCCCCGTGCTCCGTCACCAGGGTGTAGCTGGTGGCGCCGCCGGTGGAGAAGGTAATCAGGGGGAGCAGGTCTGCCGTCCCCGGATCAAAGTAGCGATCGGTCCCCTCCATGCCCGCCGGGCAGGGAAGCCAGCCGGGCAGGCGGAAGCCCTCCGGCTCCGCCTCGCCCGCCGTGATGGTATAGCTGCCCGCCTCCATCCACTCGGTGGCCTCCGCCGAGGGCGCGCCCCGCTCCTCCACCAGGTGGTTCAGCCGGGCGGCCTGTCCCTCCGCCCAGGCGATGAGCCCGCCGCAGAACAGGGCGGTGAGCAGCAGGTCCAGCAGCAGGTAGATGCCCAGCAGCCGGAAAAACAGCCTGACGTTGAGCCGGGCCACGAGGGAGGAGCCCACCCTCTTTGTGCCCCGGCGGTCTTTACGGGCCATGGCGACCTCCTGTCAGCTGTCCAGCCAGGCCAGTACAGGCCCCAGCTGGTCTGCGCTCACCCAGTCGGCCCCCTGCCGCATGGCGGCCAGGGCGGCCTGGGACTGGGGGTCGGATTTGCCGGCCAGGTGGCGCTTCATCCCGGCCATAAGCACCCGGTCCAGCCCCCGCACCCGGTCGGGGGCGTATCCGCCCCGCAGGTAGAACAGGGGGGCCTGCCCCAGACCGTTGTCCCGGCGGAGTTTGTCCGCGTCCACCTTCGGGGCCATGCCCACGGCGCACGTCCCCTCCACCCGGAACCGGCGCAGGGCCCGCTTCAGCCCCCGGACCGAGCCGGCGTGGATCCAGCCCAGATAGAGCACCGGCGCCCCGGGGGCCAGGGCGTCCGCCTCCTCCAGGCGGAAGAGGGGCAGGCCGGTCTGCTCAGCCAGCAGGCCGGCGTACCGGGCGGTGAAGCCCGTGGCGCTGGTGTAGACGACGGCGGATACCCGGCTCATTTTTCCTCCTCCTCCCGAATGGTGTACCCCACGCCCCGGACGGTGTGGATGAGCTTGATTCCGAAGTGTTCGTCGATTTTGGAGCGCAGGAAGCGGATATACACGTCCACCGCGTTGGTCTCCCCGGCGAAGTCGAAGCCCCACACCTGGTCCAGCAGGGCCTCCCGGGTGAGGACCTTCTCCTTGTGCTCCAGCAGGCAGCGCAGCAGGTCGAACTCCCGCCGGGTGAGGGTGACCGCCTGGCCGTTCACCGTCACCTCGTGGCGTTCGGTGTCCATGACCAGGGGGCCGGCGGTGAGGCGCTCGTCCTCCTCCTCGCCCCGGGCCGGGCGCTTGCGCAGGGCGGCCCGGATGCGGGCCAGCAGCTCCTCAATGGCGAAGGGCTTGGTCACATAGTCGTCCGCCCCCATGTCCAGGCCGGAGACCTTGTCCACCACCGTGTCCCGGGCGGTGAGCATGATGACGGGCACCGCGCTCTCCCGCCTCAGCCGCCGCAGCACCTCCATCCCCGACAGGGCGGGGAGCATGATGTCCAGCAGGATCAGGTTAAAACCGCCGGCCAGGGCCAGGTCCAGCCCCGTTCGGCCGTCAAAGGCCTTTTCCACCTCATAGCCCTCGTACTGGAGCTCCAGCTCCACCATCCGGGCCAGCTTTTCCTCGTCCTCAATGAGCAGGATGCGCTCTGCCATGGGGCCTCACCTCATTTCTTCCGCCGCTGCGCGCGTTTGTCTGCGTCAAAATCCGGGCCGGCCAGCCGGTAGCGGCAGCCCATCAGCAGCCCCACCAGCAGCAGGGGCAGGGTGATCCAGTAGGCCAGCACCAGCAGCAGCGCCAGGATCAGCAGGGGTACGCCGGTAGTGAGGTTTTCGCCCCGCCACACCTCCAGCCGGTTCTCCAGCGAGGCCCTCAGAAGATCCTGGAAGAAGGACCAGGGACCGCCCTTTTCCTCCTCCTCCGGCTGGGCGGAGCCGCCCGCTTTCTCCTTCCGGCCGCCCACCGTCAGGGCCAGGCCGAAAAAGCGGGGGCGGTCACCGGCGGGCGCTTCCTCCGGGGCTGCCGGGTCAGAAGCAACCCCGCCGCCGGTGCCGGGCCGGGTGGTGTAGCTGGCCCCCCGGGGGGCCCCGGCGGGGATGCGCCCCCGCTGCTCCAGCAGGATGAGCGCGTCCAGCAGATTACCCCCCGCCTCTTCCAGCACGGCCCGGGCCTCCTCGTAGGACACATCCGCCTTTTCCCGCAGACGCTCCACCAGCTCCAGTGTGATCTCCATGTCAGACACGCCCCTTCCCGGCTTTCTGTCTCCAGTATACCCGCCCGCCGCTGAAGAAGGCTTTTAGGAAACATGAAAAAACCATTAAAATCACGCTGTTATTATACCGTGGCGGCAATTGCTGCGCAAGAGGCGGCTTTACCCCCGGGGCAAGGTGTGTTATAATGACAAAAACGACCGTGGAGGTTCTGAGGCTGAAGGGGGGGAGAAATATGGGCTGGAAAAAGCGGATCTTGGCCTGCCTGCTGGCGGCGGTGCTGGCGGTGGGGGCCCTGGCCGTGGGCGGGAGCGCCGCCGGCGGGGTGGAGATCTACATCGTGGCGGAGAATGACCAGTTCGTGGATCTCCCGCTGGAGGCCATGCCCACCTGGATCGACGGGACCCTCTACGTCCCCTACCACGTGTTCGACTGGAGCTACGCCGGGGTGAACCTGGGGGTGTCCTACGGGCAGGAGCAGAGCGGCTCCCGCTATGTCTTTACGCTTTACAGTCTCAGCGGGACCCTGGTCTTCGACGTCAACGCCGGCACCTGCGCGGAGGCGCCCAGCGGGGCCGACATGGACATGCGGGCGGTGGTGCGGGGCAGCCGGGTGTTTGTGCCCCTGGCGGGGGTGTGCCGCTACTTCGGCCTGCAGTACAGCTATACCCCCACCAATTACGGTACCCTCATCCGCATCACCAACGGACAGGAGGTCATGAGCACCGCCCGCTTTGTGGACGCGGCCACCAACTCCATGCGCGTGCGCTACAATGACTATATGCAGCAGCTCAGCGCCGCCTCCGCCACCCCCCGCCCCACACCCACCCAGGGCGGGACGGACAGCCCCGAGCCGTCTGAGACGGGCAGCCGCCGGCTCACCGCGGCCCTGGCCTTCCAATGTGAGGGGGACGGGGCCCAGGCCCTGCTGGACGCCCTGGAGGGCGCGAACGTGCGGGCGCTGTTCCTCTTTGACCCCGACGCCCTGGCGGCCAACGAGGCCGCCGTCCGCCGGGCGATCGGCTCGGGCCATACCGTGGGCCTGAGCGTGTCCGGCGCCTCGGAGCGGGCGCTTTTGGAGCAGGCGGAGGCGGGGCGGGCCTGGCTGGAGGAGCGGCTTTTCTTCCGGCCCCACATCCTCTGGGCGCAGGGCGCGGAGACTACCGCCCTGGAGAAGGCGGGCTGGACCTGCTGGACCGCCGACGTGGACGCCCGGGACGACGGCCGTGGGCAGAGCGCCCAGCGCGTGGCCCTGCTGGGGGAGCTGGAAGGCTGGCAGGGCCGGGTGAACGTCCTGCTGGACGACAGCCAGGCCGTGACCGGCTACCTGTCCCAGGCCCTGAGCCAGATGGCCCGGGCGGGGTACAGCTTCCGCCTGACGGTGGAGACCGATTTGTGACCCGCGGCGGGCCGGACGCTGGCCGGTCCGCCCTTTTTGAGATCGGAGGCCCTATGGACAACGTCTATCTGGATAACGCCGCCACCTCCTTTCCCAAGGCGCCGGGGGTGGGGGAGGCCATGTGCCGGTATGTGGAGCGGCTGGGCCGCAACGTGGGCCGGGGGAGCTACGCCCCCGCCATGGAGGCCGCCGGCGGGGTACTGGCGGTGCGGGAGAAGCTGGCGGCCCTGGTGGGCGCCCCCGACCCCCGGAATATTATCTTTACCCCCGGGGCCACCTGGGGGCTGAACCTCCTGCTCCGCGGCCTGCTGCGGCCGGGGGACCGGGTGATCACCTCCCCCATGGAGCACAACGCCGTGCTCCGCCCCCTGGAGCAGCTCCGCGCCGCCGGGGTGACGGTGGAGCTGCTGCCCTGCACGGACAGGGGGGAGCTGGTGCTGGACGGCCTGGCGGAGCGGCTGCCCGGCGCCCGGGCGGTGGCGCTCACCCACGCCTCCAACGTCTCGGGCACCCTGTTCCCCATCGCTCAGGTGGGGGCGCTGTGCCGGCAGGCGGGGGTGTTCCTCCTGGTGGACGCGGCCCAGACCCTGGGCGTCCTGCCGGTGGACGTGGCCGCCATGGGGATCGACGGCCTGGCCTTCCCCGGCCACAAGGGCCTGCTGGGCCCCCAGGGGATCGGCGGCCTGGCCCTCAGTCCCGCCCTGGCGCAGGCGCTGGAGCCTGTAGTGTCCGGCGGCACGGGGAGCCTGTCGGAGTCCCTGGCCATGCCCCCCTTCCTGCCCGACAAGTTCGAGGCGGGCACCCTGAATCTGCCCGGCATCTTCGGCCTGGGCGCCGCCCTGGACTACCTGGCGGCGGAGGGGGAGGCCCTGCGGGCCCGGGAGCGGAAGCTGGCCCGCCACCTGTGGTACCGGCTCATGGAGCTGGACGGGGAGGGCCTGCGGGTGCTGGGCAGCGGCGAGCCCGACCGGCGGGTGGGAGTGGTCTCGGTGGACTTCCCCGGCCGGGACAACGGGGAGATGGCCTTCCGTCTGGAGCAGGAGTACGGCGTCCAGACCCGCTGCGGCCTGCACTGCGCCCCCCTGGCCCACAGGACCCTGGGCACCTTCCCCCAGGGCGCGGTGCGCTTTTCCGTGGGGCCCTTCAACACCTTTGCCGAGATCGACTACCTGGAGGGGGCGCTGGAGGAGCTGCTGGCGCCGTAGGGCGCGGCCTCCCGGACGCGCCGCTTTCCCCGCGGCCCTCGGTTGCCAAAGGCATTTGTGGCGCTTTTGTTTGTAGGGGCGGCCCCATGGGGCCGCCCCTACGGGCGTGGTTGGACGCGGGTTCGATGCGGCCGGTGCGGACGCTGTCCCGCCCCCATTGTGGCGCGCGACCCCGATGCGCGGTTTGTGGGGCGCGGATGGGGGATGAAACAGCGGGCGGCCACATGGGGCCGCCCCTACGGGCGTGGTTGGACGCGGGTATGGTGGGACCGGCGCGGGCGGATAACGGGGACGGGGCTGTGATCCATGATGCGCGGCCATTTATTTTGTAGGGGCGGCCCTGTGTGGCCGCCCGTTTGCCTTCCCCTTGGGGGGAAGGTGGCGCGGCGGAGCCGTGACGGATGAGGGGAGCGGCGGGTGCCTGGGATGGGTGCGAGGTGACCGGCGCGGGCGGCAGCGCGTCCCTCCGTAGGGGCGGATATCATCCGCCCGGGGGACGTCAAATGCCGGCGTTGGTGCGTGTCGCCCCCTCATCCGCCCCCTGCGGGGGCACCTTCCCCCCGAGGGGAAGGCTTTTTTGCGTGCGCCTCCCGTAGGGCGGGGGCTTGCCCCCGCCGTGGGCCTGTCGGGGGACGGCGGGCGACGCGGGTTCGATGCGGCCGGTGCGGACGCTGTCCCGCCCCCATTGTGGCGCGCGACCCCGATGCGCGGTTTGTGGGGCGCGGATGGGGAATGAAACAGCGGGCGGCCCCATGGGGCCGCCCCTACGGGCGTGGTTGGACGCGGGTATGGTGGGACCGAAGCGGGCGGATAACGGGGACGGGGCTGTGATCCATGATGCACGTCCATTTACTTTGTAGGGGCGGCCCTGTGTGGCCGCCCGTTTGCCTTCCCCTTGGGGGGAAGGTGGCGCGGCGGAGCCGTGACGGATGAGGGGGCGGCGTATGCCTGGGATGGGTGCGAGGTGACCGGCGCGGGCGGGAGATGAAACGGCGGGCGGCCACATGGGGCCGCCCCTACGGGCGTGGTTAAACGTGGGTATGGTGGGACCGGCGCGGGCGGATAACGGGGACGGGGCTGTGATCCATGATGCGCGGCCATTTATTTTGTAGGGG
>DHCMC07803__coassemble_1390_pt1 | contig 13049 bp, 12 predicted proteins | sample DHCMC07803__metabat2_high_PE_053 | metagenome-assembled genome bin DHCMC07803 | reverse complement strand
TTTATCACATCTACCCCCTGGGGTTCTGCGGCGCGCCGGAGTACAACGACTTCGGCGCCAGCGTCCCCCGGCTGGACAAGCTGTACGGCTGGATCGGCCACCTGAAGGACCTGGGGGTCACCGCCCTGTACCTGGGGCCGGTGTTCCAGTCCACCAAGCACGGGTACGACACCGCCGACTACTTCCAGGTGGACGCCCGCCTGGGGGACAACGCCTCCTTTGCCGCCCTGTGCCAGGCCCTCCACCAAAACGGCATCCGCGTGGTGCTGGACGGGGTGTTCAACCACGTGGGGCGGGATTTCTGGGCCTTCCGGGACGTGCGGGAGCGCGGGCAGGCCTCCCCCTACTGCGGCTGGTTCCACAACCTGAACTTCGGCGGTCCCTCCCCCATGGGGGACCCCTTCTGGTACGATGCCTGGCAGGGGCACTACGAGCTGGTGAAGCTCAACCTGCGCAACCCCGACGTGGTGCGCCACCTGCTGGACGCGGTGGGCATGTGGATGGATACCTTTCACATCGACGGCCTGCGGCTGGACGCGGCCGACTGTGTGGACTTCGACTTTTTCCGGGCCCTGAAGGGCTTTGTTAAGGCCAGGGACCCGGACTTCTGGCTCATGGGGGAGATCATCCACGGGGATTACGCCCGCTGGGCCAACCCGGAACTGCTGGACTCGGTGACCAACTACGAGTGCTGGAAGGGCCTGTGGTCGGCCCACAATACGAAAAACTACTTCGAGATCGCCCACTCCCTCCAGCGTCAGTCCGGCCCCGGCGGCATCTACCGGGACCTAGCCCTCTATAACTTTGCGGAGAACCACGATGTGAACCGGCTGGCCAGCACCCTCGCCCACCGGCGCCACCTGGAGAACGTATACACCATCCTCTACACCATGCCCGGCATCCCCTCCCTCTACTACGGCGGGGAGTGGGCGGTGGAGGGCACGCGGTCCAAGACCTCCGATACGGTGCTCCGGCCCTGCCTGGAGCTGGCCGACATGCAGGCGCGGGACCAGGCCCTGTGCGGCCACCTGGCGGCGCTGGCCCGCATCCGGGCGGCCTTCCCCGCCCTGCGGCATGGGGACTTTGAAAACGTGGTCATCAAAAACGAGCAGCTCATCTACCGCCGCGCCACCCCGGAACAGCGGGTGTATGTGGCCCTCAATCTGGCGGGGGAGGAGGTCCACCTGGACATGCCCCACTCCGAGCCGGTGCTCCAGGACGTACTCCACGGCGACGAGATCTTCCACAACGACGGCGGGCGCACCTGGCTGCCCATCCCGGCCTGCGGGGCGCGGATCCTGGTGGGCGCGCCGGATCGGTTCTGCTGGTGATCCGGGCGGCGGGGGCAATGGTTCGGTCACGATTTGTTTACAGATTTCCCCTTTACTTTCCGCCCGGGCCGTGCTACAATGACCAAAGATCATAAAGTAGTTTTCAATATGATGTAAGAGGGTTTTTTCTATGTCATTTAAGATCATCGTGGACAGCTGCTGCGACCTGACCCCCGCCCAGCTCCACAGCGGCGATTTCATCAGCGTGCCCCTGACCATCCACGTAGGGGACCGGGCCATCGTGGACGGCCCCTGTCTGGACCGCGGGGACCTGCTCTATGCCATGCGCCAGTGCCCCGAAGCGCCCCACACCGCCTGTCCCTCCCCCGCCCAGTATCTGGACGCGTTCGACTGCGGGGCGGAGGAGCTGTATGTTGTCACCCTGTCCGCCCTCCTCTCCGGCTCCCACAACGCGGCGGCCCAGGCCCGGGCCCTGTGGCTGGAGGAACACCCGGAGGCCCGCGTCCATGTATTCAACTCCTGCTCCGCCTCGGCGGGGGAGGTGCTGGTGGCCCTGAAGATCCAGGAGCTGGCCCAGCGCGGGCTGGACTTCACCACCGTGGTGGACCAGACCTCCCGGTACATCCAGGAGATGAACACGCTCTTCGTGCTGGAGGATCTGGACAATCTGCGCAAGAACGGCCGGCTGTCCAAGCTCCAGGCCCTGGTGACCAGCACCCTGCACATCAAGCTGCTGCTGGGTTCCACCCCGGAGGGGGAGATCTGCAAGAAGGGCCAGGCCCTGTCGGTGAAGCAGGCGATGACCAAGATGGTGGCCATCATGTCCGCCGACCCCGGCCACGCGGGAAAGCCCCTGGCCATCGTCCACTGCAACTGCCTGGAGCGGGCCTACCACCTGCGGGAGCTGGCCATGAAGCACTGCCGCTTTTCCGAGGTCCTCATCGGAGAGACCGGCGGCATCTCCACCGTGTACGCCAACGACGGCGGCGTGGTGGCAGCCTACTGAGGGCCGCCCGCGCCTGCCTGCGTCCGCCCCAAAAGTGAAACCGCCCCCGGCCGCATCCTGTGCGGCCGGGGGCGGTCTTGTCTGCTCAGAACTTCTGATAGGGGCTCTGGTAGCCGCCGGGCTGGGGCCCGCCCGGCTGGGGGCCCTCGCCGGGGAAGGTCCCCCACCGGGCCCAGTGGTAGAAATTGGCCTCGGCGGCCCACATGTAGGGGCTGGCCCACAGGCCCACGACGCCGAAGGTGATCAGGCTCAGCAGGCCCCAGCCCAGGAAGGACAGGTCCATGACGAAGAGCGCCCCCTTGCGGCCGTGCATGGTCTGCTTGCTCTCCCGGATGGAGGCCAGCACGCCCATATTCATGTCATCCAGCAGGAAATAGGTGGCCAGGCGGTAGCGGTAGGAGACCGCGATCTCCACCACCACGGCGAGCAGGGCCAGGACCGTGCTGAACATGATGAGCGCATAGCTCTGCGCCATCGCGCCCACCGTAAGCACCACGAAGTAGGGCACCATGGCCAGCAGGCCCCACAGAGAGGTGAACAGGGCGGTGAAAAAGCTCACGCCCAGGGCGCGGCCCAGCTGGGAAAAACCGTCCAGCAGGGTGCGGTACCCCGGCCCCGTCCTGCGGGCCAGGCCCAGGGCGTAGGCCGTATAGCCGAACTGCATCACCCACTGGTAGAGCGTGAGGATCAGCTGCATGAGCAGATAGGTCCCCACCCGCCCGGGGGTGAAGATATAGTAAAGGATGTCCTCCATCTCGTAGCCCCTCATCAGATAAGGCATGGCGATGGAGAAGGGGTTGGCCACCAGATAGGTCACGGCCAGCACCAGCCAGCTGGTCAGAATGGTATACACCAGGGTCACCAGCATGGGATGGGGGTAGGCCCCCTGCATGGCCATCCTGGCCCGGTATTTGGCCTCCGGCCGGTTGAAATATCCGCTCATACACATCCCCCGCAATCTTCTTCGTGGAGGTATCATACCACACTACTCACCTTTTTGCAAGCAGGGCAGCCACACCCGGAAAATGACCCCGCCCGGCCGGTTGGCCGCAGAGCAGCCGCCGCCGTGGGCCTGCGCCGCCGCCTTCACGATGGCCAGGCCCAGGCCGGTGCCGCCGGTGGCCCGGCTGCGGCTGGCGTCCCCCCGGTAAAAGGGCTCCCAGATGTGGGCCAGATCGGCCTCCGGGATGGGGGCGCCGTCGTTATCCACCGTCAGCACGATCCGTTCCCCCTCCCGGGCCAGGGTGACGGCAACCCCGCCCCCCTCCGGGCAGTAGCGCAGGGCGTTGGAGGCCAGGTTGTCCGCCATCGCCTCCAGCCGGCCCCGCTCCCCCTCCAGCCGGCAGGGCTGCAGGTCCAGGGTCAGGCGCAGGCCCTTGCGCGCCATGGGCAGGGCCAGCCGGTCGAAGGCCCCCCGCACCAGGGCGTCCAGGTCCACCGGCCCCCGGCGCAGCACCTCTCCCGCCTCCATTTTGGACAGGTCCAGCAGGCCGGAGGCCAGGGCGGCCATGCGGTCGCTCTCCGAGAGCACCACGTCCAGATACTCCCCCCGCCTGGCCGGGTCCACGTCCTCCTTCAGGACCTCCGCGTGGGCGCGCAGGACGGCCAGGGGGGTCTTTAACTCGTGGGCCGCCGCCCGGGTGAAGTCCCGCTCCCGCCGGACGGCCCGGGCCTGGGCACGGGCGGTATAATAGGCTTGCAGCAGGGCCACCGCCAGCGTCGCCCCGTAGAGGAAACCCAGTTCGTGGAACACCATCCGCAGGGGCCGGGAGGCCGTGCCCTGGGCGAAGACCATGCCGCCCAGGGTGGCCGAGCCGCCCACGCTGGCCCCGCCGCCGCTGGCCGCCCAGCTGCCGTCCGGGACGCGGCCGCCCACGAGCCGGTCGATGCGGGCCTCCGCCTCCCGGAAGAGGGCCAGGGTGAGCTCCGGGCCGCTGGGGCTGTCCACCAGGGGGGAGTTGATCTGGGCCAGGTCGAAGGTGAGGGTGGTGAGCTCCTTGCCGTCAAAAAAGGCGCTGTCCGTGTCCAGTACCGTCACCGGCCCCTCCGGGTAGTAGTAGACCAGCTTCTGGGGATAGACCACGTTGCCCTCCAGTACGCCGGTCACCGTGCCGTACCAGCCGACCCGGTCGCTCTCCGCCAGGTCCGTCTCGTCGTACAGGCCCCCCTCGGTGCCATAGAAGGTACACAGGTTTCGGTCCGCCCGCAGGCGGCGGGCCAGCTCCAGGTGCTCCTGGTCGGTGAGCACCGGGTCAAAGCGGAGGTAGTAGCTGTACACCCCCGTGCCCGGCAGGGCGAAGGAGCCGGAGGTGAGCTGGCTGCGCCGCTCCCCCAGCCCCCCGGCGGTGGGCAGGCGGAACACCGCCACCGCCCCATACTGGGAGGCGTAGGCGCTCAGGCGCTGCTCCAGCTGGGCCGGCTTGATGGCATTGTCGTAGTCCCCCTCCAGCACCATTTGGCAGTTTTCCTGGTTCCAGGCGGCCGCGCTGTCCACCGCGGCCTCCAGCCGGCTCTCCTGGGCGCTTTGGTTCTGCCAGCTCAACAGCAGCATGAACAGCAGCCACAGGGCCAGAAAGCGGGCGGCGGTGCGGGGGAACAGCCGCCGCAGCAGGCTGCGCTCCTGTTTCATGCTACCCCTCCTCCAGCTTGTAGCCAAGCTTGAACACCGTTTTGATCTGCTTCCCGGCGGGGCCCAGGACGGCCCGCAGGGCCTTGATCCGGCCGTCCACCGCCCGGTCGCCCCCCTCGAAATCGATGCCCCACACGCGGTCCAGCAGCTGGCTGCGGCTGAGCGCCCGCCCCCTGTTGCGCATGAGGCACAGCAGCAGCTCGTACTCCCTCGGCGGCAGTTCCACCGGCGCGCCGGACACGGCGCAGGCCCGGCGGCCCGGCTCCAGGGTGATGGCCCCGCAGGTGAGCCGCTCCCCGCCCTCCCCCCGGCCCCGGCGGATGAGGGCCTCCGTCTTGGCCAGCAGCACCGCCAGGGAGAAGGGCTTGGTCACATAGTCGTCCGCCCCCAGGGCGTAGCCCCGCAGCATGTCCTCCTCGCCCCCCAGGGCGGTGAGGAACAAGACGGGCACTCTGCTCTCCTCCCGCACCGCCCGGCACACGGCAAAGCCGTCCAGCCCGGGCATGAGCACATCCAGGAGCACCGCGTCGTAGTCGTGCTCCCGCAGCAGCTCCAGGGCCTCCTCCCCGTCCCGGGCCAGGTCGCAGTCCAGGGCGTGGGCGGCGAAGTAGTCCCGGACGATGTCCCGCAGGCGCCGCTCATCCTCCACGATCAGCACATGGCCGTCCATATCATTCCCCTCCTTTGTTCCGCCCATAGTGTACCCCGCAGATGTGCCGAAATGATGACAAAGGCCCCGGAGGAACCCTCCGGGGCCTTGCGAATGGTACGTTCTTACCGGCGCCCGGCGCCGCCGCCGCGGAAGCCGCCGCCTCCCCGGAACCCGCCGCCGCGGAAGCCGCCCCCGCGGAACGAGCCGCCGCGGAAGGAGCTGCCGCCCCGGCCCGCGCCGCCGCCCCGGAAGGCCCCGCCGCTGAAAAACCCGCCGCCCATGGGCGGGCGGGGACCCCTGGGGGGCCTGGGAGGCCGGGGCCGGTGGGGCCGGCCGAAGATAAAGGGCCGGTACACGAAGGGCGGGGGCGGCATGCCCGGCATCAGATACCGCCGGCGGTAGCGGCGGTAGCGGAAGCCGTCGGCCGCGCATACCACGATGACCAGCACCACGATCAGACCGAACAGGGCCAGCGTGCCAAGACCGAACGCAGGGCCCACATACCCATAGACATAGTCAGGCTCCCCCTCTGGGTAATAGCCCTGCCCTCCGCCGGCGGCGCTGCCCGCGTAATAGCTCTCGTACCAGCCGTATACGTCGTCAAAAAAGGCCCGGGTGGCGCTGTCGTACTCCCCGGCGTCGTAGCCGTCATAGAAGTCGTCCTCCAGCCAGCCCTCGATGGTGGAGGCGGGCAGGGCGTCCTCAATGCCGGCGCCCGCCAGGGCCCACACCTTGTTCTCACCCACGGCGTACACCAGCACGAAGCCGTTGGCGCGGTCCACGTCGCCGATGCCGCCCCAGTTTTCCGCCACCGACATGGCATAGTCGGCCGCGTCCATGCCGTCCATGAAGTCCACCGCCACCACCACGATCTCGCCGCCGGTGGCGCTGAACAGGGCCTGGTTCTTCTCAATGATGTACTGCTCGGTATCCTCGGAGAGGACCTGGGCGTAGTCGGCCACATAGCGGGCCTCGGTAGGCTGCACCACCGCGGCGGCGGCGGTATACAGCCCCGCCGCTCCTGCCAGGGCGCACAGCAGGGCGCGCCGGAGTATCTGCTTCATGGATCTCCTCCTATTCAAAGAGCTCCGCCGGGGCCACGAAGGTGAGCCTGCCCAGGAGATTGGCCGGGAAGGCCCCCAGCACACTGCGGTTGAACGCCTCCGCCGCGGCGTTGTAGCCGTCCCGGGCGATGGTGTCCGCCTCGGCGGCCAGGTCGGCACGGAAGCCCCGGACATATTCCGCGTCCCTGTCGGTCAGGCTGCAGCCCTCCAGCTCGTCCAGCAGGGCGGCGGCCTCCTCCTGGAGGCGGGTATAGGCGGTGTAGCCGCTGGAGACGCCGTGCCAGTCGGAGAGCATGTTCCGGCTCTCCTCCAGTGCCGTCAGCCGGCTCTCCTCCAGGTAGCGCTCCGCCACCGACAGCACATTGGCGGTGATGTCCAGGCAGTCCTGCAGGTCCCCGGCGATGGGGGCGAACTGCGCCTCCACCTTGGCCCGCTCGCCCACCAGGGAGCGGTGGGAGCCCAGCAGCACGGACAGGACGATGACCACCGCCAGCACCACCAGGCCGCCGGTATAGCTTTTCAGAAATTTCATGGGGTTACCTCGTTTTCAATGCGGCGGACGGCGGGCGGATGATATCCGCCCCTACGGATGGCGGCGGGGACCGGCGGGCGCGCCGGGGCCGCCGCGCCCAAAATTTCCTGCTGCATGTCTGCCGCCCTGTCTCAGCCCCGCAGCTCCAGCAGCTTCTGCTTCAGCTCGCCCTCGATTCTCCCCAGCTCCACCTCGGCCTCCCGGCGCTTCTGGGCGCCCTCCTGCTGGATCTTCATCACCTCGTCCAGGGTGGAGATGAGCTGCTGATTGGTGTGCTGGAGGGTCTGGATATCCACCACGGAGCGCTCGGCCTCCCTGGCGGTCTCCACGGTGCCCATTTTCAGCATGTCGGCATTTTTCTGCAGCAGTTCGTTGGTCATGTTGGTCACCGCGCTCTGGGCGGCGGTGGCCTGGCGGGAGTGCTCCAGCCCCAGGGCCAGCACCATCTGGCTCTTCCACAGGGGGATGGTGTTCACCAGGGAGGACTGGATCTTCTCCAGCATCAGGGTATCGTTGTTCTGGATCAGCCGGGTCTGGGGGCCCATCTGGATGGAGATCATGCGGGTGAGCTCCAGGTCGTGGAGCTTTTTCTCAAAGCGGGAGAGCATGTTGGCCAGGTCGTTGTAGGCCTGGGCGTCCTCCTGGCTGCCGGAGGCGGCGGCCTTCTGCCGCAGCTGCTCCAGGTCGGTCTCCCGCACCTGCCTGGCCCGCTTTTTGCCCGCCAGGATATACATGGTCAGCTCTTTGTAGTACTTGGTGTTGAGCTCGTACATCTGGTCCAGCATGGCGATGTCCTTCATCAGGGTCACCTGGTGGCCCTCCAGGACGGCGGCGATCTTGTCCACGTTGACCTCCGCCTTTGCATAGGCGGCCTTCATGGCCTCCAGCTCGTTGCGCTTTTTCTTGAAAAAGCCGAACAGGCCCTTTTCCTCCTCCTTGTCAAAGCCCTTAAGTTCCACCACCAGGGAGGACAGGGCCTGGCCCACCTCTCCCAGGTCCTTGGTGCGCACGGAGTTGAGGGTCGTCTCGGAAAAGCCGGCGATGTTCTTCTGGGCCGCCGCGCCGTACTGGAGCACCAGGTTGGCGTCGGTAATGTCGATCTTCTGGGCGAAGTCGTCCACCATCTTCTTCTCCGCGTCGGTGAGGATGGATTCGTCCAGCTCTATGGCCTTGGCCTCCTGATCGGCCTGGCTCGCCGCCGCCCCGGCAGGGTCCAGCGTGAGAGACGGCGCCTCGGGCGCCTTGGGCGCCGGGGCCGCCGCGGCGGCAGTCCCCAGGTCTGGGGTGAGGGTGAGCTCAGGGGTAAAGTCAGTCTTGTCTGCCATGATCAGGTTCCTCCCTTTTCTTCGGTCTGCCCCAGCTGCGGTCCGCTGAGGCCCTCCTGGGCCAGCATCTGCTCCAGGACAGTGATGTCAGTGGTGATATCCAGGGCCTCGTTGGCGAAGAGGGCGTCCAGCTGCCTGTCAAAGGCCTGGACCACCCGGTCCATCATGGCGTCAATACGGCCCATGGTACCGTCGATATTGCTCCCCTCCACCCCGGCGCCGCCCATGCGGTCATAGGCGTTGAGCAGCTTGAGGGTGGTGGGCAGATAATAATTGAGGAACCGGCGGATCTGGGGCAGCTTGGCGCGGTCCTCCGCCACCAGCTCGAAGATCTTGCCGGCCACCTCCTCCATATGCACGATCTGGGCGGAGAGCTTGGCGTCCTCAATGTTCTCGTCCAGCCGCCGCAGCTCGGACAGGGCCCGATCCCGCTCCTGCAGGAGGGGGTCGGCAGGCTCAGGCTCCGCCGCCGGCGGCTCCTCGTCGGGCAGGATCAGCACCCGGCCGGGGAAGAGCTTCCGCCCCAGGACAAAGGCCCCGGCGGACAGGGCGGCGGCCAGCAGGAAGTGCCACCAGGCGTACAGGGGGGCGAAGATCGCCCACGCCGCCCACACCGCCGCGGCAAAATAGCAGGGTGCGGGGGACCGCTTCAGTACCTTTGCCATTGGCGCTCCTCCTTGCTTGAGTATTCCGTTTCATTTTACCCTTCTGCGCCCCGGGGTGTCAAGAACACGTTGACTTTGGGCGGGAAATTCAGTATGATAAAGAGCAGATATTTTACCCGGAGAGGAAGTCGATCCCATGCTCACCCTGAAGGAATTCAAAGAGGCCCGCGGCGTCCTTGCCCCCGTCATCCGGGCCACTCCGCTGGTGTACAGCCCGGCCTTTTCCAAGGCCACGGGCAGCCACGTATACATCAAGCCGGAAAACATGCAGCTCACCGGCGCCTACAAGATCCGGGGCGCCTATTATAAGATCAGCACCCTCTCCGACGAAGAGCGGGCCCGGGGCCTGGTCACCGCCTCGGCAGGCAACCACGCCCAGGGGGTGGCCTACGCCGCCCGGCACGCCGGGGTGGAGGCCACCATCGTCATGCCCACCACCACCCCCCTGGTAAAGGTCAACAACACCCGGGACTACGGGGCCAAGGTGGTGCTCCACGGGGAGACCTTTGACGACGCGGCCCAGCTGGCCGCCCAGCTCTCGGAGGAGCAGGGGCTGACCTACGTCCACCCCTTCAACGACCCAACCCTGGCCACCGGCCAGGGCACCATCTCCTACGAGATCTTCCAGGACCTGCCCGACGTGGACGTGATCCTGGTGCCCATCGGGGGCGGCGGGCTGGCCGCCGGCGTGTCCACCCTGGCCAAGCTGCTCAACCCCAACGTGACGGTCATCGGCGTGGAGCCCACCGGCGCGGCCTCCATGAAGGCCAGCGTGGAGGCCGGCCACGTGGTCACCCTGGACCATGTGGAGACCATTGCCGACGGCGTGGCGGTGAAGACCCCCGGGGACAAGATCTTCCCCTACATCCAGCAGAACATCGACGACATCATCACCATCGACGACGACGAGCTGGTGGACGCCTTCCTGGACATGATGGAAAAGCACAAGATGATCGTGGAGAATGCCGGCCTGCTGCCCATCGCCGCCCTGAGCCACCTGGACTGCAAGGGCAAGAACGTGGTGCCCGTCCTCTCCGGGGGCAACATGGACGTGATCACCGTGGCCAGCCTGGTGCAGCACGGGCTCATCAACCGGGGGCGGGTGTTCACTTTCTCGGTGCAGCTGCCCGACCGGCCCGGCTCCCTGGTGCGGGTGGCCCAGATCGTGGCGGAGGCCAACGGCAACGTCATCAAGCTGGAGCACAACCAGTTCGTCAACATCAACCGCCAGAGCGGCGTGGAGCTGCGGGTCACCCTGGAGGCCTTCGGCCACGCCCACAAAAAGGCCATCCTGGAGGCCCTGCGCGCCGCCGGCTTCGACGCCCGGGAGTGCCACACCAACGACTTTTATAACTGAGGCGGCGGGGGGAACTGGTTCCCGCCCTGCGCGGCGGCCACAGGCTGCCTCTGCTAATTTTGTCCGTAGGCGAATTCACTTCGCCGGAGGACACCGCTGCCCCTGGCCGCGGCGGCCAGGACCACCCGCGCCGTGCGCGGGTGAGGGGGGTATCGGGGGAGCTGTGCCGCAAAGCGGCGCGGCTTCCCCGTATCCAGGGGGGACAACGTCCCCCCTGGACCGGGTTATATGATGCGGCGCCGTCTCCCCCGGGGCATGGGCCGCCGGGCCGGCCGCCCGTGGGCGGGTGGGGAGGCCGGCGGGGCCCCGGGCGGCATCCGCTTACCGCATCCTATGTGCCACCCCCCGGCCCTGCGCCAGCTCCCGTCCGCCTGCGCTGCTTATCCTACCACGAAATTCTGAACTTCCCTTCAAGGAGTGGTAAAAAAATGATTAAAATCGCCCCCTCCATCCTCTCTGCGGATTTTGCGGACCTGGGGCGGGACATCCAGCGGGTGTCCTCCGCCGACTGGCTCCACGTGGACGTGATGGACGGGTGCTTCGTCCCCAACATCACCATCGGCGTGCCGGTGGTGCAGTCCATCCGAAAGCACACGGACATGTTCCTGGACGTGCACCTGATGATCGAAAAGCCCGCGCGGTATATCGAGGCCTTTGCCCGGGCGGGGGCGGACCTTCTGTCCGTCCACCTGGAGGCCGACCACCCCACCGGCATTGCCGAGGCCCTGAAAAAGATGGAGGCCTGCGGGGTGAAGAAGGCGGTGGCCCTGCGGCCCATCACCAAGGCGGAGGCGGTGCTCCCCTACCTGGAGGGGCTGGACCTGGTGCTGGTGATGACGGTGGAGCCCGGCTTCGGCGGCCAGGCCTTTATGGAGGACCAGCTGGACACCGTCCGCCGGGTGCGGGCGCTCATTGAGCAGTACAACCCCGCCTGCCGGCTGGAGGTGGACGGAGGCATCGGCCCCAAGACGGCTTCGGCGGTGATCGCCGCCGGGGCGGATACCCTGGTGGCCGGCTCGGCGGTGTACGGGGCGGACGACCCTGCGGCGGCCATCGCCGCCCTGCGGGAGGGCTGAGCATGCAGTATTTTCCTCCCGCCCTGGAAAAGCTGGTGGAGCAGTTTGCCCGCCTGCCCGGCGTGGGGCGTAAGAGCGCCCAGCGGCTGGCCTTTTTCGTCCTCTCCCTGCCGGAGGAGGAGGCCGGCGCGTTTGCCCAGGCCATTCTGGAGGCCAAGTCCGCCATCCACTGCTGCCCGGTGTGCCAGAACTTTGCCCAGGGGGACGGCCTGTGTCCCATCTGCGGGGATCCCCGCCGGGACCAGAGCGTGATCTGCGTGGTGGCCGACCCCAAGGACGTGGTGGCCCTGGAGCGGGCCCGGGAGTACAACGGGGTCTACCACGTGCTCCACGGGGTCATCTCCCCCATGAACCACGTGGGCCCTGACGACATCCGGGTGAAGGAGCTGGTGGCCCGGGCGGCCCAGGGAGGCGTGAAGGAGGTCATCATGGCCACCAACCCGGACACCGAGGGGGAGGCCACCGCCATGTACCTCTCCCGTCTGCTCAAGCCCTTCCAGGTGAAGGTCACCCGCCTGGCCTACGGCATCCCCGTGGGCAGCCACCTGGAGTACGCCGACGACGCCACCCTCCTGCGGGCCCTGGAGGGCCGGCGGGAGATGTGAGGAGGGACCGCCATGGACGCGCCTCTCCTCCCGCCGGGAGTCCTGCCCTACCTGCGGGAGACCTATGACCCGCTGGCCATCCTGCTCTATGGCTCCTATGCCGACGGCACCCACGGCCCCAGCAGCGACCTGGACGCCCTGGTGCTCACCTCCGACGGGCCGGCGCACCGCGACGTCTCCGTCGTGGACGGCGTGCAGCTGGATGTATTTATCTACCCCAGCTCCCACTTCGGCGCGGATTTTGACCCCGGGGAGCTCCCTCAGCTGGCCGGTGCGGTCGTTCTGCTGGATCGGGACGGACTGGGGCTGGCCCTGAAGGAGCGGGCGGCGGACTGGCTGGCCCGGCGGCCCGTCAAGTCCCTTGATGAACTCCGGGCCCAGACCGCGTGGTGCCGCAAAATGCTTCGCCGGACGCAGCGGGGGGACGCCGAGGGTCTGTTTCGCCTGCACTGGCTGCTGACAGACAGCCTGGAGATCTGCTGCGACCTGCTGGGCCGGCCCTACCAGGGCCCGAAAAAGAGCCTGCGCTGGCTGGCCGAAGCCCGGCCGGAGGGCTACGCCTTCTATACCGCCGCCCTGGCCTCCCCTTCTCCCGCCGCGCTGGAGCGGTGGGTGAGCTGGCTGGAGGCCGCCCTGGAAGAGCGGAAAACCTGACCCCAATACGCCCGCCCCGGATGTTTATCCGGGGCGGGCGTATTGGGGTCAGGCAAATTTACAGGGGATATTCAAAGAGCTTATAGTCGGTCCAGCCGGTGTCCTCATAAAACATCGTCAGCGTATCCACATACCGAAAGCCCACGGCGGTATAGGCCCGCTCGGCGGGGAGGTTGCCCCCCAGCACGTCCA
>DHCMC07803__coassemble_1368_pt1 | contig 13332 bp, 14 predicted proteins | sample DHCMC07803__metabat2_high_PE_053 | metagenome-assembled genome bin DHCMC07803 | reverse complement strand
ATCGGCCAGGAGAAGGCCAAGGGCAACCTGGAGGTGTTCATCCAGGCCGCCAAAATGCGGGGGGAGCCCCTGGACCACGTGCTGCTCCACGGCCCGCCCGGCCTGGGCAAGACCACCCTCTCCGGCATCATCGCCAACGAGATGGGGGTCAACATCCGCATCACCTCTGGCCCCGCCATTGAGAAGCCGGGGGACCTGGCGGCCCTGCTCACCAACCTGGCGGAGAACGACATCCTCTTCGTGGATGAGATCCACCGGCTCAACCGCTCGGTGGAGGAGATTCTCTATCCCGCCATGGAGGACTTCGCCATCGACATCATCATCGGCAAGGGCCCCTCCGCCAACTCCATCCGGCTGGACCTGCCCAAATTCACCCTGATCGGAGCCACCACCCGGGCGGGCCAGCTCTCCGCCCCCCTGCGGGATCGGTTCGGGGTGACTTTGCGGCTGGAGCTGTACACCCCGGAGGAGCTCTCCCTCATCGTCACCCGCTCGGCCGGCATCCTCAACGTGCCCATCGAGGCCGACGGGGCCATGGAGATTGCCCGCCGCAGCCGGGGCACCCCCCGGATCGCCAATCGGATGCTCCGCCGGGTGCGGGACTTCGCCCAGGTCAAGGCCGGCGGGGTCATCACCCGCCCGGTGGCCGACACCGCCCTCACCGCCCTGGAGGTGGACTACCTGGGCCTGGACGCCATCGACCGGCGGATGCTCTCCAGCATCATCCAGCACTACGGCGGCGGCCCGGTAGGGTTGGAGACCCTGGCCGCCACCATTAATGAAGAAGCGGTCACTCTGGAGGACGTGTATGAGCCTTATCTGATGCAGATGGGTTTCCTTACCCGTACCCCCCGTGGCCGGTGCGTTACTAGACGCGCCTATGAACATCTGGGCCTGCCCGTCCCTGGTGGAGCCGGTATGGAGCAGCTCAGTCTGTAAGGAGACGCATGTGATGGGCTTTTGGATCTTCTGCCTGATCATGAATCTGCTGATACCTGCTATTATGCTGGCTTTCGGCTGGCTTTTTCAAAAAAGACCTCCCCGCCGGATCAACGGCGTTTACGGTTATCGCACAGCCCGCTCCATGAAAAACGAGGAAACCTGGCTTTTTGCGCACAAGACCTGCGGCAGGCTGTGGTTCCGGCTGGGTGCGGTTCTGCTGCCGGCAAGCGCATGCGCTATGCTGCCTGTCATGGGCCAGGGTGTCGATGCAGTAGGTATCTGGTGCTGTGTGGTGGCGGCTGTTCAGCTCGCGGCATTGATCGGCAGCATTTTTCCGGTGGAACAGGCTTTGAAACGAACTTTTGATGACTTCGGAAGAAAGAGGTAATTGAATATGGGTAAATTGTTTGGGACCGACGGCATCCGGGGCGTGGTCAACGCCGGGCTGGACGCCGCCCTGGCCTATCGGGTGGGCCTGGCCGCCGCCGCCGTGATGGCGGAGGAGAAGGGGGGCGGGCAGCCCCGGTTCGCCATCGGCAAGGACACCCGCATCTCCTCCGACCTGCTGGAGGGGGCCCTGATCGCCGGGCTGTGCTCCGCCGGGGCGGATGTGCTCCACCTGGGGGTCATCCCCACGCCCGGCGTGGCCTGGGTGACAGTGGACGCCGGCTGCGACGCCGGGGTGGTCATCTCTGCCTCCCACAACCCCTTTGAGCACAACGGCATCAAGATCTTCAACGGCCAGGGCTTCAAACTCTCCGACGCCCTGGAGGAGCGCATCGAGGACATCATCCTCAACAACAAAGAGGTCCCCCGCAAGACCGGCGCGGACATCGGCCGGGTGGTGTACGCCGACGCCAAGGAGAGCCAGGACTACATCGACCATCTGGTGTCCACCATCTCCACCGACTTGTCCGGCCTGAAGATCCTGGTGGACTGCGCCAACGGCGCCGCCTCCGCCACCGCCGGCCGGCTCTTCGACCGCTTTGACGACCTGCACGCCGACATCATCAACGCCGACCCCGACGGGGTGAACATCAACAACGGCTGCGGCTCCACTCACCTGGAGGGGCTCCGGGCCATGGTGAAGGCGGGGGGTTACGACCTGGGCGTGGCCTTCGACGGGGACGCCGACCGCTGCCTCATGGTGGACGAGACCGGGGAGGAGATCGACGGCGACCAGGTCATCGCCGCCTGCGGCCTGGAGCTGATGGGGCGGGGCGAGCTGCCCGGCGGGGCCATCGTGGGGACCGTTATGAGCAACCTGGGCCTGCATAAATTCTGCCGGGAACATGACATGGAGCTCTTCTGCACCGCTGTGGGCGACCGCAACGTGCTGGAGAAGATGGAGGAGCAGGGCTGGGTCCTGGGGGGCGAGCAGTCGGGCCACACCATTTTCCGCCGCTACGCCACCACCGGGGACGGCCAACTCACCGCCCTGCAGTTTTTGGACCTGCTCCGCCGCTCGGGCAGGAAGGCCTCGGAGCTGGTGGCCGGCTGCCGCCGCTTTCCGCAGGTGCTCATCAATGTGCCTGTGGCAGACAAGGCCAAAAAGGAGGCCGTCATGGCCGCCCAGTCCATCCGGGACGCGGTGGCCGAGCAGGAGGCCGCCCTGGCCGGTTCCGGCCGGGTGCTGGTGCGTCCCTCGGGCACGGAGGCCCTGATCCGGGTCATGGTGGAGGCCGCCACCCAGGACGATGCACAGAAAGTTGCAGAGCACTTGGCAAATGTCATAAAAAAATACTGAAAAAATGGAAAATTTTTTCGCAAATGCTTGACAGTTGCCAGCGCGACGCTTATAATTGCAAGGAGAAACAGCAAGATGGCAGAACGACGTAAGCTCTGCGCCATGGAGGATGAGGCGCTGTGCGCCTTGGCCGCCTCCGGCGACCGCCAGGCGGAGGAGAGCCTGGTGGTCCGCTACAACCGCCTGGTGCGCATGTGCGCCCGGCCCTATTTCCTGGCCGGCGGGGACAGCGAGGATCTGATCCAGGAGGGGATGCTGGGGCTGCTCAGCGCCATCCGGGAGTATGACCCCGGCAAGTCTGCCGCGTTCCGCACCTATGCGGAGGTCTGCGTCAAGAACCGGCTGTTCTCCGCAGTCAAGGCGGCTGCCCGCAACAAGCATACGCCGCTGAACGACTCTGTTTCCATTTCTGAGACCCCTCTCTATGGCGGGTCCGGCTTCAGCTTCGCCAGCGGCGGGCCGGGCCGGCGGACCAAGGACCCGGAGGAGATCCTGCTGAACAGGGAAGCCTTTCGGGAGCGCATGGAGGCGCTGGTGGGGCAGCTGTCCGGCTTTGAGGCCGGCATACTCCGCCTGTATCTCAATGGCCTGTCCTATTCCGAGATCGCGGCCGAGGTAAACAAGTCCCCCAAGTCGGTGGACAACGCTGTCCAGCGGATCCGACGGAAGCTGGCCCAGCGGGCATCATCTGGCGATATCAGCGCAAGCTGATCGCATATTACAACTGTCCCGGCACGATCATAGCATTCGGACCTGGGCAAGAATCAAAGAGAGGGTAAAATCATGTACGAAGACAAGACTCTGGTATGTAAGGAATGTGGCCAGGAGTTCGTGTTCACCGCCGGTGAGCAGGAGTTCTACGCCGAGCGCGGCTTCCAGAACGAGCCCCAGCGCTGCAAGGCCTGCCGTGACGCCCGCAAGGCCGCTTCCCGCGGTCCCCGGGAGTACTTCACCGCGACCTGCGCTGCCTGCGGCGGCGAGGCCAAGGTTCCCTTCGAGCCCAAGTCCGATCGTCCTGTGTACTGCAGCGACTGCTTCGCCAAGATGCGCGGCGAGCAGCGCTGAAAACGCGCAAGCCAAAAGGGCGCCCATAGGGGCGCCCTTTTTCTGTGCTTTGCCTGCTTATTTGCCGCAGGCAGTCGCTATGATCCAAATGAGATATCCGTTACGCACTCGTCTGCGTCATATTGAAGAATGATGGCATACGGAACATCTTCAAAGCGGTAGGTCTCCGCCGGCGGCGCCCCGCCGGCATCTTCCGGCTGGCCCCATGCGGTGCGGACAGCGGTGCGGGAGCGTTCCAGGAGCAGCGAGCAGATCTGCTCCTGGGTCAATTCGCCGATGCGATCGACGGACGGGACCGGGACGTATCCGTCATCGCTGCTTGGGATGGAACAGAGGAAGATCACCACGGCGAGGACTACCCCCATGATCGAGAACCATATGATACCGGCCCGGCGTGGAAACTCCATCCAAATCTCCTCCTGAAAGGCCGTTTTTGGTCTGGTGAGTTTAGTTTCATTATAATATCGGGCTGCTGTAAAGTCAAGAAAGCGAGCCGCCGAATAAAAAACTCTTGTCAAACGGCGAAAAATAGGATATACTACCGATATCCTAGAAATTTGGAGGTATTACCCCATGGCTCAGATCACCAAAGATACCATTATTGGCGATATTCTGGACATTGCGCCCGAGACTGCGCCTCTCTTCCTGTCCATCGGCATGCACTGCCTGGGCTGCCCCTCCTCCCGGGGGGAGACCGTGGAGGAGGCCTGCATGGTCCACGGCGTGGATGTGGACGAGCTGCTGGCCAAGATCAACGCCAGTGTGAAGGCCTGACCGAAAAGGCTACAAAAAGGAGCGGCGCCGCCGCTCCTTTTTTATCGGAGGGGAAGGGAATGGAGCATACACTGGAGCTGACGCCCCGGCTGCGGGCGGCGGCGGAGCTGGTGCCGGAGGGGGCCCGGCTGGCCGACGTGGGCACCGACCACGGCTATCTGCCGGCCTGGCTTCTGCTGCGCGGGCGCATTGACAGCGCCATCGCCGCCGACCTGCGCCCCGGCCCCCTGGACCGGGCCCGGCAGACGGCGGCGCGGTACGGCCTGACGGAGCAAATGGACTTCCGCCTGTGCGACGGCCTGTCCGCCGTATTGCCGGGGGAGGCGGACGCCATCGTTATCGCCGGCATGGGGGGCGAGACCATCGCCGCCATCCTCTCCGCCGCCCCCTGGGTGCGGGAGGCGGGGTGCCCGCTCATCCTCCAGCCCATGAGCGCCCAGCCCTTCCTGCGCCGGTGGCTCCAGGCCAACGGCTACGCCGTGGAGCGGGAGGTGCTGGCCAGGGAAGGGGAGACCCTTTACACCATATTTTTGGCCAGATCTGGCCCCACGCCGCCCCTGACCCCGGCGGAGGCCTGGGCGGGGCGGCAGAGCAGGGAGAAGGCGGATCCCCTTCGGGGAGCCTATCTGGACGGGCTCATCCGCCGGGCGGAGCGGGCATGGGAGGGCCTGCGGCGCTCTACCCGCCCCTCGGACGCCACCCGGCTGGCGGAGACGGAGCAGGCGCTGGACGGCCTGCGGAAAATGAAGGAGGAGTGGCAGTCATGGCAACCGTGAGAGAGATCTATCAGTATCTGGACGGGCTGGCCCCGTTTTCCCTCCAGATGGACTTTGACAACGCCGGCTTTCTGGTAGGCCGGGGGGACCGGCAGGTGAAGAAGCTGCTGGTGGCCCTGGATATCACCCAGGAGGTGGCGGAGGAGGCCGTGGAGCTGGGGGCGGAGCTCATCGTCTCCCACCACCCGGTGATCTTTCACCCCGCCAAGTCGGTGACCGACGGCGACCCGGACGGGCGGATCCTGCTGACCCTCATCGAGGGCGGCGTGGCCGCCATCTGCGCCCACACCAATCTGGACGCAGTGACCGGCGGGGTGAACGACGCCCTGGCCCAGGCCCTGGGCCTGACCCAGATCGAGCAGCTCCACCAGGACGGGGTGGACCCCGCCGGCCGTCCCTACGGCATCGGCCGGGTGGGCACCGTCGCCGGGGCCCCCAAGTACGCCCCGGAGTTTGCCGACTTTGTGAAGGAGGCCCTGGGGGCCAACGGCGTGCGCTATGTAGACGCCCGCCGGCCCGTCCGCCGGGTGGCGGTGGGGGGCGGCGCCTGCGCCGACATGCTGCGGGAGGCCCTGGCCCTGGGGTGCGACACCTTCGTCACCGCCGACGTGAAGTACAACGGCTTCCTGGACGCCAGGGCCCTGGGGGTCAACCTCATCGACGCGGGCCACTATCCCACCGAGCAGGTGGTGGTGCCCGTGCTGGCCAAATGGCTGTCCGCCGGCTTCCCCCAGGTGGAGGTGGTGGAGACTGCCCGCCACAAAGAAGCGTTTTTGTACGGATAAGGGCTTGTCAAGCCGGTAAAATGGTGATAAACTATTTGCGCTGATTTTCGACGAGAAGGGAACGGATAGCATGTCAGGACATTCCAAGTGGCATAATATTCAGAAGACGAAGGGCGCGGCGGACGCCAAGCGCTCTCAGATATTCACCAAGATCGCCCGTGAGATGATCGTGGCGGTCAAGACCGGCGGCAGCGGCGACCCCAACAACAACTCCCGCCTGGCCACCGTCATCGCCAAGGCCAAGGCGGCCAACATGCCCAATGACAACATCAAGCGCACCATCGACCGGGCCCTGGGCTCCGGCAATGCCGACGCCTATGAGAACGTGACCTACGAGGGCTACGGCCCCAACGGCGTGGCCATCATTGTGGACGCCCTCACCGACAACCGCAACCGCACCGCACCCGAGGTGCGCCACCTGCTGGATAAGTACGGCAAGGGCCTGGGGGCCACCGGCTGCGTGTCCTGGTCCTTCGACCGCAAGGGCGTCATCGTCATCGAAAAAGAGGATCTGGACGAGGACACCGTCATGATGGATGCTCTGGACGCCGGCGCCGAGGACATGCAGGTGGAGGACGAGGTGTTCGAGATCTACACCGACCCCGACGCCTTCGGCTCCGTCCTGGCCGCCCTGGAGGAGAAGGGCTACACCTTTGTCCAGGCCGCGGTGGAGATGGTTCCCCAGAACTATGTCAAGCTGGAGAACGAGGACGACATCAAGAACATGGAGAAGCTCATCGATCTGCTGGAGGACAACGACGACGTGCAGAACGTCTGGCACAACTGGGATCAGGACTGAGCGGACCCGCATCAGGACAAAGCGCGGCCCGGAGCATCGCTCCGGGCCGCTTTTTACGGCACATATTCAAAATGCCGGCACAGCCACTTGCCCAGCCGGCTGCCCAGGACAAGGGCGACAGGGAGGAAGAGGACCGGGAAGGCCAGGATGAGGGTGAAGGGGTTGAGCAGGAGGTCGAGCAGGGGAGAGGACCAGGAAAGACGGTCCAGCAGCCAGACATACAGCCGGAGCATGACCAGAGCGCACGCCGCCATGCAGGCCCACTCCACGATGTCCGGCCAGTTCAGCCGGGTCGTGGGCTTTTTCTGGTCGGAGGGGGGGAGGGGCCTGTCCCGCACCTCCCGCTCCAGCAGGGCGGCGTAGCCCTCCAGGTCCTCCGCCTGGGCGGGGTCGGTCCGGGCCAAGCGCTCATGGGCCTCAATGGCCTCCCGCAGGCGCTGGCGCAGGGCGAAGGCCGCCGCCGGGGCGTTTTGGCGGAAATCCGTCCCCATGCTCCGAATCTCCTCCAGGGTGAAGCCTGCCTTCCGCAGGGCGGCCACTGCCTTCAGCCGGGCTATGTCCCCCTCGGAGAAGTCCAGCCAGGTCCGCCCGCCCCGCCGCTGAGATGCGGGGGAGACCAGGCCCTCCTGCACATAAAACCGCACCGCCCGCTCCGTGAGCCCCGTTTGGGCGCATACCTCTTTCATCTTCACAGCCATCACCCCTTCGGATGAGGACAGCATACCATCTGACGTAAGGGAAGTGTCAAGAGAAATTTTGAAAATGAGGCGGCCCGGAGCGCCGCTCCCCGGACCGTCTCAGCGCGTCAAAATGCCTCGCAGAGTTCGCGCCCGCAGGCGCGAAAAAATTCAAATTCGTGTCCGGCCGCGACATGTGCGTGGCCGGACACACTTCTCAGCCTGCAAGTGTGGGATTTGTCCGCGAAACGCGGACAAATCCTGCGCGCGGCAGGCTGCAACCCTTTGCCGAAAAGGCGCCCGCCTTTTCGGCAAGTTTCAGGCGGCCCGGAGCGCTGTGCTCCGGGCCGCCGTATGTGCAAGTAAGCCTGTAAGCCGGGTTCTGTCCTTTAAGACAGCCATCTATCTCGACGCACCGTCGCCGGTACGCTCAAGCCGCCTCCCCGGGACGGCCGGGCCGGCCTGTATGTCCCTCCACGGCGTTGCTCCGGATAGAGTTTACAGCGACGGACGCTTGGCACGCCGTCGGGTGAGCTCTTACCTCGCCTTTCCACCCTTACCATTGCAGCTGAGCTGCAATGGTAAGGGTGGAAAGGCAATTCCTTCGGAATTGCATCCGCTGCGGCGGGGTGATTGTACGCGAAAGGCGGGCCTCGCCGGCCCCCTTTCACACTCTCCCCCGCGCGGCGCGCGGCGCCGCATGGCCCTTACCAGCACAGTTCAACTGCAATGGCGGTATATCTCTGTTGCACTTTTCCTAGGGTCGCCCCCGGCGGGTGTTACCCGTTATCCTTGCCCTGTGGAGCCCGGACTTTCCTCACGGACGGGCCTTTCGCCCCGCCCGCGCGGCTGTCCAGCTTGCTTGCGAAGGGTATTGTACCGTATCACGGCCGGAATGTCAAACCGAAAAGACGGCGGACGATTGAAATTTCCCGCCGCCTGGGATATAATAGAGCCACTTGACCATAAGGGAGGAACTGACATGGTGCGTTCCACCATACAGGACTATCTGGCGGGGCTGCGGGACAAACGGGTGGCCGTCATCGGCATCGGCGTGTCCAACACGCCGCTGATCAAAATGCTCCTGCGGGCGGGGGTGGAGGTCACCGCCTGCGACCGCAGGCCCCGGGAGGCCTTTGCCGGCCAGGCGGAGGAGCTGGAGAGCCTGGGGGCCCGGCTCAGGCTGGGGCCGGACTACCTGCGGGACCTGGACTTTGACGTCATCTTCCGTACGCCCGGCATGCGCCCGGACCTGCCCGAGCTTGCCCAGGCCGTGGCCCGGGGGGCGCAGCTCACCTCCGAGATGGAGGTGTTTTTCCAGGTCTGCCCCTGCCGTACCATCGCCGTGACGGGCAGCGACGGCAAGACCACCACCACCACCATCATCGCCGAGCTCCTAAAAGCGGCGGGGGAGACGGTGTATGTGGGGGGCAACATCGGAAAGCCCCTGCTGCCCGACGTGGACGGCATGGAGCCGGGGGACACGGCGGTGCTGGAGTTGTCCTCCTTCCAGCTCATGACCATGGATAGGAGCCCGGATATCGCCGTGGTCACCAACCTGGCCCCCAACCACCTGGACGTGCATAAGTCCATGGAGGAGTATGTGGCCGCTAAGAAGAACATCTTCACTCACCAGGGGCCGGAGGGCCTGCTGGTGCTCAACGCCGACAACGCCATCACCCGGGGCTTTGCCCCCGAGGCCAGGGGGCGGGTCACTCTGTTCAGCCGCCGGGAGGAGCTGGAGCGGGGCGTGTTCCTGAAGGACGGGGCCATCTGGGTGCGCAACGCCATGCACGAGCGGCAGGTCCTCCCTCTGGAGGGCATCCTCCTGCCCGGCGAACACAACGTGGAGAACTATATGGCCGCCATCGCCGCCCTGGACGGGCTGGTCCCCGACCGGGTGGTGCGGGAGTTCGCGGCGAAGTTTGCCGGGGTGGAGCACCGCATCGAGCTGGTGCGCACCCTGAACGGCGTGCGCTACTACAACGACTCCATCGCCTCCAGCCCCTCCCGCACCACCGCCGGCCTGCGCTCCTTTCGGGAGAAGGTCATCCTCATCGCCGGCGGCTACGACAAGCACATCCCCTTCGACACCCTGGGGCCTGAAATTACAGCCCATGTGAAGGCGCTGTTCCTGACAGGAGATACCGCTGAAAAGATCCAGGCGGCGGTGGAGGCGGCCCCGGACTACGACCCGGAGCAGCTGCCCATTGCCCGGATCGACGACTTTACCGAGGCGGTTCTGGCCGCCTGCCGGGCGGCCAAGCCGGGGGATGTGGTGATCCTGTCCCCCGCCTGCGCCTCCTTTGACCACTTCAAAAACTTCATGGAGCGGGGCGCGGCCTTCAAGAAAATCATCTATGAGCTCCCCGAAGCGGAAGGAGAATGAACTTGCTGAACATACGTGAGATCCTGGAGGGGCTGTGCGGCCGGGCCGCCCCCTCCGGGTTTGAGGCCCCGGCGGCGGAGGCGGCCCGGAAGCTGCTGGAGCCGCTGGTGGACGAGGTGTCGGTGGATCGGATGGGCAGCCTGCTGGGCGTGCGCCGCTGCGGGGTTCCGGGGGCGAAGAAGCTCCTGCTGGACGCCCATCTGGACGAGATCGGCCTGATGGTCACCGGCGCGGAGGAGGGCTTTCTGCGCTTCCGCTCCATCGGCGGGGTGGATCCCCGGATGCTGCCTGACCGGGAGGTGCTTATCCTGGCCGATCCGCCCATTCCGGGGGTAGTGGTGTGCCAGCCGCCCCACCTCCAGGCCGCCGGGGATCAGGACAAGTCCATCCCCATTTCCGATCTGTGGATCGACGCCGGCCTGACCCAGGCCCGGGCGGAGACCCTCATCGGCACCCCCATGGTGTACCGGGAGGGCTGTGCCCCCCTGGGGAAGGACCAGATGTGCGGCAAGGCCCTGGACGACCGCTCCTGCTTCGCTGTGCTGCTGCGGGCGCTGGAGCTGCTGCGGGACAGTGTGCTGGATGTGGATCTGTACGTCATGGGCTCCACCCGGGAGGAGGTTTCCGGCGTGGGGGCCACGGTGGGCGCATGGTCCGTGGCGCCCGACTGCTGCGTGGCGGTGGACGTGACCCACGGCAGGACCCCCGACGCCCCGGCGGACAAGACCTTCCCCCTGGGCGAGGGCCCTGCCGTTGGAATAGGCCCCAACATGACCCGGTGGATGACCCGCCGCCTGCTGGACAAGGCGGCGGCGCGGGAGATCCCCGTCCAGCGGGAGATCATGGCCGGCCACACGGGTACCAACGGCTGGGAGATGCAGATCAGCCGGGAGGGCGTGGCCACGGCGGTGCTCTCCCTGCCCCTGAAATACATGCACACCCCGGTGGAGGTGGTCTCCCTGGCGGATCTGGAGCAGACCGCCCGGCTGCTGGCGGCCTTCGTGGAGGATCTGGGAAAGGAGTGGCCGCTGTGAAGGAGCTGGTGATGCAGCTGTGCGCCCTCAGCGGCGTGTCCAGCTGGGAGGACGAGGTGCGGGACTTCCTGAAGGAGGAGGCCGCGCCCTATGCCGACGAACTGCGCACCGACGCCCTGGGCAACCTCATCGTGTTCAAGCGGGGCGCCAGGCCCGCCGGGAACAAGCTGATGCTGTGCGCTCACATGGACGAGGTGGGCCTGATGGTCCGCAAGGTCACCGACGAGGGCTATCTGAAATTCGACACCGTGGGGGGCATCGACCGGCGGGTCCTCCTGGGCAAGCGGGTGCTGGTGGGGCCGAAAAAGGTTCCCGGCGTGGTGGGGCTGAAGGCCTACCATCTGGTGAGCCGGGAGGAGGAGAAGTCGGTACCCAAGCTGGACGAGTTTTATATCGACATCGGTGCGGCGGACAGGGCGGAGGCCGAGGCCCAGGTTGATCTGGGGGACACGGCGGTGTTCGACGGCCGGCCGGAGCTCTGGGGCGACGGCCTCATGAAGGCCAAGGCCATCGACGACCGGGTGGGCTGCGCCATTTTGCTCACATTGATTAAAGAGGACCTGCCCATGGACGTGACCTTTGTGTTCACCGCTCAGGAGGAGGTGGGCACCCGGGGCGCCTTCGGCGCGGCCTTTTCGGTGATGCCGGAGCTGGCGGTGGCCGTGGAGGGCACCACCGCCGCCGACCTGCCCGGCGTGCCTCCCCAGCGGCAGGTATGTACGGTGGGGCAGGGGCCGGCCATCTCCTTCATGGACCGGGGCTCCATCGGGGACAAGGATCTGTTCCGCCGCCTGCGGGATCTGGCGGAGGAGGCCGGCATCCCCTGGCAGCTCAAGCGCTTTATTTCCGGCTCCAACGACGCCGCCGCCGTCCAGCGCACCAGGACCGGCGTGCGCACGGGCGTGATCTCGGTGCCGGTGCGCTATCTCCACGCTCCATCCGGCATCGCCAGCGTCCGGGACATGGAGGGCGCCCTGGCCCTGACCCGGGCCCTGATTTTTGACCTGGCCAAGGAGGTATAGGACATGGACATACTCAACATATTGAATCGGCTCAACGCCTGCCACAGCCCCTCCGGCGAGGAGGGGGCCGCGGCGGCGGTCATTCGCTCCCTGGCGGCCCCTTATGTGGACGAGATCACCACCGACACCCTGGGCAACCTGATCTGCCACAGGAAAGGCTGCGGGAAAAAGGTGATGTTCGCCGCCCACATGGACTCCATCGGCTTTGTGGTCACCCACATTGACGAGGGGGGCTTCCTGCGCTTCGGTGCGGTGGGCGGCCTGGCCGCCCACGAGGTGCTGGGGGCGCCCGTCCGCTTCGCCAACGGCGTCCGGGGCGTGGTGGCCCTGGAGGGCAAGGCCGAGGCCAAGGACATGAAGCTGGACAGCCTCTATATCGACGTCGGTGCGAAGGACAGGGCGGAGGCCGGGACCATGGTGCGGGTAGGGGACACCGCGGTGTACGACACCGCGGCCTTCACCAGCGGCAGCCGGGTGTTCTCCCCCTACCTGGACGACCGCATTGCATGCGCGGCCCTCCTCCTGGCCATGGAGCGGCTGGGAGAGACGGACAACGACCTGTATTTCGTGTTCACCGCCCAGGAGGAGGTGGGCATACGGGGCGCCAGGACGGCGGCCTACGGGATCGACCCGGACTACGGCATCGCCCTGGATGTCACCGACTCTGACGACATCCCCGAGCCTGAGCACCTGTGCAGCGCGCTGGCGGGGAAGGGGGCGGCCGTGAAGGTGATGGACTCCTCCGTCATCTGCCACCCCGCCGTGGTAAAGAAGCTGGAGGAGCTGGCGGCGGCGGAGGGCATCCCCGTCCAGCGGGAGGTGCTGAAGGCCGGCGGCACTGACGCCGGCGCCATCCACCAGAGCCGGGCCGGGGTGTACACCGGCGGCATCTCCATCCCCACCCGCTATATCCACACGCCCCTGGAGATGGCTGACCTGGGCGACGTGGAGGCCTGCGCCGATCTGGCGGCCGCCTTCGCCCGGGCCAGGCTGGACTGACGGCCCAGCCGCAAAAATACAGACAGAACAGGATGTTACAAGGAAAATGCCTTTACAGATAAGCGAGAGAGTGGAAGCCCTGGCCGCCCAGGCCCAGGCCGACCTGGCGGGGCAGTTTACCCGCATTGACGCCGTGGCGGAGGAGAATACCAGGAAGGTGCTCTCCGCCTTTCAGAAGCACCGGGTGGCGGAGGCCCACTTCGCCGGCACCACCGGCTACGGCTATGACGATCTGGGCAGGGACACCCTGGACCAGATCTACGCCGATATCTTCGGCACCGAGGACGCCCTGGTGCGGGTGCAGTTCGTCAACGGCACCCACG
>DHCMC07803__coassemble_1367_pt1 | contig 13362 bp, 11 predicted proteins | sample DHCMC07803__metabat2_high_PE_053 | metagenome-assembled genome bin DHCMC07803 | reverse complement strand
CTGCTGGAGGGCAAATTCCAGGAGGTGGGGGAGGAGCTCCAGGCGGAGATGGAGCGGGCGGCGGAGGAACTGCGCTTTGAAAAGGCCGCCGAGCTGCGGGACCGCTATCGGGCCATCGAGCTGCTGGGCAAGCGGCAGAAGGTGGTGGCCGGTTCCCTGGCGGATACCGACGTGGTGGGCTTTTTCAAAGGGGAGGCCACCAAGAGCTGCTTCGTGGTGCTCCACTTCGCCGGGGGCGACCTGGCCGCCAAGGACTGGGAGCTCATCGACACCCCCATGGAGGAGGAGCGGGCGGACATCCTCTCCGCCCTGGTGCGGCAGTACTACGCCCCCCGGGGCCAGCTGCCCCGGCAGGTGCTGCTGCCCTGCGAGCTGGAGGACGCCGTGCCCCTCATGCGCCTGCTTTCCGAGCAGGCGGGGCACAAGGTGGAGCTGCTCACCCCCCAGCGGGGGGCCAAGATGGACCTGATCCGCCTGGCCAACACCAACGCCGCCGAGGAGGTGGAGCGCTGGACCACCCGGGAGGAGCGGCAGAGCAAGCTGATGGAGCTGCTGGGCCGGATGCTGGGGCTGGAGGCTCCCCCCCGGCGCATCGAGTCCTACGATATCTCCAACCAGGGCTCCGACGACATCGTGGCCTCCATGGTGGTGTATGTCAACGCCAGGCCCCTGAAGCGGGACTATCGCCGCTTCAAGCTCAAGGACATGGACGGCCCCGACGACTACGCCTCCATGGACCAGGTGCTCCGCCGCCGGTTCCAGCGGTATCTGGACGGGGACGAGAAGTTCGCCGACAAGCCGGACCTGCTGCTCATCGACGGCGGCGTGAACCACGCCAACGTGGCGGTGCGGGTGCTGGAGGAGCTGGGCCTGTCCATCCCCGTGTTCGGCATGGTGAAGGACGACCGCCACCGCACCCGGGCCCTGGTCACCCCCGAGGGCCGGGAGATCGGCATCCAGGCCAACCAGGCGGTGTTCTCCCTCGTGGGCCAGATCCAGGAGGAGACCCACCGCTTTGCCATCGAATTCCACCGCCAGCAGCAGAACCAGCGGGTAAGGGGCTCGGTGCTGGACAAAATACCCGGCGTGGGGGAAAAGCGCCGGGCGGAGCTTTTAAAGCGCTTCAAGAGCGTGAAGAACATCAGTTCCGCCTCCCTGGCGGAGCTGGAGCAGGCCGTGCCCAGGAACACCGCCAAAGCGGTGTACGACTATTTCCGGGAACGCCGGGAGGGGGAGGAGCCATGAAGCGTTTGATCCCGGCCCTGCTGCTCCTGCTGGCCCTGTGCGCCTGCGCCGGGCCGGAGAGCGCCGTCGAGAGCGCCCCGGCGGACTATGTGCACGTGGAGGAGATCGCCCGGGCCGTGCTGGACAGCCAGCCCGACCCCGCCGGGCTGGAGCCCCTGGAGGGGGAGGAGCGGGACGCCTATCTGAGCGATATCTGCGGCATTGACGAGGGACAGTGGACCGAGGGGGCGGTATACCTGGCCTCCGGGGTGGACGCCCGGGAGGTGATCGTCCTCCGTCTGGCCCAGGACGACTATGCCCAGGCCGTGACCGAGGCCCTGGAGGCCAACAGGCAGAGCCGCACCGGGGACTTCTTCGGCTACGCCCCCGACCAGGCCGCTCTGCTGGAGGAGGCCCGGGTGGTGTCCGCGGCGGGTTATGCCGCCCTCCTGGCCTGCGCCGACCCGGCGGGGGCGGAGGAGGCCTTCCTGGCCGCCGCAGCCGGGGAGGCGGCCCCGGAGCCGGCGGACAGCCCGGCGCCGCCGGAGACGGAGCCCCCGGCGGAGAGCGGGACCCCGGCGGAGAGCGCCTCGCCCGCCCCGGAGCCCACCCCCGTCCCGTCCGCGGAGCCCTCGCCCGTTTCGGAGCCCACCCCCGCCCCGACGCCGGAGGCCACCCTGGACGTCAGCGCCTTCGTCCCCTTCGACCCGCCCAACGAGCACGATATGACCCTCTACGACACCTCCGCCATCCTGGCGGCCTGGGAGAGCGGGGATGAGAGCGGCCTGAGCGAGAAGGACGCCGCCATCCTGGCCGCCTGCCGGGCGCTCTTTGCCGAGCATGTCACCCAGGGCATGACCGACCTTGAAAAGGAGCTGGCCCTCCATGACGCCCTGCTGGAGCTGGGCAGCTACGACAGAACGGTCTACGCCCACGCCACGCCCCAGGGCCGGCCGGACAACACCAACCCCTACGGCATGCTGGTGGGGGGCTACGGCATCTGCCTGGGGTACGCCACCACGTTCCAGCTGCTCATGGACCTGGCGGGGGTGGAGTGCATCACGGTGGTGGGGGCCTCCTACGGCTCCACCAGCGACCACGCCTGGAACCTGGTGCGGCTGGAGGGGGAGTGGTACGCGGTGGACCCCACCTGGAACGACCCCACCGGCGGGGAGAATGTCGCCGGCGAGGCCGGGTCCCGGCTCCACCACCGCTATTTCAACGTGACCAGCGACTACCTGCGGGACACCGACCACCAGTGGGACTACCTGAGCGTGCCCGAGGCCACGGGCACCCGGTTTTACTGGGACGGCACCGGCCCCCTGCCGGAATAAGCGACAACAAGGAGGAAGCGCCATGCGCGTCATCACAGGCACGGCCCGGGGCCGGCGGCTGAAGGAGCTGCCCGGCCTGGAGACCCGGCCCACCACCGACAAGGTGAAGGAGTCGGTGTTCAACATCGTCCAGTTCGATATCGAGGGCCGGCGGGTGCTGGACCTGTTCGGCGGCACGGGGCAGATGGGCATCGAGGCCCTGTCCCGGGGGGCGGCCTTCTGCACCTTTGTGGACCTGCGGCGGGAGGCGGCGGCAGTCATCCGGGACAACCTGGCCCACACCGGCCTTGCGGAGCGGGGAAAGGTGATCCAGGGGGACTACCTGGCCTTTCTCACCGGCTGCCGGGAGAAATTCGACCTCATTTTCCTGGACCCGCCCTACGGCACGGGGATGCTGGAAAAGGCACTGGAGACCATCGCTGAGATTGACATTGTGACGGAACATGGTATAATAGTTTGCGAAAGCGCCGCCGAAAGCGCCCTGCCGGAGCTGGCCGCCCCCTATGCGAAGGGGCGGGATTACCGCTACGGCAAAATCAAGATCACCCTGTATCACCGGGCGGTCTGACGGGCCGGGGCAAAAGGACGTGAGGCCCAGTGAAAACTGCCATCTATCCGGGCAGCTTCGACCCCATCACCCTGGGGCACTTGAATATCATCAAGCGGGCCGCCGTCTGCTTTGACCGGCTCATCGTCTGCGTGCTGGTCAACTCTGAAAAGGTCAACCGGGGCCTGTTCACCGAGGCCGAGCGGGTGGAGCTGATCCGCAAGGTGGTGGCCAAGCTGCCCAATGTAGAGGTGGACAGTTCCAACACCCTCATTGCCGAGTATGCCCGGCAGAAGCGGGCCTGCACCCTGGTGAAGGGCCTGCGGGCGGTGTCCGATTATGAGAGCGAACTGCAGATGGCCCTGATCAACCGCAGGCTCAACCCCCGGCTGGAGACCATGTTTCTGCCCTCCAGCCCCAAATACACCTATGTCAGTTCCAGCATGGTCAAGGAGATGGCCCGGTATGGGGCGGATCTGTCCGACTTCCTCCCCCGGGAGATCATCGGCGACGTGCAGCGAAAAATGGACAGCAGGAGGGATGGCTGATGGCCACCGGCGTGGAAGAATTACTGGACATGCTCTTTGAGATGATCGACGAGGCCAAAAGCATGCCCCTGAGCAGCGACAAGTGCATTCTGGAGCGGGACAAGGCGCTGGACCTGCTGGACGAGATCCGGGCCCAGTTCCCCATGGAGCTGGCCGAGGCCAAAAAGCTCCTGGCCGCCCGGACGGAGTATATCGCCTCGGCCAAGCGGGAGGGGGAGCTCATCCGCAAGCAGGCCGAGGATCAGGCCAAGCAGATGGTGGCCGAGGACGAGGTCCTGGCCCAGGCCAAGCAGAAGGCCAACGAGATGATGCGCACCGCCGAGGAGCGCAGCCGCGACCTGCGGAAGGCCGCCAACGACTACTGTGAGGACGCTCTGCGCCGCACGGAGGAGGCGGTGGCGGAGGCCTATGACGAGATCAAGAAGTCCAGAGCGCGGTTCCGCGCCCTGGCCGGCGGCGGCGCCCCCACCGGCCGGCAGCCCTATGACGCCGAGGCCGATGCGTAAGGCCCGGCCGGGCGGCTGGCGGCCGGCATAGCGCCTTAGTTACCATAAAACGAGATATGGGTACCAGAAACCACCATACCACAAGGTATGGTGGTTTTTGTATCTCTTTGTAACCGTGGAAAATCGAACATATGTTTTTTATGTTGGAAATGCCGGATTCGACAGGGAAATTCGGCATTTTTCCCGTCAAAAAAGAAGAAAAAACTATTGCAATTCTGTAACAGAGCATTTATACTAAAAGGGCAAGTGGGGCAAAGTGGAGGAAAACTCCGCAAATAGACAGTAAAGTGGAGGAAGGTGAGGGGCGTGACCGGGACCTACGAGCACAGCATCGACGCCAAGGGCCGCCTCTTTATCCCCGCCAAGCTCCGGGAGGAGCTGGGGGTCACCTTCTACCTGGCCATGGGGGTGGACGCCTGCCTGGCCATCTACCCCCAGCAGACCTGGGATCGGTTTACGGAAAAGTTCGCCTCCCTGCCCATGAGCCAGTCCAAGGCCATGCGCCCCCTGTTCGCCAACGCCGCCAGGTGCGAGCTGGACAGCCAGGGCCGCATCGTCATTCCCCAGAAGCTGAGGAAGTACGCCGGGCTGGACAAGGACGTGGTCATCATCGGCGTCCACGACCGGGCGGAGATCTGGTCCGCCGCCGCCTGGCAGGCCCAGGAGGACGAGGAGATGACCCCGGAGAAGATGTCCGCCTGCATGGAGGCCCTGGGGTTCTGAGATGGAAGGACAGGTATTTTCCCACAAGCCAGTGCTCCTGCAGGAGTGCCTGGACGCGCTGAATATCCGCCCCGACGGGGTGTATCTGGACGGGACCCTGGGCCGGGCGGGCCACAGCCGGGAGATCGCAAAGCGGCTTGCCGCCGGCAGGCTCATCTGCGTGGACCGGGACCAGGCGGCCCTGGACGCGGCGGAGGAGGCCCTGGCCCCCTGGCGGGACAGGGTGAGCCTGGTGCACAGCAACTTCTGTGAGCTGGACGCCATCCTGGACGGGCTGGGCCTGGACGGGGTGGACGGCATGCTCTTCGACCTGGGGGTGTCCTCCCCCCAGCTGGACGACCCGTCCAGGGGCTTTTCCTACCAGCACGACGCCCCCCTGGACATGCGTATGGATCAGACCGATACCCTGACCGCCCGGACGGTGGTCAATGAGTGGCCCCAGGAGGAGCTGCGGCGCATCCTCTGGCAGTACGGGGAGGAGCGGTTTGCCCCCGCCATCGCGGGCGCCATCGTCCGGGCAAGGGACCAAAAGAGCATCGAGACCACCGGGGAGCTGGCGGCGGTCATCCGCTCGGCCATGCCGGCCGCCGCCCTGCGGGAGAAGCAGCACCCGGCCAAGCGCTCCTTCCAGGCCATCCGCATCGCGGTAAACGACGAGCTGGGGGCGGTGGACAAAATGGTGCGCGCCGCGGTGCCCCGGCTCAACCCCGGGGGGCGGCTGGCCGTCATCTCCTTCCACTCCCTGGAGGACCGCATCGTGAAAAACGCCCTGGCGGAACTGGCCAGGGGCTGCACCTGCCCGCCGGACTTCCCGGTGTGCGTGTGCGGCAAAAAGCCCCAGGTGAAACTGCTTACCCGCAAGCCCGTCACCGCCGGGGCGGCGGAGCTGGAGGAGAACCCCCGCGCCCGCAGCGCCAAGCTGCGCGCGGCCGAAAAACTTTAGCGGCGCCCGGCGCCGCGGCGCATATCTTTGTCCGACATACCAAGGAGAACGGAGTGGGAGCCATGGCGACTGCCGTCAAGCGCAAACTCAGGTACGATAACTACGGAGAAATGACAGCCGCTGCCTATGACGGCTCCGCCGCCCGCCAGCTCCAGCGGGAGGAGGTCCTGCAGCCCCGGCCCCTGGTGCGGCCCCGGGAGCGTGCGGTGGCCCGGCCCCGGGTGCGGGTGCGGGAGGCGGGGGCGGTGTCCCCCTTTGCCGTGGCGGGCTTTCTGGCCATCGGCGTGTTTGCCGTGCTGCTGCTGTTCAGCTACGTGAGCCTGACCGCCATCTCCCGGCAGGTGGTGGACCTGCGGGGAGAGATGACCGAGCTGCGCACCGAGGAGGCCCGCCTGCGGGCCCAGTACGAGCTGGCCTACGACCTGGAGGGCATCGAGGCGGCCATGACCGCCGACGGGACCATGGTCAAGCCCCAGAACGGGCAGACCATCTATGTGGACCTGTCCGAGCCCGACTCGGTCACCCTCTTCGACCAGGAGGAGGTCCGAACCGGCGCGGCGGGCTTTGTGGACAGCCTGCGCGCCCTCTGGGACGATGTGGTGTCATATTTCCAGTGACCCAGGCCATATAGTTCTTTGCAGACCCCATACACAGACAACGGGCTGCCCCCGGGACGGCCCAACCATCCAATGACCGAACCGTGAGGGCGTAAGAAAAGGGATTTTCTTACGCCCTCCTGCGGTATCTGGCCCGGCGCGGCCGGACCCATTCCAGGCGAGGTGACCTCCATGCCCAGACGCAAAAGAGAAGAGCCGGTGCGCCGGCAGCCCGACCGCCGGGCCAACCGCACCATCCTCATCCGCACCCTGGTGCTGATGGGGGTGTTCGGCGTGGCCGCCTTTGTGCCGCTCTTTTTCCAGCTGTGGAAGATCCAGATCCAGGACTATGACCGCTACCGGGAGCTGGTGGCCGATCAGCAGACGGCGGACTCCACCGTGGAGGCCAACCGGGGCACCATCTACGACAGCGCCGGCGTCCCCCTGGCCCTCAGCGCTACGGTGTACAACGTCCAGCTCTCCCCCAAGGAGATCCTCCAGTGCCAGGCCGACTACCGGGATAAGGCCGAGAAGGCCGCCGAGGACGGGGAGACCCTGGACTACCCGGAGCCCACGGCGCAGTTCATCGCCTCCAGCCTGGCGGAGATCCTGGACCTGGAGGAGGCCGACCTGCTGACCCGGCTGGCCAAGGAAGAGTCCATGTACGAGATGATCAAGTGGCGGGTGGAGCCGGAGGAGTCGGAGGCCGTCCAGCAGTTCATCAGCGACAACCACATCAGCGGCATCTACCTCATCCCCACCTCCAAGCGCTACTATCCCAAGGGCAGCCTGGCCTCCCAGGTCATCGGCTGGGTGAACCCCAACGTGGACAATACCGGCGCCTACGGTATCGAGGCCCAGTATGAGAGCATCCTCTCCGGCGAGAGCGGCCGGGTGGTCACCGCCGTGGACGGCGTGGGCACCGAGATGCTCTACTGGTTCCAGGACTACTTTGACGCCACCGACGGAAACAGCCTGACCCTCACCATCGACTCCACCATCCAGGCCTTCTGTGAGAGCATCCTGCAGAAGGGGATCGAGCAGTTCGACGTGCAGGACGGCGGTTTCTGCATCGCCATGGACCCCAACACCGGGGAGATCCTGGCCTGGGCCAACTCCCCCACCTTTGACCCCAACGAGCCCTGGACGGTGACCGACCCCATCCTCAGCCAGTACCTGGAGGACGTGCAGAGTGGGGAATATACCAAGGAGGAGGCCTATCAGAAGGCCCTGGAGGCGGGGGCCACCGCCGAGGAGGCCAAGGAGACGGCCATTACCGAGGCGGAAAAGAACGTGCTCTATGAGCAGTGGGCCAACCGCTCGGTGGGCACCACCTACGAGCCCGGCTCCACCTTCAAGTCCATCGTCCTGGCCGCCGCCCTGGAGGAGGGGGTGGTCAGCGAGAGCGACCACTTCTACTGCCCCGGCTACATCATGGTGGACGGCTGGTCCAGCCCCATCCTGTGCTCCATGCGGGCGCCCGGCCACAAGGACCAGGACCTGGCCAAGGCGGTGGCCAACTCCTGCAACCCCGCCTTCGTCACGATCGGCCAGCGGCTGGGGGCGGAGAAGTTCTACGACTATCTGGAGGACTTCGGCTTCCTGGAAAAGACCGGCGTGGATCTGCAGGGCGAGGGGAGCGGCATCGTCTGGCCCCGGGATGAGTTCACCAACGTGGACCTGGCGGCGGCCTCCTTCGGCCAGCGCTTCACCACCACCCCCATCCGCATGATCACCGCCGCCGCGGCCGTCATCAACGGCGGCCACCTGATGCAGCCCTATGTGGTCAGCCAGATCACCGCTGCCGACGGCAGCGTGCTCCAGACCACCCAGCCCACCGAGATCCGCCAGGTCATCAGCGAGGAGACCAGCCGGCGCTGCCGGGAGATCCTGGAGGGCGTGGTGGACGGCGGCACCGGCAAGAACGCCCGGGTGGAGGGCTACCGCATCGGCGGCAAGACCGGCTCCTCCCAGACCACCTACGGCGAGGACTACACCATCGTCTCCTTCCTGGGCTTCGCCCCGGCGGACGACCCCCAGGTCATCATCCTGCTGGCCTACAACAGCCCCAAGCCCGCCGTGGCCGGCGGCAACACCACCGCCGACGGCTGGTATATCAGCGGCGGCAACATGGCTGCCCCCATGGCCGGGGAGCTGCTGGAGGACATCCTGGGCCACCTGGGGGTGGAAAAGACCTATTCCGCCACCGCCGACGTGCTGGTGCCCAACCTCAGCGGCCGCACTCTGGCCGACGCCACCAGCATCCTCAAGCGCAACAACCTGACCCTGCGCACCGTGGGGGAGGGCGACACCGTCACCGGCCAGATCCCCGCCTCCGGGGCCTCCATTCCCGGCGGCAGCCAGGTGGTGCTCTACATGGGTGAGGAGGCGCCCACCGACCAGGTGGAGGTGCCCAATGTGGTGGGCCTCACTCTGGAGCAGGCCCAGACGAAGATGGAGGAGGCCGGCCTGTACCTGAAGGCCATCGGCGCCACCGATTACAGCGCCAGCACCGCCTACGAGCAGACCACCCCCGGCGGCACCCTGGTGGACCGGGGCACCGCCATCGAGGTGCGCTTCAGCGATACCACCGCCAGCGGCGGCGGCGGCTCCGGCCTGTGATCGAAAAACGGTGATGCCGTTTCTGCACCATGGCAGGGCCCGGCAAAACGGGAGCGCCATGGAGAGCGGCCGCAGGGAAGCCAAGCGCAGTCTGGGCGCCGGCCCGAAAAGGCGATGCGGACTTTGCGGCGACGATTTGGAGGGTGCATGCATGAAGCTAAACCAACTGCTCAGGTCGGTCCCCGTTACGGACCGGCGGGTTGGGGATGTGGATGTATCAGGGATCAGCTATGACACCCGTACCATGACCCCCGGCTGCCTCTTTGCGGCGCTGCCGGGATACAAGACAGACGGCCACCGATACATCTCCCAGGCCCTGGAACAGGGGGCGGCGGCAGTGCTCTGCCAAAGCCCCCCGGCCGGGGAGGGACCCTGGCTGGTGACCCCGGACCCCAGGGCCGCCCTGGCGGCCGTCTCCGCCAACTGGTTCGGCCACCCGGCGCGGGAGCTGACCATCGCGGCGGTCACCGGCACCAACGGCAAGACCACCACCACCTATCTGCTGAAGGCCATGCTGGAGGGGGCCCTGGGGGCCAAGGTGGGGCTTATCGGCACCAACCAGAACCTGATCGGGGAGACCGTCCTCCCCGCCCACCGCACCACCCCCGAGTCCTGGGAGGTGCAGAAGCTGCTGCGGCAGATGGCGGACGCCGGGTGCACCCACGTGGTGATGGAGGCCTCCTCCCACGCCCTGGTGCTCCACCGGCTGGACGGCATCCCCTTCGCGGCGGGGGTGTTCACCAACCTGACCCGGGACCACCTGGACTTCCACAAGACCATGGAGGCCTACCGGGACGCCAAGGGCCTGCTCTTCCGCCAGTGCGCCGGGGCGGCCCTCAACCTGGACGACCAGGCGGGGCGGTACTACGCGGACGCCGCCCCCTGCCCGGCCTTCACCTATTCCGAGCGGCACGACGAGGCCGACCTGACCGCCAAGAACCTGCGGCTCTTTCCCGACCGGGTGGAGTTCGAGGCGGTGGCCCGGGGGGCCATCGCCCGGGTGCGCCTGCCCATCCCCGGCGGCTTCTCGGTGTACAACGCCCTGGCCGCCCTGGCCTGCGGCCAGGTGCTGGGCCTGCCCCTGGACGGCTGCGCCGCCGCCCTGTCCCGGGCCGGGGGGGTGAAGGGCCGGGTGGAGGTGGTGCCCGTGCCGGCGGAGTTCACCGTCATCATCGACTACGCCCACAGCCCCGACGCCCTGGAGAACATCCTCACCACCGTCCGGGACTTCACGGCGGGGCGGGTGATCTGCCTGTTCGGCTGCGGCGGCGACCGGGACAGGACCAAGCGCCCCATGATGGGGGCGGTGGCCGGCTCCCTGGCCGACGCGGTGGTGGTGACCTCCGACAACCCCCGCACCGAGGACCCGGAGGCCATCATCGCCCACATCCTCCCCGGCCTGGCGGGCACGGCGGCGGAAAAGCACGTGGAGCCGGACCGGCGGCAGGCCATCCGCCTGGCCCTCTCCCTGGCCCGGCCCGGCGACACGGTGGTGCTGGCCGGCAAGGGCCACGAGACCTATCAGGAGGTCTGCGGCGTGCAGCACCACCTGGACGAGCGGGAGGAAGTGGCAGCCTTTTTCCGGGCGGGGGAGCGCGGCGCGGCCCCCCGCGTCACAGAATGAGGGCAAATCGGCCGGGAAACCGTCGTTTCGACGATTGTAAAGCGCGGGAGAAGATGATAAAATACCTCACCGTGAGACCATTTGAGAGGTATGAGGTATGGAGGTTCAAAAATGAGAATGGCAGCGGCCTTTCTGGCGGCCTTTGTAGTGACCGCCCTGGCGGGGAAAGCCCTGATCCCCTTCCTGCGGCGGATGAAGGCGGGGCAGTCCATCAAGGAGATCGGCCCCACCTGGCACATGTCCAAGCAGGGCACCCCCACCATGGGCGGGCTCATGTTCATCCTGGGCGCCGCCGTGGCGGTGGCCGTCCTGGGGTGGCCCGATTTCCTGGCCGGGCGCTTCGGAGGGGGCTTTGTCTTCCTCTTCGCCCTGGTGTTCGGGGCCATCGGGTACATTGACGACTATATGAAGGTGAAGCACCACCAGAACACCGGCCTCACCGCCCCCCAGAAGTTCCTGCTCCAGCTGGCGGCGGCCATCCTGTTCACGGTGCTCATGCGGGAGCACGGCTACCTGACGCCCGACCTGTACATCCCCTTCGCCAACGTGACCCTGCCCATCCCCTGGCCGGTGTACATGGTGTTCGCCGCCTTCGTCATGGTGGGCACGGTGAACGCCGTGAACATCACCGACGGCATCGACGGCCTGGCCGCCGGGGTCACCATGCCGGTGATGCTCTTCTTCACTGCTGTGGCCGCCCTGTGGGACCGCGGGGAGCTGGGGGTGTTCTCCGCCGCCCTGCTGGGAGGGCTGGCGGCCTTCCTGTTGTATAACTTCCACCCGGCCAAGGTGTTCATGGGCGACACCGGCTCCCTCTTCCTGGGGGGTGCGGTGTGCGGGCTGGCCTTCGGGCTGGACATTCCCCTGGTGCTCATCCTGGTGGGCGTCATCTACATTGCTGAAACGCTGTCCGATATCATCCAGGTGGCCTACTTTAAGGCCACCCACGGCAAGCGGATCTTCCGCATGGCCCCCCTCCACCACCATCTGGAGATGGGGGGCTGGAGCGAGGTGAAGCTGGTGTGTGTGTTCACCATGATCACCCTGGCGGCCTGCCTGCTGGCCTTTTTCGGCGTACTGGATCGCTGGACGTGACGTAACCGGCTTTTGAAAGGAGGGGAGAAGACGTGGCAAGAGCAAAGCGGGACCTGACCATGGAAGAGCAGCTGGCCCGCGGGCCCATGGACCTGCCCTTTCTGATGCTGGTGGCGCTGCTCACCGGCATCGGAGTCATTATGGTCTTCTCCGCCTCCTTCGCCACCGCCCTCTCCGAGGGGCGGGAGCCCACCTATTACTTCTTCCGGCAGGCCATCTTTGCCGGGGCGGGGCTGGCCGTTATGTATGTGGTGTCCAAGATCAACTACCAGACCTTCCGCTGGCTGTCGGTATTCGCCATGATCGTGGCGGTGCTGCTGCTGGTCGCCGTGCTCATACCCGGGATACACACCGTCCGGCCCGACAACGTGAAGCGCTGGATCGCCGTGCCCGGCCTGGGCACCTTCCAGCCCTCGGAGATCGCCAAGGTGGCGGTCATCATGTACTTTGCCTCCCGGCTGTCCAAGCGCAACACGGAAAAGCCCGTGCGCCTCTCCCCCCGCAGCCCGCTCAGCGGGTTTGTGGGCTGGCTGGACCGCATCGGCTTTCTGGAGCTGATCCCCTACGGGCTGATCCTGCTGGTCATCGTGGTCCTCATGAGCCGGGAGCCCCACATGTCGGGCACCCTGCTGATCCTGGTGGGGGCGGCGGCGGTGATCTTCGCCGCCGGCGTCAAGCTGCGCTGGTTCGCCATGGGGGCCGCGGCCCTGGCGGGGCTGCTGCTGATCTTCATGCAGGGCTACCAGTCCACCCGCATTTTGGTGTGGAGGGACCCCTGGCAGTATTACAGCGACGGGGGCTGGCAGATCATCCAGTCCCTCTATGCCATCGGCTCCGGCGGGCTCACCGGCCTGGGCCTGGGCAAGAGCCGGCAGAAGTTCCTCTACCTGCCCGAGCCGGAGAACGACTTCATCTTTGCCATCGTCTGCGAGGAGCTGGGCCTGATCGGCGCGGGGATCATCCTGCTTATTTTCGCCCTGCTGGTGGTCCGGGGCTACTGGATCGCCATCCACGCCCGGGACCGCTTCGGCGCCCTGCTGGTGGTGGGCGTCACCACCCTGACGGCGGTGCAGGTGTTCCTCAACATTGCCGTGGTCACCAACCTGATCCCCACCACCGGCATCTCCCTGCCCTTCTTCAGCTACGGCGGCACGGCCCTGATGATCCAGCTGGCCGAGATGGGCATGGTATTATCGGTGTCGCGTCAGATTCCGGCGCCACGCCAGGAGTGAAACGGTCCAGGGGGGACGTTGTCCCCCCTAGATACGCGGTCACCGCGCCGCCCTTATGGGCGGCACAATGCCCGCGATACCCCCCTCACCCGCGCACGGCGCGGGTGGTTGCGGCCGCCGCGGCCGCAAGTTAAGGTGTGCTGCGCAGGCGCATGTCCTGCTCCGCACATTCCTTGATTTTATTTTGCCCGCGGGCGGGTGAAAGGCTGCGGGGCGTGGGGCGGCCATCGGCCGCCCATACATGACAAGGAGAGGAGAAACGCGCATGAATATCCTCCTTACCTGCGGCGGGACAGCGGGGCACGTGAACCCTGCCGTGGCCCTGGCCCAGATGTTCCAGGCCCGCAATCCGGGCTGCCAGGTGCTCT
>DHCMC07803__coassemble_1355_pt1 | contig 13451 bp, 12 predicted proteins | sample DHCMC07803__metabat2_high_PE_053 | metagenome-assembled genome bin DHCMC07803 | reverse complement strand
CTTCATGTGGGCGGTGTCCTTGTCGATGGTGATCATCTCCAGCACCTCGTGGGCCTTGTAGAGGATGGTGCCGCCGGGCGTCTCATACACGCCCCGGTCCTTCATGCCGGTCATGCGGTTCTCCACGATGTCCAGAAGGCCGATGCCGTGCTTGCCGCCCAGCTCGTTGAGCTTGCGCACCACGTCGGAGGCCTTCATCTTCACACCGTCCACCGCCACGGGCCAGCCCTTCTCAAAGTCGATGGTGACATACTCGGCCTGATCGGGGGCCTTCATGGGGGACACGCCCATCTCCAGGAAGCCGGGCTTGTCGTACTGGGGCTCGTTGGCCGGGTCCTCCAGGTCCAGGCCCTCGTGGGACAGATGCCACAGGTTCTTGTCCTTGGAGTAGTTGGTCTCCCGGGAGATCTTCAGGGGCACGTTGTGGGCCTCGGCGTAGTCGATCTCCTCGTCCCGGCTCTTGATGTCCCACTCCCGCCAGGGGGCAATGATCTTCATCTCGGGCGCGAAGCGCTTGATGGCCAGCTCGAAGCGGATCTGGTCGTTGCCCTTGCCGGTGCAGCCGTGGCAGATGGCGTCGGCCCCCTCGGCCTTGGCGATCTCCACCAGGCGCTTGGCGATAATGGGCCGGGCAAAGGCGGTGCCCAGCAGATAGCTTTCATACTTGGCCCCCATCATCATGGAGGGGATGATGACCTCGTCCACCATCTCGTCCACCAGGTCCTCCACATAGAGCTTGGAGGCGCCGGTCTTCAGGGCCTTTTCCTCCAGGCCCTCCAGCTCGTCGGCCTGGCCCACGTTGCCGGAGACGGCGATGATCTCGGGATTGTTGTAATTCTCCTTCAGCCAGGGGATGATGATGGATGTATCCAGACCGCCGGAATAGGCGAGGACGACTTTTTTGACCTCAGACATGGTTGAAACCTCCGTTTTTCGATTGATCGGGAACAGTGTACCACATCCCCGCAAAAAATGCAAGGGGACAAATCGCATAAATATGCGATTTGTCCCCTTGCATTTTGGGTATAAATTCTAAATCAACGCATAATATTCAGCTCCACATGAATATTCATTACTCCACCGAATACCGCACGCCGTCCACCGTCACGGCCCTCACCTAGTCCGGGTCCGCCAGGCGGTTGAACACCAGGGTCAGGCCCTGCCCCTCCTCCCGGGTCCAGCTCAGGGCGTACTCGGTGTTGTCCAGATCGGCCGCCCGATCGCATACCACATAGCTCGTGCCGTCGGCGTATTCCAGCGCCACCCGCTCCACCTGGTCCACGTCTGGCACCTGAAGCAGCATGCCGATGGCGGAGACCCGCGCCAGCTCCTCCCCGGCGACCGGGTCGGCCACGGAGACGGCGGGCAGGCGTCCACTCCGGGCAGCTCCAGCTCGGCCACCAGGCTCACGTCCTTCTCGCTGCCCTGGTTGCGCCGCAGGTCCAGGAAGCGGATGCGCAGGCCGTCGGAGGCCTTCCAGTCAGTCTCCGCCCCCAGGGCGGCGGTGAGGCAGAGCTTCTCCTCCGTGCTCCGGCTCTGATCGGCGTAGAACCGGCCGCTCACGGCCCTCCAGGCGCCTTCCTCATCCAGGACGCAGAAGTTCAGGGCCACGCCGGTGCCGTCCGCCCAGGTCTCCCCGTCCTCCGTGGACACCGTGAGCCCCTCCACGCCGCCGGGGCGTTCCAGGGAAACGTACACCCGGCCGGCGCCGGTGTGCTCGTCCAGCAGATAGCTCTCCACCGTCAGGGTGTACTCCCCCACCTGCCACACGTAGCCCGTCTTCGGCAGGTAGTCCCCCACCAGGGCCTCCTCCAGGGGGACTACCCGCCCTCGCTGCCGCAGGATGTCCTGGCACTTGCGGATGAGGATGCGCACCAGCCAGGTGCGGAAGTACTCCGGCCGGCGCAGGGTGGACAGCTTCTCCCAGCAGGAGAGCACCGTGTCCCCAATGGCGTCCGCCGCGTCGGCGTCGCTGCGGAGATAGCTGCGGGCCACCTTGTAGAGGGTCTGCTTCTGCCCCTCCATCAGGGCCGTAAAGGCCTCCCCGTCCCCGGCCCGGGCTCTGCATATCAGTTCTTCCAAGGTCATCCCTTCTTTCTTGACCGGTCACATCCATTAGACGGCCCGGGGCCCCGGCTGGGTCCAAAAAAATCACGTCCGTTTTCACGGACGTGCCAGCTTGCCGAAAAAGCCTCGCAGAGTTCCTGCGGCCGCAGCCGCAGGAATAAAGTCAAGATCGGTCATTTTCGGGGACATGCGCCTCGGAAATGACTCCTCTCATGGCGGAAGGGGCGACTGTTTCACAAGAAATCGAGTCCCTTCCGCCATGCAGCTTTCTCAAAAAAGTGGCTTACGCCACTTTTTTGACACGCTATCACGTCCGTTTTCACGGACGTGATTTTTCCGCCTGCGCTCCGGCCCGGAGGCTCCAGAGGACGGCGGCGGCCAACACCCCCAGGCTGATCCACTGGGAGGTGGACAGAGGACCGTAGATCCCCCGGACGGCGTCTCCCCGGAAGAACTCCAGTACAAAGCGCACCGGCGCGTAGGCCAGCAGATAAAACCGAAGGATGCGGGCCGGAACAGCTACCCGGCCGGTATACCATATCAGAAGAATAAAGATCACCAGCTCCGCCCCCGCCTCCCACAGCTGCACCGGCAGCAGGGGCACCCCGTTGGGGGCGGCCGCGGCGCTGGAAAAGGCGATCCCCAGCGGAGGGTCCGCCGGCAGGCCATAGCAGCAGCCGGCGCAGAAGCAGCCCACCCGGCCCACGGCGTGCATCAGGGGGATGGCCGGCACCAGCACCGGGAAAAAATCGGAGAAGCGCAGCCTGAAATACCGGGCGGCGCCCCAGGCGCCGGCCACCGCGCCGAAAAAGCCGCCGTAGAACACCATTCCGCCGGAGAGGTAGCGGGCAAAGAACTCTGCCGGTTCCTGCCACAGCAGGTGGAGATCCGCCGCCAGCCGGGGCAGCAGAGGCAGCAGGTAGAGCAGCTTTGCCCCCGCCAGGGCCCCCACCGCGCCGAATACATAGATGTAGGCGCAGTCGTCCCTGGACAGGCCGAACCGCCTGCACCGCAGCAGAGCGGCCAGCAGCCCCAGGCCGATGCCCAGCATTCCCAGCAGGCCGTAGGTGGGGATGGTTCTTCCGAAAATAGTCAGATAAGGGAGCATATTTTGTTCCTCTCACTTCATGAGAAAGCGGATGCGGCGCTCCTTTTCGGACGCCGCATCCGCCTGCCGACTCAAACGGGGTTTCAAATCACAGAGCGCTGAGGATACCGATGCTCGCCGTGCAGGCAATGCAGGCCACCAGGCCAAGCGCGCCGAACACAACAGCCAGAATGGACAGCACGAAGCCGGCCGTCTGGATCCCGCCCGAAAAGCCCTCTTTCTTGGCTTTGGAGGCCATGACCAGGCCGATAATGCCCGCCACCAGGCCAATGGGACCGTTGATAAACAGGGCGACTACCAGGCCGACGATGCCCAGAACCAGAGCACCAGTCGCCGCGCCTTTTCCGGGAACATTCTGATTGTCCATCTCTACCTCTCCTTCACACAAAATATCTCAAAAGTCGTTTAGGGCGCCTTGTGCCTGGCTGCGCCAGGCACAAAATCGGGATATCCCGATTATTTATGTCGATAAACGTATTTTTTTGTTATTATAGCCCACGCCTTATGAATTGTCAAGGCGGGCCTTCGGAAACTTGAACGAGGGAAAACACTGCTGCCAAAGCGCCGCGAAGGTCTTTACGATATATTTTTAAAACATATACGGTCCGGGCGGGCCCGCCATTCGGCAGGCCCGCCCGGACCTAAGGGGAAAGGATGGGAAACTCAGGCGTTGACGGACTCCACGATGGCGTCGGCCAGGGCCTCCAGCTCCACGGCCTTGTCATCGGAGAGGGCGGAGGCCATGCTCAGCCGCTCGTTGAGCACGGTCATGTTCTTCATCTCCTCGTCGATGAACTTCTGCATCAGGTCCCCGGACTTGCAGGCCCAGGAGCCGTTCTCGATGAGGGCGAAGGTGCGGTTCTGAAGGTTGAGGGCCTTCATGTCCTCCAGGAAGCTCTTCATCACCGGGTAGATGCCCAGGTTGTAGGTGACGGAGGCCAGCACGATGTGGCTGTACTTCCAAGCCTCGGCGATGAGGTAGGACACGTGGGTGTTGGACACGTCGTACACCGCCACATTGGTGACGCCCTTCTCGCACAGCTTGGCAGCCAGGGCCTGGGCGGCGGCCTCGGTGTTGCCGTACATGGAGGCGTAGGCGATCATGACGCCCTTCTCCTCCGGCTCGTAGCGGCTCCACTTGTCGTATTTGTCGATGAAGTAGCCCAGATCCTTGCGCCACACGGGCCCGTGGAGGGGGCAGATGAACTTGATCTGGTCCAGGATGCCGGCGGCCTTGCCCAGCAGCAGCTGGATGTGGGGGCCGTACTTGCCCACGATGTTGGTGAGGTACCGGCGGGCCTCGTCGATCCAGTCCCGGTCGAAGTTGACCTCGTCGGCGAAGAGCTTGCCGTCCAGGGCGATGAAGGAGCCGAAGGCGTCGGCGGAGAAGAGCACGCCGTTGGTGGTGTCAAAGGTGACCATGGCCTCGGGCCAGTGGACCATGGGGGCGCCCACAAAGGCCACGGTGTGCCTGCCGAAGCAGTGGGTGTCCCCCTCGGCCACGATGCGGCACTCGTGCTCGTCGGGGTGGAAGCCGAACTGGCGCATGAGCATGAAGGACTTCTCGGTGGAGATCACCTTCACCTTGGGGTAGCGGCGGAGGATCTGCTCCACGCTGGCGCCGTGGTCGGGCTCCATGTGGTTGACCACCAGCCAATCCAGGGGCTTGTCGCCCAGCAGGTGATCCAGGTTCTCCTGGAGCTGGCGGTAGGCGGACCAGTCCACCGTATCGAAGAGCACGGACTGCTCGTCCAGCAGCAGGTAGGCGTTGTAGGAGACTCCCTTGGGGATGGGATGGATGTTTTCAAAGAGGTGGAGCCGGTGGTCGTTGGCCCCCACCCAGTACAGATCGTCGGTTACTTTACGCACACAGTACATGGTTCTTCCTCCTTCCGCGCGTTAAGCCTGGATGAACTGGTCCTTGCCCTCGGCGCACTCGGGGCAGGCCCAGTCCTCGGGCAGGTCCTTGAACTGGGTACCGGGGGCGATATCCGCGTCCTCATCGCCCAGCTCGGGGATGTACTCGTAGCCGCAGCCGCCGCAGACATACCGGGGGCCGATGGGCTCGGGCTTGGGGGCAGGGGGCCGCTTCATCTTCACCATGGGAGGCGCGGGCTGCTTCTCCCCGGTGTCCAGGGCCTCGGCCAGCAGGGGCAGGATCTCGTTGACGTCGCCCACGATGCCGTAGTCGCAGTTCTTGAAGATGGGGGCGTTGCCGTTTTTGTTGATGGCCACGATGGTGGAGGCGTCCTTGATGCCCTTCAGGTGCTGGGTGGCGCCGGAGATGCCGCAGGCGATGTACAGGTTGCCGGTGAACTTCTGGCCGGACATGCCCACGTAGCGGCTCAGGGGAACGTACTTGAGGGTCTCGGCCACCGGGCGGGAGGAGCCGATGGCGGCGCCGGCGGCCTTGGCCAGGTTCTCGATGAGCTTCATGTTCTTCTTCTCACCGATGCCCTTGCCGGCGGAGACCACCCGCTCGGCCTGGTTGATGGGGGTGTCCATGGGGATGCCCACGGCGAAGTCGTGGCCGTCCTTCTTCAGAGCCTCCACCAGGGCGGCCACCTTGTCCTTGGACTCGCCGTCCCGGAAGATCTGGCGCTTGCGCACGCCGGTGATGGGGGCTGGCTTCTTGGCCACGGAACGGCTTCCGCCGCCGCTGCTCTTGCCCAGCTTGCCGATCAGGTGGGAGGCGATGACCACCCGCTGGATCTCGTTGGTGCCCTCGTAGATGGTGGTGATCTTGGCGTCCCGGTACATCCGCTCCACGTCCATGCCCTTGAGGAAGCCGGTGCCGCCGAAGATCTGCACCGCGTCGTTGGTGACCTCCAGGGCGATGTCGGAGGCGTACATCTTGGCCATGGCGGACTCCATGCCGTAGGGGGCGTGGTGCTCCTTGAGCTCAGCGGCGGAGTAGATGAGGAACCGGGCGCAGCGCAGCTTGGTGGCCATGTCGGCCAGCTTGAAGGCCAGGGACTGCTGGGCGGCGATGGGCTTGCCGAACTGGACGCGCTCCTTGGAGTACTCCAGGGCAGACTCATAGGCCCCCTGGGCGATGCCCAGGGCCTGGGCCGCGATGCCGATGCGGCCGCCGTCCAGGGTGGACATGGCGATCTTGAAGCCCTCGCCCTCCTTGCCCAGCAGGTTCTCCTTGGGCACCTTCACGTCGTTGAAGATGAGCTCGGCGGTGGAGGAGGAGCGGATGCCCATCTTATCATAGTGGTCGCCGAACTCGAAGCCCTTCCAGCCCTTCTCCACGATGAAGGCGGAGATGCCGCGGGTGCCGATGTCGGGGGTGGTGACGGCAAAGACCACGTAGGTGTCCGCCTTGGGGGCGTTGGTGATGAAGATCTTGCCGCCGTTGAGCAGATAGTGGTCTCCCTTGTCCACGGCGGTGGTCTCGGTGCCGCCGGCGTCGGAGCCGGCGTTGGGCTCGGTCAGGCCGAAGGCGCCGATCTTCTCACCGCGGGCCAAAGGCACCAGGTACTTCTGCTTCTGCTCCTCGGTGCCGAAGGCGAAGATGGGCCAGGAGCCCAGGGACACGTGGGCGGACAGGATGACGCCTGTGCCGCCGTCCACCCGGGAGAGCTCCTCCACGGCGATGGCGTAGCTGATGGCATCCAGCCCCGCCCCGCCGTACTCCTTGGGATAGGGGATGCCCATCAGGCCCATCTGGCCCAGCTTTTTCACGGCGTCGGCGGGAAACTCGTTGGCCTGGTCCAGGGAGAAGGCGATGGGCTTGACCTCTTCCTCGGCAAAGGCCCGGATCTTGGCGCGCAGCTCTTCATGCGCCTGGGTCGTCTGGAACAACATGGTTCTGCCTCCTTTTTTGAATTGTCTTATACTTGATTATTTTTGTCCACTTTTAGAGGAAAAGAAAAACCGCTACCCGTCCGTCAGGATCTCCCGAAGGCTGTGGGCGCGCAGCTCGCTGTCCAGGGCCCGCTGGATCTCCAGCAGCTTGTTGTGGGCCGTGCAGCCGCCGTGGCACTCCCGCCAGGGACAGGAGAAAGCGTCAGCCATGCAGGCGCTCAGGTCGCTGCGCTCCCCCAGGGCGGCCATCAGGTCATACAGGCTCACCGCGGACAGGTCCGCCGCCAGCAGGCAGCCCCCTGCGCTGCCGCGGACCAGCCGGATGAAGCCGGCCTTTTCCAGCTTTTTGAGGATCTTGTAGGCGAAAGCCTGGGGAAGGAACTCGCTCTGGGCCACCTGGCCCACCGTGTGGAGCTCCCCGTCTGTCAGGGCCCGGAGGATGCGAAGGGCGTAGTCCGTCTCCTTTGTGATGACCAATGCCCCTCCCCCTCCGCGTTTGTTCTGATTTGAGCATATCAATTTGGATAAAATTTGTCAAGTATATGTCCGCGCACCGGCTCATTTTTGGCGCTGTCCACAAAAAGACGCCCCGCAATTTGACCATTATCACGGCCCGGAGCGGCAAAAGACGGGGCCGCAGCGCGGCCCCGTCTGATACTATCGAAAAAGTGGCAAACGCCACTTTTTCGAGCAGGATGCAGCCCGCTGCGCGCAGGATTTGTCCGCTCTAAGCGGACAAATCCCACACTTGCGGGCTGAGAAGTGTTTTCCCCGCCGCACATGTCGCCGGGGAAAACAGATTTCATCTTTTCGCGCCTGCGGGCGCGAACTCTGCGAGGCCCTTTCGGCAAACTGAGACGGGGCCGCAGCGCGGCCCCGTCTGATAAATCCCATGCAGTTACAGCCGGGGCACGTCCACCCGGCCCATGACCTGGTCGGCCTGCTCCTGCGTGAGCGCGCCGCCGGAGAGCGTGCGGTCCAGCAGCACGCCGCCGTCCTTGGCGGGGGCGCTGAGGGAGAAGTAGGACACATACACCACCTGAGCCCGGAGGAAGCTGCCCGCCTCCAGCATGGAGCGCTCGCCGCTGCTGAGCACGCCGAACTCCACGCTCTTGGCCAGGGCGGTGTTCCAGGCAAATTCCGGGCTGCTCCCGCTGTCGGTATAGCCCAGGGCCCGGAGGATGAGGGTCAGGTACTCGTTGGCCGTGATGGCCCGGTCGGGGGCAAAGAGGAGCTGCCCGGCGGCGTTCTCTCCCACGCCGTTGGTGTAGCCCTTTTCATAGGCATAGGCCACGTAGCGGTCGCACCAGGCCGGGGTATCGGCAAAGGGGTTGGCCGCCGTACTGGCCAGGGCGGCCTCCTCCTCCCCGATGAGGCGGAGGAACATGACCACGCCCATGATGCGGGTTGCGGCGCTCTCCAGGTCGTAGCCGCCGCCGTAGGCGGTGCCGCTGCCCTGGAACAGCCCCAGCTCAAAGAGGGCGCCGGCCAGGGCGTTGTAATCCACTCCGCCGCCGTCGGCCACGGCGTAGTACCCCTCCAGCGCCAGCACCGCCGTGTCCGAGGTGACGGTGAGGCTGGCCGAGGTGTTCTCCCCCGCCAGGTAGCGGTGCCGGGGGATGAGCGCGTCCCCGGAGGCGAGGGTGCTGCCCGCAGTCACGTCCACCACGGCCGTGCCGGAAACGCTCAGCGTGACGCTCCCGGCCAGCGGCATCCAGCCGGAGCCGGCGGTAAGGGTGACGACGTCCCCCTTTTTAAAGCGCAGGTCGGTAAGGGCGGCGGCGTACGCCTGCTCCCCCCGTGCCAGGGCAAGGTAGGACGCATGCCGCTTCTCCAGGGCGGACAGGGCCTCGTCATAGATCTTCTGCGTATCGGTCTCCACCCGCTCTTCCGCCTGGGTCTGGGCCTCGGGCAGCCATGTGCTTTTCAGATAGGACAGGCTCACCAGCGAAGTGCCGTCCAGCACGCCGGCGGCGTACGCCCCCGCGCCTGCCGCCAGAACGGCGGCGGCCAGCAGGACTGCGATCAGCTTTTTCATGGCTCCTCCGAGATCATATAGTTCAGCGCCAGCAGGCTGTCGGCAAAATGAACGTCCTCCACCACCACGTCGCTGGCGCTGACGGCCAGTTCCATGTTCGTGAAGTTCCAGATGCCCTTTACCCCCGCCCGGACCAGGCGCTCCGCGATGCGCCCGGCGGCGGCGTGGGGAACGGTAAGCACCCCGATGCTGGCCGGCTGCCGCGCCAGGAATTCCTCCAGCTTGTCCACGTGGTGCACCTGCACGCCGGAGATGGTCCGGCCCACCACGTCGGGAGAGACGTCAAAGGCGGCGGTGAGGGTCACCCCGGAGCGGTCAAAATGGAAATTCTCCATCAGGGCGCGGCCCAGGTTGCCCACGCCCAGGATGACGGCGGTATGGCCCCGGTTGATACCCAGGATGTCCGCCACCTCTCCCCGAAGGGAGGCCACATTATATCCGTACCCCTGCTGACCAAACTCCCCGAAGCAGGACAGGTCCTGCCGGATCTGAGAGGCGGTGAGCCCCAGGGAAGCACCCAGCGCACTGGAGGAGATGCGCTCCGTCCCCGCCTGGTACAGGTCGTTGAGATGCCGGTAATAGCGCGGCAGGCGCCGGATCACCGCGCTGGAAACCTTTTGCCTCTTCATCACTCATCACACGCTTTCTGGAAGCATAGATTAAGTTTACCTGAAACGAGGGGCGATGTCAACGCTCCCCGGCCAATTCTCCCGGCACGGCCCCGCCGCGTCCGGCGCGGGATAGGCAGAAAAGGAGGCTTGCCAGTTTGGAGACATTCGGAACGATCCTGACACGGGTATACACCTCAAAGGCCCAGCTCCCGGTGGAGGGGGCCACCGTGGCTTTTACCCAGCGGGGCGGCGACGGCCGCCACGACCTGCTGGCGGTGCGGGTCACCGACCGAAGCGGGCGCACCGCCCCGGTGCAGGTGCCCGCGCCCGCGCCCGCCGCCAGCGAGTCCCCCGGCACCGCCCGTCCCTTCGCCGTGTGCGACATCTGGGCCGAATCCCCGGGATTTGAGCTGCAGGTGGTGGAAAACGTGCAGATCTTCCCCGGCACCCAGACCCTCCAGGAGCTGGAGCTCGTCCCCCTGCCGGAGCGGGCCCCCGCCGGCACCATACAGACGCCGGTGGACATCCCGCCCCAGTCTCTGTAAAGGAGGCCCGCCATGCCGGAATCCCTGCCCATCACCCCCTATGTGCCCCAGTACATCACCGTCCACCTGGGCGCCCCCTCCGCCAACGCGGAGAACGTCACCGTCTCTTTCCCAGACTACGTGAAGAACGTGGCCTCCAGCGAGGTCTATCCCACCTGGGAACCCGCCGCCCTCCGGGCCAATATCCTGGCCATCACCTCCTTTGCCCTCAACCGGGTATATACCGAGTTCTATCCCAGCCGCGGCTATCCCTTCAACATCACCGCCTCCACCGCCTACGATCAGAAGTTCATTCGGGGGCGCAACATCTTCGAGAACATCAGCCAGCTGGTAGATGAGCTGTTCACCACCTACATCCGCCGCATCGGGTTTGTGGAGCCTCTGGCCGCCAAGTTCTGCAACGGCACCACCGTCACCTGCGACGGCCTGTCCCAGTGGGGCAGCCAGGCCATGGCGGAGGACGGGGCGGACTCCATGACCATCCTCCGCTCCTACTACGGGGACAACATCGAGCTGGTGACCAACGCCCCTGTCCAGGGCATTCGGTACTCCTATCCTGGCTCCCCCCTCCGCCGGGGCAGCCGGGGCGAGGCGGTGCAGCGGATCCAGGTTATGCTCAACCGCATCTCCCGGGACTACCCTGCCATACCCAAAGTCTATCCCGTGGACGGCGTCTTCGGCCCGGCCACCGAGGCCTCGGTGCGGAAATTCCAGCAGGTCTTTGACCTGACCGCCGACGGGATCGTGGGCAGCGGCACCTGGTACAAGATGGTCTTTCTCTATGTGGGCGTGCTGGATCTGGCGGAACTCATCAGCCAGGGGCAGACCTACTATCCCAGCGGCGGCGGGACCCAGCCCTTCCCCTCCGTGCTGCAGGAGGGCAGCCGCGGGGAGCCGGTGAAGGTCATCCAATACCTGCTCTCGGTGGTGGGGGAGTTCTACAGCGCCATCCCGCCCGTGGCCATCGACGGCATCTACGGCCCGGCCACAAAAAACGCCGTGACGGCTCTCCAGCGGCTCACCGGCCTGCCCCAGGACGGCATCATGGGGGAGCAGAGCTGGGCGGCCCTCTACCGGCTGTATGCCGGCATCCTGGACACGGTGGATTCCTACACCAACGTCATCCCCGAGGCCTTCCGGCCCGATCTGCCCGAGGACCGGGCCACCGGCCCCACCCAATATCCCGGCCAGGCCCTCGTGCTGGGCTCGGCCGATGAGAGAGGAGGCGCCGCCTCATGACCTCCGCCCAACACGTCGACCTGATCGGCCAGCCCGTGCGCAGCCTTCAGACCATGCTGCGGGAGCTGTCCTACTACTACGCCTTCCTCCCCCGCCTCACCCCGGACGGGGTGTTCGGCGAGCGCACGCTGGAGGCCGTCATGCTCTTCCAGCGGGAGCTCTTTCCCCCGGTCACCGGCCGGGTGGACCAGGCGGTCTGGGACGCTATTGCCGAGCGCTACCTCAGCGCCCTGTCCAGTACAGCGCCGCCCCTCCCCCTCCGCGGCCTCCCCGCCGGGGGCTACGCCGCCCTCCCCGGCGACGAGAGCCTCCATCTGGCGCTGGCCCAGACCATGTTCCGGGGCCTGGCCAGGACCTTCAACGGCCTGCAGGCCCCCTTTGCCGACGGCGTGAACGGCTCTGCGACCTCCAGCGACCTGCGCTGGCTCCAGAAGGCCGTCGGCCAGCCCCAGACCGGGACGCTGGACCAGCAGAGCTGGAACATCCTCAGCCGGCTGTACACCCTCTTCGTCACCCTGAACGCGCCCTGAGCCCTTCTGCCCCGCCCGCGGGGCGCATAGGATGGAAAACAGGAGGTGTTGGCCGTGAAAGTCCTGGTATCTGAGCTGCGGTACAAGGAAGTCATCGACGTGGCCGACGGCAGCCGCTACGGCTGCGTGGGGGATGCGGAGGTGGACCTGGAGACCGGGGAGGTGACCCGCCTCATCGTCCCCGGCCGGCTGCGCCTTTTCGGCCTGCTGGGCCGGGAGGGCGACCAGGTCATCCCCTGGTCGGCGGTGCGCCGCTTCGGGGCGGACACCATCCTGGTGGAGCGGGGCCCCCTGCTGCGGGAGCGCCGGTGAGCCCCTGTCCGTCCAAACGCTCTGCAGGGCCCGCCCAGGCGGGCGGGAGCCGATCTGTCCTCCTCCCGGCGGAAAAGGCCGCGCCTTTCCCGCCGGGACCAGAGCCGGGCCGCCTGCCCGGCTCTTTTTGCGCATCTTCCATTGTGCTGGGCGCATTTTCGTGTTATACTGTCATATGTTGCGTTACTACGTCAAAGTCTCCGGGAGGAACAACTATGTGCGGTATCGTTGGCTTCGTAGGGCGGGAGCAGGCCGCTCCCATATTGCTGGACGGCCTGTCCCGCCTGGAATACAGAGGATATGACTCCGCCGGCGTGGCGGTGTACGGGGAGCGGGACGGCCTCCAGGTCTGGAAGTCCAAGGGCCGGCTCCAGGTGCTCTGCGACCTGGTGGACGGCGGGAAAAAGGTCCGCGGCTCCATCGGCCTGGGCCACACCCGCTGGGCCACCCACGGGGAGCCCTCCGACGTGAACTCCCACCCCCAGGTCAGTCAGAGCGGCAACTTCGCCGTGGTCCATAACGGCATCATCGAAAACTACATGCAGCTGCGCGAGTTCCTCCAGTCCGAGGGGGTGGTCTTCGCCTCCCAGACCGACACGGAGGTGGTGGCCCAGCTGCTGGACTACTACTACGACGGCGATATCCTGGACGCGGTGGTGAAAACCCTGGCCCGCATCCAGGGGGCCTACGCCCTGGGCATCCTGTGCGCCGACTGCCCCGACCGGCTCATCGCCGCCCGGAAGGACTCTCCCCTGATCCTGGGCTTTGGGCAGGGGGCCCACTACCTGGCCAGCGACGTCACCGCCCTCATCAAATACACCCGGGAGGTGTGTTATCTGGACGACGGGGAAATCGCCGAGCTCACCGCCGACCATCTCTGGGTGTACGATCCCTACCTGCGCCCGGTGGAGAAGGAACGCTGCCATGTGGACTGGGAGATCTCCGCCGCGGAAAAGGGCGGGTATGAGCACTTCATGGCCAAGGAGATCATGGAACAGCCCGAGGCCTTCCGCAAGACCGTCCTCCCCCGCATCCAGGACGGCCGGGTGATCCTGGACGGCCTGGATCTGGACGCGGATTATCTGCGGGATATGGACAAGCTCTACGTTATCGCCTGCGGCTCCTCCTACCATGTGGGCATGGTGGCCAAGTACACCCTGGAGCGGCTGCTGCGCAAGCCGGTGGAGG
>DHCMC07803__coassemble_1345_pt1 | contig 13554 bp, 13 predicted proteins | sample DHCMC07803__metabat2_high_PE_053 | metagenome-assembled genome bin DHCMC07803 | reverse complement strand
ACGATCTGCTCCTCGCTCTCCACCGAGCAGGGCCCGGCGATCACCGCCAGCTTTTCCCCGCCCACCAGGGCGCCGCCTCCCAGGTCGATGACCGTATCCTCCGGGTGGTACTTGCGGTTGGCCTTCTTGTAGGGCTCGGTGACCCGCATCACCCGCTCCACCCCGGGCAGCAGGGAGAGCTTCTCCCGGTCGATGCCCTCGGCGTTGCCCTCGGCGCCCAGGATAGTGGTCTCCGCCCCCTTGGACACCATGACCTTCACGCCGCCGGCCTCCATGACCCTGACGGCCTCCTCCATCTGCTCGGGGGTGAAGCCCCGTTTCATGATAACGACCATAGTTTAAACTCCTTTCTGAAAAAACGAAGGCCCGCAGCCGCCCAAAGGCGGCCGCGGGCCCAGCTTGCTCCCTGCGGGAGAGCCTGTCCTGTCACCGACCGTTCATGGGCACGGAAAATCGCCGCTGCCAAAATAATAGCAGCGGTAGCCGTACGCATAAACAGCGGAAAACCTCACAGGACAGCCCTCCTTTCTCTTTGACCAGAGTAACGCCTTTTGGGCGGAAAGTCAAGCGGAAATTTTTCTTGAAATCCTACCTGTATCATGGTATTATATCAGTGACAATGACAAGGTGGGGTGTATATGAAAATTTCCACAAAAGGGCGCTATGCCCTGCGGCTCATGCTGGACGTGGCCCTGAACAGCCACGGCTCCGCCGTCCCTCTGCGGGATGTGGCTCAGCGGCAGGACATTTCTGACAAATATCTGGAGCAGATCGTCACCCAGCTCTCCCGGGCGGGCCTGGTGCGCTCGGTGCGCGGGGCCGGCGGCGGCTACCTGCTGACCCGGGATCCGGCTGAGTATACCGTAGGGGAGATCCTGCGCACGCTGGAGGGCAACCTGGCCCCGGTGAGCTGCGTGGATCAGGACGACGTCTGCCGGTGCGACCGGGCGGACCGCTGCGTCACCGTGGAAGTGTGGCGGGACATCCAGTCCGCCGTCGCCGGCGTGGTGGATAACCTGACTCTGGCGGATCTTGTAGCGCGTTACCACGAAAAATGCCCTCAGGGGGCGTAAGGCCGTCCCGGCCTTTGCGCCGGGGAGATATACCGCACGGACAAGCGGGCCGCAGCACAGCGCTGCGGCCCGCTTTTTCCGCCGTCCGCCCCCTGCCGGGGGCCGCAGCCGGGCCCTATCCCTCAAACAGCCCGGAGGACAGGTACCGCTCCCCGGTATCGGGGAGGATGACCGCAATGGTCTTGCCCGCCATATCGGGTCGGCGGGCCAGTTCCCGGGCGGCATGGGCCGCCGCGCCGGAGGAGACACCGCAGAGCACGCCCTCCGTGCGGGCCAGCTCCCGGGCGGCGGCGCAGGCGTCGTCGCCGGCGACGGCCACCACCTCGTCCACCACGGAGAGATCCAGGGTGCCGGGGACAAAGCCCGCGCCGATGCCCTGGATCTTGTGGGGGCCGGGCTTTCCGCCAGAGAGGACGGGGGACTCCGCGGGCTCCACGGCGATCGCCCGGACGCCGGGCCTGCGCTCCTTCAGATAGCGGCCCGCCCCGGTGATGGTGCCGCCGGAACCCACCCCGGCCACCAGCACATCCACCGCGCCCCGGGTGTCCTCCCAAAGTTCGGGGCCGGTGGTCTCATAGTGGGCCCGGGCATTGGCCGGGTTGTTGAACTGGTCGGGCATCCAGGCGCCGGGCGTGGCCCTCAGCAGCTCGTTGGCCTTCTCAATGGCCCCGGCCATGCCCCGGCTCCCCTCGGTGAGCACCAGCTCCGCCCCCAGGGCGGCGAGGAGGCTGCGGCGCTCCTGGCTCATGGTCTCGGGCATGGTGAGCACCACCCGGTACCCCCGCAGCCGGCCGATATAGGCCAGCCCCACCCCCGTGTTGCCGCTGGTGGGCTCCACGATGACGCAGCCGGGCTTGAGCAGGCCCCGCTCCTCCGCGTCCCGGATCATGAACAGGGCCGCCCGGTCCTTGGCGGAGGACAGGGGGTTGAAGCTCTCCAGCTTGGCCAGGATGCGCGCGCCGGGGGCGAAGCGCTCCAGCCGGAGCAGTGGCGTGCGCCCGATGAGTTCGGGCAGGCTGTTGGCAATAGGCATAGGCGGGACCTCCTTCGTTTTTATCAGTATACCGCCATTTTGCCGGGGATACAACGGGGAATCGGAAAAGGGGCCTCACCGAGTTCCCGCGGCCGAAGCCACGGGAAAAGAGTAAAATCAGTCATTCCCGGGGACATCCGCCTCGGGAATGACACCCCTCAGCCCGCAAGTGTGCGGGGCGGACACCATCGGTGTCCGCCCCGTGCGCGCAGCCCCGGCCGGTCCTTTCGGCCGGCCGGGGCTGTTTGGAGCTGCTGTTCCTGCCGGGGCGGGTCCTTAGAACATCGGCACCACGGCGCCCTGATAAGTCTCCTCCATCCAGCTGCTGATCTCGTCGCTCTTCAGCGCCTCCACCAGGGCCAGGATGGCCTCGTTGTTCTCATTGCCCTGCTTGACCGCCACCACATTCACATAGGCAGCGGCAGCCTCGCCGTCGGCGTCCTCAATGGCCAGGGCGTCGGCCACACTCAGGCCGGCGTCAATGGCGTAGTTGCCGTTGATGACCGCCATGTCCACGTCCGGCAGGCGGACGGGAAGCTGGGCGGCCTCCAGCTCCACGATCTCCAGGTTCAGGGGATTGTCCACGATGTCCAGCACCGTGGCAGTGATGCCCGCGTTCTCCGCCAGGGTGATCAGCCCCTCCTGCTCCAGCAGCAGCAGGGCCCGGGCCTCGTTGGTGGCGTCGTTGGGCACGGCGATCTGGGCCCCCTCCTGGAGGGCGTCGATGGAGGCGGTCTTGCCGGCGTACAGGCCGAAGGGCTCATAGTGGATCTCGCCCACGCTTACCAGATGGGTGCCGTGGGACTCATTGTACTCGTTCATGTAGGTGATGTGCTGGAAGTAGTTGGCGTCCAGCGAGCCGTCCTCCACCGCGTCGTTGGGGGTGTTGTAGTCGTTCATGGTGGTGATCTCCAGGGTAATGCCCTGCTCGGCCAGGATGGGCACCACCTGCTCCAGGATCTCCACGTGGGGCGCGGGGGTGCCGCCGATCCTCAGGGTGACGGTCTCGCCGGCGGGAGTGCCGGTGCTGCCGGCAGGGGTCTCGGCGGCGGGGGAGCTGGCGCCGCTGTCGGGGGTCTCGGCGGTGCCGGTGGTGCCGCCGCCGCAGCCGGTGAGCACGCCGGCGGCCAGCGCGCCGGTCAGGAGCAGAGAGAGCAGTTTCTTCATGGTTCATTTCTCCTTTTCATCTTGTTTTGTTCCAAATTTAAGTACAAAAAAACGCCCTTGAATACAGTTCAAGGACGAGAGCTTTCGCTTCGTGGTACCACCTTGCTTCACCCATGCCTCACGGCAGGGGCCTTATGGAGTGCGGGACATGCGTCCGATACTCCTGCGCTGTGACGGGCGCCCCCGTCGCCGCCTAAGGATCCCTCCCTCGGCCGCGCGGCTCCGAGACCATGTTCGGCGGAACCTTCGGTACCCGTTTCCAGCTGCCCGGGCTCTCTGTGACCTGTCTTTCCGCTTACTCTTCTCTTCATTGCCTTTGAAAAGCGTGTATTGAATTGTGCTTATTAGTTTAGCGGAGAAAACCGCCAATGTCAACTGGACATTTTGCACAGAGAACGGGCGGACAAAACCGCTTGTTTTGTCCGCCCGCTGCGAATTCAGGAGATCCCGGCCTTTTCCGCCCGATGCCTTCTGGACTTTGGGGCAGCCCTGGTGATGCGGTGATCCAGGCGGTTGGCCGCCCGGGTACCCACAGACTGGATGATCTGCACCAGGATCACCAGCAGGATCACGGTGACATACAGGATCAGAGTCATGCCCCGCTGGTAGCCGTTGTTGACCGCCAGGCTGCCCAGGCCGCCGCCGCCGATGGTTGCGGACATGGCCCCATAGCTGAGGATGGTGATGGCGGCGGTGGTAAAGCCGGTGAGCAGGGAGGGGATGGCCTCGGGCAGCATCACCTTGCGCACGATCTGGAAGGGGGTGCAGCCCATGGCCTGGGCCGCCTCGATCACCCCGGCGTCCGTCTCCCGCAGGGAGCCCTCCACCAGCCGGGCCACAAAGGGGAAGGCGGCCACCACCAGGGGGATGATGGAGGCCACGGTGCCGATGGAGGTGCCCAGGATCACCCGGGACAGGGGCATCACCACGATCATCAGGATCAGGAAGGGGATGGAGCGCAGGATGTTGATGACAAAGTTCAGCACCCCCATCACGGGACGGGGCAGGGGGCGGATGCCGTTTTTCTCCCCGGTGACCAGGATGATGCCCAGGGGCAGCCCGATCACATAGGCGAAGAAGGTGGCGATCACCGTGGAGTAGACGGTCTCCCAGATGTTCTCCAGCAGGGCCGCCTGGAGATAGCCCAGCTGCTGGCTCACGGGGACATTGCCGAATAATGTTCCGAAAAATTCATCCATGGTAGTCCCGCACCTCCTCCACCGTCACATTGGGCTGGCTTTTGATGTAGTTCATGGCCTTGTCGATCTGGGCCTTATCATTGGGCAGACCCAGCAGCATGGTACCGAAGGCCTTGCCGTTCACATTCCGGGTGTCCGCCCCCAGGATGTTGGCCTTCACTCCGCAGTCGATAGCCAGGGAGGCGATGAGGGGCTCGTAGGACGACCCGCCGTTGAAGGCGATGCGGATCACGTTGGCCGCGGGCAGCTGGTCGATGACCACCCCGTCGGGGTAGACCAGGCGGCGGCCCGCCTCGGTCCTGGGGTTGGAGAAGATCTCCTCCACCGTCCCCGTCTCCTGCAGCACCCCGTGCTCCAGCACCGCCACATGGGTGCAGATCTCCTCCACCACGCCCATCTCGTGGGTGATGACCACCACCGTGATGCCCAGGCGCTTGTTGATGTCCTTGATCAGGCGCAGAATATCCCGGGTGGTCTTGGGGTCCAGGGCGGAGGTGGCCTCGTCGCACAGCAGCACCTTGGGGTCGGAGGCCAGGGCACGGGCGATGGCGACGCGCTGCTTCTGCCCGCTGGAGAGCTGGGCGGGGTAGGCGTTGGCCTTGTCGGGCAGACCCACGATCTCCAGGTACTCCAGGGCCCGCTTGTGGGCCTCCGCCTTGGGCACCCCGGCGATCTCCATGGGGAAGCAGATGTTCTTCAGGCAGGTGCGCTGCATGAGCAGGTTGAACTGCTGGAAGATCATGCTGATGGACCGGCGCTTCTGCCGCAGCTGGGCCGGGGACATGGCCATCAGGTCCTCTCCGTCGATGAGGACCTCCCCCCGGGTGGGCCGCTCCAGCAGGTTGATGCACCGCACCAGGGTGGACTTGCCCGCGCCGGACATGCCCACGATGCCGAACACGTCCCCGTCGTTGATGGTGAGGTTCACGTCCTCCAGGGCGTGGAGCTCGCCGTCCCCGGTGGGGAACACTTTTGAGATGTGTTTTAACTCGATCACTGGCCCCTACTCCTCTGAATCTTCATATTTCTCCGCTATTTTATGACATGCGCCGCCCTCTGTCAAGGCGCAGGCGCCTATTTCCCCGCGGGCGCGGGCTGCCGGCGGCGGGTGAGCAGCCCGTAGGCCGCCAGGCAGATGAGCACCGACAGCAGGGACCCCGCCGACGTGGCCAGGCCCATGGGGAACAGGGTATCCGGGAACCAGGCGGAGGTGAGCATGGCCCCCGGCACCCGCACCAGCAAAATGGCGGCAATGTTGTGCAGGAAGGACAGCCCCGACCTGCCGCAGGCGCAGAAGTACCCGCTGAAGCAGAAGTGGATGCCGGCGAACACGCAGTCCCACACGTAGCCCCGCAGGTACTGCCCGCCCAGCTCCACCACCCGGGCCCCGTCGGCCCGGCCGGCGTCGGTGAACAGGGCCACCACCGGCTCCGCCGCCCCCTGCATGACCAGGGCCACGATCAGCCCGAAGCCGGCGGCCAGGGCCACGGCGTATCCCAGGGTGCGCCGGGCCCGCTGAGGCTTGCCGGCCCCCAGGTTCTGGGCCCCCAGGGCGGACACGGTGGACAGCATGGAGGAGGGGACCAGGAACAGGAAGCTGATGATCTTTTCCACAATGCCCACCGCCGCCGCCTCGCTGAGGCCCCGGCGGTTGGCAATCACGGTGATGAGCAGGAAGGACACCTGGATGAACCCGTCCTGGAGGGCCACCGGCACCCCGATGGACAGCAGCCGCCCCATCACCGGCTTCCGGGGCCGCAGGTCGCCCCGGCGCAGGCGGATGCCGCTGTCCCGCCGCCATATCACCGCCAGGGCCATGGCCACGCTGAAGGCCTGGGACAGGGTGGTGCCCAGGGCCGCCCCGGCGGGGCCCATATGGAGGGCCCCCATGAACAGGTAGTCCAGGGCGATGTTGGCTATGCATGCCACGGCGATGAAGTACATGGGGCTGCGGGAGTCCCCCATGCCCCGGAAGATGGAGCTGACGATGTTGTAGGCGGTGATAAAGGGGATGCCGATGAAGCAGATGGTCAGGTACTCCCTGGTGCCGGCCACCGCCTCCTCCGGCACCGACAGCACCGCCGTGATGGGCCCCGTGCAGAGCAGCAGCACCCCCATCAGGGCCAGGGAGATCACCATGAAGAGGGTGACGGTATTGCCGATGGCGGCGGAGGCTGCCGCCCGGTCCTTCCCCCCCACCGCCCGGGCGATGGAGACGGTGGAGCCCATGGCCAGGCCCACGATCATCACCGTCAGCATGTGCATCACCTGGGAGCCCACCGACACCGCCGTGGTGCTGGCCACCCCCTCGAACTGGCCGATGATGAACAGGTCCGCCATGCCGTAGAGGGTCTGCAGGAAGTAGCTCAGCAGATAGGGCAGGGAGAAGGACAGGATATTCCGAAATACGCTCCCCTGGGTCAGGTCCCGTTCCACCGCGCTCCCTCCTTTTTTCATAAATACAAAAAAAGAATATACCCCATACCCGCCCCGCCGTCAAGCGCCGGACGCAAAAGGGGCGACGAAACTTCCGGCTCTGTGTGGATTTTCCCGCGGCCCCATGTTATACTTTTCCCGACGGGGCCGGTCAGCCGGCCAAATCCTGGGAGGGACGCGATTATGAAGGACATGATTGCATATTGCGGGCTGGACTGCGAAGCCTGCGCCGCCTATCTGGCAACGGTTCATGACGACCAGGCGCTGCGCGAGCGCACCGCCAGGCTGTGGGCGGAGCTAAACCACGCGCCCATTCTGCCCGAGCACATCAATTGCCGGGGCTGCCGGGTCAACGGCGTCAAAACCGTGTACTGCGACAGCCTCTGCCCCATCCGGCAGTGCGCGCTGAAAAAGGGCGCCGCCACCTGCGGGGACTGCCCGGAGGTGGACCGCTGCCAGACGGTAGGCGCGATTTTTTCCACTCGTCCCGAGGCGTGGGAAAACCTGAAGGGTTAAGCGGAGCGCCCGTGCCCTGCGCGCAGGGGGAAGGGTTTGAGCACAAAAACGGCCGCCCAATGGGCGGCCGTTTTTCGCGGGGCGACAGGTCTTTTCGCATGCCCCTTCGGTCTCAGCCGCAGGAGCAGCAGCCGTGCTCGTCGCCGTCGCAGGGGAGCTTGCAGCACTCGGGTACCGGCTCCCCCTTTTTGGCGTACCAGTCGGCCAGGGCGGCCTTGATGGCCTCCTCCGCCAGCACGGAGCAGTGCATCTTGTAGGCGGGCAGGCCGTCCAGGGCCTCCGCCACGGCGGCGTTGGTCAGGCCCATGGCCTCGTCCACCGTCCTGCCCTTGATCATCTCGGTGGCCATGGAAGAGGTGGCGATGGCGGAGCCGCAGCCGAAGGTCTGGAACTTCACGTCGGTGATGACGTTGTTGCCGTCGATCTTCAGGTACATCTTCATAATGTCCCCGCACTTGGGGTTGCCCACCTGGCCCACCCCGTCGGCGTCGGGGATGCTCCCCACGTTGCGGGGGTGCTCGAAGTGGTCCATCACTTTTTCAGAATACAGCATGTCAGGTTCTCCTTTCTGTTTACAGCTCCCAGGTGGGCTTCTGGGCCTGGGCATCCCACACGGGGGACATGGCCCGCAGGTACTCCACCACCTGAGGCACGGCCTTCAGGATGGCGTCCACGTCGGCCTCGGTATTGTCCGGCCCCAGGGACAGGCGCAGGGAGCCGTGGGCGATGGCGTGGGGCAGGCCGATGGCCAGCAGCACGTGGGAGGGGTCCAGGGAGGCGGAGGAGCAGGCCGAGCCCGAGGAGGCGCAGATATCCTTGGCGTCCAGGTGGAGGAGCAGGGCCTCCCCCTCCACCCCTTCAAATACGAAAGAGGCGATGCCCGGCAGCCGGTGGGTCGGATGGCCGGTGAGGCGCGTATACGGCAGGGCCGCCAGGCCGGCGATCAGCCTGTCCCGCAGGGCGGACAGCCGGGCGGACTCCTCCGGCAGGCGCTCCACCGCCTCCTTCAGGGCGGCGGCCATGCCCACCGCCCCGGCCACGTTCTCGGTGCCGGAGCGGCGGCCCTTCTCCTGGCCCCCGCCGTGGATGAGGGGTGGCAGACGCAGGGGCCTGCGCATATACAGGGCCCCCATGCCCCGGGGCCCGCCGAACTTGTGGCCGGAGAGGGAGAGCAGATCGGCGTTCCACGCCTGCACATCCACCGGGATATGGCCCACGGCCTGGACGGCGTCGGTGTGGAACAGGACCTTGTGGGCCCGGGCGACGGCCCCGATCTCCGCCACGGGCTGGATCGTGCCGATCTCGTTGTTGGCTGCCATGATGGAGATGAGAAGGGTGTCCGGGCGGATGGCCGCCTCCACGGCGGCGGGGTCCACCCGGCCGTGCCCGTCCACCGGCAGGTAGGTGACGGAGTACCCCTGCTTCTCCAGGTATTGGGCAGTGTGGAGCACAGCGTGGTGTTCGATGGCGGAGGTGATGATGTGGCCGGTCTTCTTCCCCTTCAGGGCCATGAGCTCCACCGCGCCCTTCAGGGCCCAGTTGTCCGCCTCGGTGCCGCCGGAGGTGAAGTAGATCTCCTCCGGCCGGGCGTTGAGGCAGGCGGCCAGATCGGCCCGGGCCTTCTCCAGGTCGGCCTTGGCCTGCTGGCCGAAGCCGTAAAGGCTGGAGGGGTTGCCGTATTTTTGGGTAAAGTATGGCTCCATGGCCCGCAGGGCGGTATGGCTCAACGCGGCGGTGGCCGCATGGTCGGCGTAGATCCTGTTTGTCATGGGAGTTGCTCCTTTCCGAAATCCCATTATTCCTATCAATCTGATATGATTATAGGGCATTTGTTCCGCCTTGTCAAGCCTGTGTTTCCAACTTTTTAATTTTTCATGAAAAAGAAATTGAAATTCCCTTATTCCCGTTGACGGTCTCTGGGTACAATGTTATATTGAACACAGCGAACTGGGAATGGGAGGCCGAAAGGTCCATGGATAAAAAGCTGTTCAAGAGCATTCTGCTCATCATCACCTACGCGGTGGTGCTGGTGGTGGTGCTGGCTCGGCTGAATGTGATCGGCGGGGCGGTCATGTGGGCGCTGGGGCTGATAAAGCCCCTGCTCATCGGCTTTGCCATCGCCTTCGTGCTCAACCGGCCCTGTCACTTTTTCAACCGCCTGTACCTGCGGGGGCTGGGGGAGAAAAACAGGAAGGTCTGCCGGGCCCTGGCGGTGGTGTCCTCCTATGTGGCCCTGCTGGTGGTCGCCTCCGCCATCTTCGCCTTCGTACTGCCCAAGCTCGTCCAGAGCATCCAGACCTTTGTGGGCAACCTGAGCGGCTATCTGTCCAACCTCCAGAGCGGATACAACGAGATCATGGGCCAGCTGAACATGGAGGCGGAAAACATCGACCTGTCCGGCCTGGACGAAAAGCTCAGCCAGGCCTTCGACTATGTCCTGAGCTTCCTGTCCGACCTGGGGCCCCAGCTGCTCCAGTTCACCAGCGGCCTGGTGAGCGCCGTGGTCACCGGCTTTCTGGCGGTGGTGTTCTCCATCTACATGCTCTCCGGGCAGGAGAAGCTCATGGGTCAGTGCCGCCGGGTGTTCCGGGCCTATGTGCCCGCCCGGATCGCCGGTCCCATCGGCGACGTGGTGCGCCTGACCGGGGACACCTTCACCCGCTTCGTTACCGGGCAGCTCATCGAGGCCTGTATCCTGGGCGGGCTGTGCGCCTGCGGCATGCTCTTCATCCAGGCCGACTACGCCCCCCTCATCGGCGTCATCGTGGGCACCTCCGCCCTGGTTCCGGTGGCCGGGGCATACGTGGGGGCGGTGATCTCCGCCCTGCTGCTGCTGGTGGTCTCCCCCCTCAAGGCGCTGATCTTCCTGATCTTCCTGCTCATCCTCCAGCAGTTTGAGGGCAACGTCATCTACCCCAAGGTGGTGGGCACCACCATCGGGCTGCCCGGGCTGTGGGTGCTGGCCGCCGTCACCGTGGGCGGCGGCGTGGGCGGCCTGCTGGGCGTGCTGCTCAGCGTGCCCATCGCCTCCGTGCTCTACACCCTGCTCCGCCGCGACGTGCGCAGGCGGCTGGCCCGCTCCCCCAAGGAACCATGACCCGACCCAAAAAAGCCGGGGCCTGCTGCAAATGCCTTTGCAGCAGGCCCTTTCTTGTCAGGCGGCGCGCCTTTGCGCCGGTATCGGGCGCAGGCCGTCACAGCAGCTCCACGCGGTAGGCCAGGGTGCGGCGCTCCCCGGGGGCCAGGGTGATGCAGTGGGCCTTGTCGGTAAACTCCGGCCCCTCCTGCCAGGCGGCGGCGCAGCCGTGCCAGGGCTCGATGCACAGGTAGGGGGCCCGCTTCCCCGGCGCGGTCCAGAAGGCCAGCATGGGAAAGCCGTCGAAGCGCACCGTCACCCCCCGGCCGCTCCTCCTGCTGCGCAGGGTGACGCGTTTTGACGCCAGCCCCTCGAAGATCAGGGTGTCCAGCTCATCGAACCAGCGGTAGTCCAGGGGCAGGACGTCCGTGTCCTCCAGGCAGGGGATCGTGCGCTCCCGGTCCAGCAGGCCCTCCCGCAGGGCCAGGCTGGGGCAGGTCTCCTTTTGGGGAAACACCAGCTCGTAGTCCTCAAAGCGCTCCCCCGCCTCCAGCGGGCAGCGGAAGCCGGTGTGGGCCCCCAGGCAGAAGGGCATGGGGGCGCTCCCCGTGTTGGCCGCCGTCACGGCGGTGGAAAAGCCGCCGTCCTCCAGCCGCTGCTCCACCGTCAGGCGGAAGGGAAAAGGGTACATGGCCAGGGTGTCCGGGTCGGCGGCCAGTACCAGCCGGACCCAGTCCTCCCCCCGGTCCTCCAGGACGAATTCCCGCCGGCGGGCAAAGCCGTGGCGGGCCATGGCGTATTCCCGCCCGCCGATGCGCACCTTCCCGTCCCGCAGGTTGCCCACCACCGGGAAGAGCAGGGGGTTGCGCCCGGCCCAATAGGCCGGGTCCCCCGTCCAGATGTATTCCGGCCCGCCCTCTCTCCGGCAGGATACCAGCTCCGCCCCCAGGGTGTCCACCCGGGCGGACAGGCCGCCGCGCCTCAGTTCCAGTTCCATATCTGATGCCTCCCGATCTCTGTTATCTGCATTATATCGGCCCGACTTTCGCTTTTCAAGGCTGAACCGTTTGACAGATGCCGCTCGGGGGGATAAAATAAACACAATGCAGAAAAGGAAGGAGCAGCCGCCATGCTGTTTGCACCATATCAGCGGGAGCATTACGCCCGCTCTCCCCTGGTGGAGGTCATCTGCCAGCTTCGCTTCCCCACCATCCTCTCCATCGGCGCCAATGAGCCCGCCGCCTTTCAGGAGGAGGTGCGCCGCGATTTTCCCCGCTACGCCGTCCGGCAGGAGCAGCTGCCCCCCCGGGTGGTCAAGCAGGGCAACGCCACCGCCCTGGAGCCCCAGAAGCCCATCCCCAACTATAACTTCGTCTCCGAGGACGGGCGGTGGAAGCTGAACCTGACCCAGAACTTTATCGCCCTGTCCACCCTGTCCTATCAGCGGTGGGAGGACTTTGCCGTCCGGCTGGACAAGCATCTGGCCCAGTTCATCCAGATCTACCAGCCCAGCTACTTCGAGCGCATCGGCCTGCGGTACGTCAACGCCGTCTCCCGCCGGGCCCTGGGTCTGGAGGACCGGCTGTGGGACGACCTGATCCAGGACCAGTACCTGGGCATCCTCAGCCAGCCCGACGTGGAGGAGAGCGAGATCACCAAGTGCACCCTGGATGTGGAGACCCCCCTGGTGGGCGGCTGCCGCATGAAGCTGCGGGCCGGCCCCGGCCTGGTGGGGGGCGGCAAGGCCGACAAGGAGGTCAAATTCGTCCTGGACGGGGACTTCTCCACCGCCGGCCAGCTGGGGGCGGACACCGTGCCGGAAAAGCTTGAGCAGCTCCATCGGTACGCCGTGTGTCTCTTCCGGGGGGCTGTCACCGAGGAGCTGCGGCAGGCCATGGGCCCTCTGGAGGAGTGATCCCGTCGGCCGGCAAAACGATCAGGTATTCCGACAATAAGGAGGCGGCGCCGGTGAAGCGGCTTTTGCTGGTGGTGGACTACCAGAAGGATTTTGTGGACGGGGCCCTGGGCTTTCCCGGGGCGGAAGCTCTGGACGGTCCCATTGCGGCCAAGATCGCCCAATACCGCGCCGCCGGGGACGACGTGGCCTTCACCCTGGACACCCACCAGGAAAACTACCTGGACACTCAGGAGGGCCGGAAGCTGCCCGTGGCCCACTGCCTGATGAATACCGAGGGCTGGCAGCTCTACGGAAAAACCGGGCAGGCCCTGGACAAGAGCAGGGACATGGTGGTCTGCAAGCCTACCTTCCCCTCCCTCTGGCTGGGAAACTGGCTGAAGGAGCGGGGCTATGACCGGATCGAGCTGGTGGGGCTGGTCTCCTACATGTGCGTGCTGTCCAACGCGGTGATGGCCAAGGCCGCCCTGCCCGAGGCGGAGATCGTGGTGGACGCTTCCTGCACCGCCGGCCCCGACCCCGCCCTCCACGCCAAGGGTCTGGACGTCATGCAGGCCCTGCAGATCACGGTGTCGAACCGATAACGGCCGCACGGCGTGCGCCGTTCCCCCCTTTGATTTTACAGGCGCCGGAAGTGGATCCCGCCGCCTGCGCCGCTTCTCGCGGCGCCCCGCCCCGGCCCAGTGGTGCGCCGGGCGAAGCTGGAGGTTGAATAGCCATGAAGGAACACATGAACTACACCCTGCTGTGCGATTTTTACGAACTCACCATGGGCAATGGGTATTTCCAGACGGAGGGGTATGCCGAGCAGATCTGCTACTTCGACATTTTCTTCCGCAATGTGCCCGACGGGGGCGGCTTTGCCATCGCCGCGGGGCTGGAGCAGGTCATCGACTATGTGGAAAACCTGCACTTTACGGAGGAAGATATCCAGTTTCTCCGCAGCAAGGGCTGCTTCTGCGAGGCATTTCTGGACTATCTGCGCGATTTCCGCTTTACCGGGGATCTGTGGGCGGTGCCGGAGGGCACCCCCATCTTCCCCCAGGAGCCCATCCTGACGGTGCGGGCCCCGGCCATCGAGGCGCAGTTTATCGAGACCTTCCTGCTGCTCACCCTGAACCACCAGTCCCTCATCGCCA
>DHCMC07803__coassemble_1328_pt1 | contig 13768 bp, 12 predicted proteins | sample DHCMC07803__metabat2_high_PE_053 | metagenome-assembled genome bin DHCMC07803 | reverse complement strand
CCGTGTTCCAGTCCCTGCCGGTGGACGGCATCATCGTGGTCACCTCCCCCCAGGACCTGGTGGGCATGATCGTCACCAAGGCCCTGAACATGGCCCAGATGATGCACATACCCGTGCTGGGCCTGGTGGAGAACTACTCCTATTTCCAGTGCCCCGACTGCGGCAAGCGCCACGCCATTTTCGGCGAGAGCCATATCGACCAGGCCGCGGCCAACCTGGGCCTGAAGGTGCTGGCCAAGCTGCCCATCGACCCGGCGGTGGCCGCCGCCTGCGACGCGGGCAAGGTGGAGGAGCTGGAGCCCAACTACCTGGCCGGCGTGGCCAAAGCCCTGGCAGAGCAGGAAAATTAAGGGCTTTCTTTTCACAGAACGTTCACACATGGTTCAAGACTAATTCATAGGGAAGGCTTACCATAACACCGTGGTCAAAACCACACTCCCTCTCTTTCCTCTCTCTTCTTTCAAAGAACACGGGAACGCGGGCCCCTTTCGGGGGCCCGCGTTCCTGCGTTTCGGTCAGCGCCGGTTGGACCGGCGCCAGATCTTCATCTTTTCCGCCTGGGCCGTCAGCTCCTCCCGGAAGTCGGGGTGGGCAACGGAGATGATGGCCTCCGCCCGCTGCCAGGCGGCGGCCCCCTTCAGGTTGACCATGCCGTATTCCGTCACCAGATACTGCAGATTGGCCCGGGTGGCGGTGACCACCGCGCCGGTGGGCAGGGTGGGGACGATGCGGCTGCGTACCACGCCGTCCCTGCCGGTAATGGTGGAGGGCAGGCAGATAAAGCTCTTGCCGCCCCTGGACAGATAGGCTCCCATGACAAAATCCAGCTGGCCGCCGGCCCCGCTGATCTGCCGCAGCCCCGCCGTCTCCGAGGCCACCTGGCCGAACAGGTCCACATTGACCGCGCTGTTGATGGACACAAAGTCGTCAATGGCGGAAATGCGGCCAATGTCATTGACATAATCCACCGGCGCGGCCATGGCCGCGGGATTGCCGTCCAGATACTCATACAGCCGCTGGCTGCCGATGGCAAAGGCGTAGACCTGCCTTCCCCGGTCCAACGCCTTTCGGGCGCAGGTGATCCGGCCCGCCTCCGCCATGGCCAGGAAGGCGTCCACATACATCTCCGTATGGACGCCCAGGTCCTTCAGGTCGGACTGGCAGATGAGGGAGCCCACGGCGCCGGGCATGCCGCCGATACCCAGCTGGAGGCATGCCCCGTCCCGGATCTCCGGCACCACCAGCCCGGCCACCGCCAGGTCCACCGGGCCGGGGACGGGGGCGGGGAGGCAGGCCATGGGCGGGTCGTCCCCCTCCACCACCCAGTCCACCTGGTCGATGTGCACGCCGGTCTCATGTCCGCCCAGGCAGACGGGCATATTGCGGTTGACCTCCACGACGACCTTGTCCGCCACCTGGCACAGGGCGGCCAGGTGAGAGGTGTTGGGGCCGAAGTTGAAAAAGCCGTGCCTGTCCATGGGCGCCGTCTGGAACATGGCCACGTCCACACGGCGGATGTTTTCCCGGTAGAGCCTGGGCAGCTCGGAATAGCGCAGGGGCGTGTAGTAGCCCACCCCCGCTTCGATGAGCGCCCGGTCCACCCCGCTGCAGTGCCAGGAATTCCAGGTGAGACGCTCCGCCGCGTCAGGCAGCTTGGTGACCTCCGGCTGCCACATGGTGATGCTGCCCCGGAAGTTCAGGCCCGTAAGCTCCGGCTCGGCGGCCATGCGTCTGGCCAGGGCCCGGTCCAGGGCCACCGGGTGCCCGGTGGCAAAGCCGTAGTCCACCCAGTCCCCCGGCCGGACCAGCTTCACCGCCTCGTCGGCCAGCGTCCGCTTTTGCCGATAACGCTCCTGCACGTCCATAGGCCTGCCTCCTCAAAAAACCGTCTGCACCAGCACCATGTACAGGACGGTGCCGCCGAAAATACTCAAAAGGTTGTTGTGCTTCCACAGATGGAGGGCCACCACCACCGCCACGCACACAAGCTGGGGCACCCAGCCTGCGGGGGAGGCGAAGCTCACCCCCCGCAGGCAGTAGATGATGAGCATGGCGATGATGGCGGGGGGGAGCACCCGGCCCAGGTAGAGGACGATCCTGGGCGGCGATTCCCCCCGGTCAAAGAGCAGGAAGGGGAGGAAGCGGGTGAGAAAGGTGACGGCGGCCATGACCGCGATGGCGGCCGCGGCCGCTCCGGCGCTCAGCATGACGATCCCTCCTTTTCCTCCAGCCGGTCCCGCAGAATGAGCAGGAGCAGCACGATGACCCCCAGGGAGATGAGCAGCATCTGGTCCTGGCCGAACACGCTGCCCAGAATGATGAGGAACACCACCGTCACCGCCCCGCCGATGAGGGCGGGCAGATGCTTTTGGTAGGCCTTCCACTGGTCCACGGCGATGACCACGAACAGGGCGGTCATGGCAAAGTCCACCCCCTCGGTGCTGAAGGGGATCACCGCCCCCGCCACAGCGCCGATGACCGAGCCCAGGATCCAGTAGCTCTGGTCCAGCAGGGCGATGGCGAAGTAGAAGTTCTTGGGGTCCACCCCCACCGGGGCCCGGGCGGAGGAGAGCAGGGCATAGGTCTCGTCGGTGAGGGAAAAGATCATGTACAGCTTCCGCCAGCCCATGCCCCGGAACTTCTCCAGCATGGACAGGCCGTACACCAGGTGTCGGAAGTTGATGAGCAGCGTCATGAGGGCCACGGTGCCCAGGCCGGCGGCGGTGGCCAGCAGGGTCACCCCCAGGTACTGGCCCGACCCGGCGTAGATGGTCAGGGACATGAAAAAGGCCCAGATAAAGTTGTAGCCGATCTCCTGGAGCATGAGCCCGAAGGCGATGCCGATGGCCAGGTAGCCCATCAGCACCGGCACGGTGACGGGAAAGGCGGCGGAGAGCGCTTTGCGGTCCATGGGAAACACCTCGCGACGGAAAGTAAGCAGATTTTATTTTACACACTTTAGCGCAAAAAAGCAAGACCGCCCGCCGGAAATTTGCCGCCGGGCAGCGGGGGAGGTTGTATTTTGCGCGGATTTCTGTATAATTGGGTAGAGCGTATCCCACAACAGGAGGATCTATGAAAAAGCTGCTGTTCATCTACAACACCCACGCGGGCAAGGGGGCGCTGCGGGGCCGCCTGGTGCCGGTGCTGGACGCGCTGACCGAGGCGTGGGACGTGACCGTCCACCCCACCCGCGGGGCCGGGGACGCCGCCGCCACCGCCCGGGCCCGGGCGGCGGAGTTTGACCGCATCGTGTGCGCCGGCGGGGACGGCACCCTCCACGAGGTGGTAAACGGCCTGATGGCCCTGCCCCCCGAGGCGCGGCCGGAGGTGGGCTACATCCCCGCCGGCACCACCAACGACTTCGCCAAAAACCTGTCCCTGCCCAAGACCCTGGAGGAGCTGGCCGCCACCGCCGCCGCCGGGGTCCCCCGGCCGGTGGACGTGGGGCGGTTCAACAGCAGCCACTTCATCTATGTGGCCGCCTTCGGGGCCTTTACCGATGTGGCTTACAGCACGCCCCAGGCCGCCAAGAGCCTTTTGGGCCACGCGGCCTATATGCTGGAGAGCGTCACCCGTATCGCCTCCATCCAGTCCTACCCCCTGACGGTGGAGCACGACGCCGGGGTGGAGGTGGGAAGCTACTGCTACGGCATGGTGAGCAACACCATCTCCGTGGGGGGCTTCAAGGGGATGCCCACCCAGCCGGTGGAGCTGGACGACGGCATTTTTGAGGTGGTGCTGGTGCGCCAGCCCCAGAACCCCATCCAGCTCCAGGCCATTATCCGCGCCCTGCTCACCATGTCCCCCGACGAGGGGGGGCTGGTCACCAGCTACCGCACCGGCCGGCTGAAGATCACCTGCGACCGGGCCCTGCCCTGGACCCTGGACGGGGAGTTCGGCGGCGACCACGCCGCGGCCGAGATCGAAAACTGCCGCCGGGCGGTCACCATTGTCTACGGCGCGTAAGGCCCGCCGGCGCTACCAAAGAGATGAGAGGGAAGCCAACGCATGGATTACGAAGCTGGAAGCTATGACGTCGCGGTCATCGGCGCGGGCCACGCGGGCATCGAGGCCGCCCTGGCCGCCGCCCGGCTGGGGCTGAAAACGGTGTGCTTCACGGTGAACCTGGACGCGGTGGGCAACATGCCCTGCAACCCCGCCGTGGGCGGCACCGGCAAGGGCCACCTGGTGCGGGAGCTGGACGCCCTGGGGGGCGAGATGGCCCGGGCCGCCGACAAGGCCTGCATCCAGTACCGCATGCTCAACCGGGGCAAGGGCCCGGCGGTGTGGTCCCTCCGGGCCCAGGCCGACCGCCGCCGCTACCAGCAGGTAATGAAGCACGCCCTGGAAAAACAGGATAACCTGTGGGTGAAGCAGGCGGAGGTCACCGACATCCTGACGGAAAAGGGCCGGGTGTCCGCCGTGCGCACCGCCACGGGGGCGGTGTACCGGGTGAAGGCCGCGGTGGCCGCCACGGGCACCCACCTGGGGGGGCGCACCATCGTGGGGGAGGTGTCCCGCTCCTCCGGCCCCGACGGCCTGGCCGCCGCCAACGCCCTGACGGGCAGCCTGCTGGGCCTGGGGGTGTCCCTGCGGCGGTTCAAGACGGGCACGCCCCCCCGCATCCACGCCCGCAGCGTGGACTTCTCCCGGCTGGAGCTCCAGCCGGGGGACGACGATCCCCAGCCCTTCTCCTTCGAGACGGAGCATGCCCCGGCCAACCGGGCGGTGTGCTGGCTCACCTGGACCAATGAAGCCACCCACGCCATCATCCGGGCCAACCTGGACCGCTCCCCCCTCTACGACGGCACCATCGAGGGGGTGGGCCCCCGGTACTGTCCCTCCATCGAGACCAAGGTGGTCCGCTTCCCGGACAAGGAGCGCCACCAGCTTTTTCTGGAGCCCATGGGTCTGGACACCGAGGAGCTCTACCTCCAGGGCTTCTCCTCCTCCCTGCCGGAGGACGTGCAGATCGCCATGCTCCATACCATCCCCGGCCTGGAGCGGGCCGAGATGACCCGCCCGGCCTACGCCATCGAGTACGACTGCGCCGACCCCACCCAGCTGCTGCCCACTCTGGAGCACAAAAAGATCCCCGGCCTGTACGGCGCGGGGCAGTTCAACGGCTCCAGCGGGTATGAGGAGGCCGCCGTCCAGGGCTTCGTGGCCGGGGTGAACGCGGCGCTGAAGATCCTGGGCCGGGAGCCGCTGATTCTGCGGCGGGACCAGGGGTATATCGGGGTGCTCATCGACGACCTGGTGACCAAGGGCACCGACGAGCCCTACCGCATGATGACCTCCCGCACCGAGTACCGCCTGCTCTGCCGGCAGGACAACGCTGACCGTCGGCTGTGCCCCGTGGGGCACGCCATCGGGCTGGTGAGCGACGAGAGATACCAGAAGGTTCTGGACAAGTACGCCGCCGTGGACAAGGAGATCCGCCGCCTGGAGCATGCCGGCACCGCCGCCGGCACCCTGCGGGACCTGCTCCGCCGGCCGGAGAACACCTACGAGAGCCTGGCGGAGGCGGACAGGGGGCGGCCGGACCTCCCCGCCGCGGTCAGGCAGGCGGTGGAGATCGCCGTGAAGTACCAGGGCTACATCGATAGGCAGCTGCGGCAGGTGGCCGAGCAGCGCAAGCTGGAGGACCGGCCCCTCCCCCCGGATCTGGACTATCAGGCCATCGGCGGCCTGCGGCTGGAGGCGCGGGAGAAGCTGGACCGGATCCGGCCCCTGAACCTGGGCCAGGCCAGCCGCATCTCCGGGGTGAGCCCGGCGGACGTCGCCGTGCTGATGGTGTACCTGGAAAAGTAGGGACCGGGCACCCGCCCCGCGGAGGATTTTCCCACCGTAGGGCGCGGCATCCCTGCCGCGCCGCTTCGGGGAGAACGGATTGCCGCGCCAGTCTGCGGACTGGCTCGCAATGACAGCGGGGGCCGGGAAGCTCCGGGCAGAAAGCCTTCCCCCCGGGGGGAAGGTGCCCCAGTGCGCACACTGGGGCGGATGAGGGGGCGACTATGCAGCCCGTCCGTCCTATATGGCGGCCGCTGCATCGGGCTGGACACCACAAATACAAAGGAGAACCTATGCGCGAAAAAATCGTTCTGGGCCTGTCCGGCGGGGTGGACTCCGCCGCGGCGGCCCTGCTGCTGGAGCGGGCGGGGTACGCCGTCACCGGCTGCTATCTGGATATCGGCCTGGGCGGCTCCGGGGCGGCAGACGCCGCCGCCGTGGCGGACCGGCTGGGCATCCCCCTGGAGCTCCTCCCCATCGGGGCGGAGCTGGAGCGGGAGGTGTGCGCCCCCTTCGCCGCCGATTACCTCTCCGGCCGCACCCCCCTGCCCTGCGCCCGGTGCAACCGGCTGGTGAAGTTCCCCGCCCTGCTGGCCCTGGCGGACCGGCTGGGGGCCCGGTACGTGGCCACCGGCCACTACGCCCGGGCGGAAAACGGCCTGCTGAAAAAGGGCCGCCCCGCCAACGACCAGTCCTATATGCTGGCCCGGCTCACGAAAGAGCAATTACAGCGGGTGATATTCCCCCTGGGCGATTACGAAAAGACGGAGGTCCGGGCCCTGGCCCGGGCAGCCGGCATCCCGGTGGCGGACAAGCCCGACTCCATGGAGATCTGCTTCGTCCCCGGCGGGGACTACGGGGACTGGCTGGAGGCGCGGGGCTTTTCCACACCGCCGGGCAATTTTGTGGACAAGTCCGGCCGCGTCCTGGGCCGCCACCGGGGCGTTCACCGCTACACCCTGGGCCAGGGCCGGGGCCTGGGGGTGCCGGGGCCCCACCGCTATTATGTGGCGGACATCCGCCCGGAGACGGACGAGGTGGTCCTCTCCGACGGGTCCGACCTGGGCCGGGACAGGGTGTTCTGCCGGAACCTCAACTGGCTGGCCGGGGAGCCTCCCGCCGGCCCCCTGGAGGTGACGGCGCGCCTGCGGCACTCCCGCGCGGAGCTGGCGGCCGTCCTGATCCCCGGGGCGGACAGCGTCCGCCTGGACATGAAGGCCCCCGCCCGCGCCCCTACGCCGGGGCAGCTGGCGGTGTTTTACAGCGGCGACACGGTGCTGGGCAGCGCCTGGATCGCCGGCAGCGCCCAAAGGGGCCCGAACGAAATTCCCACCGAAACAGAGAGAGGATGACCGCCATGAAAAAGCTGCTGTGTATCGCCCTGACCCTGACCCTGCTGCTGGCGGGCTGCGGCCCCCGCGGGGAGGAAAACCCGGAGGAGTCCGCCGCCGCCCACACCATCCAGCCCCTGGAGCTGAGCGAGGAGGAGGAGGCCCTGCTCAACCTGGTGGGGGGCTCCGACGCGGACTACGGCCTGTTCGACTGCGCCGTGGGCGAGGGGGTCGCCGGCTGCACCATTGAAGTGCTCTCCTGGCAGGACGGGGCCTGGACCACCCTGGCGGAGGGGGGCCTGTCCTCCCTGCAGAGCGGGAGCCTGCGGCTGGGCATCGTCCTCAGCGGGGACAAGATCACCGTCAACTTCCAGGACGGCGGGGGCGGCCGGTACAGCTACGCCCCCCGGCTGGACGGCATCGACCGCACCACCGGCTCCGGCCGGGCGTGGACCTGGCTGGAGAGCACCCAGGCCCTGACGCCCGGGACGCGCACCCCCCTCTATCTGGAGGTATACGACAGCGGGGACGGCGTGCGTGCCGCCACCCTGCCCGACACCTTCTCCGACGCCGGCCAGCTGGACAGCTACGCCCGGGCCTACGCCGTGGCCGTCACCCTGGAGGGGTGACGGCCCGCGGGCGGGAAAGGAGGCGGACGGATGGATCCGAAGGTAGAGGAGTATAAGCTGCTCTTGCGGCAGCGGGAGATCTTGCTGGACACCATCCACAAGACCTATGGGTCCTTTCATACGGCGGTGTTCTCCTCACTGACGGTGCTCTCCGCCGTGCTGACCCTGCTGTTTTATCTGGACAGGCCCCTCTCCGTGTGGTACCTGTTTCTGCTGGTACAGGTGGTAATGGGCCTCTTTTTCTTCGTGGCGGGGCTGCTGCTCTCCACCAACCGGGACCGGGACTATGTCCGCGCTATCGACACCTACCTGCGGGAGACATACCAGATCAAGCGTCTGTTTTACCAGGGGGAGTTGAGCTACCGCCATATCAACCATGTGAGCGGCCGTTTCTCCTGGCTGACCACCGCCGGCGGCGTGGCGGCGGCGCTGCTCCTGATCTGCGGGCTGGTGGTGCGCCGGGCGGAGGTCTGGGCCATCGCCGCGGCCCATCCCCCGCTGACTGTCCTTGTCGTGCTGGAAATCCTGTTCGGGCTGTGGTTCATTGCACAGAACTTCCGCTACAAGGTCACTGCCGAGTCCAGATACTACACGGAAACGCTGGAATTCCTGCGCCGGGGCGAGCTGCCGCCCCGGCAGAAAAAAGTGTTCGGACGGCGGTGAGGCCGTCCGAACACTTTTTTGCGGGCTTTTGGCTTGTATCGGGCCTTCTTACCCGTGCCGGGTGTAAAATTCATCCAGCAGCCGCGCCAGCTCCGCCGGGGCCTCTTCGTTGACTACATGGCCGGCGCCGGGAAGCACGCGCAGCTCTGCGCCCGGGATCGTTTCCGCCAGGCGGCGGGCAGCGGGCAGATTGGCCCTGTCCTTTTCCCCGCAGAGGACAAGGGCCGGACATCGGACCTCCCCCGCTCTGCTCCCCAGGTCCAGGCCCGCCATGGAGCCGCCCAGAGCAAAGGTGTCCCTTTTGTCAAAGGCCATGGACGCAAAGGCTGAGCGGGGGAGCAGGCGGAAAACGAGGTTTTGCAGGGCAAAGGCCAGCCGCGGGATTCGGTCCGGCGTCCCGATCAGCGCCAGCGTCGCCATCCGCTCCGGGAAACGCAGGGCATAGTCCAGCGCCAAAATGCCGCCCAGTGAAAGGCCGCACAGGTGGAACGGGCCGTCCAGCCTGCCGCAGTACTCTGCAAAGCCGGCGGACAGGTTTTCAAAGGAGGCAGGCCGCCCGCGCAGCAGGGCGGACAGCTCCGGGCACAGGATATCCTCCCCGCCCGCCATGTGGGAGACGGTCTGTCTCCAGCTGTCCGCCTTGTGCCCCGAACCGTGGATCAGGATCTTTTTCATCGCGTTCCCCCCAGTCCCACACCGCCCGGCCCCTCCGTCCGGGCAGTCCGGCTTTGACTTTTCCGCCGAAAGGTGGTATCATATCTCTGCGTGTAGCAAATGGAACAGGTATGCAAAGCGTGTCATGGCGGTCGCCGCCGTGACACGCTTTTTGATTTTGAAAGGAGTTGTGACCATGCCAAAAACAAGCGTGCAGAGGATCGTTTTCGGCGTCCTGATGTCCATCACCATGGCCTATGGGATGGAGGTGTACAACGTGGCCCTGCGGGAGGGCGGCCTGTCCGCCATGACCGACCTGGTCTTTTGGGACGCCCTGAAGGAGACCGCGTACATGTGGCTTTTCGTGTTTCTCTTCTCCAACCTATGGGGAAACCGCCTGGGCCGCGCCCTGGCCGCCAGGATCAGCCGCCCGGAGGACGCGCCCTTTCTCCGCAGCGTGTTCCTCTCCTGCTGCACCGTACTCGTCATGTGCCCGACCATGAGCCTGACCGCGGCGGTCCTGTTCTCCGTCCTGCCGGGCGCGGGCAGCTGGGGCCAGCTGCCCGCCCTCTGGGCGGGCACGCTGCTGAAAAACTTTCCCATGGCCCTGCTGTGGAACCTGTTTGCCGCGGGGCCCCTCACCCGGCTGATCTTCCGCCGGCTCTTCCCGGCGGAAGGGGCGTGACCGCCCCGGCAGGCGCCCTTATTTCATCTCCAGCCCCGTCAGGTACCGCCGGGCCAGATCGAAGGCGTGGGAGGCGGCGATGTGCCGGATGCGGGGGCGCTCCTTCAGGTTCTGCTCCGTGCGGCGCACCCAGGTGCCCTCCGGGGCGGCCAGGGCCAGGTACACCAGCCCCACCGGGTTGCCCCGCTCGTCCGGGTCGGGGCCGGCCACGCCGGTGGAGGCCACGGCGATATCGCAGCCCAGCGCCCGCCGGGCCCCCTCCGCCATGGCCGCCGCCACAGGCTCGCTCACCGCGCCGTATCGGTCCAGCAGGGCTTGGTCCACCCCCAGCAGGTCGTGCTTGACCTGGGTGGCGTAGCTCACCACGCCCCCCCGGAAGGCCGCCGAGGCCCCCGGCAGGTCGGTGATGCGCTTGGCGATGAGCCCGCCGGTGCAGCTCTCGGCGGTGCCGAAGGTGAGGCCCTTCTCCCTGAGCAGCGCCAGCACCGCCGCCTCCAGGGAGGGCACGTCCACCCCGTAGACCAGGGGGCCGAAGCGGGCCCTCAGCTCCGCTGCCACCGGGTCGATGAGGGCATGGGCGGCGGCCTCGCCGGCGGCGTGGGCGGTGATGCGCAGCTCGCACTCCCCCTCCTTGGCGTAGGGGGCCAGGGTGGGATTGGTCATGGAGTTCATCTCGTCCCGCAGCTGGGCCTCCATGGAGGATTCCCCGATGCCGAAGAGCTTCAGGGTGCGGGAGACGATGACCCCGTCGGACAGCTTCCGCAGATAGGGGACCGCCCGGTGGGTAAACATGGCCCGGCACTCCCGGGGCGGGCCGGGGAGCATGATCACGTGGACCCCGTCCGCCTCAAAGGCCACGCCGGGGGCGGTGCCCCAGTCGTTGTCCAGCACGGTGCACCCCTCGGGGAGCATGGCCTGCTGGTAGTTGTTCTCCGTCATGGGCCGGCTGCTGTGGAGCTTGCGGAAGTAGTCCTCGATGCGCCGGGCGGAGGGCTCGTGGAACACCAGGCGTTTGCCGAAGCACCCGGCCAGCACGTTCTTGGTCAGGTCGTCGCAGGTGGGACCCAGACCGCCGGTGGTGATGAGGATGTCCGCCCGGGTCCTGGCCAGCTCCACCGCCGCCCGCAGCCGGTCCGGATTGTCCCCCACCACCGTGTGGTAGTAGACGTTGATGCCCAGGGCGCTGAGGCCCTGGGAAATAAACTGCGCGTCGGTGTTGGCAATGTTTCCGAGCAAAAGCTCGGTACCCACGGCGATGAGCTCCGCGGTATGGGACATGGGAATACACTTCCTTAATATGCAATCGTAGGGGCGGATGTCCGCATCCGCCCGGCAGGGACTGTCAGGGATGCCGCCCCGGCGAAACGCGGCGCGGCAGGGGTGCCGCGGGGCGATGTGGGCATCGCCCCTGCAAGGGATGGAAGCCCGCCCCGCGCCCCTTCTGTCATTGCGCGCCAGTGCGCACACCGGCGCGGCAATCCGTTTTCCCCAAACGGCGCGGCAGAGCAGCCGCCGTCAGACCTTCACCCGCTGGATGCCGTCCACGGCGGCGTCCACCATGGCGTCGATGTCCAGGGCGGCCTCGGCTGCCTCCAGCTCGGCCAGGGTAGGACGCAGGCGGGGGTGCCGGGGGGTAAAGACGGTGCAGCAGTCCTCATAGGGGAGGATGGAGGTCTCGAAGGTGCCGATGTGCCGGGCGATGCGCACGATCTCCTCCTTGTCCATGCCCACCACGGGCCGGAGAATGGGCAGGTCGGTGACCGCCCCGGTGGCCCGCATGGCCTCCATGGTCTGGCTGGCCACCTGGCCCAGGCTCTCGCCGGTGACGACGGCCCCCGCCCCGATCCGCCGGGCCACCCGGTCGGCAATGCGCATCATGAACCGGCGCATGAGCACGGTGAACAGCTCCTCGGGGCAGGACCGGCGCAGCTCCTCCTGGATGGCGGTGAAGGGCACCACGTGGACCACCAGCCGGCCGCACCAGGGCGTCAGCAGTTTGGCCAGGTCCAGTACCTTCTGCTTGGCCTCCTCGGAGGTGTAGGGGTAGGAGAAGAAGTGGACCATGTCCAGGGCGATGCCCCGCTTGGCGATCATCCAGGAGGCCACCGGGGAGTCGATGCCGCCGGAGAGCAGGCTCACCGCCCGGCCTCCCACCCCCACGGGCAGGCCGCCGGCCCCGGGCTCCGGGTCGGCGTGGACGTAGGCGGCGTAGTCCCGCACCTCCAGGTGGATGGTGAGCTCCGGGTGGTGCACGTCCACGGTGAGGTTGGGATACTTGTCGTCCAGCTCGCCCCCCACGTACTGGGACAGCTGGATGGAGGTCATGGGGAAGGTCTTGTCCGCCCGCTTGGACTCCACCTTAAAGGTGCGGGCGGCGGAGAGCTTGTCCCCCAGGTAGTCGATGGCGGTTTGGAGCATGGCGTCGGCGTCCTTCTCGCAGGCCCGGGCCCGGCTGAGGCCCACCACCCCGAAGAGCCGGGTCATGGCCTCCCAGGCCCGGTCCATGTCGCACTCGTCGCTCTGGGGCTCCACATACATGGTGGACTGCTTGGTGTACACCTTGAATTTCCCGCAGCTCTGGAGCCGCCGGCGGGCGTTGGCGATGAGCTTGTCCTCAAACATCCGGCGGTTCAGGCCCTTCAGGACCAGCTCCCCCAATTTCAGCAAAATGATCTCGTTCAATGAGCAGGACTCCTCTTATAATGTGTAATTGATAATTGAGAATTTTCAAACTTTAAACAAGGCCTAGCGGCGCAGGTATGCGCTCTCCCGATACTGGATGGCCTCGGCCAGGTGGTCCACGGCGATGGCCGCCGCCCCGTCCAGGTCGGCGATGGTGCGTGCCACCCGAAGGATGCGGTCATAGCTGCGGGCGGTGAGGCCCATGCGCTCGAAGGCCCCCTTCATCAGGGCCTGGCAGGCGCTGTCCAGCTGGCAGAACTCCGCCAGCTCCGCCGGGCCCATGTGGGCGTTGCACTCCGGCCCGCCGGGGCCGAAGCGGGCGGCCTGGACGGCCCGGGCGGCGTCCACCCGCTTTTTGATCTCCGCGGAGGACTCGGCCTCCGGCCGGCGGGAGAGCTCGTCAAACTCCAGGGGCGGCACCTCGGCGTACAAATCGATGCGGTCCAGCAGGGGGCCGGACAGCTTGCCCAGGTACTTCTCCACGTCGTGGGGAGAGCAGCGGCAGCGGTCGCCGTACCCGTACCAGCCGCACTTACAGGGGTTCATGGCGCACACCAGCATGAACCGGGCGGGGAAGCGCTCGCTCCCCGCCGCCCGGCTGATGGTGACGAAGCCCTCCTCCAGGGGCTGGCGCAGCACCTCCAGCACATCCTTGTGGAACTCGGGCAGCTCGTCCAGGAAGAGCACCCCGTTGTGGGCCAGGGAGATCTCCCCCGGCCGGGGCAGGGGATTGCCGCCCCCGGCCATGCCGGTGGCCGAGATGGAGTGGTGGGGGGCACGGAAGGGCCGGGCGGTGAGCAGGGGGTGTTCCGCGTCGGTAAGGCCCAGCACCGACCAGACCTCAGTGGCCTCCAGGGCCTCCCGCCGGCTCATGTCCGGCAGGATGGAGGGCAGGCGGCGGGCCAGCATGGACTTGCCCGATCCCGGCGGACCCACCATGGCGATGTTGTGCCCGCCGGCGGCGGCGATCTCCAGGGCCCGCTTCACGTTCTCCTGCCCCTTCACGTCGGCAAAGTCTGGGGCGGCGGCCGTCTCCTCCCCGGGGACCCAGGGCGGGGCGGGGGAAATGGGCTCCGCCCCCTTCAGGTGGGCCACCAGCTGCGCCACGTGCTCCACCGGGTAGACCTCCAGCCCCTCGCCGGCCAGGGTGGCCTCGGCGGCGGAGGGGGCGGGGACATAGAGCTTCCTGATCCCCGCCCGCCGGGCGGCCAGGGCCATGGGCAGCATGCCCACCACCGGCCGCAGGGAGCCGGACAGGGACAGCTCCCCCACGAAGGCGCTGTCCGGCCCGTCCAGGCGCAGCTGCCCCCCGGCGGCCAGGATGCCCA
>DHCMC07803__coassemble_1324_pt1 | contig 13831 bp, 11 predicted proteins | sample DHCMC07803__metabat2_high_PE_053 | metagenome-assembled genome bin DHCMC07803 | reverse complement strand
GTTCATGGAGCCGCAGTCGTAGGAGCCCATCTCGGGGCGCAGCTCCTTCAGGTGGATCTGGCGGGTCTCCTCGGTGGCGTTGAGATCGCCGGAGGTGGTCATGTTCAGGATGATGTCGCAGTCGGGGTGGTTGGCGCGGAGCAGCTCCACGGTCTTGCGGAACTTCTCCTTGTCCATGGTGCCCTTGCCCTCGTCGTCCCGCATGTGCAGGTGGGCCACGGCGGCGCCGGCCTTCCAGCAGGCGTACACGTCCTCGGCGATCTCCTCGGGAGTCATGGGCACGTTGGGGTTGTTGGCCTTGGTGGGCCAGGCGCCGGTGGTGGCCACGGTGATGATGGTTTTCTGCATTGCAATCGAACCTCTCTAGGTATGATAAAATATGGCTCAGGAATACTTCTGGACTGCAGTTGCTCCCTTTTCTGTCAGGCGGAGCTTCCGGCGGAACAATCCGCCCTCCACTACGTAGCCGCGGCGGGTCAAATGAGAGCATATGGCGGACATCTTCATGGATTTGATCCCATGCTTCTGTACAAACTCCCCCATGCGGTCCGGATTATCCCGCACCGTCTTCATCAGCTGGACGTACAGCGGGCACAGGTACTCCCGGGACATCTGGGCCTCTCGATCGCTGAGCGGAGGCAGTACAGCGGCACCCTTTTCCGTGATGGTAAACGTATAAAACTTGGAGCCGGTCATGCCTGCACGCACCAGATATCCGCCCTGATCCAGCCGCTCGACGGCCGCGCCGGAGGTCTTGGAGTCCACGCCCAGTGCGTCGGTCAGATCGGACATATAGCAGTGGCCGATACGGAGCATAGAGAGGATCTCTTTATCCATGTCATTCAACTGAACATTTTTGCGGTTGGCGGCCGTGGGCACGCGCTCCCAACCGGCCTGGCCGTAATATTTGGGCTGTCCCAGAAGAGAGGCGATGATCGCCGCAGCCAACGTGACCACCAAGCCCAGGGTTGCCAGATAGACATAGCTGCCCACGTCAAAAATCCCGGTCAGCTGCAAAAAGGTGAATACCACCATCGTGACCATGCCGCACACAGCGCCCCAGAGCGCCCCGCGGCTGTTGAACTTGGGCCAGATGACGCCCAGCCCCAGCAGGATGGCGGGAGGCACCAGCCAGCAGTTGGCAAAGGCAAACAGATAGGTGGGGCCGCCGGGGAACTGACAGAGCACAAAGGTGACAATGCCGATCAGGAGCATAATGACCTTGGACATTCTCAGGCTCGTCTTGGCGTCCGCTTTGGGATTGATCAGACGCTGATAGATGTCCCGGTTGGCCACGGCGGACGCGCCCAGGGCGGAGGTGGAGGCGGTGGAGATTGAGGCGGCCACCGCGCTGATTACCACCAGGGAGCCGAACAGTGAGATAAACGTCTTTGCCACAAAGCCGTAGGCACCGGTGGGGGCCACCGTTCCGCCGTTGAGTGTCAGCTCCTCGGGATAGAAGGCGCCCATGAAGCCGCCGATCAGGCAGAGCGGGATCATGAAAACGGCGGCCAGGAGGATTGCGGCGATGACAAAGGAGCGCCGCGCCACCTTCTCGCTGCGGCAGTTGGCGACCTTCATCCAATAGTAGTTGTTGCCCCAGACCAGGGCCGCCGCAAAGCACACAATGAAGTTGAACACGGAGGGATAGGTCAGCTTCATGCCTGGCATGGTCCCCACAAAGCCCTGCGTGACAAAATCGCCCGGGCCCCAGTTTGCGAAAATCACATCGATCCAGCCAAACCGGCCGGCCAGCAGGAAAAAGGTGGTGGGGACCACAATCACACCGATGAGAACCTGGAACAGATCCGTGATGGTGGTCGCCCACAGGCCGGAGACAAAGGTAAAAACGATGATCACCGCGAACAGGATCGCTGTGATCAGCAGGCGGTTCCAGCCGGTAAAGGCCGCGATGCTGTCCACGCTGGAGACGACATTGTTGGCCATGATGCCGCACATACCGATCACAGAGGTGATGGCGACGACAGAGCGCGTATTTCCGTCAAAACGCATCTCCAGAAACTCCGGCAGGGTCTGGGCTCCGCTCCGGCGAACCAGGTTGGAGTAGATCAGGCCGAACAGGAGCAGGCCGCACATGGAATAGATCATGCTCCAGGCCAGGCCGCCGGCCAGGCCATATTGGATGGTAAAGCCGGGTGCCAGTGTGACCGTGGTCCCGGCAAAGCCGATGGCGATTACGCCCACGATATTGATGGGGGTGGAGATCTCCCGCCCGGCAAGTACAAAGTCAGAGGACTCCTTGACCCACCGCTTGCTGATCAGCCCGGCACTCATCAGAAAGCCGCAGAACAGCACAAAGATAATCACAAAAATGGTATTTGCGCCCACAATAACTTCTCCTTCCTCTTGCAATCCTTATTTGTCCATAAAGGCCACCGCGCGGCACCACCCGGCGCTGGCCCCCTTTACATTGACCGGCAGGCAGGACACCTGGAACCCAGTCAACGGCAGCTTGTCCAGGTTGGTGAGCTTCTCCAGATGGCAGTAGGCCTTCTCACGGCCCACCCGGTGCGCCTCCCAGATGATAGAGGTGTCTCCGCTCTTGGCAAACTCCTGGGCCTCAATGGGGAGGGGAACGTCCCAGCTCCAGCCGTCGGTCCCCATCACCTTGACACCGTGATCAATCAGCCACAGGGTGGCCTCCGCGCTCATGCCGGCTCCGGCGACCAGGTATTCAGCGGTACCCCACCGCTTGTCCGCGCCGGTCTGGAGCAGAACGATGTCCCCCTCCTTGGGGGTGCAGCCCACCTTTGCGAAGTAGTCCGCCACGTCGGCCGCGCTGATCTTGTAGCCGTCCGGCTTGTCGCTGAAATCCATCTTGACGCCGTTGCCGATGCACCACTCCAGGGGAATTTCATCGATCGTCCAGGCACGCTCTCCGTTGTTCATGGTGGGGTAGAAGTGATAAGGGGCATCCAGATGGGTGCCGGAATGGGTGGTCAGCCGGACATTCTCAATGGCCCAGCCGTTGCCCTCCGGAAGATCGCTCACCGAAATGCCTCCATTGAAGTAGGTGGTCATAACCTGCGCGGTGTCCTTGTGCCGGAGGTATTCGATGTGGGGAACCTGGGGCGGGGGATCGCTGGGAAGTCCGTCCTCAACAGGAATGGAAAGGTCAATGATTTTCATGGTCGTTCCTCCTCGGTTTGACAGTTTCGGATGTTTGTCCTCACGTCTTTTGCTGAGAGCAAATCATGTGCCAAACCAGAGAAACAAAAAAGCCGCCGGTTTTCAAGGTGTTCCGGCTCTTTGGGAAAAATCAGCCTCTTTAAGATGTTATAAAAAACTTACACATCAACTGTGGCAAGCGGTCTGCAAAAGGCGGAAAACTGTTGGCAGTTCAACTCTCGGGAAAAGTATGTAAGGAAACCCCGACATGTCAGGATTTCCTTACATACTTCTCTCAGTAATTTATCTGTTAGGACGAAAAAAATCTTGTCCAGATTTCTTTTTTATATAAATTATACAAAAAGGATAGACTGATTTGTGAAGGCTGCATAGTTTAAAAGTTCTGCCTTTTTGTGGTAGTATCATAATTAACATCCCATCTCGAACAGGAGGCGCAGCGGCGTGGAAAACCAAATGGATCAGGAGACCATGCGCGCATTTATCGAAGGACTGGACGGAGCTGCTGTATTGGATCAGGCCGGTGCCTATACCTATGTAAGTCCGAGCTGGGAACGCTATACCGGTATCTCCGCAGAGGATGCGCTCGGGAAGAAAGTCTGGGAGCTGGTTCCGGATACCCATGCCACCGAAGTCTACCGCACAAAAAAGCCCGTATTTGCGCGGGTCGTGCGTTCCCAGGTGGTGCCGGCCTTTACGAGCTACTTCCCCCATCTGGCGCCGGACGGCACGCTCCTGGGTGTGTTCCTCTATATCATGTTCCAGGGGATGGACTCCGCACAGGATCTCACCCGGCAGATCAACGCCCTGTCCAGCACGGTAGAGTTTTACAAGCAGGAGCTGTCCAGAGAACGCGGCGCCCGCTACGGCATCGACAATATCATCGGGAAGAGCGAAGCGGTGGAGCGGCTCAAGGAACAGATCCGGCAGGCCGCCCGCTCCAACTCCACCGTGCTGATCGAGGGGGAGACGGGGAGCGGCAAGGAGTTGATCGCCCACGCCATCCATTCGCTCAGCGCACGGAGCACCGCCCGCTTTGTCCGGGTCAACTGCGCTGCCATCCCGGCGGAGCTCCTGGAATCTGAATTTTTCGGGTACGCCCCTGGGGCCTTCACCGGCGCGTCAAGGAAAGGAAAAATCGGGCGCTTTGAGCTGGCCAACGGCGGTTCCATTTTCCTGGATGAGGTCAACCTGCTGACCCCCACCATGCAACCCAAATTTCTACGCGTCCTGCAAGAGCGGGAGATCGACCCGGTAGGGGGCGAAAAGAGCATCCCCATCGATGTGCGGGTCATTGCCGCATCCAACATCCCGCTGGAGTCTCTGGTGGAAGCCGGGGAGTTCCGCAGCGATCTCTACTACCGTCTGAATATTATCTGCATCCGTGCCCCCGCGCTGCGGGAGCGCATGGAGGACATCCCCCTGCTGGAGAAAAATTTAATAGAGAGACTGAACCGCCAGCTCGGTATGGTAGTGCAGGAGATCTCCCCCGATGCCATGGAGCTGCTGCTCCAATATGACTGGCCCGGCAATGTCCGTGAGCTGCAGAATGCCACGGAGAGCGCCATGAACCAGTGCGACGGCCGGGTTCTGCGGAGAAAGGATTTCCGGCAGTTGGAGCAGCGGTTACAGAGCCGGAGCAGGAGGCATATATCCGGTCAGATGGAATATCGGCTTCGTCCTGCCAAACAGGCGTTTGAACGGGAGTTGATCCGGGATGCTCTGGCTGCGGCCGGCGGAAACCGAGTGAAAGCAGCCGAGCTGCTGGGAATCTCCCGAACTGTACTGTATGAAAAACTGGAAAAATATCAAATAAAATGATAGGGTAATATCAGCTCCCCAGAGCCGAGTCTCTCTCTTTGTTTCTATCCGGCGCAAATTCTGAGGTGGGGCCCCCGCCTTGACCCAGATTTTGACCCAGAACAGGAAAAATCCTGGCGGAGCAAAGCGCATACGACCTCCGGGATTTGGAAGATTTCCGGAACAAAGAGGGGCAAAAAGTGTGTAAAATCAACAGATTGAACCGCCGGCAGCAGCTCATAACCCGGAGGTCGGGAGTTCAAATCTCCCCCCCCGCAACCATAGAAAAACCCAGTGATTACAAGGCTTTGCGGCCTCGGTCACTGGGTTTTCTTTTTGCGCGGAGAGGGCAAAAGCGGGACTTTGGCGGGACTGTGCCCCTGATTTGCTGTGCTTTTGGCATAAAAGAACGGCCCAGGCATCCACACCCAGGCCGCTCCATACGATAGGTTTACTTGTACTTTCCGGCGCAGGCCAGAATGATCATGACAGGCAGCGCCAGAATAAAGAAGATTATCATGAAGCCCGCCTCCCTGCCCCTATGATAGCACGGCGACTGTTTCCTGTAAAGCGGGCAGCGGCCGCTCTTTTATAGGGCCGCCTTGTCACAGGCCCCTGTCACAGCTCCTGCCGCAGCCACAGCTCCCGCAGGCCCAAAAGGGTGAGCTCCGGCTCCCATGCGGCGGGAATGCGCAGCAGCGGGTGCACATAAGTGCCGTTGCCTCCGGTGAGCACCACCGTCAGGGGGCCGAACCGCTCCTCCAGCCGGGCGGCGATCCCTTCGATGGCCCCGGCCGTGCCGTATAGGCTCCCATAACGCATGCACGTCTCGGTGTCGGTGCCGACAAGCCCCTCCGGCGGGGAGAGGGTGATGGAAGGCAGCTGGGCGGCCTTGGCGCTGAGCGCCTCCAGGGAGAGCGCCAGGCCGGGGAGGATCATCCCTCCCTGGAATACGCCATGTTGATCCACCACCGACAGGGTCGTGGCGGTACCCAGGTCAAATACCGCCAGGGGCGGGGCGTAGCGGGACAGGGCCGCTACGCAGTCCACCACCCGGTCCATGCCCAAATTGGCAGCATCATAGTCCCCCAGGGGCAAGCCGGTGGGGGTGTCGCGCCCCACCGTCAGTACCCGGCCGCCGGCGAGGGCGGACAGCGCTCTGCGCACCGGGCCGGTGAGGGCAGGCACCACCGAGGCGAGGACCGCTCCTTGAAACGGGCCCTGCCCGGCCAGCAGCTCCCGCAGGGCGGCGGTCCAGCCCGGCCCGTCCAGGGCCGGACCGCTGGGCAGGCGGCGGAGGAAGGACAGCCTCTCGCCGGCGAAGCCCCCCACGGCCACGGTGGTGTTGCCGATATCTACCGTGAGCAGCATATCAGGCGGGCTGCCCGGCGGCGGCCGGGGTCTTTTCCAGCTTCAGGGCCTTCACCAGGGGCACGCACACGGCGGGGGTGACCACGGCGGCCACGACGGCCTCCGGGATGCCGTTTGCGGCCACGATGCCCAGGATAAAGCCGGCGACGGTCTCCACCGGGATGCCCTGAGCGGCGGCGTAGGCGTCGGTGAAGACCACGCCGATGAGCCCCATCACCAGGGCGGTGTTGGTGATGGCCCCCACCACGCCGGCCAGCGCCATGGCCCCGGTCTGCACCCCGGCGCGGCGCCCGCCGGGCAGATGACGGAACAGGGCGTACACCAGCCAGGGGGAGACGCCCACCAGGATCCGGGGCACAAAGCAGACGAACAGGGCCCAGGGGCTGCCCCGGTCCAGGCCGGGGACAGGGATGAAGGGCGAAAAAACAAAGGAGGACAGGTTGGGCACCAGCGTATTTTTCATCAGGCTGGCAAGGCCGAACACACCTCCAAGAAAGGCGCCTTTCCTGGGACCCAGCAGAATGGACCCGATGATGACCGGCACGTGGAGCACGGTGGCCTTGATCACCGGCAGGTCGATCAGCCCCAGCGGGGTAAAGGTGAGCAGGAAAATAACGGCGGTGAACATGGCCAGAATAGCCAGGCTCTGCACCTGCCTGGTGCGTTGGGCGCGGATTGGTGCGGTTTTCATATTCAATTACCTCCTGCTGCCGTTCCCGTCCGGCGGGATACAGCGCAAAATCAGATGCGGCCGGCGCAGACGAGATGCGGGCCTGCCGTCTGCCTGTGGAGTACAGCGGCCCGCCGCCTGAGCCAGTCGGTGTCATTATACGAAATGCACGCGCATCATGCAATCCCATTGTGGAAAAAAGGCCTGATATCTGCTACAATTTTGCCGAGGAACTGTAAACCGCGGGGGCGGAGCCCCATGCGAGAAAAAGGAGAGACGTCATGTTAAAGGGAAAAACCGTGCTGCTGGCCGTCACCGGCGGCATCGCCTGCTATAAGTCCGCCGGCCTGGCTTCCGCCCTGGTGAAGCAGGGGGCCAACGTGCAGGTGCTGATGACGAAAAACGCCACCGAGTTCATCGGTCCCCATACCTTCGAGTCCCTGACGGGCAACCGGGTGAGCGTGGACACCTTCGACCGCAACTATCAGTTTCAGGTGGAGCACATCGCCCTGGCCGACCAGGCGGACGTGGTGCTGGTGGCTCCCGCCACCGCCAACGTGCTGGCCAAGCTGGCCCACGGCCTGGCGGACGACATGCTCACCACCACCATCCTGGCCTGCGACTGCCCGAAGCTGGCCGCCCCCGCCATGAACACCCGGATGTACGAAAACCCGGTGACCCAGGACAATCTGGCCGCGCTGCGCAGATACGGCTGGGAGCTCATCGAGCCGGCCAGCGGCCGGCTGGCCTGCGGCGCGGTAGGGAAAGGGAAAATGCCCGAGCCGGACGAGCTGCTGGAGTATGTGGAGCACGCCGTGGGCCACGAGAAGGACATGGCGGGCCTGCGGGTGCTGATCACCGCCGGCCCCACCCGGGAGGCGCTGGACCCGGTGCGCTATCTCACCAACCACTCCACCGGCAGGATGGGCTACGCCATCGCCAGGGCCGCCGCCAGCCGGGGGGCCTCCGTGACCCTGGTGTCCGGGCCCACCAGCCTGGCAAAGCCGGTCTGTGTGGAGCGGGTGGACGTGGTGTCCGCTCAGGATATGTTCGAGGCGGTCACCGCCCGGGCCGCGGAGCAGGACATTATCATCAAGGCCGCCGCCGTGGCCGACTACCGCCCGACTGTTCAGGCGGAGGATAAGATCAAAAAAAGCGGTGCGGACGACGGGCTGTCCCTTCCCCTGACCCGCACCAGGGACATCCTGGCCTGGCTGGGCGAGCACAGAGCGCCGGGTCAGTTCCTTTGCGGCTTTTCCATGGAGACCCGGGATCTGGTGGAAAACTCCCGCAAAAAGCTGGAGAAAAAGCACCTGGATCTGATCGCTGCGAACAATCTGAAAGACCCGGGGGCGGGCTTCGGCACCGCCACTAACCTGCTCACCCTTATCTCCCCGGACGAAACGGTGGAACTGCCCCTTATGGACAAGCAGCAGGCCGCCCATGTTCTGCTGGATCACATCCTCTCCCTGCGGGACCAAAAGCCGCGCCCCTAAGGAGCGCCTCCCCCTCCCCGCCCGCGCGCCGCCGGGCGGCCCCGCTGTGCCCGGCCCATGGCCGCGCTCTGCCGCCTGGCGCGCTAAATTGCGGAGGCTTTGCCGGCGCTGCCTTTTGTAACGCCGTTTTGCTCGGTCCTTTCAGGGCGCACTTTTTCTCCAGGCCTTTTCCCCCGCAGCCAGAAACCCTTCAGGATCCGCGGATCCTGAAGGGTTTCTTTTTTCTGAAACGATGGTATCCTGATATACGAATATAGTATTGAAAGGCGGTGAAGCGGTGGAACAGGAGGAGAAATGGATCCGGGCGGTGCAGCGCAGGGGGGACCGGCAGGCGGCGGAGGCGCTGATCCAGGCTCACTACGACGAGATCTACCGCTTCGCCTATCGCCAAACGGGAGACCGGGAGGACGCCATGGATCTGACCCAGTCCATCTTCATCGCCGTCCTGCGCGCCCTGCCGGGCTACCGGGCGGAGAAGGCCTCCTTCCGAACCTGGCTGTACCGCATCGCCGCCAATAAGGTCATCGACGCCCGCCGCCGGACACGGCCGGCCCCGGTGCCCCTGGAGGAGGCGGAGCTGCCGGCGGCGGAGGACTTTGTGATGCGGGTCCATGACCGGGCCGTGCTGGAGGCCGTGGAGCGCTATGTCTCCGGCCTGGACCCCGGGGAGCAGGCGGTGTTCCGCCTGCGGATCTACGGGGAAAAGACCTTCCCGGAGATCGCCGCCGTGCTGGGAGAGCCGGAGGCGGCGGTAAAATCCCGCTACTACCGCCTGATGGGGCGGCTGAGAAAGGAGTTTGGATCGGATGAATCCTGACAACATCCCCATGCCCACGGCACAGGAAAAGCAGCGGGCCATCGCCCGGATCCTGGAGGCCGGGCTGCCCCGGCGGGCGGCCCTCGGCCGGGAGCTGTGGGAGGTTTTGAGGCGCGTCGGCCCCCGCGCGCTGCTGTTTGGCGTGGGAGACTGCCTGGCCCTGTCCCTGCTGATCTGGGCCCTGTGCCTGCTGCCGGTCCTGGCCCTGGCCGGAACCGCCGGGTCCCTGGCGCCGGCCCTGTTCCTGTTCTCCCCGCTGCTGTACGCCGCCCTCTCCCTGCTGACCGGCTGGAAGGATCTGCAGACCGGCATCTGGGAGTGGACCTGGACCTTCCGGATCTCCGCCCAGATGGTGGCCGCCCTGCGGATGCTGGGCTTCGGCGGGCTGTCCGTGCTGCTGTGCGTCCCGGCGAACTGGGCCCTGTGGCTGCTTACCGGGCGGGAGCAGTCCCTGGGCTGGATGCTGGCCCTGTCGCTGGCCAGCCTGTTTCTGTACGGCGGCCTCTCCCTGGCGTGTCAGCGGCTGCGGGGGCCCGCCGGGTGGCTGGGAGCGCCGGCCGGCTGGGCGCTGCTGGGCCTGGCGGCGCTGTTTCAGCCCCGGGCGGCGGAGTGGCTGGCGGCGGTCCCCGCCGCGGTGTTCTGCCTGCTGGCCGCGGCCGGAATCGTTCTGTACCTTTTGGAGCTGCGCCGCTTCTGCCGGCGCCCGATGGAAGGAGGGGTCTCTTATGCTCTGCGTTGAGCATGTGACCAAGAATTACGGCAAGTTCACCGCCCTGGAGGACGTCTCCCTGACCTTTACCCCCGGCGTCTACGGCCTGCTGGCCCCCAACGGGGCGGGCAAGACCACCCTCATCAAAATGCTCACCACCCTGCTCTTTCCCACAAAGGGGCAGATCCTGTGGGAGGGGGAGGACATCCGGGCCCTGGGGGCGGAGTACCGGGGCCTGCTGGGGTATCTCCCCCAGCAGTTCGGGTACTATCCCAACTACACCCCCCGGCAGTTCCTGCGCTATACCGCCGCCCTCCAGTGCATCCCCCGGCAGGAGGCGGACGGCCGCATTGACCATTTGCTGGAGCTGGTGGGCCTGTCCGACGCAGCGGACAAAAAGCTGAAGAAATTCTCCGGCGGCATGCTCCAGCGGGTGGGCATCGCCGTGGCCATGCTGAACGAGCCCAGGCTGCTGATCCTGGACGAGCCCACCGCCGGTCTGGACCCCCGGGAGCGGGTGCGCTTCCGCAACCTGATCCACGCCCTGTCCGGGGAGCGCATCGTGATCCTCTCCACCCACATCGTCTCAGACATCGAGACCATCGCCGGGCAGATCGTCATGTTCCGGGATCACCGGCTCTATTGCTGCGACAGCCCCGCCAGCATCTGCGCCAAGTTCCAGGGAAAGGTGTTCCAGCTCCCCGCCGGGACGGCGCTGGAGCCCGGGCAGTTCCTCCTCAGCGAGGGGCAGGGGGCGGACGGCCCGGTGATCCGGGTGCTCGCCGACGCCGCGCCCGCCGGGGGGAAGCCGGTGGAGCCGGGGCTGGAGGACGCCTTCCTGGCCATCTATCGGGAGGGACAGGTATGAGGCGGCTGCTGGTCTACGAGTGGGGCAAGCTCTTCCGCCTGCCCGCCCTGTGGGTATTCCTGGGGTTGTGCCTGGCCTTCAACGGCCTGCTGCTGGGCTCCGTCACGCCGGGGGACCGGGCCTTTATCGGCCAGACCTCCCAGGCGGCGGAGGAGCTGGGCCCCCGGGTGGACGAGGACTTTCTGGCGGGGCTGGCCGCCATGCCCCGGACGGCGGAGCGGGAGCTGCTCCTCCAGTCGGTCACCGGCCTGGAGAACACCTTTGAGACCTACGACGCCGGCGAGCTGGCGGGCTTCTACCAGAGTGTGACCGAGGGCGACCCCCTGGCCCAGCGGTGGCTGGCCTGGAAGTACGACCTGCTCCGGGGCCGGGTGGAGCACCTGGCGGACACCGGCGCGGCCCTGGACCTCTACGCCGGCCCCGCCACCCAGGGCAGCCACCAGTTCCTGTTCAATACCCTCATCCGGGCGGTGGTGACCGAGGGCATCCTGGCGGGGGTGCTGTCCGCCATCTGGCTGACGGGATGCGAGGGGGTGTGGCGCACCGGGGGGCAGCTGTGCGCCACCCGGACGGGGCGGAAACTGTGGCGCGTCAAGCTGCTGGCCGCCCTGGGGGCGGATCTGATCCTGTACGCCCTGCTGGCCCTGGCCACCCTGGGGGCCTACTTCCTGCTGCTGGACTACGGGGGGCTGTGGGCTTCCAGCGTGTCCAGCCAGTTCAACTTTTACAGCGAGTCGTTCTACATCCGCCCCTACCTGACCTGGGGGGACTTCACCGTGGGGCAGTACCTGGCCGCCACCCTGGCGGGGGGCGGCGTGCTGACGGCGGTGTTTACCCTGCTGGCCGGGGCGCTGGGCCTGCTGACCGGCCACGCCTACGCCGCCGCCATCGGGGTGGTCCTGTTCTGCACCCTGTCGGTGGGTGTTGTGTCCGCCCTGGCGACGGCGGGGTGGTGGACGGTCTATCTGCTGGCCAACTTCCTGCCGGTGAACCTGTGGCTGTCCCTGAGCGCCTGGTTCACCGAGATGGGGCTGTACGGCGCCGTCCCCTGGCAGGAGACGGCGGGCCTGGCCGTCAGCCTGGCCCTGACGGGCGGGGCGGCCCTGTGGGCCCTGGGGCGGTTTCACAGAAAGGATGTGGCGTAAATGGCCCTGCTGGGCTGGGAACTGAGAAAAATCTGGCGGCCCGCCCTGCTGGCCGCCATCGCCCTCATCGGACTGGTGTTCTGGCAGATCCGCACCGAATTTTACATCGAGCATTTCGGCAGCGGCTGGGAGGACGAGATCGGGCTGGCCAACCGCTGGCTGGAGGAGTACGGCGTTACCATAGAGCCGGCCGAGCGGGCGGAGCTGGACGGCCAGCTGGCGGAGGCGAAGGAGGCCTTTGCCGCCCAGGTGGCCCAGGTGGACGGCGCGGCGGAGGCCGGCGTCCGCGACTGGCCCTCCTGGCTGGCCTGGGAGGAGCAGTACCACGACGACACCCGGGCGGACAGGGAGCGGGACCGCGACCTCTATTGGGCGGTCCGGTACGACACCAACCTCGGGGAGATCGAGGCCCTGGAGACCTTTTTGGAGCGGTATGACCGGCTGGCCGCCGGGGACGTGAGCGCCCTGGGCTATGTGACGGACTACCCGCCCCGGGTGGCGGAACGGCAGGCCCGGCGCCTGGAGGAGGCGGCGGCGCGGCCGGAGGCCTTCGGCTTCCTGCCCGGGGGCGTGGCGTCCAACACCAACGACTTCTTCCACTACTTCGCCATCTGGTGCTCCTTCAGCGCGGCCCTCCTTCTGGCCCCCGCCCTGGTGCGGGACCGGCTCCGCCGCACCCGGGCCATGCAGTGGGCCTCCCGCCGGGGGCGGGGGGTGCTGGGCGCGCAGATGGGGGCGGCCCTGCTCTCCGGGGTGCTGCTCACCCTGGTGAACTTCGCGGTCTATCTGGGGCCCTTCCTGTCCACCGGGGCCCTGACCTTTTGGAGCTGCCCCATGACCTCGGTGTGGAATCAGAATCAGTTTTATTTCCCCTGGTTCGACTGGACCTACGGCCAGTATGTGCTCTCCCTGTGCGGCCTGACGGCGGCGCTGGCCCTGGCCACCTCCGGCTTCACCGCAGTTCTCTCCTGGTTCAGCGGCGCCTATGTGGCCATGCTGCTCAAGCTCCTGCCCCTGGTGTTCGTACTGGAGTGGGGGCTGGTGCCCTGGGTCATGGAGGGGGCGGGCACCTTCCAGGGGAGCCCCGCCCGTCTGCTGGGCCTGCCCGGCGGGGAGTGGGTGGTCGCCGTCCTGTGCGCCGCCCTGGCCCTGCTGCTGTGCGGCCTGGTGTGCCGGCGGCAGCGGCGGCGCGACCTGGCGCCATGAGTCCCGCTCCCGGGACAAAAGGCTTATATCGTTTCAAGCGCATCGGATGGGCTCTGGCCCGTCCGATGCGCTTGTTTTGTTCCCGATCGGCTGCTCCCCTTCTGCGCAGCCGCTTCGGGTGCCCATACAGGCAAAAGCCGCCCGGCTCACTCCAGCGCGGCCAGGGCGGCGTCCTGCCGCGCCTTCGCATCCTCCAGGTCCTGAAAGTCGCCCAGCGCCCGCAGGTCCACGTGGGAGGCGTCCACGCCGCCCGGCTGCCGCGCCCACTGGGCCAGGGTGGCGGGATAGCGGCCGTCCAGCTGGCCCCGGGCGCTCTCCGCCCGCAGGCGGCACACCTCCAGCAGGGTGTCCGCCGCCAGCAGGTGATCCTCATAGGAGCAGAAGGCGGTGGGATCGGCCTGCACATAGGGGGCGATGAGGGTCTGGGTCTCCCGGATCACCGCTTCATACCGGCCGCTCTCGAAATACGTTGTGAGCAGTTGGTCGAAGTAATCGTGGTATTGGGCAAAACATTCGTCGTTCTTCATCAGGTGGTGGTACAGGGGCCGCTCCAGCATGGTCTCCCCCCGGGCGGGGGTGTTGATGGGCCAGTTGAGGAGCAC
>DHCMC07803__coassemble_1321_pt1 | contig 13848 bp, 12 predicted proteins | sample DHCMC07803__metabat2_high_PE_053 | metagenome-assembled genome bin DHCMC07803 | reverse complement strand
TGCCCAGGATGTTGTTCTCCTCCAGGCTCATGGCGCCGGCCAGGGCGGACACGTCCCCGTCGTTGGCCACCACATAGGGCACGTCGCCAAAGGTATCCCGGATGGCCCGGATGTAGATGTCCTTCACCTTGGCGTCGAAGTCAGACCTGGGAACCTGCAGGAACAGGGAGGCCACCATGGTGCGGTTGCCGATGTAGATGCCGGCGGAGGACACCCCCACCGCGTCTACCCGGGGCATGTGGGCGGCGGCGGACTTCAGGGCGGAGACGATGCCCTCATAGTGATAGTCCGGGTCGGAATTGGTCTTGGGGAACCAGACCACCTCCTCGGAGAACACGGGCTGGCCGTCGATGACCGCAGACACCTTGCGGTCGCTCCCGCCGGCGTCGAATCCGATGCGGCAGCCCTCCAGGTGCCGGCCCACGGCCTTGGGGGCGCTGCGCTCGGCGGGAACGGCGTCGCACAGCACCACCTCGAAGGGGCGCTCGTACACGTCGGACATGAAGGCCGCGTCGAAGGCCCGCTGCCCGCCGGGGCGGTAGGCGTCCCGAATGGCCCGGTACACCCCCTCGTCCCCGCTGAGGTAGACCTTGAACCCGCCCATGGTCCACAGGAGCATTTTTACCATTCGGTCCACATAATAGGTGTCGGCGATGGCCGTTTCAGGGGTGCCGTGGATAAAGGTCCTGTACACCGCCACCTCGCCGCCGGAGCGCTCCACCGCGATGTCCAGCGGCTGGCTGGCGCCGGCCAGAAAGGCCGTGCGGAATTTGCCCAGCGGGAGAAAGCCGGGGTCCAGCTCCGGCACGTGTTTGACAGGGACTTCGATCCCCAGGTGCTTCATAACGTGAGCCCTCCTTTTTGATGGGAGACAGATCGGTACGTTCCCTTATAGGCTATCAGTTTTTTCGCATCTGTCAAGCATATTTTCAGCGTTTTGAAAATTATTTTCTTTTTGCCCTTGACGGGGCCCGGGCCGGCGGGATATGATGGGAACGTACAAGATGGTCTTTTGAAAATGAAAGGCAGGATGATGACCATGAATATGACCGCGCGCCTGGGGGCGCATCAAAAGTGGATCCGGGAGGAGCTGGAGCGCAGCGTCTCCTTCTGGCTGAAAAACGGCATGGACCCGGTGCATGGCGGGGTGTACACCTGCCTGGACCGGGAGGGCAAGGTGTTCTCCACGGACAAGAGCGTGTGGATGCAGGGCCGGTGCGCCTGGACCTTTGCCTATCTGTGCCATGTGTATGGGGTGAAGGAGGAGTGGCTGGCGGCCAGCAAGAGCTGCCTGGACTTCATGGAGGCCCACTGCATCAATCGCCAGGCCGGCGACCGCATGTATTTCACCGTCACCGGCGACGGAAAGCCCCTGCGCCAGCGGCGCTACTGCTTCTCCGAGGGGTTCTACGCCATCGCCAACGCCGAGTATTACGGCGTCACCGGGGAGAAGGAGTGCCTGGAGCGGGCCCGGCGGGCCTATGACCTGATCTGGGGCCTGAACCAGGGCCTCATCAGCGACCCCACCGGCATGGGCCCCAAGACCATCCCGGAGACCCGGTCCGGCCGGGCTCTGGCCAACCCCATGATCTACCTGAACATCACCTCCGTGCTGCGCCGGGTGGATCCGGAGCAGGAGGCGCTGTACAACGAGCGGGCGGCGGAGTGCGTCAATGAGATCTTCCAGTACCACTACAAGCCCGAGCTGGGCTGCACCCTGGAGAGCGTGGCCCCCGACGGCACCCCCCGGCTGGACGTGACCGAGGGCCGGGTGGTGAACCCGGGCCATGATATCGAGTGCTCCTGGTTCCTGATGGAGGACGCCAACCGCAAGGGGGACAAGAAGCAGCACGAGGTGGCCGTGAAGATCTTCGACCAGGCCATCGAGGCCGGCTGGGATTACGAGTACGGCGGGCTGCTCTACTTCATCGACTGCCTGGGCCGTCCCCCCGAGGCCTATGAGCATGATATGAAGCTCTGGTGGCCCCATGACGAGATCCTCATCGCCTCCCTGATGATCTACCGGGACACCGGCGACGAGAAATACCTGACCTGGTTCGAGCGGACCCTGGACTACTGCAAGGAGCACTTTTCCGACCCTGAATTCGGCGACTGGTACGGCTATCTCCGCCGGGACGGCAAGCCCACCATGCCCGCCTGCAAGGGTTCCACCTTCAAGGGCCCATTCCACCTGCCCCGGATGCTGATCATGTGCGACCAGATGCTGGATCAGCTCCTGACCGCGGACCGATAAGGAGGGCGCGCCATGCCCGTAGGGAACGTCTTTGACAAGATCAACACCCAGTACTATGAGCTGACCAGCGCGGAGAAGAAGGTGGCCGACTACGTGGTCATCCACCAGCAGCAGACCCAGTTCATGTCCATCTCCGAGCTGGCGGAGGAGGCGGGGGTGGCCGAGGCCACCATCTCCCGCTTCTGCCGGAGGCTGGGATATAAGGGGTACGGCGCCTTCAAGCTGGCCATCGCCAACGCCACGGCGGTGGTCGGCGGCTGGTTGCCCCAGTCCGGCGAGGTATGCCCGGCGGACAGCGTAGAGGAGATGGCCCGCAAGGTCTATGAAAACGACCTTGCCGCCATGAGCCAGACCCGGGAGCTCATCGACCCGGAGGCGATCCGCAAGGCCGCCGACCTCATCATGTCCGCCGCCCGGGTGTTGTGCATGGGGCAGGGGGGATCCATGATCCTCTCCCAGGAGTGCGCCCACCTGTTTTCCACCGTGCAGCCCAATTTCACCGCCGTGGTGGATTCCCACCTCCAGGCCATCGCCGCCGTCCAGCTCACACCGGGGGACCTGGTGATCTATTTCTCCTACTCCGGCTCCACCGAGGACCTGGTGCGGAATCTGCGCATCGTCCGGGAGCGGAAGGCCCGGGTCATTCTGGTCACCCGCTTTCCCAAGTCCCCCGGCTCGGTCTATGCCGACGTGGTGCTCCAGTGCGGCTCCCGGGAGGGGCCCCTCCAGGGCGGCTCCGTGGCCGCCCGGGTGGCCCAGCTCTATCTGCTGGACGTGCTCTTCGAGGAGGTCTGCCGCCGGGATCCCGAGGGGGCCCATCTGCGCCGGGAGGCGATGGCGGAAGCCCTCTCGGATCGGCACCTGTGAGTTCCGGGCCGGGGCGAAGGTGAAAGAAATTTGCAGGAATAAGTTGAAACGAAAAATTTTTTGAAAATCGTATTGACAAACCCTGCGCGGAACTGTACAATCTATACAACCAGACCCAGGAAAGAAAGAGGCCATTTATCAAAAATGAGGAGGAACTGAAATGAAGAAGCGTATTCTTGCACTGGTCCTGGCGGCCGGCATGACGCTGGGCCTTGCGGCCTGCGGCGGCGGCACTCAGGGCAACACCGAGACCCCCTCCGGCGGCGGCGAGACCGGCACCGGCGACGGCAACGTATCCATCACCGTCACGTCCTTCAACATCGGCGGCTTTACCGAGTCGTCCTCCTGGGACAGCATCATCGCGGCCTTTAAGGAGGCCAACCCCGGCATCGACGTGACCGTCAACGCCATCAACTACCAGGACGGCGACGCCGCCCTCAGCAGCTCCATCAGCTCCGGCAACGCCCCCGACGTGATCTTTGAGGGCCCCGAGCGCATCGTGGGCAACTACGCCCGCAACGGCCTGATGGTGGACCTGAGCGACCTGTGGGAGGCCAACGGCGGCGACATCGCCGAGGGCATCTCCTCCGTGTCCCAGCTGGACGGAACCTACTACATGTATCCCCTGAGCGTGGCCGCCCACTGCATGGCCATCAACTACGAGGCCTTTGAGGCCGCCGGCGCCCTGCAGTACATCGACGAGGAGACCCGCACCTGGACCACCGACGACTTCGTGGCCGCCATGGGCGCCATCCGCGACGCCATTGCCGACGGCACCCTGAACATGGCCACCCCCGGCATCATCTACTGCGGCGCCCAGGGCGGCGACCAGGGTACCCGCGCTCTGGTGAACAACCTGTACTCCGACTACTTCGTCAATGACGACGGCACCTCCTACAACATCAACAGCGCCAACAACGTGAAGGCCCTGGAGCTGCTGCGCAGCATGGTGGACGACGACTCCCTGTCCGCCAACGCCAGCTACGCCGCCTCCCAGGAGCTGCAGGCCTTTGCCAACCAGACCTGCGCCGTCACCTTCTGCTGGAACTACTCCAACTACACTCAGTACGCTGAGCAGACCCAGTTCACCCCCTTCGCCATGGCCTTCCCCTCTGACGACGGCCAGCCCGAGCTGGAGATGGCCGGCCCCTACGGCTTCGGCATCTTCGACAACGGCGACGAGGCCAAGATCGAGGCCGCCAAGAAGTTCATCCAGTTCGTGTGCGACGATCAGACCACCGGCACCGAGGCCGTGAAGGTCACCGGCTTCTTCCCCGTCCACAGCGACTGGGGCGACATCTATGAGGGCGACGCCGACGCCGACCTGCGCGCTCCCTTCGCCCTGATGAGCGACTACCTGGGCCGCTACTACAACCTGACCGGCGGCTGGACCGAGCAGCGCAACCTGTGGTGGCAGTTCCTGGCTGAGATTATGACCACCGACGCCGGCTCCGATATCCAGACCGCGGCCGACGAGTACGTGTCGGAGGCCAACGCCAACATCGGCTGAGACCCACCCATGGGCAACCGAACACTGTGAGATGCGGCGCCCGCTCCCTGTGAGGGGGCGGGCGCCGTTCTTTTCCCGCGGCGGCGCCGCGGGAAAAACCGCGAAATCAACTTTGAAAGAGGGGAGAAACTCATGACGCAAAACGCCCCGGCGGCCGCCGCCCAGCGGAAGCCGAAAAAGCAGAAGCAGTCCCAGTTCTCCGGCATGAGCAAGGCCCTGGTCAGGCGGGAGACCATCTCCGCCTATCTGTTTCTGCTGCCCAGCCTGTTCTTCTTCGTGGCCTTTGTGGTCATCCCCATGGTCATCTGCGTGGTGTACAGCTTCCTGGAGTACGGCATAGGAGGCGTCCAGGGCTTTGCCGGGTTTGACAACTATCTCCGGCTGCTTCAGGACGAGGTGTTCCACGCGGGTCTGCGCAACACCATCCTTATCGTGGTGGTGGCCGTGCCCACCGTCACTGCCTTTTCCCTGTGGGTAAGCTCCGCCATCTACAAGATGCACGCCTTCCCCCGGTCCTTCTTCCGCTGCGTGTTCTACCTGCCGGTGGTCACCGGCTCGGTGGCCATCACCGTGGTGTGGAAGTGGATCCTGGACCCCTATAACGGCCTGCTCAACCAGGTGGCAGGCACCAACGGCATGGATTGGCTGGGCACTCAGTCCACCGCCATCTGGTTCATCATCCTGATCCTGTTTACCACCTCCATCGGCCAGCCCATCGTGCTCTACGTGGCGGCCCTGGGCAACGTGGACCAGTCCCTCATTGAGGCGGCCCAGGTGGACGGCGCCACCAAGCTCCAGGTGTTCTGGAAGATCAAGTGGCCCCAGGTCATGCCCACCACCCTGTACGTACTGGTCATCACCACCATCAACTCCTTCCAGTGCTTCGCCCTCATCCAGCTGCTGACCCGGGGCGGACCGCTGAACTCCACCATGACCATCATGTACCAGGTGTATTACACCGCATACACCCTCCAGGACTTCGGCTACGCCAACGCCATCGGCGTGGTCCTGGCCATCATTATCGCCATCTTCTCCGCCATCCAGTTCAAGGTGGCGAAAACGGACTAAGGGGGGAACGAAAACATGAGTACGAATCCTGCCGCGGTCAAAGTGAAAAAGACCGATCTGAGCGGAACCTCCACCGGCTACAAGGTGTTTGCCGCCGTGATCCTGATCCTGGTGGCGCTGTTCTTCCTCTTCCCCCTGTACTGGATCGTCACCGGCTCCTTCAAGGACGCCATCGAGATCAACGCCCGGTATCCCATCTGGTTCCCCCAGAACCCCACTCTGGACAACTATGTCCGCCTGCTGGAGCACCCGGCCCTGCGCTGGCTGTTCAACATCGTGTTCATCTCCGTCATGGCCATGGTGCTCACCTGCATCACCGCCTCCCTGGCGGGGTACGCCCTGGGCAAGAAGCGGTTCATCGGCCGCGGGGTGCTCTTCACCATCATCATCTGCGCCATGGCCCTGCCCAAGCAGGTCATCGTCATCCCCCTGCTGCAGGAGATGACCTTCTTCCACCTGAACAACAACATCTGGGCGGTGATCCTGCCCACCGTAGGCTGGCCCTTCGGCGTGTTTCTGATGAAGCAGTTCTCCGAGACGGTGCCCACTGAGATCATGGAGGCCGCCCGGGTGGACGGCGCCGGCGAGCTGCGCACCTTCTTCAGCGTGGTTTTCCCCATGATCAAGCCGGGCATCGGCGCCCTGGCCATCTTCACCTTCGTCAACACCTGGAACGACTACTTCCTCCAGTTGGTTATGCTGCAGGGGGACGAGATGTCCTTCACCCTGCCCCTGGGCATTTCCAACCTCCAGGGCGAGATGTCCTCCGACTTCGGCCTCATCATGGCCGGCGCCGCCCTGGCCGCCGTGCCCATCATCATCGTGTTCATCGCCTTCCAGAAGTACTTTACCCAGGGCATCGCCATGGGTGCTGTAAAGGGCTGACGCGCCGTAATGGTACGAATATCCGCCGGCACAGCCGGCGGAGCCTTCGCTACAAATGTGCCGCTGGCACATTTGCTTAACGCTGCGGCCATGGGTGCCGCAAAGGGCTGATGCGTGCAAACCACTTATTATTCTCAGAGAGAAGGAATATCCATGAGCGACTTGAAGAAATACCGGGGCGTCATCCCCGCGTTCTACGCCTGCTATGACGAGGAGGGGAACATCTCCCCGGAGCGGGTGCGGGGCCTGACCCGGCACCTGATCGGCAAGGGAGTCAACGGCCTGTACGTGGGCGGCTCCTCCGGCGAGTGTATCTACCAGAGCGTGGAAGAGCGCAAGGTGGTGCTGGAGAACGTCATGGCCGAGGCCAGGGGCAAGGTGGTGGTCATCGCCCACGTGGCCTGCAACAACACCGCCGACAGCTGCGAGCTGGCGGCCCACGCCGAGGCCCAGGGGGTGGACGCCATCGCCGCCATCCCCCCCATCTACTTCCACCTGCCCGAGTATGCCATCGCCCAGTACTGGAACGACATCTCCGCTGCCGCCCCCAACACCGACTTCGTCATCTACAACATCCCTCAGCTGGCCGGCGTAGCCCTCACCGGCTCCCTGCTGGCGGAGATGAAGAAGAATCCCCGGGTGGTGGCGGTGAAGAACTCCTCCATGCCCGTCCAGGACATCCAGATGTGGCGGGACGCCGGGGTACTGGTGTTCAACGGCCCCGACGAGCAGTACATCTCCGGCCTGGCTATGGGCGCCTGCGCCGGCATCGGCGGCACCTACGCCGTCATGCCCGAGCTCTTCCTGAAGGTGTACGACCACTTCCAGAAGGGCGAGATGGAGCCCGCCCGGCAGATCCAGAACGACATCGACCGCATCATCTACAAGATGTGCCAGGCCCACGGCAACCTCTACGCCGTGCAGAAGGCCATCCTGGCCAAAAACGGGGTGCCCTGCGGCTCGGTCCGCAAGCCCATGCCCGCCCTCATCGGCAGCGACGCTGCCGTGGTGGACGAGGCCGGCGCCATGATCGCCGCCGCCGTGGCCAAATACTGCTGACATTTTGCCGAACAAGGAGCGAGATAGAATGCGTATTTATCAAGCGGAAAACTACACTGCCATGAGCCGCCGGGCGGCCAACATCATCTCCGCCCAGGTCATTTACAAGCCCGACTGCGTGCTGGGCCTGGCCACCGGGGGGACCCCTGTGGGCCTGTACAAGCAGCTGGTGGACTGGTATAACAAGGGGGATCTGAGCTTTGCCGAGACCCGTTCGGTGAACCTGGACGAGTATCTGGGCCTGTCCCCCCACCACGAGCAGAGCTACCGCTACTTCATGCAGGTCAACCTCTTTGATTACATCGACATCAAGCCCGAGAACACCCACGTGCTCAACGGCCTGGCCAAGGACCCCGAGGCCGAGTGCAGGGCCTACAACCAGCTCATCCGCGACCTGGGGGGCATCGACCTGCAGCTGCTGGGCATGGGCCACAACGGCCACATCGCCTTTAATGAGCCGGGCGAGAACTTCGGCCTGGAGACCCATGTGGTGGACCTGACCGAGAGCACCATCGACGCCAACCAGCGCTTTTTTGAAAACCGCGACGACGTGCCCCGCCACGCCCTGAGCATGGGGATCAAGAACATCATGAACGCCCGGCGCATCCTCATGGTGGTCAGCGGCGAGGACAAGGCGGAGGCGGTGTACAAGGCATTTGCCGGCCCGGTGACCAAGCAGGTCCCCGCCTCGGTGCTCCAGCTCCACCCCGACGTGACCCTGGTGGGCGACAGGGCCGCCCTGAGCAAGCTGGTGGAAGCGGGTGTGCCTGTATGCGGATAAGCGGCGGGCAGGTCTTTGACCTGCGGGAGGGCTTCGTCCGGCGGGACGTGTGCTTCGACGGGCGCCTGCTGTCCGGGTCCAGCGCCGACGGGGCGACATACGATGCCGAGGGCTGCTATATCATCCCGGGCCTTACCGATCTCCATTTCCACGGCTGCATGGGGCGGGACTTTTCTGACGCCGACCCGGAGGGCCTGGAGATCATGGCCGAGTACGAGCTCTCCCGGGGCGTCACCCAGATCTGCCCTGCGGGCATGACCCTGTTGGAGGAGCAGCTCACCCGGGTGTGCCAGGTGGCCGCCGATCACAGGGCCGCCCACAAGGGCGGCGCCGAGCTGTGCGGCATCAACCTGGAGGGCCCCTTCCTGTCCGAGGCGAAGAAGGGCGCACAGAACGGCGCCTGGCTCCATGCCCCTGACGTGGAGATGTTCCACCGGCTCATGGCCGTCTCCAAGGGGCTGGTGAAGCTGGTCTCCCTGGCTCCGGAGGTACCCGGCGCCCTGGAGTTCGTGGAGGCGGTGGAAGACGAGGTGGTGGTCTCCCTGGCCCATACCGCCGCCGACTACGATACCGCCCTGGCGGCCTTCCAGCGGGGCGCCCGGCAGGTGACCCACCTGTTCAACGGCATGAACCCCTTCGGCCACCGCGCCCCGGGCGTGGTGGGGGCCGCCCTGGACACCCCGTTGTGCAATGTGGAGCTCATCTGCGACGGGGTCCACATCCACCCGGCGATGGTGCGGGCGGTGTTCCGCATGTTCGGCTGCAAACGGGTGATCCTGATCTCCGACACCATGCGGGCCGCCGGCATGCCCGACGGGCAGTACACCCTGGGCGGCCAGGACGTGACCGTCAGGGGCAAGCACGCCACCCTGGCCGACGGCACCCTGGCCGGGTCGGTCACGGACCTGATGGGCTGCATGAAGACCGCCGTGTCCTTCGGCATCCCCCTGGAGGAGGCCGTGTGGGCCGCCGCGGTGAATCCCGCCCGGGCCATCGGCATTTTCAGCCGGGTGGGCAGCCTGGAGCCCGGCAAGCGGGCCAACCTGGTGATCCTGGACAAGGATCTGGAAGTGAAGGACGTGTTTTTCCGCGGCCAGCGGGTGGACCGCTGACCGAGGCGCATCGCATACCCCCAAATCAGGCGCCCCGGCCCTACTCCATTTCCATAGGACCGGGGGAGCCGTTAAGAAGGAGGAAAACCCGCCGGCCGGCGGTGCGGCAGTGTGGAGACCTGCCGTAAAGTCCGGGCAGTTTCGCTCTGCCCGGGCGAGAGGGTGCTTGCGGAGGCATCGCCCTTACGGCCAGACGTATGGCAACCGTATCTCTGAAAGGCGTCAAGAAGATCTATGACAACAAGGTGACCGCCGTCCACGACTTCAATCTGGACATTGCCGACAAGGAGTTCATCGTGCTGGTGGGCCCCTCCGGCTGCGGCAAGTCCACCACCCTGCGGATGGTCGCCGGCCTGGAGGACATCTCCGAGGGCGACCTGCTCATCGGCGGCAAGCGGATGAACGACGTGGAGCCCAAGGACCGGGACATCGCCATGGTGTTCCAGAGCTACGCCCTCTATCCCCATATGACGGTGTATGAGAACATGGCCTTCGCCCTGAAGCTGCGCAAGATGCCCGCCAACGAGATCGACAAGAAGGTGAAGGAGGCCGCGGCCATCCTGGACATCACCCAGTACCTGGATCGCAAGCCCAAGGCCCTGTCCGGCGGCCAGCGGCAGCGGGTGGCCATCGGCCGGGCTATCGTCCGGGACCCCCAGGTGTTCCTGATGGACGAACCCCTGTCCAACCTGGACGCCAAGCTGCGCAACCAGATGCGGGCCGAGATCATCAAGCTGCGCCAGCGGATCAACACCACCTTCATCTACGTCACCCACGACCAGACCGAGGCCATGACCCTGGGCGACCGCATCGTCATCATGAAGGACGGCTTCATCCAGCAGATCGGCACGCCCCAGGAGGTGTTCGACCAGCCCGCCAACCTGTTCGTGGCCGGCTTCATCGGCACCCCCCAGATGAACTTCTTTGACGCAAAGCTGACCAGGCAGGACGGCAAGTACCAGATCGCCGTGGGCGAGGCGGTGATGACCCTGGGCGAGGCGGCCCAGAAGCGCCTGGCCGGGAAGGACGTGGGCGAGCGGCAGGTCACCGTGGGCGTGCGCCCCGAGCACATCTCTTTTGCGGCCTCCGCCGGCAGCCACACCATTGCCAGCAAGGTGGACGTGTCCGAGATGATGGGCAGCGAGGTCTACCTCCATGTCAGCGCCGTGGGCCGGGATGTGGTCATGCGCGTGCCCACCACCGACCTGCCCGCCGAGCACCGGGCCGGCATTCCCTACGGCACTGAGATCAACTTCACCTTCCGCCCGGAGCTCATCCACCTCTTTGACCCTGAGACGGAAAAGAATCTGCTCTATTGATCCAATGTGAAAAACGGCGCGCCATGGTCAGCCATGGCGCGCCGTTTTGATGATTTGCAGGGGGGCGGCTGCGGCCGCCCCCCTGAAAGAAAGGCGCGGTATGCCGCCTCACTCCGGGTCGATGGGGTCCACCTCCACCGGGTGGTCCTGCCGCCACTGTTTGGCGCGGCGCCAGAGGAGGAACAGGGTGGCCAGGTCGGCCGCGCCGATATAGAGCAGGGCCGCGCCGATCAGCCGCACCAGGGCGATCCCCGCCAGCAGGGGCCGGAAGAGCACCACCAGGCCCAGCGCCACCGAGGCCGCCGACAGGCCCGCGCACACCGGCCAGCTGCTGTGCTCCATCCGCCGCAGTTCCAGGGCCCGCTTGAGGTTGAGCAGGCCGTCGATGGCGATGTAGATGCCCAGGATCACGGTGAGCAGGCTCTGGAACAGGGCCGGCTGCACCACCAGCAGCACCCCCACCGCCGCGGCCACGATGCCCAGGCAGAGGGCCAGGAAGTGGCCGGCGGTGCGCCCCTCCGTGCGCCAGAAGGTGAGGATGGCGAATGCGCCGTAGAGCAGCAGCACCCCGCCGGTGAGATAGCACAGCACATCCATCACCGTGGCGGGCCACAGCAGGAGCACCAGCCCCAGCACCGCGTAGAGCACGGCCAGGAATACAAAACTGACACCGAGATTTTTCAGCCGGTCGCCCATAATAAGCGCCTCCTTATCCGAACGGCAAAATGGGAACGGGCCGCCGGGAGCGGCCCCAGGTCACGCCTCCTGCCAGCCCTTGCACACGTCGATCCACCCGGCGCTGCCAGCCAGGGCGGCCAGCTCGTCGCAGGTCAGCTCCACGGCGGAGGCGGCGTTGCCCGCGGCGGGGTAGACGACGTCGAACCGCCTCAGGGACACGTCCAGGTATGCAGTGACGTTGGGGTGGGTGATGGCGAAGGGGCACACCCCGCCGATGGTGTGGCCGGTGAATTCCTCCACCTGGCCGGGGGTGAGCATGGTGGCCTTGTGGTGGAACTGGGCCTTGAACTTGCTGTTATCGATCTTGGCGTCCCCGGCGCATACGATGAGCAGCGCCCCGTCCTCGTGAACGAAGGAGAGGGTCTTGGCGATGCGGGCAGGCTCGCACCCCACCGCCTGGGCGGCCAGCTCCACCGTGGCGCTGGATACGTCAAATTCCTTGATGCGGTCCTCATAGCCCCGCTCCCGCAGGTAGGCCCGGCAGGCTTCAATAGACATGGTTCACTTGCCTCCCTTTTTGGCTTCCGCCTTGGCCAGGAAGCGGTCCACCGTGATGATGAACCGCTCATGGGTGCCGCCGCCGATGGGGCCGGCCTCGTCAAAGGCCCTTACGGTGAAGGTGAGTTTCTTGCCCTCCACAGCGGTGAGCTCGGCCTCCGCCCACACCTTCATGCCCACGGGGGTGGCGGCGTCGTGCGTCACCTCCAGCCTGGTGCCCACGGTGCCCTGGCCCGCCTCCAGGCCGGCCTGCACCGCGTTGACGGCGGCGTTTTCCATCAGGGCGACCATATAGGGGGTGGCGAACACGGGGACCAGCCCGCTGCCCACGGCGGCGGCGGTATTTGCCTCGGTGACCAGAGCCTCGGCCCTTCCTTTACTTCCGACAGTGAGAGACATGACGTTGAACTCCTTTCTGATTTGGGGAGCGGCCGGGGGTCACTCCAGCATTCGCTTGAGGTACTGACCTGTATAGGAGGCGGCGCACCGGGCCACCTGTTCGGGCGTCCCTGTGGCCACCACGGAGCCGCCGCCGTCGCCCCCTTCGGGGCCCAGGTCGATGAGATAGTCGGCGGTCTTGATGACGTCCAGGTTGTGCTCGATGACCACCACGGTGTTGCCCACGTCCACCAGCTTCTGGAGCACTTCGATGAGCTTGTGTACGTCGGCGGAGTGCAGGCCGGTGGTGGGCTCGTCCAGGATATAGATGGTCTGGCCGGTGGAGCGCTTGGCCAGCTCGGTGGCCAGCTTGACCCGCTGGGCCTCGCCGCCGGACAGGGTGGTGGAGGGCTGGCCCAGCTTCACATAGCCCAGGCCCACCTCGTAGAGGGTCTGGAGCTTGTTGTACAGCCGGGGCAGGTTCTCGAAGAAGGGGAGGGCCTCCTCCACCGTCATCTCCAGCACCTCGTAGATGTTCTTGCCCTTGTAGCGCACCTCCAGGGTCTCCCGGTTGTAGCGCTTGCCCTTGCACACCTCGCAGGGCACGTAGATGTCGGGCAGGAAGTGCATCTCGATCTTGATGAGCCCGTCTCCCTGGCAGGCCTCGCACCGCCCGCCCCGGACGTTGAAGGAGAACCGGCCGGGGCCGTAGCCCCGGGCCTTGGCGTCGGGGGTGGAGGCGAACAGGTCCCGGATATCGTTGAACAGCCCCGTGTAGGTGGCCGGGTTGGAGCGGGGGGTGCGGCCGATGGGGGACTGGTCGATGTCGATGACCTTGTCCAGGAACTCCTCCCCCTCGATGGCCCTGTACTTCCCCGGCCGGGTCTTGGCCCGGTTCAGGCGGCCGGCCAGGGCCTTGTAGAGGATCTCGTTGACCAGGGAGGACTTGCCGGAGCCGGACACGCCGGTGACGCAGGTGAAGGTGCCCAGGGGGATGGACACGTCGATGTCCCGGAGGTTGTTCTCCGCCGCCCCCCGGATGGTGAGGAAGCTGCCGCTGCCCTTCCGCCGCTCGGCCGGCACGGGGATCTTTTTCCGCCCCGAAAGGTAGTCCCCGGTGATGGAGCCGGGGGTGTTCATGATCTCCTCGGCGGTGCCGCAGGCCACCACTTCGCCCCCGTGGACCCCGGCGCCGGGGCCGATGTCCACGATATAGTCGGCTGCCCGCATGGTGTCCTCGTCGTGCTCCACCACCAGCAGGGTGTTGCCCAAGTCCCGCAGGCGCTTGAGGGTGGCCAGCAGCTTGTCGTTGTCCCGCTGGTGCAGGCCGATGGAGGGCTCGTCCAGGATATAGAGCACCCCCATGAGGGAGGAGCCGA
>DHCMC07803__coassemble_1311_pt1 | contig 13926 bp, 11 predicted proteins | sample DHCMC07803__metabat2_high_PE_053 | metagenome-assembled genome bin DHCMC07803 | reverse complement strand
GGCCTTGGGGTCCGTGTCGGGGCCGGCGTGGGGCTGGGCGTCGGCGTGGGGCTGGGCGTGGCCGTGGGCGACGGCGTGGGCACAGGTTCTGCGGAAGGCGTGGGACTTGGCGGCGGCGTAGGGCTGGGCTCCGGCTCCGGCTCCGCCGCCGGGGACGGAGCGGGCGTCGCCGCGGGTGTCACCGTAGGCGCAGGCGTGGGGGAAGGTTCCACCACCTCCAGCACCGGCACGGGGCTGGGCGTTCCCTCCGCCGCAGGCTTCGGCGGAGCGAGGAGGGCCGAGGCCCCCACCGCGCCCGCCACCACAGCGGCGGCCACGGCGGCGGCAATGCCCTTATGGGCCAGGATGGCGGCCGCAAAGGCCTGCCCGCCGGAGCCGGCGGCCCCCGCGGCGGCGCTCCCGGCGCCGGCTGCCGAGCCTGCACCGGCCGCCGCAGAGCCCGTGCCGGCAGCCGCGCCGGCTCCCCCGGCAGCGGCAGTCCCGGCCAGGGCGGCGGAGCTCCCTGCCAGGGCCGCCTGGGCGCAGGCGCTGCTCTGGGCGGCGGTCAGGCCGCCCAGCAGGGCGTCCTCCCGGAGCAGGTAGGCCAGGAAGGGCAGCGGGGCCAGCCCGTAGAGCTTGACGCCCTGGCGGGCATGGCGATCCACGCCCTCCTTAATGGCCTTTCGGGCGTAGTTCAGGCGGCTTTTGACGGTGCCCTCGGAGGTCTCCAGGGCGGCTGCGATGTCCCTGACCGACATCTCGTCGTAGTAGTACATCAGCACGCACAGGCGCTGGGCCTCCGGCAGCGCGTCGATGAGCTCCATGATCATCCGCCGGCTCTCGTCGGTATCCAGGGCCTTGTCTGGGATGGCCTGCTCGTCCAGGGTCTCGAAGGTGTCCAGCAGGCTGTTGCCCTCCTCGTCCTCGGGGATCTGCATCTCCCGCCCCGCCCGCCGCAGGGCGTTGCGGCAGTAGTTCGCCGTCATGGCGCTCAGCCAGCCCCAGAAGGCCGCCGGCTCCTTCAGGGTGTCCAGCTTGGTCAGCATGGAGATCAGGATCTCCTGGGTGGCGTCCAGCGCGTCGTCCTCATTGCGCAGCATCTTTTTGCAGTGGTAGAACACCCGGTCCTGCACCGCCAGCACCAGGGCCTCCTGCGCCTCCGGGTCGCCGGCCAGGCAGCGGGGGATCAGCGCGATCACTTCCGTCTTTTCCATTTCTCTATCTTCTCCGACCCTTCCCCGAACGGTTATTTCACAATACATACTATCCACTCGCCCTCACCTTGTCAATCCCGTGGCCCGGGCATTGGAGCACTTTCCTGAAAAAATTCTGAAAAAATAAAACCGGGCGGCGCCCTGGCGGTTCTATATCACCAGAAGGGCGGAAAGCCCCGGCAAAGGCTCCAATATGAAACAGAGAGGATATGATCACATGGCATTTTTCGAGCAGCTTGGCAGGCGCATCACCGACGCCGGGCAGGGCGTGGCCCAGCAGACCAAAAACTTTGCGGACGTGACCCGGCTCAACAGCACCATCTCCGACAAGGAGAAGCGCATCGCCCACCTGTACGAGGTCCTCGGCCGGGCCTACTACGAGGGCCGCCGGGACGCCCCGGCTCCCGAGTACCGGGATACGGTGGAGGAGATCAGCGGCCTGCTTGCCGAGATCGCCCAGCACCGGGAGGAGATCAAGCAGATCAAGGGCATTGTGAAATGCCCCGGCTGCGGGGCGGACGTACCACTCCAGGCGGCCTTCTGCAACGCCTGCGGGGCCAGGATGGCGCCCCAGGCCGCCCCCGCCCCGGAGGACGGGGTGCCCTGCCCCGCCTGCGGGGCCGTATCCCCCAAGGGAAACCGTTTCTGCACCCACTGCGGCGCAAAACTGATTGTAAAAAACACGGAGGAGGAGTAAGTTATGTATTGTGGAAAATGTGGAGCGGAAAACCAGCCCGGCGCGACCTTCTGCGGCGCCTGCGGCGCGCCCCTGGCGGCGGAAGCGCCGGCCGGGACCGCGGCGGGCCAGACCCAGCCCGCCCGGCAGCCCGAGGCCGCCGGGAACACGGCCCGGAACAAAAAGATCGGCATCGCCGCTGTGGCGGCGGTGGCGCTCGTCGCCGTGGTGGGGGCCGTCTCCCTGTTCGGCGGCCGGGGGCCGGAGGCCACGGCGGAGCGGCTCTTCGACATGATGCTCAGCGGGCACCCGGAGAAGATCCTCGACCTGGTGCCCCAGCGCATGGTAGACGCGGCCATCCAGGAGAGCGGCCTTACCCGGGCGGAGGTGGCCGAGCAGTTCGGCCAGGCGGCCTACGGCCTGAACGCCGCCATGGACACCCTGGGCGACGGACTGGAGCTGACCTACGACGCGGTGGGTTCGGAGGACGTGTCGCCCGAGGAGCTGGATTCCATTCAGGCGCAGTACGAGCAGATGGATGTGGATGTGACCGCCGCCAAGGATGTGGAGATGGAGTTCCTCATCCGCATGCCCGGCCTGGGCATGGAGGAGACCACCACTTACAGCATTCCTGTGATCAAGGCCGGCGGCGGCTGGTATATTGACGTCGCCAATCTCAACCTCTAAGCTTAGCGAACCCCACCCTGCCATTCAGAAAATAAGGAGGATCCCAGACATGAAAAAACGCGCGCTTTCCCTGCTCCTGACCCTGGCGCTGACCCTGTCCCTGCTGCCGGGCGCGGCCCTGGCGGCGGGAAGCGGGCCGGCGGAGAGCAGCAACATCAACGACCAGGACTATACCACCTGGAGCAGGCCGGTCAACTCCTACCTCTTTGAGAACGAAGCCGGCGGCCTCACCCGGGTGGAGTATACCGGCAGCGAGATCGTGGCGGAGGACTACTCCCCCGACTTCCAGTACCTGTCCGGCCGCACCATCCCCATGGAGCTGTCCCGCTGGGGCGGTTTCTTCGCCGGGGCGGACTATAACTTCTTTGTATTCGGCCAGGAAAACCCCTCGGAGAGCGACAGCACCGAGGTGATCCGGGTGGTGAAGTACTCCAAGGACTGGCAGCGCCTGGGCCAGGCCAGCCTGCGGGGGGCCAACACCACCGTGCCCTTTGACGCCGGCTCCCTGCGCATGGACGAGTACGGCGGGTACCTGTACATCCGCACCTGCCACGAGATGTACACCAGCAGCGACGGCCTGAACCACCAGGCCAACCTGACCATGGCGGTGCGGCAGAGCGACATGGCCGTCACCGATTCCTATTACGACGTGATGAACTCCAGCTACGGCTATGTGAGCCACTCCTTCAACCAGTTCCTGATCGTCGACGAGGAGGGGCGGATCGTGGCCCTGGACCATGGGGACGCCTATCCCCGGGCCATGACCTTCATCCGCTACTACGCCGACGCCGGCAGCGGCAGATTCTCCGGATCCGGCTACGGCGCCTGGTGCAGCGTGGGCCTTCAGCGGGAATTTGCCGGTGCCGTGGGGGCCAACACCACCGGCGCCTCCGTGGGCGGCCTGGCGGAGACCAGCCAGTGCTACATGATGGCCTACAACTATGACGGGGTCGGAGGTACCGGCCCCAGGAACGTCTATCTCCAGGCCATGGACATCGCCACCGGCAAGGGCAAGGATTACCAGATCACCCGCTCCGGCGGCTCCACCACCCCAGTGCTGGCCCCCGCGGGGCTGGACGGCGGCTGGCTGCTCTGGAACGGGAAGGACGGCTATACCGTGACCGACACCCTCTATTACCTCCCATACGGCGCCGACGGCGTGCCCGGCCAGACCGCCAGCGCCACCGGCTCCCTGTCCGACTGCGCCCCCATCTATTATAACGGCCAGGCGGTCTGGTACGTGACTGACAGCTCCGCCCCCACCTTCTACACCCTGGACGAGGGCGGCCTCACCGCCCACCCCGCGGCGGGCGCGGAGGAGCCGGAGGGAACCGTTCTCTCCCCCGAGGCCCAGTCCGCCACCATGCCCACCGGGTATGAGGGCGCCTACACCTGCTGGGGAGTGGACTTCTCCCAGGTCCCGCTGACCCTGAATGAGGCGGAGACCGAGTATGTGTTCCCCGCCGGGACCGTACTGTACGTTCCCTCCGTGGGGCATGCGATCAAAACGAGCACCGGCCACCCCAATGTCAAAAGCCCGAACGGCGGTCCTCTCGGCTATGACACAGCGTCGGAGCCCCTCCCTCCGGGAACTTCTTCCGTCAGTTTCTCGGTCTCCTATACCACCACTCTGGACAGCTTCTCCGCCGCCAATGAGGCGGGAGAGACTGAGACGGTCCAGCCCCCGGCAGGCGGCCTGTGGATTGCCCTGGAGCCCGGCGTCCGTTACACGGCGGAGTTCACCGTATCCACGAACACAGGCGAAGTGGTCTCCTACCGGCCCACCTTCCAGGTGAGCGCCGCCCAGGCCGGAGGGGCGCCCCAGGGCTTTGAGCCCGTCTACCGCTACGACGGGTTCCTGTTCTCCCAGAAGCCCGTCGAGGGGTGGACCTTCCCCGCCGGCACAGTCGTATATGTCCCGCCCAAGTACAGCCTCCATGAGTCCGAGGGCGTCGAGATGTACACCAGCATGAAATATTCCGCCTCCAAAGAGCCCTACGCGGAGCCGACTGGCGACGTGCCCTGCACCGGCCTGTGGCTCACCCTGGAGCATGGGACCTATTACAATGTGTGGCTTAACGCGGAGCATATCACAGGGGAAGGCTTCTATGAGAATACATACGCCTTGACCGCCGAAGCGCCGGAGGAGACCGGCAAGCCCGTGGAGACGGGCTTCGCCGACGTGCCTGCCGACGCCTGGTACGCCCCCTATGTTGGTGCCGCGGCGGAGGCCGGGCTGATGAACGGCACCGGCGGCGGCAAATTCAGCCCCGCCCAGACCCTGAGCCTGGCCGAGGTGGTCACCCTCACCGCCCGGCTCTATGCCGAGGACCGGGGCGAGGCCGTACCCTCCTCCGCCGCCGGGGAGCCCTGGTACCAGGGGGCCTATGACTACTGTGTGGAAAAGGGCCTGTTCACCGCCGGGGAGGTGCCCGCGGCCGCCCTGACGGGCGCCGCCACCCGCTTTGAGATGGTGGACCTGCTGGACCGGGCGGTCCCCGACAGCGAGAAGGCCCCTATCCACAGCGACGTTGCCGTCCCCGACCTGGCGGAGAGCGCCCCCTATGGGGAGGTGGTCTACCGCTGGTACCGGGCGGGTATCACCGAGGGGGACCAGAACGGGAACTTTAACGGCGGCTCCGTGATCACCCGCGGCGAGACCGCGACGATCTTCTGCCGGCTGGCCGGCCTGACGGAGCGGGTGTAAGCCCCCCGCTCTGCCGGCCGTTCAGACCGCACAAATATCATCTGCCCGGGGCGGGGCGGGATCGGTTCCCGCCCCGCCCCTGTATGCGGCTGTGTCCGCCGCCTTGCTGCCGTCTGTGGCCCATCGGTTTTCCTCTTGACATTCTCCTTTTAGATTGTATAATAAGTATTACAAGTTATACTTATAGGAGGAGTTATCCATGCCAACGGAACAATACATGAGCTCCGTGAAGGTCGGACCCAAAGGGCAGATCGTGATCCCCAAAGAGGTGCGGGAGATGTTCGGCATCCACCCCGGGGACACCCTTCTGATCCTGGCGGACAGCTCCAAGGGGATTGCCCTGGAGCGCTACGAGACCTTTGAAAAGATCGCGGACGCCATCTTCCAGGGCCGGGCCAGGGAGCTCTATCCCGACCACAGCGAGGAGGACTCCCGGAGCTTTGCCCGGGCGATCCAGGAGCTGAAGGAGCCCGCAGAGGAGCGGGGATAGGGGGAAGCGCCATGTACCGCATCGCGTTCTTCAGCATCTACGCCTACGGCCACACCAACCCCACCCTGGCCGTGGTGCGGGCGCTTACCGCCCTGGGGCACCGGGTGCGCTACTATTCCTTCGCCCCCTTCCGCGCCGGGATCGAGGCGGCGGGGGCCGAGTTTGTCCCCTGCGACCCCTATCTCCCCCCTCCGCCCCCGGACCTGGACCGCAGGATCGGAACGGATTTTGCCTCCCTGGTGGAGATGATCACCGGCGTCACCCTGTCCATGGAGCATGACGTGGGGGCCGATCTGGCGGAGTTCCGCCCCCACTGCATCGTCTCCGACTCCCTGTGCTTCTGGGGAAAGCTGTGGGCCATGCGCCTGAAGGTGCCCTATGTATGCTCAACCACCACCTTCGCCTTCAACCGGCGCACCGCCTCCCTCATGCGCCAGTCCCCCGTGCAGGCGCTGCGCCTGCTGGCCGGCCGGGGCCGTATCCGGCGGTGCATGGACCGCCTGCGGGCGCGGGGCTGGCCTGTGGCGGGCCTGCTCTCCCTGATCCAGAACGACAACGATACCGACACCATCGTATATACCTCCCGCCGGTTCCAGCCCATGGCGGAGACCTTCTCCCCGCGGTACGCCTTCATCGGCCCCTCCCTGCCGGAGGCCGTCCACGAGCCGGATGGCCCCGGACCCCGCAGGCTCTACGTCTCCCTGGGCACGGTGAACAATCGGAACCTGCCCTTCTACCGGGCCTGCGCGGAGGCGTTTCGCGCCCCCGGCCTGGACGTGACCATGGCGGTGGGGGAGTCCACCGACCCGGCGGCCCTGGGTCCCCTGCCGCCGCACATCACCGTGCGGCCGCGGGTGGACCAGCTGGCGGTGCTGGCCGGATCCCACGTTTTTCTCTCCCACTGCGGGATGAACAGCGTCAGCGAGAGCCTCTACCTGGGCGTGCCCCTGGTTCTCTTCCCCCAGCAGCAGGAGCAGGCTCTGGTGGCCCGCCGGACCGCCCAGCTGGGGGCCGGCCTCCTGCTGAAGCGCGCCGCGCCGGACGCCATCCGAAGCGCGGTGTTCCAGGTGCTGGACCGGCCGGCGTACCGGGCCAGCGCCCAGGCCCTGGCCGAGGATCTCCGCGCCGCCGGCGGCGCCCGCCGTGGGGCGGAAAAGATCCTCTCCGTGGCAGAAAAGCGGGGATAAATTGCATTTTTTCGGAAAAAGCGCTTGACATTCTTCCGCTTCTGCGGTATATTATTAGCCGTGTTCAAAGACAGCAGGTGGGCGCAAGCCGGAAATCCTGCCGAGAATGCAGCCATAAAAAGAGTGTTTTTGTGCTGTTTTCGCCTGCTTTGAATGCGAAGACGGCTTTTTTCATGCCCAGCGCTGAAAAGGCCCGATCCAGCTTATCTGTGGAGGTGAAACACAAATGCCCAACGCAAAGGTCCTCAGTGAGAAGCAGGCCATCGTGGCCGAGCTCACTGAAAAGCTCCAGAATGCCGCCAGCGGCGTCCTGGTGGACTACAAGGGGATCACCGTGGCTGAGGATACCGCCCTGCGCGCCGAGATGCGCAAGAACGGGGTGGAGTACGCCGTGGTGAAGAACACCCTGACCCGCTTCGCCGTGAAGAACGCCGGTCTGGAGGAGCTCTCCTCCGTCCTGGAGGGCACCACGTCCCTGGCGGTCTCCGCCACCGACCCCGTGGCCCCCGCCAAGGTGGTCAGCGACTTCGCCAAGAAGATGAACGGCGCCAAGTTCACCATCAAGGCCGGCTTCGTGGACGGCAAGGTCATCAGCGTGGACGAGATCAAGGCCCTGGCCGAGCTGCCCAGCAAGGAAGTGCTGCTGTCCATGCTGCTCTCCGCCATGCAGGGTCCTGTCCGCGGTCTGGCCGTCTCTCTGGACGCCACCATCAGCGGCCTGGCCCGCGCGCTCCAGGCCGTGGCCGACCAGAAGGCCGGCTGAGCTTCCCCTGCCCCCGCCGGAGGGTCTCTCCCTCCGAACAAAACCTGAAATCTATATCATATTTGGAGGTAATTTACCATGGCTAGCGAGAAAGTTACTGCTATTCTGGAAGAGATCAAGGCTCTGACCGTTCTGGACCTGTCCGAGCTGGTCCACGCCATCGAGGATGAGTTCGGCGTGTCCGCCGCCGCCCCCGTGGCCGTTGCCGCTGCCGCCGCCCCCGGCGCCGCCGCTCCCGCCGCTGAGGAGAAGACCGAGTTCGACGTGGTGCTGACCGACATCGGCGCCGAGAAGATCAAGGTCATCAAGGTCGTCCGCGAGATCACCGGCCTGGGCCTGGCCGAGGCCAAGGCCGCCGTCGAGGCCGCCCCCAAGGCCATCAAGGAGGGCGTGGGCAAGGACGAGGCCGAGGAGCTCAAGAAGAAGCTCGAGGAAGTCGGCGCCAAGGTGGAGCTGAAGTAAGTTTCTTTCCCCATCCACAGATCAGAAAAGGAGCCAGAGGCAGCTGCCTCTGGCTCCTTTTTGCGTTCCGGGCCGGTCCGCGCCGGCCGGCTATGCGGGCTCCCGCGCCAGTTCCTCGGGGCCCAGCTCGTCCACGGTGGTCTGGTGGAACTCATCAAAGCGCCAGCCCGCCTCCGTGCGCACCAGGCGGATGGGGAAGTCGATGGTGTAGTCCTCCCCGCCCTCCCCCATGGGAGAGTAGCAGCCGGTGAGGGTAAAGGAGATCTCATCCTCCGTCTGTTCCACCAGGGTAAAGGTGTCAGGGCGGCTGTCGTCCCGATAATAGCCGCCGCCCCGGGACGCATCCAGGAAGCAGAGCTGCTCCCCGTTGCGCACATAGATCTCCTCCATGCCCTGGGCCTTCCAGAAGGCGTCGGTAAACACCGCGTGGACGGCGGCGTCGAAATCCTTCCAGGCGGCGAAGGGGCCCCGGGCCGCCAGGTAGGTCCTGCCGTTGAGCTCCACGGTCTCGCTGGGCCCCTCCTGGGGATAGAGCTCGCTGTACTCTACCCCGCCGGTCTCACAGCCCAGAAGATGGGTATACAGGCTGTATGCCTGGCGGTAGAGCAGCTGCTGCTCCCCGTCCAGGAAGTCGGGCACCGGGGCGGTCAGGCTGGCCCCGTCCAGGGGGATCTCCGGGGCTGCGGGCCCTGTCTCTTCCGGCGGCGGGACGGCGCTTTCCGCCGCCGGAAGAGTGGCGGTCTCCGTCTCCGCCGGCGGCTCGGAGGCCGGTGGGGCGGCGGGCCGGGCGGCGCAGCCCGCCAGCACCAGGACGGCCAGGGCAAGGGCAAGGGTCAGTTTGTCGATCTGCTTCATGTGCATCACCTCTACCCTATATACAAGCGGAATGGGAAAAATGTCACACAAAGCGGAAATTTTCCGCGGACGGGCGCCTCTCAACTCAGCTCGAACATGCCGTGATAGAGCTGATAGTACTCTCCTTTCTGCGCCAGCAGCTCGTCGTGGCTGCCCCGCTCCGCCACCTGGCCGTGCTCCAGCACCAGGATGGCGTCGGCGTTGCGGACGGTGGACAGGCGGTGGGCGATGACGAACACGGTGCGCCCCTCCATGAGCTGGTCCATGCCCTTTTCGATGAGGGCCTCGGTGCGGGTGTCGATGGAGGAGGTGGCCTCGTCCAGGATGAGCACCGGCGGGTCGGCCACCGCCGCCCGGGCGATGGCCAGCAGCTGCCGCTGGCCCTGGGACAGGTTGGCCCCGTCGGCGGTGACCAGGGTGTCGTACCCCTGGGGCAGGCGGCGGATAAAGGAGTCGGCGTTGGCGATGCGGGCGGCCCGCACCACCTCCTCGTCGGTGGCGTCCAGCTTGCCGAAGCGGATGTTGTCGGCGATGGTGCCGGTAAAGAGGTGGGTATCCTGGAGGACGATGCCCAGGGAGCGGCGCAGGTCGTCCTTTCTGATGTCCCGCACGTCGATGCCGTCGTAGGTCACCCGGCCCTCCTGCACGTCGTAAAAGCGGTTGATGAGATTGGTGATAGTGGTCTTGCCCGCACCGGTGGAGCCCACGAAGGCGATCTTCTGCCCGGGCTTGGCGTAGAGGCTCACGTCCTTTAAGATGGGCTGCCCCGGCTCATAGCCGAAGCTGACATGCTCGAAGCGCACGTCCCCCCGCAGGGGCGTCAGCGTCCCGTCCTGCCTGCGCCAGGCCCAGCGGCCCGTCTTTTCCCGGCAGGCGGCCAGGGCGTCCCCCTCCTGCCTGACGTTGACCAGCTCCACCGTCCCCTCGTCGGTCTCCCCTTCCAGATCCATGACCCGGAACACCCGCTCGGCCCCCGCCAGGGCGGCCAGGAGGAAATTGGACTGCTGGGTGAACTGGTTGATGGGCAGGGCGGCCTGACGGACGAACACCAGGTAGCTGGCCAGGGCCCCCACGTCCATGTCGCCGCGGATGGCCATGATCCCGCCCAGCACCGACACGACGGCGTAGTTGACATAGGAGATGGCCACCACCGCCGGCACCATGGTGGCGGCGTAGCCCTGGGCGCCGGTGCCCGCCCGGCGCAGGGCCTCGTTCTTCTCCCGGAAGGCGGCCAGGCTGGCCGCCTCGTGGTTGAACACCTTCACCACTTTCTGGCCCGCCATCATCTCCTCGATATAGCCGTCCAGATCCCCCAGGCTGGCCTGCTGCCTGGTGTAGTAGGCCTTGCTGCGCCTGCCGCTGAAGCGGATGTAGGCGAACATGACCACATAGCACACCGCCGCCACCAGGCTCAGCCGCCAGTTGAGGATAAAGAGGATGGTCAGGGTCCCCACCACCTGGATGAAGCTCTGGATGACCATGGCAAAGCTGTTGTTCAGCGCGTCGGCGATGGTGTCCACGTCGTTGGTGAAATAGCTCATCACATCGCCGTGGCGGCTGGTATCGAAAAACCGCAGGGGGAGCGTCTGCAGATGGGCGAACAGGTCCCGGCGGATATCCCGCAGCACCTGCTGGGCCGCCCGGGCCATGATCTGGGTATAGCCCAGGGCCGCGGCCGCCCCCGCGCCGAAGATGGCCGCCGCCAGTGCCACGCCGGAGACCAGCCCGCCCACGTCCCCGCCGGCCAGAGTATTGACCACCGGGCGGATCATATACGTCCCCACCAGATTGGCCAGGGCACTCACCGTCACCAGCACCGCCACCGCCAGCAGCAGGAGCTTGTGCCGCCCCAGATAGGACAGGAGGGTGCGCAGGGTGTACCCCAGGTTTTTAGGCTTTTTCGCACTGAGCTGACGGGCCGCCATCCTCATCCCCTCCTTTCATCTGGGACGCGTAGATCTCCTGGTAGATCGGGTCGGAGGCCAGCAGGCTCTCGTGGGTGCCCACGGCGTGGACCCGTCCGTCCTCCAGAATGATGATCCGATCGGTGTGCATCACCGAAGTGATGCGCTGGGCGATGATGAGCTTGGTCACCCCGGTCATGGCGGCCAGCGCGGTACGGATGGCCGCCCCGGTGGCGGTGTCCACGGCGGAGGTGGAGTCGTCGAAAATGAGCACCTTAGGGTGCTTGAGCAGGGTGCGGGCGATGCACAGCCGCTGCTTCTGCCCGCCGGAGACGTTGACGCCCCCCTGGCCCAGATCGGTGTCCAGCCCCTTGGGCATCCGCGCCAGGAACTCGTCGGCCTTCGCCGCCCGGCAGGCCGCCCACAGCTCCTCGTCCGTGGCCTCCGAATTGCCCCACTTCAGATTGTCCCGTACGGTGCCGGAGAAGAGGACGTTCTTCTGGAGCACGATGCCCACCGCGTCCCGCAGGGCGGCCAGGTCGTACTCCCGCACGTCCCTGCCCCCTACCCGCACCACGCCCTGCGTGGCGTCGTACAGGCGGGGGATGAGCTGCACCAGGGTGGTCTTGGCCGAGCCGGTGCCGCCCAGGATGCCCACCGTCTGCCCCGCCTCGATGTGCAGATCCACATCTGCCAGGGCATACTCCCGGGCGTCGGCACGGTACTTGAAGCAGACGTGCTGGAAGTCGATGGACCCGTCAGGCACCTGGACGGCCCCGCCTGCGGGGGAGGACAGGGTGATCTCCTGGTCCAGCACCTGGGCGATGCGGCGGGCGCTGGCCAGGGAGCGGGTGAGGAGCAAAAACATGTTGGAGATCATCATCAGCGCGTTCATGACCTGGAGCACATAGCTGAGCACCCCCGTCAGGTCTCCCACCTGGAGGGTACCCGCCAGGATCATGTTGCCCCCGAACCACAGGATGAGCACCGTGGCGGTGTACATGGTCAGCTGGAAGGCGGGCAGGTTGAGCACCGCGATGCGGAAGGTCTGCTGGCTGGTCTCGGTGAGCTCGTCGTTGACAGCGGCGAACTTCTCCTCCTCATACTCCCCCCGGACAAAGGCCTTTACCGCCCGGATGGCGGCCAGCCCCTCCTGCACCACGTTGTTCAGCCGGTCCACCACGGCCTGGAGGCGGCTGTACATAGGGGCCACCTTGCGCACGACGGCAAAGAGGATGAGCCCCAGCACGGGGGTGCACACCAGGAAGATCACCGCCAGGCCGGCGTTCATCCACAGGGACAGGCCAATGCCCATCACCAGCATCACCGGCCCCCGGACCAAGGGCCGCAGGCCGCCGTTGACAGCGTTTTGCAAAACGGTGACGTCGGTGGTCATGCGGGTGACCAGAGAGCCGGTCTCAAAACGGTCCAGGTCGGAGAAGGCAAACTGCTGCACCCGCTCGAACTGGGACTGCCGCACCCGGGCGCCCCAGCCGTAGGCCGCCCGGGCGGCAAAGCGGGCGTACAGCAGGCCGGTGACCAGGGCGAGCAGGGCGCATACCGCCATCTGCACGCCCTTGTGGATGATGAACGTCACATCCCGCTGTGCCACGCCGACGTCGATGATATCCGCCATGAGCACGGGGATGAACAGCTCAAAGGCGGTCTCCACCAGCACCAGCAGGCCCCCCAGGACCATGTCCCGCCGGTAGGGGCCCAGATAGGCCAGCAGCCGCTTCAGCTCGTGCACGGCCGGTCTCCTCCTCTCTCCGCCCGGAAATTCTCATAGGCCCGGGCCAGGTACTGGGCAAAGCGCGCCCGCTCCTCCTCCGTGAAGCCCCGAAGCATCACGTCCTCCGCCTCCTGGCTGCGCAGGCGCCAGCGGGCCACGGCCTTCCGTCCCGCCGGCGTCACCTCCACCAGGTCCCGCCGGCGCCGGGCGCCGTCCACCCGCCGAACCACGTAGCCCCGCTTCTCCAGGCTGGACAGCATCCGGGACACCGCCGCCGGGTCCACCTCGAAGTAGTCCGAAAGCGCCCGCTGCCGGCAGGGGCCACGGCGGTCCAGGTAGTCCACCAGCTTGGGCTGCCCGCTGCCGAAGCCCAGCTCCTTCAGGCTGGGGCCAAGATAGCTGCGCCGGGCGTGGAAGGCCCGAAAGAGCAGCATATGGAAGCTGCGCTCCATTCCGCTCCCTCCTTCTTGATATATCAATAGTTGACGTGTCAATATTATACCCCCCGCGGCGGCCCTGTCAACCCCCGGCCTTTTCCCCTTGCAAGCGGCGGCGGAACGTGGGATAATGGGAGCAGGCAGCCGCCCCGTGCGGCGCAGAAGGAGGTCCCCGCCATGGAAGAGAAAAAAACCTATCGCCCGGAAAATCTCCACTATCTGAAAATGCTGGCCCGCCAGTATCCCAACGTCCAGGCCGCCAGCACCGAGATCATCAACCTGCACGCCATCCTCAACCTGCCCAAGGGCACGGAGCACTTCATCTCCGACGTGCACGGGGAGTACGAGGCCTTCCTGCACATCCTCAACTCCGCCTCCGGGGTCGTGCGGGAGAAGCTGGACGACCTGTTCGCCACCACCGTGTCCAAGGCCGACCTGGATCAGCTGGCCACCCTCATCTACTACCCCAAGGAGAAGCTGGAGGAGATCGAACGGGAGACCGAGGACATGCGGGAGTGGTACCGCATCACCTTCCACCGGCTCATCGAGCTGTGCCGGGTGGTCAGCTCCAAGTATACCCGCTCCAAGGTGCGCAAGGCCATGCCAAAGGAGTACGCCTACATCCTGGACGAGATGCTCCACACCCACTACGAGGACAGCGACAAGCGGGACTACTACGAGAACATCATCTCCACCATCATCGACATCGACAGGGCCTCCAACTTCCTGGTGGAGCTGTGCGAGCTCATCAAGCGCCTGGCGGTGGACCACCTGCACCTGGTGGGGGACATCTTCGACCGGGGCCCCCGGGCGGACATCATCCTGGACTCCCT
>DHCMC07803__coassemble_1302_pt1 | contig 14069 bp, 11 predicted proteins | sample DHCMC07803__metabat2_high_PE_053 | metagenome-assembled genome bin DHCMC07803 | reverse complement strand
AGCTCCTCCAGCTCCCGCACGCCCCAGGCCACCCGCTTGATGTTGATGAGGTCCAAAGGCCCGATGTTGTTGGAGCTGGACGAGCCGCCCACCGCCCCGCAGCCCAGGGTGAGGGCGGGGAAGAGGCAGGTGGTGGCCCCGATGCCCCCCAGGGAGGCGGGTGTGTTCACCAGCACCCGGCTGGCGGGGACGGCGGCGGCAAACTGCTTCACCACGGCCTCGTCGGCGCAGTGGATGGCGAAGGTGTGCCCCGCGCCCTCCCACTCCAGGATCTCCACGCAGCGGTCCAGGGCGGAGCGCTGGCTGTCCTCCACGTAGTAGGCCAGGATCAGGCCCAGCTTCTCGCTGGAGTAGGGGTGGCCCTTGCCCACCCCGTCCTCCCGGGCCACCAGCACCCGGGCGGCGGGGGGGACCTTGTCCAGGCCCGCCAGTCTGGCCAGGGCCTCCACGCTGCGGCCCACAATGGCCGGGTTCATGGTGCCGTTGGGCCGGAGGATGAAGCGGGAGAGCTTTTCCCGTTCCCCCTCGTCCAGCAGGTAGGCCCCCTGGGCCCGCAGCTCCGCCGTGACGGCCCCCTCCATGGCCCGCTCCACCACGATGGACTGCTCGCTGGCGCAGATGGTGCCGTTGTCGAAGGTCTTGGAGTCCAGGATGTGCTTGACCGCCAGCCTTACGTCGGCGGAGGGGTGGATATAGGCCGGGCCGTTGCCCGCCCCCACGCCGATGGCCGGGGTGCCGGAGGAGTAGGCCGCCTTCACCATGGCGGCCCCGCCGGTGGCCAGGATGAGGCGGGTATCCCGGTGGCGCATGAGCTCCCCCGTGGCCTCCAGGGTGGGGTTGGTCAGGCAGGCCACGCTGCCCTCCGGGGCACCCGCCCCCTCCGCCGCCCGGCGCACCACCTCCACCGTCTCCCGGATGCAGTTCAGGGCGCTGGGGTGGGGGGAGAAGATGATGGGGTCCCCCGCCTTCAGGCAGATAAGGGACTTATAGAGCACTGTGGAGGTGGGATTGGTAGAGGGCACCAGCCCCGCCACCACCCCCACGGGCACGCCGATGTCGATGGTGCGCCTGTCCCGGTTTTCCGCCAGGATGCCCCGGGTGCGCTCGCCTTTGATGGCCTCGTAGAGGGTCACCGCCGCGAAGCGGTTTTTGATTTCCTTATCCTCTTTTCTGCCGAAGCCGGTCTCCTCCACCGCCAGCTCCGCCAGGCGGCGGGCGTGCTCCGCCCCGGCGGCGGAGACGGCCGCCGTTATTTTGTCCAGCTCCTCCTGGCCCATGCGGGCCAGAATATGCTGGGCCTTTCTGGCCCGGGCCAGCAGGTCCCGGACCTCCTGAATGGATTGCAGATCCTTGTCCAAATGGTTCACCTCGCCTTGTTTGGCGGCGGGGGCAAGCCCCCGCCCTACGTGTGTCCTGCGGGATCTGTCCCTGTAGGGCGGGAGCTTGCTCCCGCCGCTCCGTCAGATCTCCCGGGGGTTCCGGGCCACGGCCTTCACCGCCTCGGCAAAGGCCGCGCAGGCGGCGTCGCAGGCGCTCTGGGTGCCGGTGAGCAGACCGCCGCCGAAGTTGGTCTCGCTGGGGGGCGCGAAGAGCTGCACCAGCTCCACGTCGGCGGCCTTCATGGCCTCGTCCAGGCCCGCCACCGCCTCCAGGGGCGGGGCGATGAGATAGGCCAGGGCCGCCCCCTCCCGCACCCCCGCCGTTTTGGACAGGTAGCTGCCGGTGCGGGAGACGGTGTGGGCGAAGTAGACCACGGAGTCGTCCGCGTTGGCCGAGCGGAAGCCCGCCCCGCCGGCCATAAAGTCGGCGCAGGCCCGCAGACCGCTCTCCACCTCCGCCGGGTTGGGGCCGGCCAGGATGCCGATGACCTCCCCGGCCAGGGCGGTGGAGGCGTTGGCCGCCCCGGCGTACAGGGAGCGGCCGTACACCACCTCCACGGCGGCGGCCTTGGTGGCCTCGTCCAGGGCGCAGTAGGTCACGTCGTCACTGTCGGCGGTGATGAGACCGATGGAGCGGTACTGATCGGGGAGCCCCAGCTGTCTGGCCAGGGTCTCGCTGACGTTGGCGATGGTGCGGGTGGCCAGGATTTTGGCGGGGATCAGATCGCCGGTCATATTATCACTTCCTTCGTTGATGGGCGGCCGCCATACATGGCGGCCACCTGCCGTTAACGCAGATCAATGCCGCTGGCCTTTTTCTCCAGCATGGTCTTGATGAGTTCGGCGATGTGCGCGCCGGCCATGCCCCACGGGGCAGGCCCCGTGGGGGCCCCAAGGGCATTTTTATCTGCTCGGGCGAAGTGAATTCGCCCGGCATCAAGGTTTTGCCAGGCGGCAAAACGATTGTACGCGCTGACGCGCGTCCCGTAGAGGCCGGTATCCTCAACGCAGATCAATGCCGCTGGCCTTCTTGTCCAACATGGTCTTGATGAGCTCGGCGATGTGCGCGCCGGCCATGCCCCACGGGGCAGGCCCCGCGGGGGCCCCAAGGGCATTTTTATCTGCTCGGGCGAAGTGAATTCGCCCGGCATCAAGGTTTTGCCAGGCGGCAAAACGCTTGTACGCGCTGACGCGCGTCCCGTAGAGGCCGGTATCCTCAGCGCAGATCAATGCCGCTGGCCTTCTTGTCCAGCATGGTCTTGATGAGCTCCGCGATATGCGCGCCGGCCTCCACGGCGGTGGTGCCCCCCTTGTGGATGTTGGACACCACGGTGCGCCTGGATTCGGGTATGCCGATGTGGGGCTTGTAGGTCAGGTAGGCGGACATGGACTCCGCCGTCACCAGGCCCGGCCGCTCCCCCACCAGCATGCACACCACCTCCGCCCCGGTAAGCTCCCCGATGTGGTCGGAGGCCCCCACCCGGCAGTACTTCACGTAGAGCACCGGCCCGCCCTCCAGGCCGTAGGCCTTCAGGCCCGCCCGGATGGCCTGGAGGCAGTCTGCGGCGTTGGCCTCGATGGCGGCGGAGGACAGGCCGTCCCCCACCACCAGGGCGATTTTGGGGTTCTGGCCGAAGGTCTGTTTGATGACGGCCTGGTTGGCCTCGTCGAACCGGCGGCCCCGGTCCGGCCGGGTCAGGTACTCGTCCTTGCTCTGGCACAGGGTCTGGACGGGGGTGAAGCCGTTTTGGGCGGCGAATTCGTCGGGCACGTGGGAGAACACCGAGTCCTGGGCCGCCGCGTGGTCGGCCCGCATGCGCAGCATGGTGAGGGTCCTGTACCGGGCCCCCGCCCGCCCCAGGCCCAGCCGGGCCGGCGTGCGCAGCTTCAGCTTCTGGTAGGCGGGGCCGTTTTTGGGGTGCTCCACCAGGTACTGCCGCCGCAGGTCGGTCTGGGCAATGTCCTCCAGGACCGCGCCGGAGCCGTCCGGCCCAGCTGGGGCCGGGGCTGTGACCTCCCCTTTGGCCGGGGCGTGGGACTGGGCGGGCTGGCCCGCCAGCTCCAGCACCATGCGCTCCACCAGGGCGCGCAGTTCTTGTTCGTTCATATCGTCACCTCTGTCGTATCGGCGGGCGAACACAGTTCGCCCCCACGGGATGAGAGCGGGCGGCGGGGGCGAGCCCCCGCCCTACGGGGTGCGGGGGCGGCCCGCCGGGGATGCCGCGCCCCGCAAAATGCGGGTGTAGGGGCGGATATCATCCGCCCGCACGTTCATGCCAGCAGGACGGAGCCGTCCCCCGCCAGCTCGGTGAGCTTCCCGTCCCGCACAAAGCCCATGTCCTCCAGCCACTTCTGGAAGGACGGGATGGCGGTGAGGCCGAAGAGCTCCCGCAGGGCGGCGGTCTCGTGGAAGCCGGTGGTCTGGTAGTTGAGCATCACGTCGTCGCCGTGGGGTATGCCCATGAAATAATTGCACCCGGCGGCGGTGAGCAGCACGGCCAGGTCCTCGATATCGTTCTGGTCGGCCTTCATGTGGTTGGTGTAGCAGGCGTCGCACCCCATGGGCACGCCGGTGAGCTTGCCCATGAAGTGGTCCTCCAGCCCCGCCCGGATGACCTGCTTGGAGTTGTAGAGGTACTCCGGGCCGATGAAGCCCACCACCGTGTTCACCAAAAAGGGCGCAAAGCGCTTGGCAAAGCCGTAGCAGCGGGCCTCCATCACCACCTGGTCGGCCCCGTGGTGGGCCTCGGAGGACAGCTCGGAGCCCTGGCCGGTCTCAAAGTACATGACGTTGGGGCCCTGGGCGGTGCCCTCCTTCAGGGCCAGCTGCCGGGCCTCCTCCAGGAGTTTGCCGTCCAGGCCGAAGGCCTCGTTGCCCTTCTGGCTGCCGGCGATGGACTGGAAGATCAGATCGCAGGGGGCCCCCTGGCGCACCGCCTCCATCTGGGTGGTGACGTGGGCCAGCACGCAGGTCTGGGTGGGGATGCTCCAGCGGGTCTTGACCTGCTGGAATCGGTCCAGCACCCGGCGCACGCTCTCCACGCTGTCATCCACCGGGTTCAGCCCCAGTACCGCGTCCCCCGCCCCGTAGGTCAGTCCCTCCAGCAGGGAGGCCAGGATGCCGTCGGGGTCGTCGGTGGGGTGGTTGGGCTGGAGGCGGCAGGACAGGGTGCCCGGCAGGCCGATGGTGGTGTTGCAGGTGGCGGTGACCCGGATCTTTCTGGCGGCGTAGATGAGGTCCAGGTTGCTCATGAGCTTGGCCGCGGCGGCGATCATCTCCGCCGTCAGCCCCCGGCTCACCCGGCGGATGGCGGCCCCGTCGTTTTTCTCGTCCAGCAGCCACTCCCGCAGCTCGGACACCGTCCAGTTGCGGATCTCGCCGTAGATTTTCTCGTTTACGTCGTCCTGGATGATGCGGGTGACCTCGTCCTCCTCGTAGGGCACGGCGGGGTTCTCCCGCAGATCCGCCAGGGTCAGGTTGGCCACCACCACCTTGGCCGCCACCCGCTCCTCTGCGTTCTCCGCCGCGATGCCCGCCAGTCTGTCTCCCGACTTCTCCTCGTTGGCCTTGGCCAGGGCGTCCTTCACAGACTTGAATTCATAGACGTGCCCCAGCAGCTTGGTTTTGAGTATCATGTGATCGCTCCTTAACGGCGGGGGCAGGCCCCCGACCTACGATTTCTGAAACGCCAGGGTCTTGATGACCACCGGCAGGACGGCCCCGCCCGCCACCGGCGCGCCGACGTCGATATAGTCCCCGTTGTCCATGGCCACCCCGTCCAGGCAGAGCAGAGGGCCGGGGAGCAGCCCCGCCAGGGCCTGGCCCAGGGCCTTGGCCATGTCGGCCTCCACCGCCACGATGGGGAGAAAGCCCGCCTTTCGCAGGGGGGCCAGGCCGTCCGCCACCCCCCGGGCCAGCTCCTGTACCCGGAGGTAGCCGGGGTTTTTCTCCCCCCGGAGGGCCAGGGCCAACTGGCTCAGGCCCCCCTGGTCGGCAAACCACCCCAGCTTGGCCCGGATGGCCGCCGCCAGGGCGGCAGCGTCCCCCCGCTCCTCCGCCCCGGTCAGCTTGAGGATGGGCAGGTTTTTCAGCGGAAAGGTCACGTCCCGGTAGAAGATGGTGGAGCCGGACAGGTCGGTGGCGTGACTCCCCGCCCCCACCACCGTGGCCCGGATGGTCTCCCGGCCCCGAAAGCGGCCCGCCGCCTGAAAGGCCGGGGAAGCGGCGATGGCCCTCCCCAGCAGCACCCCGATGTCCCCGAAGGCCAGCCAGTCCGCCGGCGGGCTGTCAATACAGTCGGCCACCCCGCCGGAGAAGGACACCACAGGCGCGCCCTCCGGCTCCCACCGGGTGCCCTGGGTGAGGAAGGCGTCCAGCCTGTCCCGGCCGGGGAGCAGCCCCGCCGCCTGCTCCAGGGCCTCCGTCATGGTCTGGACGAGGGGGGCCAGAGCCTCCGGGGTGACGCGCTCTCCCACCGCCGGGACCGGGCAGGGGCCAGCGGCGCGGAACAGAGGCTCGCAACCCGTAGGGCGAGGGCTTGCCCCCGCCGCCCACCGCTGGAGGGAGGGGGACACATAGGTGACCCGCCCCGTCTCCCGGTCGAGCTTCACCAGCCGCCCGCCCACGTCCAGGCAGCCGGTGCGCACCAGCTCCCCGTTGTCGTACAGGGCCAGGTTGGAGGTGCCGCCGCCGATATCAAAGTGTAATACTTTTGTGTGATGCTCCCTGGAGTATTCGTCCGCCCCCGCCCCCCGGGCGGCCAGGATGGACTCCAGGTCGGGCCCGGCGGTGGCCACCACAAAGTCCCCGGCGAAGGCGGACAGGGCGGCGAGCACCTGGCGGGCGTTTTCCTTCCGGGCGGTCTCCCCGGTGATGATCACCGCGCCGGTGGCCACGTCCTCCCTGCGGAAGCCGGACTTCTGATACTCCGCCTCCACAATGGCCCGCACCCCCTGGGCGTCGATCACCGTGTCGGACAGCAGGGGGGTGAAGTGGATGCCGCCGCGGTAGAGCACCTCCCGCTTATCAATGGCCACTCTGGGCACCGCGTAGGGGTTGGCCCGGTTTACCAGGGTGAGCCGGGAGATCACCAGCTGGGTGGTGGAGGTGCCGATGTCGATACCGACAGATAATAGCGTTTCACTCATTTCGGCACCTCCACCACCGGGGCCCCGCAAAGCGGGGCGGGCGCAAGCCCGTGAAATCGGAGCGAAGCGGAGGTTTCCCGCAGGCGGAATTCACTTCCGCCGAGGATGTGAAATTCTTCCGGGGCCCCCGGACAGGGGTGCCTGTCTGGGGAAACGAGGTGCCGATGTCAATGCCGACAGGTAATAATGTTTCACTCATTTCGGCACCTCCACCACCGGGGCCCCGCAAAGCGGGGCGGGCGCAAGCCCGTGAAATCGGAGCGAAGCGGAGATTTCCCGCAGGCGGAATTCACTTCCGCCGAGGATGTGAAATGCTTCCGGGGCCCCCGGACAGGCGTGCCTGTCTGGGGAGGCGAGGTGCCGATGTCGATGCCCACGGACAAAAGCTGCTCCACCATTACGCCAGTCCCCTCAGCAGGGCCTTCACGTCCTCCGGCCCGGCGGGGCGGGGGTTGGAGGCGGTGCAGAAGTCGGCCAGGGCGTCGGCGGCCACGGCGTCCAGGGCGGAGCGGAGGGCGGCGGGCTCTACCCCGCAGCCGGACAGCCGCCGGGGCTGCTCCAGCCGGCCCCGCAGCCGCTCCAGGGCGAAGGAGAGGCTCCGGGCGGTGGGGGTGAGGGCGCACAGCCCGGCCAGGCGGCCGTATTTTTTGCCCGAGCGCTCGTCGGCGGCGTTGAAGGAGATCACCGCCGGCAGCAGCAGGGCGTTGAGCCGGCCGTGGGGCACATGGAACCGCCCGCCCAGGGCGTGGGCCAGGCCGTGGCACAGCCCCAGCCCCGCGGCGTTGAAGGCCAGCCCCGCCAGGTTGGAGGCCAGCAGCATGTCCCCCTTGGCGGGGGAGGCCCCTTTGGCGGCAAAGGCGGCGGGCAGGCTGCCCCATGCCAGGGTGAAGGCCTTCTCGGCCAAAGCGTCGGAGTAGGGGGTGGCCCCTTTGGCCACATAGGCCTCCGCCGCGTGGGCCAGCACGTCCATCCCCGTGTCCGCCGTCACCGCCGGGGGCACGCCCTCCAGAAAGGCGGGCTCCAGCACCGCCAGGCGGGGGAGCAGGCCGTCGTCCACCAGGGGGTACTTCACCCCCCTGGCCGGGTCGGTGAGCACGGCGAAGGAGGTGACCTCCGAGCCGGTGCCGGCGGTGGTGGGCACGGCGCACAGGCTCAGATCCTCCGGGGCCCCCAGCTTCCTGCCGAACTGCGCCATGGCCTTGGCGCAGTCCAGGGCGGAGCCGCCGCCGAAGGCCACCACCGCCTCCGGCCGGAAGTCCGCCAGGGCCCGGGCCCCCCGGGCCACCAGGTCCAGGGGCGGGTCGGGCACCACCTGGTCAAAGACCTCTACCTGCCGGCCCTCCAGCCGGGCCAGGACCTTGTCCAGCAGGCCGGAGCCGGCCAGGAAGCCGTCCGTGACCACCATGACCCGCTGCCCCGGCAGGGCCTCCAGCGCGGCCAGGGCGTTTTCGCCGAAGGCAACGGCGGTTTTCAGCTCGAATCGTTCCATGTGCGCCCCCTGTTTCTTCCTTGATGGGGTTAGTATGGCGGCGATACGGCGGATTATGCAGTGCATTCAGGCAAAAGCCCGGCGGGCGTAGCTGCGCGCTTCGGCCCGGGGACAGAAAAAGCGGCTGTTTTCAAATGGAAAACAGCCGCCTTCGGGGGGTTATCCAGTTGTTTTGCCGGAGGGAGGCGGGGCAGTCCCTGGGGCCTGTCCAGTGTTTTGCCCTTTGTCCGGCTGCTGCCCGTCGTGGGCCTTCCATTGGCAGCCCGTCAATTTCATATCGGTAAAAACTGCCTTGAATGATGAGCGCTCCGGGCTGCAGGCATAAACGCCGAACTTTATTTTGCCCGCCCCGTTCCACATATGGCAGATCCGCATCTGCCGGAAGCGGGAACCATCTTCCGAACACTCGATACAGTAGTCGTCTTCGCGCCGGCTGAGGCGGTACCACATTGATTTCACGCCGGCGCTTATCTCGGTGGTCGCCCAGTCGGAGTATCCGTGGTTGGTTACCACGCTGCCGAGATGCTGGAACGTTTCGTTTTCGTACTCGACGGAACCTTTCAGCCAGTTCTCGCTGTCGAGATACAGCACGACGCCGCACTGGTCGAACCGATGATGGCTTTCTGCAAACGACGTCTTTACGATAAATGAAAAGAACTTCTCTTCCGTCTCCATCTGGAACAGCGGAGCGTTGTCGTTGCGGAAGTGGTAGTAAGTCCGCTGCCATAAGTCTGTCCCCGGCTGCGTTATGATCTCGATCCGATCATGGGCCACGAAACAGCGCTCCGGCTGTCTTGTCCAGCTGAAAGCACCCATATCCATATAGACATCCCTCCCTGACAGAGTCTTGGAACCTGACGGCATCTCCCTGAGAAGATGATACCACCGGGCGGCGGACAGATCCACAGCGCATGCAAAAAGGCCCTGCTGCACTGTGCACTGCACTGCGGCAGGGCCTTTTATATGCGGAGAGGGACTCAGGGCTCCAGCTTGTCCACCCGGCGCTGGTGCCGGCCGCCCTCAAATTCCGTGTTGAGGAAGGCGTCCAGGATCTTGTCGGCCATGTTGGTCCCGATCATCCCGCCGCCCAGGGCCAGCATGTTGGCGTCGTTATGCCGCCGGGTCATCTCGGCGGACAGGGGCTCGGAGCACAGGGCGCAGCGGATGCCCCGCACCTTGTTGGCGGCGATAGAGATGCCGATGCCGGTGGTACAGACGACGATGCCCCGGTCGCATGCCCCGGAGGCCACCGCCTCCGCCGCCAGGCGGCCAAAGTCGGGGTAGTCGCAGCTCTCGCTGGTGTAGCAGCCGAAGTCCTTGTAGGCCAGGCCGTGCCTGTCCAGATACTCCATGACGTGACGCTTGAGGGCCAGCCCTCCGTGGTCGGAACCCAGTGCAATCATTGTGTTTCCTCCTCTTATAGTTTATGGAACACGGGTCTGCGCTTTTCATAGGTACACACGTAGCGGAAGCCCCGGTCGGCCAGCAGCGCGCAGGCTGCCTGAATGCCCTGGCCTACTCCTTCGGGGCTGTGGGCGTCGGAGCCCACGGTGACGATCTCCCCGCCCGCCTGGCGGTAGAGGTCCAGAATGGGGGCCCACTCCGCCACCGTGCGGCCCCGATAGGTGTTGACCTCCATACCCCGGCCCCCCTCCGCGGCGGCGCGAAGGATGTCCCGGATGCGGCTGTAGTAGCGCTCCAGGGAGATGGGGAGGCTCATGTACCGCAGGGGATAGATGATGTGGGCCAGCACGTCGTACAGATCGGTGGCGGCCAGGGCGGCCATGGAGGTGAAGTAGTCGTCCAGGGCGGCGTGGCAGGCGGCCTCGTCGGGGTAGGGGACATAGTAGAAGTCGGCGCCCCCCTTCTCAGGGCACAGGTTGTGGACCGAGCCCAGCACGAAGTCCAGCTCCGGCTCCGCCAGGATGGCCGTTGCCGCCGGGGGATCCAGGTGGGCCATGCCCAGCTCTATGCCCAGTTTCAGGGTCAGCCGCCCGGAGAAGCGGGATTTGCCGTCGCGGTACTGCTCCACTGCGGGGGGCCAGTCGTAGGCGCGGCAGGGAACGCCGTCCACATTCAGCAGGTCGCAGTGGTCGGTGACGCACAGCTCCGCCAGCCCGGCCGCCTCCGCCGCCCGGGCCATGGAGTCCAGGCGCGCGTCGCTATCAGGGGAGCGGAGTGTGTGGGTGTGGTAGTCAGAGAGATGCATGGTTTGCCTCCGTGGAAAAGAATGGGCGCGGCGGGCCGATGCGGCACCGGCCCCTACGGGCGGTGAAGTGGTGCGGCGGGCCAATGTGGATTCCGGCCTTAAAATCCGTTTTTGGGGGAATTCACTTCCCCCCAAAACACCCCGACCCGCGCCGCGGGGCGCGAAACCAGGGGTATCGGGAGGGCTGTGCCGCCAACGGCGGCGCGGCCCTCCCGTATCTAGGGGGCCTGGGGCCCCCTAGAGTGCCTAAAACGGCCAGGCGGGGAACCACTTGAGCACGCAGGCGCCGTACCAGGTGGGGTAGGTGATGCCCACCAGCACCGGGTAGAACAGGGCGTACAGGGCCACCGCGCCGCCGGTGAGGGCGTACACGGGGGGCCTCCAGCGCACCAGGTCCTCCTTTTCCGCCAGGGTGTGGAACACAAAGCACAGGGCCAGGATAAGGAACAGGGTGGCGGGGAAGTAGTGGTAGGCGAAGGTGATGCGCCCGATGAAGAACCAGGGCACCAGCTGGGCCAGGTAGCCGATGAGGATGAACAGGGCCCGGCCGCTGCGGCGGACGATGCCGTGGAAGCCGCAGGCGAGCACGGCCAGCAGCCCGCCCCAGCACACCACCGGGTTGACGAAGGCGGCGAAGCGGGTGGTGACCCCGGACACCGAGTTGTCCATATAGTACAGGATGGGCCGGGCGTCGAAGAGCCACTGGTACCAGCGGGAGGAGTAGGGGTGGGTGTCGGTGACCCCGCTGTGGTAGGAGAGCATATATTTCTGGTTTTCCCACATCTCCGCGATGAGGTTTTGCAGGGAAAGGTCCCCCGAGGCGGCGGCATAGGGCAGGTAGGACAGGGTGTAAATGGCCGCCGGGATCAGGGCGAAGGCCAGCACGGAGAAGGCCAGGGTCTTGACCGTCCAGCCAACGCGCTCATGGCGGCTCTCCTCCGGCCACTGGCGCAGCTTGAGCGCCAGGCCCAGGAAGTAGAGCACCACCAGCCCGGTGCAGCCGTAGATCACCGTCCACTTACAGGCCGCGCCGATGCCCCAGAACAGCCCGGACAGGAACAGGGGAAGGGCGCATTTTCGGAAGGGCGTCCCGGCGGGCAGGACCAGCCAGCGGTACATGAACCAGTACATCAGCAGGATGAAAAAGAAGGCGTAGGTGTCGATGGTGGCCAGCCGGGTCTGGGCCAGGTGCATGAAGTCGGCGGCCAGCAGGATGGTGCCGCAGGCTGCGATGCTGGTGCGGCCGAAGAGGTTTTTCAGGAACACGTAGAGCAGCGGCAGCATCCCCACCCCGAACAGGGTGCCCATGAACCGCCAGCCGAAGGGGGTCATGCCGAACAGGCGGATGCCCACGCCCATGATGAGCTTTCCCAGGGGCGGGTGGGTGATCTCGTAGGGGTAGACGCCCCGGATATGCTCGTAGGCGGTGCGGGGGTGGTAGATCTCGTCAAAATAGGCGCTGTTCATGAAGGTGATGTGCTCGGGCACCAGGTCCTGCTCGTCAAAGAGCGGGTTGGTGGCGTCGCTGAGGTCCACGAAATTGCCGTCCATGTCGAAGAAGGCCAGCTCGCCCAGTTCCAGCAGACCCTTGCTGGCCTGGCCGGTGATGCGCAGATAGCGGATATACTGGGGGTTGTCGATGGTCAGCTCGTTCCACTTGAAAAGCTGGTTGTACCGCTGGGACATGGCATAGCTGTTCCCGTAGCCCTCCGGGTCGGCCCAGTACCAGCCGGTGACCTCGTCCGGGTCCTCCGGGTCGTCCTTCCGCTGCCACAGGGAGAGCCAGTTTACCCCGTCGGTGGAGATCTCCACCTGGTAATTGCCTGAACCCAGGCCGGAAAAGTACCAGATCTTGGACGCCTGGACCTCCTCCGGCAGGACGAAGGTCTCGGCCTGCTCGCCGCCGAAGTCCCAGGCGCTCTGGGGCGCCTTTATGTCTCCCAGCTGGAAGAAGGCGGTGGCGGCGTACACGGCGGTGATGAGCAGCAGGGGCAGGGCGTCCTTTTTCACCATGGGATGGCAGACGCCGGCGAAGGACAGCCGCCGCCTGGCCGGCTCCGGGTCCAGCCGCTGGGCCAGAGGGGTGCGCTGAGTGCCGGCGTACCAGGAGAAGAAGCAGAACAGGGCCGCCGCGGTGACTACGGGGAAGAGGTAGACGATATATCGAATGGAGCCCACGCGAGCACCTCCAGAATGCGAAAATGAGGGGGCGGACAAAGCCCGCCCCCTCATTTTATTTCCTTTTCTTCTTTTTGTCAAAGAAAGATTTCACGCTGTCCACCGGGCCCGGTTGAATCTCGCCCATGGCTTCGCCATAGGCACGCAGCGCCTCCTTTTGCTCGTGGGTCAGGCTGGTGGGGACCTGGACCTTCACGGTGACGTACTGGTCGCCCCGGCCCCGGCCGTTGACGCTGGGGATACCCTTGCCCCGCAGGCGGAAGGTGGTGCCCGGCTGAGTGCCGGCGGGCAGGGTCCACTTTACCTTGCCGTCGATGGTGGGGATCTCCAGCTCCGCGCCCAGGGCGGCCTGGAGGAAGGTGACCGGGTGCTCCAGATAGACCGACGTGCCGTCCCGCTTGAAGTAGGGGTGGGGCCGGACGGTGACGCTGATGAGCAGGTCGCCGGCGGGCCCGCCGTTTTTCCCGGCGCCCCCCTGGCCCCGGAGGGAGACCGCCTGGCCGTTGTCGATGCCGGCGGGGATCTGCACGGTGATCTTCCGCTGCTTGCGGACGCTGCCGCTTCCGCCGCAGCTCTGGCAGGGCTGATGGATGAGCCTGCCCCTGCCGCCGCATTTGGGGCAGGTGGTGGTGGTGGAGAAGGTGAAGGCCCCGCCGCCCCGCTGGATGCGGACCTGGCCGGTGCCGTGGCAGTCGGGGCAGACCTCCGCTGTGGTGCCCGGGGCGCAGCCGGTGCCGTGGCACTCGTCGCAGGGTTCGGTGCGGTTGAGCAGAATCTCCTTCTCACAGCCGAAGGCGGCCTCCTCAAAGCTGATGGTGACGGAGGCCCGCAGGGTCTCGCCCTTCATGGGGCCGGAGCGCTGGCGGCTGGACCCGCCGCCGAAACCGCCGCCGAAGAAGGAACCGAAAATGTCCCCCAGGTCGATATCCCCCATGTCGAAGCCGCCGAAGCCCCCACCGAAGGGACCGCCTCCGCCGGCGCCGAAGTTGGGATCCACCCCCGCATGGCCGAACTGGTCGTACTTGGCCCGCTTGTCTTTGTCGGACAGGACCTCGTAGGCCTCATTGACCTCCTTGAACTTGGCCTCGGCGGTCTTGTCCCCCGGGTTCAGGTCGGGGTGGTACTGCTTGGCAAGCCTGCGGTAGGCCTTTTTGATCTCGTCGTCGCCGGCCCCCTTGGACACGCCCAGGACCTCGTAATAATCTCGTTTTTGCTCAGGCATAGGTTGAACTCACCTCTTTACGGGAGAAACGGGCGGGTCTGGGACCCGCCCCCACGAGAGGGCCGCTCTCGTGGGGACCGGCTCCAAACCGGCCCGTGCTCACCCGGACGGATTTACTTATTGTTGTCGTCATCCACGACCTGGTAGTCGGCGTCCACCACGTTGGGGTCGGTGTTGGCGCCGCCGGCCTGCTGGCCGCCCATGTCGGGGCCGGGGCCGGCCTGGGGCCCGCCCTGGGCGCCGGTCTGCTGGTACATCTTCTCGGCGATGGGGTAGAAGGCCTTGGTGGCCTCCTCAGTGGCGTTCTTGATGGCCTGCACGTCGGTGCCCTTCATGGCGTCCTTGAGCTTGTTCAGGGCGGCCTCCACGCTGGCCTTATCGTCGGCGGAGATCTTGTCCTTGGCGTCCTCCAGGGCCTTCTCGGTCTGGTAGATCACCTGGTCG
>DHCMC07803__coassemble_1283_pt1 | contig 14393 bp, 15 predicted proteins | sample DHCMC07803__metabat2_high_PE_053 | metagenome-assembled genome bin DHCMC07803 | reverse complement strand
GAATGATCTTCCGCCGGGGCGCTTTTGATGGCTGGAAGCCGCCGGCTCCTGCCGGCCTCTCTCACATCAGAACGGCCAGGGCCTCCCGGATGTTGCGCACCCGGATGAGCTGGAGGCCGTCGGGCGCTTCCACCTTCGCCCCCGCCCGGGCGGGCACCAGGCACTTGGTAAAGCCCAGGCGGTGGACCTCACTGAGCCGCTGACCCAGGGCGTTCACTGAGCGCAGCTCCCCGGTAAGGCCCACCTCGCCGATGGCGGCCAGATCCCCGGGCACCGGCCTGTCCCGGAAGCTGGAGGCCATGGCCACCACCATGGCCAGGTCGGCGGCGGGCTCGTCCAGGAACAGGCCGCCGATAACGTTGATGTAGGCGTCACAGGTGCTCACCATCAGGCCGCCCCGCTTTTCCAGCACGGCCAGCAGCAGGTTGGTGCGGTTGAAGTCAAAGCCGTTGGCCGTGCGCCGGGGCACGTTGAAGCTGGTGGGGGCCAGCAGGGCCTGGACCTCCGCCAGCACCGGCCGCACCCCCTCCATGACGCAGGTGACGCAGGTGCCCGGGGTGTCCTGGGGCCGGCCGGAGAGGAGCATCTCGGAGGGGTTGGGCACCTCGCTGAGCCCGCCGTCCCCCATCTCGAACACCCCGATCTCGTTGGTGGCGCCGAAGCGGTTTTTGGCCGCCCGGAGGATACGGTAGGAGTTCTGCTGCTCCCCCTCGAAGTAGAGCACGCAGTCCACCATGTGCTCCAATACCTTGGGCCCGGCGATGGAGCCCTCCTTGTTCACGTGGCCGATGACGAATACCGTCACCCCCTGGCCCTTGGCCAGCTGCATCAGGGCCATAGTGCAGTCCTTCACCTGGCCGATGCTGCCGGGCGCGGTGGACAGATCCCCGTTGTACATGGTCTGGATAGAGTCCACAATGAGCACGTCGGGCTGCAGCTCGTTCACCGCCTCCACCACGCTCTCCAGATCGGTCTCCGCCAGCAGGTAGAGGCCCTCCCCCCTCACACGGAGCCGCTCCGCCCGCAGCTTGATCTGCCGCTCCGACTCCTCGCCGGAGACGTAGAGCACCTTGGCAAACCGGCATAGGTTGTCGCAGATCTGGAGCATGAGGGTGGATTTGCCGATGCCCGGCGCGCCCCCCACCAGCACCAGGGAGCCCTGGACGGCCCCGCCGCCCAGCACCCGGTCCAGCTCCCTCATGCCGGTGGCAAAGCGCAGCTCCCGGCTGGTCTCCACCTCCGCCATGGGCTTGGGGCGGGCCGGCCCCTGCCCGGACGAAGCCGGCGCGGCGGCGCGGCGCTTGGTCTCCACCGGGCGCTCCACGATGGTGTTCCACGCCTTGCAGGCTGGGCACTGCCCCGCCCACTTGGGCAGCTCGTTGCCGCACTCAGTGCAGTAAAACATGGTTTTGGCCTTCACACTGCCTCTCCCCTTTTCTTTTGCACGCGCTCAGATCTCCCGCAGGCACACCCCCGCCAGCACCGCCGCCAGCCTGATCTGGTAGTCCGCCGAGCGGAGGAGGGCCTCCTCCTCCGGGTTGGACAGGAAGCCGCACTCCACCAGCACGGCGGGGCAGCTGACGTGATTCATCAGATAGACACTGTCCGGGATGGGTTTGGCCTGACGGCCGTTCTCCGGGTCCAGGGCGGCCCGTAGCGCCTCCTGCATGGCCTCCGCCAGCGCCTGGCTCCCCTCTGTGGGGGCGTAAAACACCTGAGCGCCATGGTATTTCTTATCTGTAAAGGTATTTTGGTGTACACTTAACAGAACGGCGTCCCCCACCTGCTCCACCGCCTGGACCCGGTTGCGCAGGTCGGAGGCCTTTTTCTCCCGCAGGGTGTCTGCCCCCTGATCGTGGAGGGAGACGTCCTCCTCTCGCAGCACCACCGGCGGCGCGCCGCAGAAGCCCAGCAGCTGGTCCACCCGCAGGGTGATGGCCAGGTTGATGCCGCTCTCCGCCACGCCCGTCAGGGATACCGCGCCGCCGTCCTCTCCGCCGTGGCCGGCGTCCAGCACCAGGACGGGCCCCTCCGCCGCCGGTCCGAGCACCGGCCAGGCCGCAGGCGGATGGGACAGGCAAAGGACGGACGCGGCCAGCAGCCCGGCAAATACGCAAATTGAAACCCATTTCTTCACGTGGCTCCCCCCCTCCCTTCCAGCCTATGCGGGCTGGCCGGGGGAAAGAAGGGCCGGGATCATTATACTACGGATGCTCCCGCGGCTCAAGTTCCTGTTGCCTTTTGGACGGGCCTGGGGTAAGATAGGGGCAGAGATCTTACGGAGGTGTTTCCCCCATGGTGTTTGATAAGCTGGAACACGCTTCCCTGTACTACGGCCTGGGCCCCCGCTTCCGGCAGGCGCTGGAGTGGCTGGCCCAGGTGGATCCCGCTGCTCTCCCCTCCGGCCAGCGGGTGGATATCGACGGCGACAACATCTACGCCACCCGCTTCGACGTGGACACCAAGCGCCCGGAGGAGGCTAAGCTGGAGTGTCATCGGAACTATGCCGACATCCAGTATGTGGTCTCCGGCATGGAGGGGGTGGGCTACGCCCTGCCCGACGCGCCCCTCACACAGCTCAGCGAGTACCAGCCGGACATCCAGTTCTTCACCACCGACTGGGATACCCTCACCGTCCGGCCCGGCACCTTTTACATCGTCTGGCCCCAGGACCTTCACGCCCCCCGGGTGGCCCTGGGCGCTCCCGGCCCGGTAACGGTCATCGTGGCCAAGGTCAAATTGGATCCATAAGGGCAGAAGGCCGCCCGTCCGGCTCCGTAGGAGTTTGGACGGGCGGTTTCCTTCTGCCCCGCCGCGGCATACAATGGGTCGAAGGCGGCCGGACTTTGCCGGTCTCCTTCCCTATCCCACACAAGGAGGGATCCCATTGTATCCCAGAACCAATTCCGCCGCCCCCGGCGGCTGTGAGGACGCCAGCGGCACTCTGCCCCAGTGCGCGCCGCTGGCCGTCCCCTATGTGCCCTTCCAGCAGAACAGCCCCAATCGCTACACCCAGCAGCAGGCCCTGGCCAGCGGCACCCTGTTCCCCGGCCTGGACCTGCCCTTCCGGGTGAAGGGGGAGATGCGCCGGGACCTGGGCGGTCCTCTGGCCGAGCTCCAGGCGCTGGAGTTCGTGCTGGTGGAGCTGGCCCTCTACCTGGACACCCATCCCGACGACGCCGAGGCCTTCGCCCTCTATCAGCAGTACGCCGATATGGAGCGGCAGGCCAGGTCCGCCTATGAGGCGGTCAACGGGCCCCTGACCCTGGCCGCCGCCGCCCAGGGGGACAGCTGGTCCGCCTGGCTGAAGGGCCCCTGGCCCTGGCACCCGACGGAAGGAGGGAACAGCTGATGTTCAGTTATGAGAAAAAGCTCCAGTACCCGGTGCGCATCGCCACGCCCAACCCCAAGCTGGCCTCTGTCATCATCAGCCAGTACGGCGGGCCGGACGGTGAACTGGGGGCTTCCCTGCGCTATCTGTCCCAGCGGTTCTCCATGCCCTACCCGGAGATCCAGGGCCTGCTCACCGACATCGGCACGGAAGAACTGGGCCACCTGGAGATGATCGGCGCCATCGTCCACCAGCTCACCCGCAACCTCACCGACGAGCAGATCCGGCAGGCAGGGTTCAACGCCTACTTCGTGGACCACACCACCGGAGTCTATCCCACCGCCGCCTCCGGCTTCCCCTTCAGCGCCGCCGCCCTGGGGGTCAAGGGGGACGTGATCTGTGACCTGACCGAGGATCTGGCCGCCGAGCAAAAGGCGCGGGTCACCTATGACAACATCCTCCGTCTCAGCGACGACCCGGACGTGAGCAACGTCATCCGCTTCCTGCGTGAGCGGGAGATCGTCCACTTCCAGCGCTTCGGCGAGGCCCTGCGTCTGGCCAAGGAGAAGATGGACCAGAAGAACGTCTACTTCACCAACCCCGCCTTTGACAAGTAGGGCGGATGCAAAACCGGGAGAGGCCCGCGGGCCTCTCCCGGTTTCTGATGGCTTCAGTCTCCCAGCTCCAGGGCGAAGAGGGCGGCGCCCAGGGCGCCGTTGAGCTGGGCCTGCTCCGGCACGGCCAGGGGCGCCCCCAGCCGGCGCTGGATGGCCTGGGCCACCCCCTGGTTTTTGGACACGCCGCCGGTCATCATATAGGCCGGCTCGCCCCCCACCCGGCGGACCAGGGCGCAGGTCTTGGCGGCCACCGACTCGTTGAGGCCGTGGACGATGTCGGCCCGGGACTTGTTCTGGGCGATGAGGGAGACCACCTCCGACTCGGCAAAGACGGTGCACATGCTGGAGATGGCGATGTCCTCCCTCCAGTCCAGGCCGGCGGCGCTCATCTCGTCCATGGTCAGCTCCAGGGTGCGGGCCATGAGTTCCAGAAAGCGGCCGGTGCCGGCGGCGCACTTGTCGTTCATGACGAAGTTGACCACGTTGCCCCCCTCGTCCACCCGGATGACCTTGCTGTCCTGGCCGCCGATGTCGATAATGGTGCGCACAGAGGGGTCCAGGAAGTGGGCCCCCTTGGCGTGGCAGGTGATCTCGGTGATGGACTTCTCCCCCATCTGCACGGCGGCGCGGCCGTAGCCGGTGGTGACGCAGGCGGTAATGTCCTCCGGGGTCAGCCCCGCCTGGCCCAGAGCCTGCTCCAGCGCCCGCTGGGCGCCGGCGGCGGCCCCCGCCCCGGTGGGCAGGATGGCCTGGGCCACGATGTTCCTGTCCTTGTCCAGTATGACCACGTCGGTGCTGGTGGAGCCGCTGTCCACCCCGGCGTAATAGCCCTTCCCCGTCACGGGGCCTCTCCCCTTTCTCCGCTCCGGCTCCGGCGTCAGCTGCTCGGCAAAGGCCTCCAGCCGGGTGCGCAGCTGCCCCCCGCTCTGGAGGGTGTAGTCGGTCTCCACCTTCAGCATGGGCACGCTCAGCTCATGCCGCAGGTGGGAGTACTCAAAGCCGTAGTAGTCGCAGAATTTTACCGTGTGATAGATGACCCCCCGCAGGTCCGGGTCATTGTACAGCCGCCTGCGGCCCGCCGCGTCGGTCATGCGCATGCAGGGCAGCTGCCTCAGCAGCTCCCCGGCGTACCAGTCCATGAGGGCGTCAAAGTCCCCAAACTCCTCCGGCGGCGGGGGCACGTCCCGGTTGTGGACGCAGGTGTCGTTGCGCACCGGCAGGGGCATGGTCTCCTCCATCAGGGAGAACAGCCCCTCCCCCACGCGCCCCCCCAGCACGCTGAGGTAGGGCCCCGCCTGCCGCTGCCGGGGCCGGAAAGCCGCCCGGAAGGCTTCGGGGTCAAACTCCGTGCCCTTGTATGCGGCGTAGGCCTTTGCCAGGCGGAGCAGCTCCCCCTTTGTCTTTTCCCGGGCGCAGGCGTCCCCGCAGTGGAGCATGTCCATGAGGAAGAGGAAGTCCAGCTTGCCGTGGGAGAGCAGCACGTCGTAGGCCCCCCGGATGGTGTCGCAGCAGTTGACCAGCACCAGCTCCCGCACCTTCCCCTCCAGGCAGGCCTGTATGCACGCCTTGCCGAAGCCGCAGAGGTTTGGGTGGCTCACCTGGTCGCTGAGGCCGAAGTCCTCCGGCATATAGTCCAGGACCTGGCACCGGCCGCCCAGGGCCTCCAGCAGCTCCACCGGGGTGTATTTGCAGATATACCAGGTGGTCTCCATCATGCCCCGCCCCCCTTTTCCGCCCGGAGCATCTCCACAAAGGCGTCCATGCGGGTGGCCAGCTGGCCCTCGCCGCCGTGGCTGCGGTCGCAGCCGTCCCCGTCCAGTACCAGGCAGGGCAGGCCGTTGGCCTCAAAGGTCTCCTTGGCCAGCTGGGCGCCTCCCAGGGTGTGCTTGCAGCCCCAGTGGCAGAACCACACCACCCCGTCGGCCCGGACCTGACGGGCGGCCTCCAGCCCCCGCTGGATGCGGCGGGACACCGGCCCGTTGAAGGCGGAGTACACCACCCGGCGGGCCATGGCGTCGTAGGGCTTGGCCGGGTCGGCCTTCACAAGGCCCTCAAAGCACATGTCGCAGGCCACCACCTGGACCGCCGGGTTGAAGTCGGTGACCGCCCGCAGGGGGGCCACCCAGAAGGGGGTGGTGTGCATCCACAGCAGGCGCACCCCGGAGGCCGGGGGCGCGCTCTCCGCCTCGTTCAGGCACTGCTTGGTATAGGCCTCGGTCTCCGGCGTGCCCAGGAGGGTGTGGAGAGTGAAGGCGGAGAACATCTCCCCCGTCAGCTCCCCCAGGATGGTCCTGTCCGCCCGGAGGGTCATATAGCGGTCAAAATTGTCCATGCTCCGCTGGCTGCGGGCCACGGCGGCGGACAGGGCCTCCTCCGGGATGGCCTGTCCCGTCTGGCCCTCGATGAATTTCACCATCTCCCGCAGCTGGCCGGCCACATAGTCTACCGCCTCCTGGGAGGGCTCGTAGGGCACGTCCACCACGAACTGGGGCACCCCAAAGTGCTCCGCCAGCCGGCGGAAGGTAAGCAGGTTGGCGTCGCAGGCCAGGGTGGTGTTGAGAATGAACCGGGGCCTGGGCATCAGGCCCAACTCCGCCGCCCCGATGAATACGCGGTGATAGGAGCAGAAGGTGTCGGGCAGGCCCTCGCTCTCGGCATACTGGAGGAAGGTCTGCTCGGCCTGGGTGCCCGCCAGGAAGCAGCCGAACCCCTCGCAGGAGTATGGGTGCAGCCCCGCCGCCTGGAGCGGCTCACAGGGCAGGAACAGGCTGGCCATGGCCGCACGCTCCGGGTGGGCCAGGGGGGCGATCATGGAGGCGGTGGTCTGGACCGCCGCCATCTGGGCCGCCTTTGTCGTGTGTTTTCCCGGCGCGGCCATCAGACGGAGCTTCTGGGCCCGGTAGCCCAGCTTCAGCAGGGCCTGGGCGCGCCCGGGGCTTCGGCGGCACTCCTTTTGGATGATGCCGCCGAAGGTCTTGATGATGTCAGGCATGGGGTCTTTCTTTTCCTCTCCTCTGGTCTATGGATTGCAGGTCCCACAGGGGGAATAGCCCTGGTCCAGCAGGGCCTGGCGGGAGCCGGTGTAGTCCTGGCGATTATTCTGGCTCATGGTGGCCACGCCGGAGCACTCCGGCAGGTGGAACTTCATGGAGCGGGTGTTGAGCACGTAGTGCTGCCCTTCCGCCTGGCCGGAGGCGGTTTCTGCGGGGGGCTCCTCCTCCGCCAGCCAGCTCTTCCCGGTGGCGTAGTCGATCTCCACCCCGGGCTGAACGTTGTAGACGTAGACGCAGAAGCGCACGCCGGCCCCGTCGTCCTCCACACTCTCGGCCTCCATCACCACCCCGCTGGCCAGCAGGTTGTCCCCCTGGTAAACGGGGGTGACCCGGTAGAGCACGTGGCAGCCGGTCTCCTCCACGTACTCCGCCACCTGGTCCTCAAAGGGGAGCATCCCCTCCACGTTCAGGTAGCGGGTGCCGGTGATGAGGTTCTCCTCGTTGGCGTTCTCCCCGGTGAGCTGGTAGCCGATGAGGTGGCAGCGGTTGTAGAGATACTGCCCGTCCACGCAGTCGTAGCGCACCGTGTGCCAGCCGGAGGGCTGCACCTGGCCGATGCTCCCCCGCTCCTCGGTGGGCATCAGGTCCTCGCCCACGTTGGCGTAGGCGGTGCCGCAGCGGCCCAGCTCGTCCAGGGGGCTGTACGACTCAAAGGAATTGGCAGTCCGATCCGCCTCCGGGAAGTCGGGGACGTTGCCGTTGAGCACCACGTAGGGCTCCCCGGAATAAGCCGGTACCTCCTCCAGGGTGTAGGAGGGGGTCTCCGGGGCCTGGAGGGGCATGCCCTCACAGCCGCACAGCAGGGCGCAGAGCAGGGCCAGACACATAAGGCCGGTATACAAACGCTTCATAAGCGGGCTCCTTTCTGAGGACGATCCACGGAGCATTATAGCACAGCCCGCCGGCTTCTGACAAACAAAAAATACCTGGGGCAGACCGGCTGTCCCAGGTATTTCTCTCAGTCGCCGCAGTACTCCCGCTTCAGGACCTCCATCAGGGCGGAGAGGCGGGGATCGCAGATGGCGTAGCGCACGTACTGGCCCAGCTTCTCCGCCTGGACCAGCCCCCCCTCCCGCAGGCGGTGGAGGTGCTGGGACAGGGCGGGGCCGGTGATGTGGGGTACCTGGGCAGACAGCTCCCCCACTGTCATGGGCCGCTCCAGGAGGGCGCAGAGGATGAGCAGCCGGTTCTCGTTGGACAGCTGGCCCATGAGGGCGGCCACCGCCCCGGCACGGCGGCGCATGGCGTCCATGTTCATTCCCCGCACCCCCCGCAGACGGCGCAGCCGCCGGAGCAGCCCTCCTCCTCCGGGGGCCGGCCCGCCCGCAGGCGGCAGATGAGCTGGGTCATGGTCCCCATGGGGCAGAACACGCACCAGGACCGGGGCTTGAACAGGGCCATGACGATCAGGCCGATGAGGGTGGAGGTGAGCATAATGCTGTAAAACCCGAAGGCAAACTGGGCCACCCAGGGGGCCAGCAGGGTGCCGTGGTAGGCCCAGTGCCAGGGCAGGCGGAAGGTCCAGAACAGCTTGACGAACTCCCCCACGCTCTGGGCCCCGGCCCCCACCAGGAAGGTGGTCCACAGCATCTGGAAGAACATGAGGAAAAAGAAGATCAGAAAGCCGTATCGGAAGGCCCGCGTCCCCATCCACCGCGGGGTGGGCCGGTTCCGGGAGAGCTTCAGCCGGCCCCCCAGCAGGGAGAGGAACTGCCCCCGGTCGCAGTAGCGGTTGCAGTACAGCTTGCCCCCGCCGAATATGGCGATGAGCAGGGGCAGGCAGAAAAAGATCATCCCCAGCCAGGCAAAGAGGATGTTGAAGAACCCCAGCCCCAGGTAAACGGGGGTCACGATCCACAGATAGTCGTACCAGTGCTTCCTGCCGCTCATGCCGCGCCCTCCCTGTCCTTCAGATCGATAGCCCCGGCGGGGCACTCTTTGGCGCACCTGCCGCACCCCACGCAGCGGTCGGTGTCCACCCGGGCCGTCACGCCCCGCCAGACGCCGACGGCCGACAGGGGACACACCTTGACACAGCAGCCGCAGGCCACGCAGCGGCGCGCCTCCACCCGGGCAAATCGCTTGGATGCCATATTGTCCAACCCCTTTATTTAAGTATTTAAGCAATTACTAATATATCAGAGATCAGGCGGCAATGCAAGCCCTTTTTGTGCACAAGTCCACGCAGCGTGGATTGCACCGCGCTCCAAAGCCGGGTATACTGTGTTGGGAACGGGCCGAAGCCACGGCCCGTTTTGAAAGGAAGAATATATAAATGGACAATATCAGGATCGGGGCGGCCATCCGCGGGCTGCGGCAGGAGCATGGGCTCACGCAGCGCCAGCTGGCGGACCGCCTGCATGTCAGCGCCAAGACCGTCTCAAAATGGGAGTGTGGTCAGGGGTGCCCGGATCCGGCCCTGTGGGAGGCGCTGTGCGCCTGTCTGGGGGCGGATCTGCGCAAGCTGCTCCAGGGCGATCTGGAACCCGGCCGGCCGGACCCGGGAAATATGGCAAAGGTACGTTTCTATGTCTGCCCGATGTGCGGGAATCTGCTGCTGGGGACTGGATCGTGCGGCGTGTCCTGCTGCGGGCGGAGCCTGACGCCCCTCTCCCCTGCCGCGGACCCGGAGCCGCTGAACCTACGTGTGGAGGAGATGGACCTGGATTACTACATCTCCTGGGACCACCCCATGGAGAAGGGGCACTTTCTCGACTTTGCGGCCTATGTGCAGGACGACAGGGTGCTGCTGATCCGCCTCTACCCGGAACAGGAGTCCGCCGTGCGCATCCCCATTTCCAGAGGAGACGGAGTGCTCTACCTCCACTGCACCAGGCATGGGCTGCAGCGGCACAGGCTCTCCCCGCCCCGCGCCCCCAGCGTCACAAGACGGCCCCGGACATAAGCATGTCCGGGGCCGCAGTTTTTTGCGCTACTCTCCGTCCAGCATGGCCAGCAGCTCGGCCTCGCTGAGGACGGGTATGCCCAGCTCGCCGGCCTTCTGGAGCTTGGAGCCGGCGGCCTCCCCCGCCACCACATAGCTGGTCTTTTTGGACACCGAGCCGGACACCTTGCCCCCCTGGGCCTCGATGAGGGCGGCAGCCTCCTTCCGATCCAGATTGGGCAGGGTGCCGGTGAGCACGAAGGTCTTGCCCGCCAGATGGTCCCCCACCGGGGCCTCCGTGCTGTCGAAGGACACCCCCGCCGCCCGGAGGGACTCGATGAGGTGCCGGCTCTGCTCCTCGGCGAACCAGTCCAGCAGGCTGCGGGCGGTGATGCCGCCGATGTCGGGCACGGCGGTAAGCTCCTCCTCCGTGGCGGCCATCAGATTGTCCAGGGTACCGAACCGGGCGGCCAGCACCCGCCCCGCCTTCTGGCCCACCTGGCGGATACCGAAGGCGAAGAGCAGCCGGCCCAGGCCGGCGGATTTGGAGCGCTCAATGGCCTGGATCAAATTCTCGGCGCTCTTCTTCCCCATGCGCTCCAGCCTGGCCACAGGCTCCGCCTCCAGGCGGTAGAGATCCCCGGGGCCCCGCACCAGCCCGGCCCCCACCAGGGCCTCCACCACGGCGGGGCCCAGGCCCTCGATGTCCATGGCGTCCCTGCTGGCGAAGTGGATGATGTGCCGCAGCCGCTGGGCGGGACACTCGGCCCCGGTGCAGCGGATGTGGGCCCCGTCCTCGTCCCGGGCCACCGGGGCGCCGCACACGGGACAGCGGTCGGGCAGATGGTAGGGCTCCGTGCCCGCCGGGCGCTTGTCCTTCAATACGGACACGATCTCCGGGATGATCTCCCCCGCCTTCTGGACCAGCACCGTGTCCCCGATGCGGATGTCCTTTTCGGTGATGAAATCCTGATTGTGGAGAGTGGCGTTGGTGACGGTAGTGCCTGCAAGGCGAACCGGCTTTACAACCGCCTTCGGGGTGAGCACACCGGTGCGGCCCACCTGGACCACAATGTCCTCCACCACGCTCTCCTTCTGCTCCGGCGGGTACTTGTAGGCCGCCGCCCAGCGGGGGAATTTGGCGGTGGAGCCGAGGACAGCACGGTCTGCAAGGTTATTTACCTTTACAACGGCGCCGTCGATGTCAAAGGGATAGGCTTCCCGGCCGTCCCCCATGGCCGCGATGCGCGCCGCCGCCTCCCGGATGGTGCCACAGGTGTCATGGGGGATCACTTTAAAGTGCTGGGCTTCCAGGTAGTCCAGGGTCTCGGTGTGGGTGGTGAAGGCGCGGCCCTCGGCCCACTGGATGTTGAACACCCGGATGTCCAGTCCGCGGGAAGCAGCGATCTTGGGGGCCAGCTGCCGCAGGGAGCCGGCGGCGGCGTTGCGGGGGTTGGCAAAGAGGGGCTCCCCCCTCAGCTCCCGCTCCTCGTTGAGCCGCTCGAAGCTTTTCTTGGGCATGAACACCTCCCCCCGGACGATGAGAGAAGGCAGAGCCTCGGGCAGGCGCAGGGGGATGGAGCGGATGGTGCGCAGGTTCTCGGTCACGTCCTCCCCCACCTGGCCGTCCCCCCGGGTGGCCCCCCGGACGAAGAGGCCGTTTTCGTACTCCAGGGCCACGGACAGCCCGTCCACCTTGGGCTCCACGTCGTACTCCACCCCGTCGGGCAAAGCCTCCCGCACCCGCTGGTCGAACTCCTCCAGCTCCTCCACGGAGAACACGTCCTGGAGGCTCTCCAGGGGCACCCGGTGGCGCACCTCCTGAAAGCCGTCGGCCACCTTGCCCCCCACCCGCTGGGTGGGGGAATCGGGGGTCACCAGTTCCGGGTGGACGGCCTCCAGCTCCTCCAGGCGGCGGAGCTTGTGGTCGAAGTCGTAGTCGGACATGGTGGGGTTATCCAGCACATAGTACTCATAGTTGGCCTGCTCCAGCTCCCGGCGCAGGGCCTGGATCTCCTGTCTCTCGTCCATGTTGAACCTCCACTTGGAAGCGTTTTGTGAAGCGGGGGGCCAGGCGGCGCAGCAGCAGGGCGATCAGGCCGCCCGCAAAGGCCCCCAGGGTATTGAGGATCAAATCGTCCACATCGGTGGAACGGTTTACAAACAGCTGGCAGAACTCGATGGAAAAGGAGGCGCAGAAGCCTGCCGCCAGGCCCTTCCACCACCGGGGGCGCCACAGCAGGTTGGAGAAAAATCCCACGGGCACAAAGATCAGGGTGTTGGCCAGGGCCATATAGAAGGTCCAGCTGCCCGGCTCGAGGAGGAGCTGGTAAAAATAGGGTATCCAGCCGATGTACTGCACGGATTGAGACAGCGGCGTCAGCGGGAAAAAGGGCCGCTCCCCCCGAAAGGCGGCCTGCCAGTGCCATACCGTCCAGAAGTTGGCCGGAAACACCGTCAGTGCGGCCAGACCGGCGCAGAACATCACAAAAAGGAGCAGCGCCCCCTCCCGCCAGACGCCGCTGGCCAGCCCCAGCCGGGCCAGCCGCCGCTTTCTCCGTGGGCGCAGGGCAAAAAAGGCGGCTGCGGCCAGGGCCATGCAGGGAAGCATCTGGGCCACATAGTCCCAGGTGACCTCCACATACCACAGAAATGTAAACGTGTCCATCTCCATGCCCCTTTCTGGAAGGATGGAATGATTCTACCACAGAAAGGCGCGCAGAGTTTTAATATTTCCTTACAATGCGCCTAGGCGCCGCCCGGCAGCTCCAGGTAGGCCTCGGGCACCCGGCCCACCAGCAGGGTCTCCGCCGCGCACACCTGGGCGGTGACGGTGGCCTGGGTGGATCCGCCGGGGATGAGGAGGGTGACCTCCACCGCCGCGTTGAGCATGATCTGGTGAAGGGTCTGGTTGATGCCCGCCGAGGTGAAGCGGTTTTCAAACTCCACTGTGGGGGCGGCGGCGATCAGCACCTGCACCGGCAGCCGGGGCCCCCAGTCGGAGGCGGTGGCGAAGCCGGTAAGGCTGCCCAGGGGCACGCCCAGATCCCGGCTGTCAAGCTCATCCACCTGTCGGAGCACCTCCTCCAGGATCTCCGTGCGCAGGGCGTTGAGCCGGGCGGTGTCGGCGGCCAGCACCGCCACCTGGCCGGCCTCGTCCTTTTCCACGGCCACCAGGTCGCCGTAGGACACCGCCTCGCTGGTCAAGGTCCCCTGCACGGCCTCGTTGACGATCTGAGAGACGGCGTTGCGCACATTGGCGAGGGCCAGCTGGGTGAGGGTAGGGCGCAGGGCGGCGTCCACCCGAGAAATGACCAGCAGGGCCAGCCCCACCCCCAGCAGGGCGGGGAGCAGCAGCCCCCTCCCCCGCCGGGCGCTGCGGACCGGCCGCCTGACGCGGGGCCAGCGGGGCCAGGGACGATAGCGCGGCCTGGGCATAGCCTCACCTCCTTACAGGAAGGCTATGCGGCCGCGGCTTGGTCCTATGCCCGGAGCAGCTCCTCCACCGCCAGCATGACGCCGGCCTTGCCGCTCTCGTAGGTCAGCCCGCCCTGGAGGTAGGCGGTGTAGGGCTCCCGCATGGGGGCGTCGCAGGAGAGTTCAATAGAGGCCCCCTGGATGAAGGCCCCGGCGGCCATGATCACCTGGCAGTCGTAGCCCGGCATGTCCCAGGGCTCCGGCGTCACATAGGAGTCCACCGGCGCGCCGAACTGGATGCCCCGGCAGAATTTCTTCAGGGGCTCCGGCGCGCCGAAGTGGAGCATCTGGATGATGTCGCGGCGCACCGCATCGGAGGGCGGATCCACCCGGTAGCCCAGCAGCTCCATCATTCGGGCGGCGAACACCGCCGTTTTGACTGCCTGGGCGGTGGTGTGTGGGGCCAGGAACAGGCCCTGGTACAGGCTGCGGTTGGCCCCGAAGGTGGAGCCGCACTCCTTGCCGATGCCGGGGGTGGTGAGCCGCATGGCGGCCCCCTCCACCAGGTCGCGCCGGCCGGCGATATAGCCCCCGGTGGGGGCCAGGCCGCCGCCGGGGTTTTTGATGAGGGATCCCACCACCAGGTCTGCCCCCACCTGGGTGGGCTCTGTGGTCTCCACAAATTCGCCGTAGCAGTTGTCCACCAGCACCGCCGCCGCCGGGTTGTTCTCCTTCACCACCCGGGCCAGGGCCCCGATCTCCGCCACGGAGAGGGAGTTCCGGGTGGAGTAGCCCCGGGAGCGCTGGATGAGCACCGCCTTCACCCGGGGGTCCCGCACCGCCTCCGCCAGGGCGGCGGGATCGGGGGCGTTGTCCCGCAGCTCCACCTGCCGGTACTCCACGCCGTAGCTCTTCAGGGAGCCGGGCCCCTTGTCCGCCACGCCGATGACCCCCAGCATGGTGTCGTAGGGGGCGCCTACGGCGGACACCAGCACGTCGCCGGGCCGCAGGGCCCCGAAGAGGGCGCAGGAGATGGCGTGGGTGCCGTTGACGAACTGCACCCGCACCAGGGCGTCCTCGGTGCCGAAGAT
>DHCMC07803__coassemble_1282_pt1 | contig 14399 bp, 7 predicted proteins | sample DHCMC07803__metabat2_high_PE_053 | metagenome-assembled genome bin DHCMC07803 | reverse complement strand
TCTCCACATAGCCGTACTTCTTGTGGATCTGCCGCCAGTAGTCCAGCAGGGTGTTTTTCAGCACCATGCCCTTGGGGAGGAAGAAGGGGAAGCCGGGCCCCTCGTCCCGCAGCATGAACAGGCCCAGCTCCTTACCCAGCTTTCGGTGGTCCCGCTTCTTGGCCTCTTCGATCCGGGCCAGGTACTCGTCCAGCTCGTCCTTCTTGGGGAAGGCAATGCCGTAGATGCGCTGGAGGGTCTCCCGGTTGGAGTCCCCCCGCCAGTAGGCGGCGTTGCAGGCGGTGAGCTTCAGGGCGTTGCCCTTGATGCGCCCGGTGGAGTCCAGGTGGGGGCCGGCGCACAGGTCGGTGAACTCCCCCTGTTTATAGAAGGAGATGTGGGCGTCCTCAGGCAGGTCCTGGATCAGCTCCACCTTGAAGGGCTCGCCCTTCTCCTCCATGAACTTCAGGGCCTCCTCCCGGGGCAGCTCGAACCGCTCCAGCTTGAGCTTCTCCTTGCAGATCTTGCGCATCTCCGCCTCGATCTGCTCCAGGTGCTCGGGGGTGAAGGGGAAGGGAGAGTCCAGGTCGTAGTACCAGCCCTCGTCGATGGAGGGGCCGATGGCCAGCTTCACCTCGGGCCACAGGCGCTTCACCGCCTGGGCCATCACGTGGGAGCAGGTGTGCCAGTAGGTCTTGCGGTACTCGGGGTTTTCAAAGGAAAATTCGTTGTTCTCGTCGGACATGGTAATGACCTCCTTGTCGTCCGTAGGGGCGGGGCTTGTCCCCGCCCGCGGGCGGCCACAAGGGCCGCCCCTACAACAAAATCTGTGCGGGGCAGCGCGAAAAAACGCCTCACCCCTGAATCGTGTCAGGGGTGAGGCGCAAATATACGTCCCACGGTTCCACCCTGCTTACAGCGCAAGCGCTGTCGCTCGTGTCCCCCTGTAACGGGAGGGGCCCGGCCCGGTCATCCCGGGCGGCTCGGGAGTGGTACCGCCCGCCGCCGGCACAGGGCGCTCACAGCCAACGCGCCCCTCTCTGGGTGCCGCCTTGCGGGTTCTTCTCCGTCAAAGCCGGTTTGTCGGGAGTACTATATCACCCCCGGCGGGGAAAGTCAAGCCCCGCGCGCCTCCCGGCCCGTCCCCAGCAGCCGGCGGCTGCCCCGGCAGGTGGCCAGGAAGTACCCGCCGTACACCACCGCCAGCAGCAGGGCGGTGACGGCGGAGGAGGCGGCGGAGTCCACCTGCCCCACCTCGGCAATGACGGCGTTGGCCGCCGTCATGCCCACGGCGGCGTGGACCAGGGCCAGGGCCAGGGGCAGGAGGAAGGCCAGGGCCACCTGGGCGTCCGCCGCCCGGCCCCGCATCTTCCCCGGGGCCCCCAGCAGGGAGAGCACCCGGTACTGCCCGGCGGCGTCCGCCGCCTGGGTCAGCTGCTGCAGGGCCAGCACCGCCGCCGACGCCAGCAGGAACACCACCCCCAGGTACAGCCCGATGAAGAGCACCAGCACCTTGGTGCCCATCAGGTCCATCCAGGTGTCCAGCCGGGTGGTATAGCCGTAGCCCCCCAGTTCGCTCAGGGCGGTCACCGCCCCCTGAAAGGCCTCCTCCGCCGCCTGCTTGTCCCCGGCGTAGTCGGCCAGGAAGAACCAGCAGTTGACCCAGGCCCCCTGAGCCTCACCGTCGGGGCGGACGGCCAGCTGCTCCCGCTCCAGAAAGGCGTCCGCCGCCGCCCGGCCCCAGCGGCCGGCAAAGGCGTCGTACACCGACTGGGCAACGGCCTGCCCCGCTTCGGAGCGGAATACCGGGAAGGCGAGATGGAAGGCGCAGTCGCGCCCCGGGTCAAAGCCCCCCTCCGCCAGCAGGGCGGGGAGGTCCACCGGCTCCTCCCCGTCGGGATAAAAGGTCAGGCTGACGTCCTGGGGGAGCTCCTCCTCCGCCATTTGGGAGACGGTGTTGTTCAGCCCCACGGAGCTGGCGGTGATGCCGATGGCCAGCAGCAACATGAGACAGATCACCGTCATGGAGCGGTAGGTGGTGTTGATGCGGGCGTTGAACTGCCGCAGCACGAACAGGTTCAGGTTCTTCAGGTAGAAGCCCCTCCTGCTCTGGCAGATCCGCAGCAGGAAGCCGGACAGGGAGCGGAAAAAGAGCAGAGTGCCCAGGCTGCCCAGGCCGATCATCACCCAGAACAGGGCGTCCACCCGCAGCAGGCCACGGGTGAGCAGCATGGCGTAGGCCACGGCCAGCAGCGCCGCCCCCAGCAGGAACAGGGCCACCGACGCCCCCAGGCTCCGGCGCCGGAGGGCCTGGTTCACCCGGCCGGCCTGGAGCAGGTCGATGAGCCTGCACCGGGAGACCGCGAAGGCGTGGTAGACCATCACCAGCAGGAAGATGGCGGCGAAGGCCAGGGCGGTCTTGCCCAGGGCGGGGACGGAGAGGGCGAAGGTGAAGTAGGTCATGGGCACGGCGAACAGCCCGGCGGTAAAGGCGCTCAGGGCCCAGGCGGCCAGCACGCCCAAAACCAGCCCGGCGGCCAGGGCGATGGCCCCGATGCACGCCGTCTCGGCCAGCAGCAGCCGGGCCACCTGCCAGCGCTCCATGCCCAGCAGCAGGTAGGTGCCCAGCTCCTTCTTCCGCCGCCGCACCAGGAAGCCGGAGGCGTAGAGGATCAGAAAGGCCAGTACCGCCCACACAAAGACGGACAGCATGCCGATCAGGCTTCGGATGGACTCCACGATGTTGGTCTTGGGATTCTGGGCCAGAAAGCGGAGCACCGTCTGGTTCTCCAGGGCGTTGAAGGTGTAAAACAGGCACACGCCGAACACAATGGTGAGGAACCACACCCCGTAGTCCCTCACGCTGCGGCGGACGTTTTTCCAGGCCAGCTCAGAGAACATCGCTCTGGTCACCTCCCAGCCGGGTCACCACGTCGATGATCTGCCGGAAAAACGCCCGGCGGCTCCCGTCCCCCCGCTCCAGCCGGGTGAGCACCGCCCCGTCCTGGAGGAAGAGGATGCGGTGGCAGTAGCTGGCGGTAAAGGCGTCGTGGGTGACCATGAGGATGGTGGCCTCCCGCTGGCGGTTGAGAACCTCGAACCGGTCCAGCAGCAGCTTGGCGGACTTGGAGTCCAGGGCCCCGGTGGGCTCGTCGGCCAGGATCAGGGCGGGGTCGGTGACCATGGCCCGGGCCGCCGCCGTCCGCTGCCGCTGGCCGCCGGACATCTGATAGGGGTACTTGTCCATGCAGTCGGCAATCTCCAGCAGCCCGGCGGCCTGCTTCACCTTTTTCTCCACCAGGCCGGGGGCGGCCCCCCGGATGGTGAGGGCCAGGGCGATGTTCTCAAAGGCGGTGAGGGTGTCCAGCAGCTGGCAGTCCTGGAAGATGAACCCCAGCCGCTCCCGCCGGAAGCGGGAGACCTCCCGGGGCTTCAGGCCGGTGATCTCCCGGCCCTCCACAAAAATGCGCCCGGCGGTGGGGGCGTCGATGGTGGACACGCAGTTGAGCAGGGTGCTCTTCCCGCTGCCCGAGGCCCCCATGATGCCCACAAATTCCCCCTTTTCCACAGAAAAGCTCACGTCGTCGATGGCCCGGGTCACGCTGCCCCGGCTCCCGTACTCCCGGACCAGATGCTCCACAGTCAGGATCGTCTCCATGCTCATGCCTCCTTTGTTCTGAAACGAGCATATCAGATCCGGGTGAAGAAAGCATAAAGCTGATCTGAACCTTTTCTAAAAAACACCTGACGATTTTCTGACAAAAACAAAACGACGCGGGGCCGCGCCGCAGCAGCGCGTCCCCGCGTTCGTTCTGTGCTTCCGTTCAGCCCTTGGTCTCGCCGATGTAGCTGTACAGGGTGTATTTGGAGATGCCGAAAAACTGACATACCCGGTCGCCGCTCTTGGTGATGAGGAAGGCTCCGGACTCGTTGAGGAAACGGATGGCCCTCACCTTGTCCTCCTTGCTCATCATGGCCACCGGCTTGCCCACCAGCTTGACGCTCTGCTCGATGAGCCCCTCCAGAATGTTGGTCACATGGCGGGAGACCGGCTCGTTGATCCGGTGGTCCGGCCCGGTGGCGGTGAACTGCTGGATCTGGCTCTCCATGGACAGCAGGAAGGTGATGTCGTAGTTGATGGCGAACATGCCCACCGGGGTCCCGTTTTCATCCCGGAGGTAGCAGGTGGAGGACTTGAGGATCTTCCCGTCCCGGGTGCGGGCCAGATAACACAGGTTGTCTTTCAGGTGCTCCGGGTCCTTCAGCGCGTCCAGCATCCCCTTGGAGGGGCTGTCCCCCACCTTGCGCCCGGTGACGTGGCCGTTCTCGATGGCCACGATGGAGTGCTCCACGTCGTTTTCCGTCAGGTCGTAGACCACCACCTCACAGTTCGGCCCGAACTGCGCGGCGATCCCCCGGGCCAGCTGGATCAATGTATCTTTATCAGGCAGCTTTGACATAATCATACGCTCCTTGTGCGCTGTGCGCTCTGTGCTGTTTGTATTGTACCACGCCGCGGCGCATTTTCAACTATAAAATTCAGACTTGGAAACATTTCTCGCCGCCGGTTTCCTCTTGCGCAACGGGGAGGGGTGTGCTATGATGGTTTTGAGCGCGGGACTGCTGCCGGTCCGGCGGACAACTGCATCGTGTCATGGCTGCAACGGAGTGCTTCGCGCACGGGCTGAATGGGTTCCATTTCGGCAGACGCTGCGTCATGTCTGCCAGGGGCGCCCATTCTTCGGAATGGGCGTTTTTTGTATTTTCAGACGGGAAAGGAGGCCCTGCCATGCTGCTGGTGGGAAACGGACGGCTTATCACCCGGGACGACGCCGCGCCCTATTGGGAAAACGGGGCGGTGGTCCTGGAGGGGGAGGCTGTGAAGGAGGCGGGGGACTTCGCCGCCCTGCGGGCCAGGTACCCCGAGGCGGAATTTGTGGACGCAAGGGGCGGGGTCATCATGCCCGGGCTCATCAACGTCCACACCCATATCTACTCCGGTCTGGCCCGGGGCCTGTCCATCGACGGGTTCCGCCCCACGAATTTCTATGAAATTCTGGACGGGCAGTGGTGGAACATCGACCGGCGCCTGACCCTGGACGGCACCCGGGCCTGCGCCTGGGCCACCGTGCTGGACTGCATCCGGGACGGGGTGACCACCATCTTCGACCACCACGCCTCCTATGGGGAGATCCCCGGCTCCCTCTTCGCCATCAAAGACGTGTGCAAAGAGGCGGGCATCCGGGCCTGCCTGTGCTACGAGGTCAGCGAGCGGGACGGGGCGGACAAGTGCCGCCAGGCCATTCAGGAGAACGCCGACTTCCTCGCCTGGACCCTGGAGCGGGACGACGACATGATCCGCGCCATGTTCGGCGGCCACGCCCTGTTCACTATTTCTGATAAGACCTTTGAGGAGATGGTAAAGGCCAACGGCGGCCGCACCGGCTTCCACATCCACGTGGCCGAGGGCATGGACGACGTGTATGACTCCCTGCGCAATTACGGCTGCCGGCCGGTGGACCGGCTGCTCTACAACGGTATCCTGGGGGAAAAGACCCTGCTGGGCCACTGCATCCACCTCTCCCCGGCGGAGCTGGACATCATCGGGGAGACGGGCACCATGGTGTGCCACAACCCGGAGTCCAACATGAACAACGCCGTGGGCTGCGCCCCGGTGATCGGGATGTGCCAAAAGGGCGTCCTGGTGGGCCTGGGCACCGACGCCTACACCCACGACATGCTGGAGAGCCTGAAGGTCCTCCTGCCCATGCAGCGGCACAACCTCTGCCGGCCCGACGCGGGGTGGGGGGAGGCCATGGGGATGCTCTTCCGCAACAACCCGGCCATCTGCGCCCGGTACTTCAAAAAGTCCCTGGGGGTGCTCAGACCCGGGGCCGCCGCCGACGTCATCGTCATGGACTACAAGCCCTTCACCCCCTTCTCGGGGGACAACATCGACGGGCACATGCTCTTCGGCATGATGGGGAAAAACTGCCGCACCACCATCATCAACGGGAACGTGGTGTACAGGGACAGGGAGTTTGTGAACCTGGACGAGGACAGGATAAACGCCTTCTGCCTGGAGCAGGCTAAAAAGCTGTGGGGGGCGCTGAACCACAGGGCCTATTGAAAGGTCGTCGCGCCCCACACGGGCGGCAGCGCCTGAACGACAGATCATTTGGGAGGTCACTGTTATGAGCGACATCATGAGACCCATGCCCTTTTCCCGCCTGATGACCTGGGCCCTGGAGGAGTACCGCACCGTCGGCTCGGTCTTTGGGGTGTCCAGGCTGACCCGGTACGCCGGCGCGCCGGCGGGGGCCATCTTCGGGGAGGGGCTGGAGGCCCCCTTCGGCCCCGCCGCCGGGCCCCACACCCAGCTGGCCCAAAACATCGTGGCCGCCTACGCCGCCGGGGCCCGGTTCTTCGAGCTGAAGACCGTGCAGGTCACGGACGGGGCGGAGCTGAGTAAGTGCGTGCCCAAGCCCTGCATCTCTGCGGAGGACGAGGGCTACAACTGCGAGTGGTCCACCGAGCTCACGGTGCCCCAGGCCATGGAGGAGTATATCAAGGCGTGGTTTGCCTGCAAGCTGCTGGCGAAAGAGCTGGATCTGGGGGACCCGGAGGGCTTTGTGTTCAACATGAGCGTAGGGTACGACCTGGCGGGCATCCGGAGCCCCAAGGTGGACGCCTTCATCGAGGGGCTCAAGGACGCCTCCGGCACCCCGGTGTGGAAGGCGTGCACGGACTGGGCCCTGGCCAACCTGGATCAGTTCCGGCGGGTGGACGGGGACTACGTCCGCGCCATCTCCCCAAAAGTGTCCCGCTCGGTGACCGAATCCACCCTCCACGGCTGCCCGCCGGAGGAGATCGAGGCCATCGCCGCCTACCTGATGGGGGAAAAGGGGCTGCACACCTACGTCAAGTGCAACCCCACCCTGCTGGGGTATGAGTTCGCCCGCAGGACCCTGGACGATCTGGGCTACGGCTACCTGGCCTTTGACGACCACCACTTCCGAAACGATTTGCAGTGGGCCGACGCGGTGCCCATGCTGCGCCGGCTCCTGGCCCTGGGAGAAAAGCGGGGGCTGGCCTTCGGGGTGAAGCTCACCAACACCTTCCCGGTGGAGGTGAAGGCCGGGGAGCTGCCCAGCGGGGAGATGTACCTGTCCGGCCGGGCCCTGTACCCCCTGTCCCTGTCCCTGGCGGCCAAGCTGGCGGCGGAGTTTAACGGGGCGCTGCCCATCTCCTTCTCCGGCGGGGCGGACGCGCTGAACATACGCCCCCTGGCCCGGGCGGGCATACGCCCGGTGACCGTGGCCACCACCCTGCTCAAGCCCGGCGGGTACCAGCGGCTGGCCCAGATGGCGGAGGCCCTGGCCGGCCTGCCCGCCCCGCCGGCGGCGGTGGACGGGGCGGCGGTGGCGGCCCTGGCGGAGGAGGCCCGCACCGGCCCCCGCTGCCGCAAGCCGGCAAAGCCCGCCCCCAGCCGCAAAATGGCGGCGCAGGTGCCCCTGACAGACTGCTTTGCCGCCCCCTGCCGGGACGGCTGCCCCATCCACCAGGATATCCCCGCCTACCTCATGCGGGTCAACGCCGGGAACTATGAGGAGGCCCTGGAGGTCATCCTCCGGCGCAACCCCCTGCCCTTCATCACCGGCACCATCTGCACCCACCGCTGCCAGGACAAGTGCATGCGCAATTACTATGACGAGAGCGTCTATATCCGGGACTATAAATTGAAGGCCGCGGAGGGGGGCTATGAGGCCGTCCTGCCCAGGCTGAAGCCCGCCGCCCCGGTAAGCGGCAAGCGGGTCGCCGTGGTGGGCGGCGGCCCCGCCGGCATGGCGGCGGCCTACTTCCTGGGCCGGGCGGGGGTGGACGTGACCCTCTTTGAGGCCACCGACAGGCTGGGGGGCGTGGTGCGCCGCCTCATCCCCTCCTTCCGCATCTCCGACGGGGCTATCGACAAGGACGAGGCCATTGTCCGGGCCATGGGGGTCAAGGTGCGGCTCAACGCCCCCGTCTCCTCCGCCAGGGAGCTGGAGGACATGGGCTTCACCCACATCATCTTCGCCACCGGCGCCCAGAAGCACGGCGACCCCCGGTTGGAGTACGGAGATTATGTAAACTTTACCCAAGTGCTTGCCGCCATCAAGGCCGGCGGCGCCCCGGACCTGGGCCGGGACGTGGCGGTCATCGGCGGGGGCAACTCCGCCATGGACACCGCCCGGGCGGTGCGTAGGCTCCCCGGGGTGGAGCGGGTGCGCCTGGTGTACCGCCGCACCCGGCAGTATATGCCCGCCGAGGAGGAAGAGCTGGAACTGGCCCTGGCGGAGGGGGTGGAGTTCCTGGAGCTGCTGGCCCCCGTGGGGGTGAAAGACGGCGTGCTCACCTGCCGCGTCATGGAGCTGGGCGCGCCGGACGCCTCCGGCCGCCGCGCCCCGGCGGACACGGGGCGGACCCTCACCCTGCCCTGCGACACCCTCATCGCCGCGGTGGGGGAGGGCATCGACGAGACGGTGGACGTGGGCCGCTGGCCGGTGATCGGCGACAGGCGGCGGGGCCCGGCCACGGTGGTGGAGGCCATTGCCGACGCCATGGAGGCCGCCCGGGCCATCGCCGACTTCGACCCGGACCTGTACGTGGACAAAAACGTCAACCCCGACTACCAGAAGCCCCTGGGCAGGCGGGGGACGCTGTGCGCCGACTGCGCCGCCAGCCCGGAGCCCCGGTGCCTGGGCTGCGCCACGGTGTGCGAGACCTGCGCCGAGGTGTGCCCCAACCGGGCCAATGCGGCGGTGTGGGTGCCCGGCATGCGGCAGCGGCAGATCGTCCACCTGGACGGGCTGTGCAACGAGTGCGGCAACTGCGCCACCTTCTGCCCCTACGACAGCGCGCCCTATAAGGACAAGTTCACCCTCTACTGGAGCGGGGAGGACTTCCAGGGCAGCGAAAACCAGGGCTTCCTGCCCCTGGAGAACGGCAGGACCCGGGTGCGGCTGGGGGGCGTCACGGCGGACTACGACGTGTCCGACCCCGGCTGCGGCCTGTACGAGCCTATCCGCCGCCTGATCCTGGCGGTGTATGAAAACTATCCCTATCTGCTCTCCTGATCGGGAAAAGAGGCGACTGACATGGGCGAGCGCTATACCCTTACCGTCAACGGCGCGCCCCGGACCGCGGACCGGGACGTGCCCCTGCTGCGCTGGCTGCGGGACGAGCTGCGCCTGACCTCGGTGAAGGACGGGTGCAGCGAGGGGGCCTGCGGCGCCTGCACCATCCTGGTGGACGGCCGGGCCCTGCGGGCCTGCACCCTCACCACCAGGCGGGCGGCGGGAAAGAGCATCGTGACCGTGGAGGGGCTGGACCCGGGAGAAAAGGAGGCCTTCGTCTACGCCTTCGGGGCGGTGGGGGCGGTGCAGTGCGGCTTCTGCACCCCGGGCATGGTGCTCGCCGGCAAGGCCCTGCTGGACAAAAACCCCAACCCCACAGAGGCGGAGATCAAGCAGGCCATCCGGGGCAACGTGTGCCGGTGCACCGGGTACAAGAAGATCATCAAGGGCATTGCCCTGGCGGGGGCCATCCTCCGGGGGGAGCAGTCCATCGACCCCGGTCTGGAGGCGGGTGCGGGCTTCGGCGTGGGCCGGGCCGCCTTCCGAAGCGACGTGCGGGAGAAGGTGCTGGGCACCGGGATCTACTGCGACGACCTGTATCTGGAGGGCATGGTCCACGCCTCCGCTGTCCGCTCCCCCTATCCCCGGGCCAGGGTGCTGGACATCGACGCCTCGGCGGCCCTGGCCCTGCCGGGGGTGCTGGCGGTGCTCACCGCGGAGGACGTGCCCCACAACAAGGTGGGCCATTTGCAGCAGGACTGGGACGTGATGATCGCCAGGGGGGACGTGACCCGCTGCGTGGGGGACGCCCTCTGCCTGGTGGTGGCCGAGACCGAGGAGATCCTGGCGCGGGCCAAGGCCCTGGTGAAGATCAGCTTCGAGCCCCTGGAGCCGGTGCGGAGCATCGCCCAGGCCCGGGCGGAAAACGCCCCCAAGGTCCACTCCGGCGGCAACCTGTGCCAGCAGCGCCACGTGACCCGGGGGGACGCGAAAACCGCCCTGGCAAACTCCAAATATGTGGTCACCCGCACCTACACCACCCCCTTCACCGAGCACGCCTTCCTGGAGCCCGAGTGCGCCGTGGCACTGCCCTGGAAGGACGGGGTGAAGGTGTACACCAGCGACCAGAGCGTGTACGACACCCGCAAGGAGATCTCCATCATGCTGGGCTGGGACCCCGAGCGCATCGTGGTGGAGAACAAGCTGGTGGGGGGCGGCTTCGGGGGGAAGGAGGACGTGTCGGTCCAGCACCTGGCCGCCCTGGCCGCCCTGAAGGCGGGCCGGCCGGTGAAGGTGCGCCTCACCCGGCAGGAGTCCATCAACTTCCACCCCAAGCGCCACTACATGGAGGGCACCTTTACCCTGGGCTGTGACGAGAACGGCGTCTTCACCGGCCTGGACTGCGAGATCCACTTCGACACCGGGGCCTACGCCTCCCTGTGCGGGCCGGTGCTGGAGCGGGCCTGCACCCACTCGGTGGGCCCCTACTGCTACCAGAACACCGACATCCGGGGCTACGGCTACTACACCAACAACCCCCCCGCCGGGGCCTTCCGGGGCTTCGGCGTGTGCCAGAGCGAGTTCGCCCTGGAGAGCAACATCAACCTGCTGGCCGAGCAGGTGGGCATATCCCCCTGGGAGATCCGCTGGCGCAACGCCATCGAGCCGGGGAAGGTGCTGCCCAACGGCCAGATCGCCGACCGCTCCACCGCCCTGAAGGAGACCCTGCTGGCGGTGAAGGAGGTCTATGAGAAAAACGCCGGCCGCGCCGGCATCGCCTGCGCCATGAAGAACTCCGGCGTGGGGGTGGGCCTGCCGGACAAGGGCCGCTGCCGCCTGCGGGTGCAGGACGGGACGGTGGAGCTGTACGCCGCCGCCTCCGACATCGGCCAGGGCTGCGCCACCGTGTTCCTGCAGATCCTGGCCCAGACTGCCGGCCTGCCCCGGGAGAAGCTGCGCAACATGGGGTGCAGCTCCGAGCTGGCCCCCGATTCGGGCACCACCTCCGGCTCCCGCCAGACCCTTATCACCGGCGAGGCGGTGCGCATGGCCGCCGCCGACCTGAAGGCCGACCTGGACGGGGCGGAGGGGGATCTGGCCGCCCTGGAGGGGCTGGAGTACTTCGCCGAGTTCTTCGACCCCACCGACAAGCTGGGCTCCGACGTGCCCAACCCCAAAAGCCACATCGCCTACGGCTTTGCCACCCACGTGGCGGTGCTGGACGAGGCGGGGCGGGTCAAGGAGGTGTGGGCCGCCCACGACTCGGGCAGGGTGGTCAACCCCACCGCTATCCAGGGGCAAATCGAGGGGGGCGTGCTTATGAGCATGGGCTACGCCCTCACCGAGGACTTCCCCCTGAAGGACTGCATGCCCCAGGCCCGGTTCGGCACCCTGGGCCTGCTGCGGGCCCACCAGATCCCCGACATACACGCCATCTACGTGGAGAAGGAGGAGCTGCTCCCCTTCGCCTACGGGGCCAAGGGCATCGGGGAGATCGCCGCCATCCCCACCGCCCCCGCCATCCAGGGGGCCTACTACGCCCGGGACCACGTGCTGCGCACTTCCCTGCCCATGGACAACACCTTTTACCGAAAACAGCCCGGCCCCGCCGGGCCGGAGGAGACGACATGAAAGAGCCCATACAGTGGACCCTGAACCGCATGCCCCGGGGGGAGGCCCCCCATCTGTCCATCATGGCCCTGCCCAACGTGGCCAAGGCCCGGTTTTTCCACAGCTCCTTCCCCCAGTACTCCGTCACCCCCCTGGCCCGGCTGGACGGCATGGCCAAGTACCTGGGCCTGGGCGGGCTGTACGTGAAGGACGAGAGCTACCGCTTCGGCCTCAACGCCTTCAAGGTGCTGGGGGGCTCTTTCGCCATGGCCCGGTACATCGCCGGGGAGACCGGGCGGGACGTGTCCGAGATGACCTACGACTACCTGACCAGCGAATCCCTCCGGCGGGAATTCGGCCAGGCCGCCTTCTTCACCGCCACCGACGGCAACCACGGCCGTGGGGTGGCCTGGGCGGCCCGCCGGCTGGGCCAGCGGGCGGTGGTCCACATGCCCAAGGGCAGCTCCCGGGCCCGGTACGACAGCATCGCCCGGGAGGGGGCCGCCGTCACCATCGAGGAGGTCAACTACGACGACTGCGTGCGCATGGCCGCCGCCGAGGCGGCGGCCACCGACCACGGGGTAGTGGTCCAGGACACCGCCTGGCCGGGGTACGAGGAGATCCCCGCCTGGATCATGCAGGGCTACGGCACCATGGCCAGCGAGGCGGCCGACCAGCTGCGCCAGTGCGGGGTCAACCGCCCCACCCACGTGTTCGTCCAGGCGGGGGTAGGCTCCCTGGCCGGGGCGGTGGTGGGCTACTTTGCCAACCTCTTCCCCAATGATCCGCCCAAATTCGCGGTGATGGAGGCCAGCGCGGCCGACTGCCTCTACCGCAGCGCCCTGGCCGGGGACGGGGCGCCCCGGAAGGTGACCGGGGAGCTGAGGACCATTATGGCCGGCCTGGCCTGCGGCGAGCCCAATCCCATCGCCTGGGACATCCTGCGGGAGCACGTGTCCGCCTTCCTCTCCTGCCCGGACTGGGTGGCCGCCAAGGGCATGCGGATGCTGGGGGTGCCGGTGAAGGGAGATCCCACGGTCATATCCGGGGAGTCCGGGGCCGTGGGCATGGGCTGCCTGGACGCCATCATGGAGGACGACGCCTACCGGGATCTGCGGGAAGCTTTGGAGCTGGATCGATTCTCCCAGGTGCTTCTCTTCTCCACCGAGGGCAACACCGATCCGCTGCGCTTCCGGCGGGTGATCTGGGACGGGGAATACCCCACCACGGACACGCCGCAGAAAACATACGGATAAGACAATGAGACCGTCACATAGAACACAGACAGAGGATGGAGGGCATGGATATGGATTATGAAGCAATCAAAGCCGCCGCCGCGGCGTATCAGGCGGATATGACCCGCTTCCTGCGGGCCATGATCGCCCGCCCCAGCGAGAGCTGCCAGGAGAAGGAAGTGACCGCCTGCATCAGGGCCGAACTGGAGAAGCTGGGCTACGACGACGTGGAGTTCGACGGCCTGGGCAACGTCATCGGCTGGCTGGGCCAGGGCGACAGGATCATCGCCTTCGACTCCCACATCGACACTGTGGGCGTCGGCAATCGGGACAACTGGACCGCCGACCCCTACCAGGGCTGGGAGGACGACGCGGTGATCTACGGCCGGGGGGCCTCCGACCAGGAGGGCGGCATGGCCGCCGCCGCCTACGGCGGGAAGATCATGAAGGATCTGGGCCTCATCCCCGAGGGCTATAAGATCATGGTGGTGGGCTCCGTCCAGGAGGAGGACTGCGACGGCATGTGCTGGCAGTACATCGTCAACAAGTTCCTCCCCGCCAAGGGTATCCGAAAGGAGCAAATTGAGTTCGTAGTGTCCACCGAGCCCACCGACGGCGGCATCTACCGGGGCCACCGTGGGCGCATGGAGATCCGGGTGGACGTCCACGGCGTGTCCTGCCACGGCTCCGCCCCCGAGCGGGGGGACAACGCCATCTACAAGATGGCCGACATCCTCCAGGACGTGCGCGCCCTCAACGAAAACCCCGCCGACGACAGCGTGGCAATCAAGGGCCTGGCCAAGATGCTGGACCCCAGATACAACCCGGAGCACTGGGAGGACGCCCGCTTCCTGGGCCGGGGCAGCTGCACGGTGAGCGAGATCTTCTTCACCTCCCCCAGCCGCTGCGCCGTGGCCGACTCCTGCGCCATCTCCATCGACCGGCGCATGACCGCCGGGGAGACCTGGGACTCCTGCCTGCAGGAGATCCGGGATTTGCCCGCCGTGAAAAAGTACGGGGACGACGTAAAGGTCTCCATGTACATGTACAGCCGCCCCTCCTGGACGGGGGAGGTGTACGAGACCGAGTCCTACTTCCCCACCTGGATCAACAGGGAGAGCGCCGCCCACGTCCAGGCCCTGGCGGACGCCCACCGCGCCCTGTGGGGGGACAAGCGCATCGGTCACGCCGACCCGGACCCGGCCCGGGACGCCATGCACCTGCGGGCCGGCCGGCCCCTCACCGACAAGTGGACCTTCTCCACCAACGGGGTGTCCATCCAGGGGCGGTACGGCATCCCCTGCGTGGGCTTCGGCCCCGGGGCGGAGAGCCAGGCCCACGCCCCCAACGAGATCACCTGGAAGCAGGACTTGGTGACCTGCGCCGCCCTGTACGCCGCCGTCCCCGGCCTGTACCGGCCGGAGAACAAGACCGCCGACGTGTCCCAGTTCCGGGCGGG
>DHCMC07803__coassemble_1268_pt1 | contig 14637 bp, 11 predicted proteins | sample DHCMC07803__metabat2_high_PE_053 | metagenome-assembled genome bin DHCMC07803 | reverse complement strand
CGCGGACGGTCTCGGGATGGGTGCACACGGCAAACTCCGGGGGAGCGGCGTGGCCGGCATTGGGTTTGAGCACCACGGTGGTGTTGGGCTCGATCAGGTTGGTGACGCCGCCCAACAGGTCGAACACGCGGGTGACGTTGGCCTGGACGTCTTTGCTGTGGGCCAGCGCCACGACAGACTTTTTGCTGCTCATTTGAGCGCCTCCTTTTTTCAGGTCGGTTTTACAACGGCTGCCCGGTCACTGCCGGTGGGCGGCCATGTAGTCCTGGTCGTATTTGTGATCCTGGATGGCCAGGATCAGGAACAGGGCGATGAGGGCCAGCACGGCGAACACGATGTAGGCGGCGCTCAGGCTTTGGAATACCGCCAGCACCGCGCCGTTGACGGCGAAGTTGAGCATGTAGATCATGCTGGTGATGGGGAAGACCACGCTGTTGACCTTGGCGTAGCCCACCCGCCCGAACACAGAGCCGGGGATGGAGTTCATCAGGTTGGGGGCGGCGGCGCCCAGGAAGCCGATGATCACCAGGGACACCCACACCAGGGGCATAAAGCCGCTGACGTTGCACAGCAGGGCGACGATGTACAGCACGCAGGTGAGCACGCCGGCCTTCTTGACGCCCAGCTTAAACACGATGCGGCCGAAGATCACCGAGCCGACGATGCCGATGACGGCGATGGCGCTCATGACGCCGGTGGCCATGGCCCGCTCCATGCCCACTTCCTCGTTGCGGTCCACCAGCTGGGTCATCAGGCCCATCTGCACCAGCATCAGCAGGCCGGTGGAGAACACGCACAGCCAGGTCTCCCTGGTGCGCAGCAGCTTGCCGGTGGTCCAGCCGATGCTGTCCATCTCCGGGGGCGCGGCGGAGTAGTTGGCCCGGAATTCAGCTTCATCCACGTTGTCTGGGTACAGCCCCCGCTCCTTGGGCGTGTTGCGCAGCAGGAGCGCCCCAACCACGCCCACCGCCACGGCGGCCAGGCCGCATATGACGGAGCTGAGCGCGATGCCGATGCTGCCCTCCAGCACGGTGAGCAGCGGGACGAAGAGCATGGTGCCGAAGTTGGAGCCCATGGCCACCACGCTCATGGCCTGGCCCTGCTTGCGGGGGAACCACATGGCCACCAGGGTGCCCACGCCCACGAAGGATCCGGCGCTCAGTCCGCCGCCTACGCAGCACATGGCGATCAGGTACATGGGCACGTTCACCGCGTTGCCGGTGGCCACATGGCCCAGGCCCGCGAGAATGAGACAGCCGGCGGCCACCTTGCTGGGGCCGATGCGCTGGTTCACCTGGCCGGCGATGATGGCGATGACGACGCCGATGACGCCGGCCACGGAGTTCATGGTGAGGATCAGGCTCAGGTCCGCTCCCAGCCGCTCGGCCACGGCGGGGGCAATGACGTTGGTGCCGTCGGCGAAGAAACCGCCGTTGCAGAAGAATACCAGCAGGCCGAAGATCAGCAGGAACCAGCCCCAGGGACCAAATCCCCTTTTCTTCACTTCCATAAGTACACATTCCTCCTGAGTGGGGCGGCGCACCGCCCGCAGGTTGGGTCTGAACTGTTCCGCGGCCCGGGCGCGCGTTCCCGCTCCGCGGTCTGCCTGGCATTCCGGCCGGAATCTCCTTGAAGCGGCCTTAGTATAACCTTTACAAACTTTGTTGAAAAATATATAATGGTTACAGCGGTATAAACAGATTTTATATTCCTGCAGAGGGAGAGTTGGCATGGAGCTTTCACAGCTGCGCTATTTCATTACCGTGTCCCGGTTGGGCAACATGTCCAAAGCGGCGGAGACCCTCTTTGTCTCCCAGCCCAACCTGAGCACCAGCATTTCACGGCTGGAGGAGGAGGTGGGCGTCCCCCTCTTCGAGCGGCGGCGGGGGCGCATTGCGCTGAATCAGAACGGGGCCCTGCTGCTCAAGAGCGTCGAGCAGGCCCTCTCCATCCTGGACTCCGGCGTCCAGGCGGTGCGGGACCTGCACAGCGGCAAGGCCGCCCCGCTCTCCCTGGCCTGCATGGTGGACGACACCGACCTGCTCTCCGCCTTTGTCCTGGCCAACCCGGACGTCAACCTGGTCCAGCAGCGGGCCGACCTGCCCGCCATTACCCAGATGCTGGACAACTGCGAGGTCGACCTGGCCCTTACGGTCCTTCAGCCCCCCTCTGAGGAGGTGGTCTTTGAGCGGATATACAGCTGTCCCTTCGTGCTGCTTATGAGCAGGAACCACCCCCTGGCGGCGGAGCGCACCATCACCCGCCGGCAGCTGGTGGGCCAGCGGCTGGCTATCGACGGCTCCCGGGTGAACAAGGCGACCTTCCTGGCCGCAGAGAGCGGCAAGTTCGGCTTTACGCCCGTCATCGACTACGACGTGCGTCACCTGGACCTGCTGGTGTCGCTGGTGGAGTCCCGGAGCTGCATCTCCATCATCCCGGCGGTGAAGTATAAGGAGCTGTGTCTCCAGGGCAGGCTCCGGGGCGCCGTGTGCCGGCCCTACGCCAACGGCGCGCCAGAGGCTTTCTGGGGCATCGCCTACAACGAGCGCCGGCCCCCCAGCAGCCAGGGCCTTCAGTTCAGGGACTTCGTGCGGACCTACTTTGAAAGTGTGGACCGGGATTATGCGGCCCAGATAGACGCCGGCGTCACTCCATAGCGCGCGGCAAAAAGCGCCCCGGCGGGCATATGCCCGCCGGGGCGCTTTACGTGTCAAAGGACCTTGCCGGAGGCGGGGGATGCAGCCCCTGTCCGGCAGCGATATTCAGATGGTGGCCCCGTTGTCCACCACCAGTTCCTGGCCGGTGACGGCGCTGGAGTCGTCGCAGGCGAAGAAGAGGATGGCGGCGGCCTGCTCCTCCGGGGTGGCCCAGGGGCGCGACCCGTCAAAGTGCCTGGCGCACACCCGGGCGAACTCCCGGTCGAAGCCGGCGGTGTTGTCCTTGTCAAAGATGCCGGTCTTGGTGGGCCCGGGGCAGACGGCGTTGCAGCGGATGCCCGTCCCGGCGTACTGGATGGCCACGTTTTTGGTCATGCCCAGCACCGCCGCCTTGGCCGCGGTGTAGGAGATGCCCGCGTTGGAGCGGGTGGCCCCGATGGAGGAGATGTTGACGATGGATCCCTTCCCCGCCGCCTCCATGTGGGGCAGGACCGCCTTCATCATGTGGTAGACCGAGCTCTGATCGGTGGCCACCACCTTGTCCCACAGCTCCGGTTCGCAGTTGGTGATGGACATGTTCTTGTCGTCGATGCCGGCGTTGTTGACCAGGATGTCAATGCGCCCAAAGGCCTCCATGGCGGCCTCCGCCAGCCGGCGGCAGTCCTCCGGCCGGCTTACGTCGGTGGCCACCGAGACGGCCCGGACCCCCTGGTCCGCGGCGTACCGCTCCACCTCCCGCAGCTTGTCCAGCCGCCGGGCGGCCAGTACCAGGTCGGCCCCCTCCCGGGCAAACCGCTCCGCCGCCGCCCGCCCGATGCCCGAGCTGGCCCCCGTGATGACGGCCACTTTCCCTTTCAGTCGATCCATATCTGCTCACGCTCCTGCTGTCAAAATGAAACGATATTGGATACTCCTTAGTATAAAATTCCACCTCCCGCCCTGGAAATATGGATTTTTTCTATTGGTATAACAAACATAAATACCGCCCCGGCTCTTTGGGAGCCGGGGCGGTATCCTGTCAGTGCGGTATTAGGTCCTGTTCCGTATCCGCTCAGCGGGGGTTCTTGATAGCGGCCTGAGCGGCGGCCAGGCGGGCGATGGGCACGCGGTAGGGGGAGCAGGACACGTAGTCCAGGCCCACCTTGTGGCAGAACTCCACGCTGGTGGGGTCGCCGCCGTGCTCGCCGCAGATGCCCAGGTGGATGGTGGGACGGGTGGCGCGGCCCATGTCGGCGGCCATCTTCACCAGCTTGCCCACACCCTTCTGGTCCAGGTGCTGGAAGGGATCGGACTCATAGATCTTCTTGTCGTAGTAATAGCTGAGGAACTTGCCGGCGTCGTCGCGGGAGAAGCCGAAGGTCATCTGGGTCAGGTCGTTGGTGCCGAAGGAGAAGAACTCGGCCTCCTTGGCGATCTCGTCGGCGGTGAGGGCGGCACGGGGGATCTCGATCATGGTGCCCACCTCATACTTCATCTCGATGCCGGCGTCCTTGATGATCTTGTCGGCGGTGGCGGTGACCACATCCTTGACGTACTTGAGCTCCTTGACCTCGCCCACCAGGGGGATCATGATCTCGGGGACCATGTTCCAGTCGGGGTGCTTCTTCTGCACGTTGATGGCGGCGTTGATGACGGCGGTGGTCTGCATCTCGGCGATCTCGGGGTAGGAGACGGCCAGACGGCAGCCGCGGTGGCCCATCATGGGGTTGAACTCATGCAGGGAGGCGATGACCTCGTGGAGGCGCTCCACGGTGATGCCCATCTCGCCGGCGATCTCCTTGATGTCCTCCTCCTTGGTGGGCAGGAACTCGTGCAGCGGGGGATCCAGGAAGCGGATGACAACCGGGCAGCCCTCCATGGCCTCGTACAGGCCCTCGAAGTCGCCCTGCTGATAGGGCATGATCTTGGCCAGGGCCTTCTTGCGGTCCTCGGTGTTGTCGGCCACGATCATCTCGCGCATGGCCTTGATGCGGGTCTCCTCGAAGAACATGTGCTCGGTGCGGCACAGGCCGATGCCCTGGGCGCCGAAAGTGCGGCCCTGCTTGGCGTCGCGGGGGGTGTCGGCGTTGGTGTACACCATCAGCTGGCGGTACTTGTCGGCCCAGCCCATCAGGCGGCCGAAGTAGCCGGAGCCGGGGTCGGCGGGCACGGTGGCCACCGCCTCGCCGTAGATGCTGCCGGTGGAGCCGTCCAGGGAGATCCAGTCGCCCTCGTGATAGTCCTTGCCGGCCAGGGAGAACTTCTTGTTCTCATAGTCCACCACGATGTCGCCGCAGCCGGACACGCAGCAGGTGCCCATGCCGCGGGCCACCACGGCGGCGTGGGAGGTCATGCCGCCGCGGACGGTGAGGATGCCCTGGGAGACCTGCATGCCCTCGATGTCCTCGGGAGAGGTCTCCAGCCGGACCAGGACCACCTTCTCGCCACGCTGGTGCCACTCCTTGGCGTCCTCAGCGGTGAAGACCACCTTGCCGCAGGCGGCGCCGGGGGAGGCGGCCAGGCCCTTGCCCACCACCTGGGCCTTCTTCAGGGCCTCGGGGTCGAAGGTGGGGTGGAGCAGGGCGTCCAGCTGCTTGGGCTCCACGCGGCACACGGCCTCCTTCTCGTCGATCATGCCCTCGTCCACCAGGTCCACGGCCACCTTCAGGGCGGCGGCGGCGGTGCGCTTGCCGTTGCGGGTCTGGAGCATGTAGAGCTTGCCGTTCTCGATGGTGAACTCCATGTCCTGCATGTCCTTGTAGTGCTGCTCCAGCTTGTTGGCGATGGAGGCGAACTGCTCGTACACCTCGGGCATCTCCTCGTGCAGCTTGGAGATGGGGGAGGGGGTGCGCACGCCGGCCACCACGTCCTCGCCCTGGGCGTTGATCAGGTACTCGCCGAACAGGGCCTTCTCGCCGGTGGCGGGGTTGCGGGTGAAGGCCACGCCGGTGCCGGACTTGTCGCCGGAGTTGCCGAACACCATGCTCTGCACGTTGACGGCGGTGCCCCAGTCGTAGGGGATCTCGTTCATGCGGCGGTAGACGTTGGCGCGGGGGTTGTCCCAGGAGCGGAACACGGCCTTGACGGCCTCCATCAGCTGGACCTTAGGATCCTGGGGGAAGTCCTCGCCCTTCTCCTTCTTGTAGAACTCCTTGAAGAGGACCACCAGGTTCTTCATGTCGTCGGTGTCCAGCTCCACGTCCTGCTTGACGCCCTTCTTGGCCTTGACGTCGTCAATGATCTCCTCAAAGCGCTTCTTGCTCAGCTCCATGACCACGTCGGAGAACATCTGGATGAACCGGCGGTAGGAGTCGTAGGCGAAGCGGGGGTTGTTGGTGAACTTGGCCAGGCCCTCCACCACCACGTCGTTCAGGCCCAGGTTCAGGATGGTGTCCATCATGCCGGGCATGGAGGCGCGGGCGCCGGAGCGCACGGAGACCAGCAGGGGGTTCTCGGGGTCGGCAAACTTCTTGCCGCAGATCTCCTCCATCTTGCCCAGGTACTCGTAGATCTGGGCCTGGATCTCCTCGTTGATCTGGCGGCCGTCGTTATAGTACTGGGTGCAGGCCTCGGTGGTGACGGTGAAGCCCTGGGGCACCGGCATGCCCAGATTGGTCATCTCCGCCAGGTTGGCGCCCTTGCCGCCCAGCAGCTCCCGCATGGAGCCGTTGCCTTCGGAGAACAGGTAGACGTACTTATGGGTGTTGCCCATTTTCACATTCCTCCTAGCTTTCGTTGCGCTGATCTCTTCCAATTGATTGGTAACCGTGGCTATTATACCATTCTCGTTTGAGATTGCAAGCCATTCTTCACTTTTCTTGCGAAAACCACGGAGTTTTTCCAGCTTTTTTCGGACTTATTGCCCATATGTCTTTTTTTCGCCGTCTCAGGCGCGAAAAGCCCCCGGGAACGGCCACATTTTGTTTGCCCGGGCCCGGCCGCGCATGCTATACTATACCCGGCAAACAGATTCGATGCAAAGGACGGCGGCGCATGGACAGACTGGTCATGGGCATACTGGCCCACGTGGACGCGGGCAAGACCACCCTCAGCGAGGGGCTGCTCTACGCCTGCGGGCAGCTGAAAAAGCTGGGGCGGGTGGATCACGGGGACGCCTTTCTGGATACCGACCCCATGGAGCGGGAGCGGGGGATCACCATCTTCTCCAAGCAGGCCATCCTCCCCCTGGAGGATGTGGAGATCGCCCTGCTGGACACCCCCGGCCACGCCGACTTCTCCGCAGAGGCCGAGCGCACCCTTCAGGTGCTGGACTGCGCCGTCCTGGTCATCAGCGGCAGCGACGGGGTGCAGGGCCACACCCGCACCCTGTGGCGGCTGCTGGAGCGGTACCAGGTGCCCACCTTTCTCTTTGTCAACAAGATGGACCTGCCCGGGACGGAAAAGGCCGCCCTGCTGGCCGGACTGAAGGCCGGCCTGGGCGAGGGCTGCGTGGACTTCACCGCCCCGGAGGCCCAGCTTCAGGAGCAGGCGGCCCTGTGCGACGAGGACGCTCTGGAGCGCTATCTGGAGGAGGGGGCGCTGGACGACGGGGCCCTCACGGCCCTCATCGCCCGGCGGAAGCTCTTCCCCTGCTGGTTCGGCTCGGCTTTGAAGCTGGAGGGGGTCTCCGAATTCCTCCGGGGCCTGGCCCGGTATGCCCCCCGGCCGGTCTGCGGGGCGGAATTCGGCGCCCGGGTGTTCAAGATCTCCCGGGACGGCCAGGGGACGCGGCTGACCTGGATGAAGATCACCGGCGGATCCCTGAAGGTGAAGGACCTCCTCTCCGGCCCCGGCTGGGAGGAGAAGGCCGACCAGCTGCGCCTCTACTCCGGGCAGAGGTTCCGGGCGGTGGGGGAGGCCCCGGCGGGCAGCGTGGTGGCGGTGGCCGGGCTGAGCCGCACCTGCGCCGGGGAGGGCCTGGGGGCGGAGGCGGAGGCCCTGCCCCCCGCCCTGGAGCCGGTGCTCACCTATCAGCTCCTCCTCCCCGCCGGGCAGGACCCCCACACCGCCCTGCAGAAGCTGCGCCAGCTGGAGGAGGAGGACCCGCAGCTGCACATCGTCTGGAACGACCGGCTGGGGGAGATCCACATACAGCTCATGGGGGAGGTGCAGCTGGAGATCCTCCGGCGGCTCATCGCCGAGCGCTTCGGCATGGAGGTCTCCTTCGGCCAGGGGGGCATCGTGTACCGGGAGACCATCGCCGCCCCCGTCATCGGCGTGGGGCACTACGAGCCCCTGCGGCACTACGCCGAGGTCCACCTGCTCCTGGAGCCGGGGGAGCGGGGCAGCGGGGTGGTCCTGGCCACCGCCTGCCCGGAGGACGTGCTGGACGGCCACTGGCAGCGGCTCATCCTCACCCACCTGGCGGAGCGGGCCCACCCCGGCGTGCTCACCGGCGCCCCCCTCACCGACGTGCGCATCACCCTGCTGGCCGGCCGGGCCCACCTGAAGCACACCGAGGGGGGCGACTTCCGGCAGGCCACCTACCGGGCGGTGCGCCAGGGTCTCATGCAGGCCGAGAGCATCCTGCTGGAGCCCTGGTATTCCTTCCGGCTGGAGGTGCCCGCCCCCCAGGCGGGCCGGGCCCTCAGCGACATCCAGCGCATGGGCGGGCAGGCCGACCCGCCGGAACCGGCGGGGGAGATGACCCTCCTCACCGGCCGGGCGCCGGTGGCCGGCCTGCGGGACTACGGCCGGGAGGTGGCCGCCTACACCCGGGGGCAGGGCCGGCTCACCTGCGTCAGCGGGGGGTACGCCCCCTGCCACGACCAGGAGGCGGTGGTGGCCGCCCTGGGCTACGACCCGGAGCGGGATGTGGACAACCCGGCCGACTCGGTGTTCTGCTCCCACGGGGCGGGGCACATGGTGAAGTGGGACCAGGTGAAGGCCGCCGCCCACGTGGACAGCGGCCTGTCCCTGGACGCCCCGGAGCCGGAGGACGCGGCGCCCGGCCCCGCCGCCCCCGCCCGGGCGCCGGACCGGGGCCTGTCCCTGGAGCAGGACAAGGAGCTGCTGGCCATTTTCGAGCGGACCTACGGCAAGGTGGAGCGCAACGCCTTCCGCCCCCAGCCCAGGCCCGCCCGCACCAGCCTGGACGACAGGAAATACAACATCAAGGCCCAGGACCGGGGCCCGGAGTACCTGCTGGTGGACGGGTACAACATCATCTTCGCCTGGGAGGAGCTGAAGGCCGCCGCCCAGGACAGCCTGGACGCCGCCCGGCAGCAGCTCATGGACCTTCTGAGCAACTACCAGGGGTTCAAAAAGAACGTGGTGATCCTGGTGTTTGACGCCTACAAGGTGCCCCGGGCCACCCAGGACGTGGTGAAGTACCACAACATCTACGTGGTGTACACCAAGGAGGCCGAGACCGCCGACGCCTATATCGAGCGGGCCACCTACGAGATCGGGAAGCACCACCGGGTGCGGGTGGCCACCTCCGACGGGGCCGAGCAGCTCATCATCCTGGGCCACGGGGCCCTGCGGCTGTCCGCCGCCACCTTCAAGGCGGAGGTGGAGCAGGCGGCGGGGCAGATCGCCGCCATCCTGGCGGCCAACAACCGTTCCGCCCCCTCCAAGCCGGTGGCCGCCGCCCTGGAGCGGGCCCGTCAGGCCAGGGAGCACTCCCCGTAAAATCAAAATGGCTGCTCCCCAGGAGCAGCCATGAGGCTGTCGAAAAAGGCAGATGCCTTTTTCGACAAAGGGAATTTCGCTGCGCTCTGCGCCTCGGTCGTCCGCCTGGGGCGGACGATTCGACGCTCGCTCCGCGCAAAGTGTTTTTCCGATGTACATGCCACCGGAAAAACGATTTGGTTTTTTCCGCCGCCTCCGGGCGGCGGAACTCTGCGAGGCTTTTTTGACAAGCTGATGGCTGCTCCCCAGGAGCAGCCATTTTGTGCTTTTTGTACTTTTTTGCTATTTAGACATTTTTTCCTTTACAGGACGGAAAAAGTCCTGTATACTGAGTTAAGAAGTGATGATTTTTGGCCATATATTTCTAGTGCGAAATAATATGGCCGCCAGCTCTGCCGCGGCGGAGAGAAAGGAGATGCTTTGCGACATCATAACAAGCTCTTATTTGAAAAGATCCGGGAATCCCTGGCCTCTGTGCTGCCCATCACGGCCATCGTGCTGGTCATCAGCGTCACCATCGCCCCGCTGACGCTGGGGGCCATGATCATGTTCGTGTTCGGCGCCATCCTGCTGATCCTGGGCATGGGGCTGTTCACCCTGGGTGTGGACATGTCCATGATCCCTATGGGGGACGGCATCGGCGTGGAGATCAGCAAGAGCCGCCGGATCGCCCTGCCCCTGCTGGTGTGCTTTATCCTGGGGGTGGTCATCACCATTGCCGAGCCCGACCTGCAGGTGCTGGCCGAGCAGCTGCCCTCCGTGCCCAACATGACCCTGATCCTGGCGGTGGCCGTGGGGGTGGGCTTCTTCCTGGTGGTGGCCCAGGTCCGCATGATCTTCAACATCCCCCTGTCCTATACCCTTCTGTTTTTTTACGTCATCGTCTTCGGCCTGTCCTTCTTCGCGCCGGACACCTTTATCCCCGCGGCCTTCGACTCCGGCGGCGTTACCACCGGGCCCATCACCGTGCCCTTCATCATGGCTCTGGGCATCGGCCTGGCCGCCATCCGAAGCGACAAAAACTCGGGCAGCGACTCCTTCGGCCTGGTGGCCCTTTGCTCCGTAGGGCCCATCCTGGCGGTGATGGTGCTGGGCATCGTGATGAACGACATGGGCGCGGCCTACACCCCTGTGTCCATCCCCGACGTGGGGGACACCCGGCAGGCCGCCCTGCTCTTCGTCCACGAGCTGCCCGCCTATATCGGCGAGGTGGCCATGGCCCTGCTGCCCATCATGGTGATTTTCGCCCTGTTCCAGCTGCTGTTCCGCCGGTTCAAGCGGCAGCAGCTGGGGCGCATCCTGGTGGGCCTGGCCTACACCTACGCCGGGCTGGTGCTCTTCCTCACCGGGGTGAACGTGGGCTTCGCCCCGGCGGGGGCCACCATCGGGCGGGGCATCGCCTCCGGCGGCACGGAGTGGATGCTGGTGCCCATCGGGGCCCTGGTGGGCTACTTCATCGTCCGGGCCGAGCCTGCGGTGCAGGTCCTGGCCCGGCAGGTGGAGGAGAACACCAACGGCTCCGTGACCCAGAAGGCCCTGAACCTGGCCCTGTCCATCGGCATGGCGGTTTCGGTGGGGCTGGCCATGCTGCGCATCCTCACCGGCCTGCCCATCCTGTACATCCTGGTGCCCGGCTACGCCGTGGCCCTGGGCATGACCTTTTTCGTGCCCCAGCTTTTCACCGGTATCGCCTTTGACTCCGGCGGGGTGGCCTCCGGCCCCATGACCACCACCTTCCTGCTCCCCCTGGCCATGGGGGCCTGCGAGGCGGTGGGGGGCAACGTGCTCACCGACGCCTTCGGCATCGTGGCCCTGGTGGCCATGACCCCGCTGTGCACCATCCAGCTGCTGGGCCTGTACGGCAAGTGGAAGGTGCGCCGGGAGATCCAGGCCCGCCGCCAGGCGCTCCAGCGGGCCCTGGAGGGACTGGAGTCCGGCGTGGTCTATTGGGAGGTGTGATCTGTGCTGAAAGAGATACGACCCATGCAGCTGCTGGTCTCCGTCGTGGAGGGCGGCAAGGGCGTGGAGCTGAAAGCCTACTATAAGCAGCACCATCTGTTCCAGCATATCCAGGCCTTCGGCCGGGGCACGGTGGCCTCCCACCTGCTGGACACCCTGGGCTTCGGCACGCCCGACCGGGACGTGCTCCTCACCCTGGCCCCCAGGGACACGGTGCGGCAGTTCATGGCCCACCTGAAGGACGAGGACCGCTCCAAGCTGAACATACAGGGCATCGCCTTTTCCCTGGACCTGTCGGGCATGAGCGCCATTCTGGCGGTGTGCCTGTCCCAGACCGAAGGCGTGCAAATGGAAGAAGGAGGACAGAGCGTGGAACAGCGCAAGCGACACAGTCTGATTTTAGTTACCGTCAACCAGGGCTGCACCGACGCGGTGATGGACACCGCCCGCTCCGCCGGCGCCCGGGGCGGCACCGTTATCCGGGCCCGCTGGGCCGAGGCCGGCGAGATCCAGAAGATCGCGGGCATCACCCTCCAGGCGGAAAAGGAGGTCCTGGCCATCGTGGCCGTGGACGAGGACCGCAACGCCATCATGGAGGCCATCGACAGGCACCACGGCGTCCAGACCCCCGACCAGGCCATGGTCATCTCCCTGCCCGTGGACCAGACCGCCCGGCTGGACTGACCTCATTTTCTCAGGAGGCGCGCCCTATGGACCTTGCTCCCATGCATGTCGTCGCCCGCATCCGCAGCGACTTTCCCGCCAAATTCGGCATACCCCGGCAGAGCGGCCTGGTGGAGGAGCTGCGGGCCGCCGTGGTTTTTGAGCCGGAGTACCGCGACCCCGCCGCCCTGCGGGGGCTGGAGGGCTTTACCCATATCTGGCTCATCTGGCAGTTCTCCGAAAACCTGCGGGAGGGCTGGTCCCCCACGGTGCGCCCGCCCCGGCTGGGCGGCAACGAGCGCATGGGGGTGTTCGCCACCCGCTCCCCCTTCCGCCCCAATCCCATCGGCCTGTCCTGCGTGCGCCTGCTGGGGGTGGAGCAGGACCGGGACCTGGGCCCGGTCCTGGCGGTGGCGGGGGCCGACCTGATGGACGGCACCCCCATTCTGGACGTCAAGCCCTACATCCCCTATGCCGACTCCCACCCGGAGGCCAGCGGCGGCTTCACCGGCAATAGCGGCGGGCCCACCCTGGCGGTGGCCTTCCCCCCGGAGCTGCTGGAGCGGGTGCCGGAGGGCAAGCGGGCCGCCCTGACGGGGGTGCTGGCCCGGGACCCCCGCCCGCCCTATCAGCACGACCCGGACCGGGTGTACGGCATGGCTTTTGCCGGGCTGGAGGTGCGCTTCACCGTGGCGAAGGACGTCCTTACGGTCCGCTCCGTTGCTCCGGCCCCGTAATGTACGATAAGGCCCCCGGCCCGCAAGAGCGGGCCGGGGGCCTTTGTGTTCCGCTCCAGCGGCGTCACGCCGCGGACAGCTCCTCCAGTTCAGCCAGCGCCTCCCCCTCGGTATCTCCCGAGCAGCAGAAACGGCCGGTCTGGTCGTAGATCTCCACATGTCCGTGGATATAGCGGATCTCGTAGCTCATGGTCAGCGCTCCTTTCTGTCTCATCCTGAGCACAGTATAAAAGAAGCGCTGTCCCATAAAACGGACTATTCCTCCCCGGTCTCCAACTGGGCCAAAAATTCCTCCCAGCTCTCCGGGTGGTCCACAAAGTACTTGGGGCAGATCTTGCCCGTCACGTCGTAGTGGCGGATGATCTGGTCGGACTCCAGGTCGTACGCGTCCATGAGCCAGCGGGTGAGGCGCACCAGGGAGTCGTAGGTGGCCTGGTTGAACTGGCCGCTGTCGTCCGGGTGGCAGCACTCGATGGCGATGGTGTCGGCGTTGCGGTTGCTGGAGCAGTAGGCGATCTCGTTCAGGGGGATGTTCTGGATGATCTCCCCATCCAGGCCCACCAGAAAGTGGCTGGAGGCGTAAGTCTCCCCGGTCTCGGCCAGGTTCTGGAAGAAGCTGTGGTTCTGTTCCGCGGTGGTGCCGGGGTTGCCCACATAGTGGATCACCACGCCGTTGACCTGCTCCAGGGGGGTGCCGGGGCGGGAGTACTCGTTCAGGGGGAGCAGCTCCTGCGTCACCCACTCCGGCGTATCCGGGACGGATATGCCCGCCGCGCTCCCGGGGTCTGCGCCCGCCTTGGGGGCGAAGGGGTCGATGATCTTGATTACCGCCAGCACCGCCACCAGGGCGACGAGCCAGGGAAGGGGGCTGCGCCGCCGGCGGGGCCGGCGGGCCACCCGGCGGCCCCCTCTGCTTCTGCGCACCGAAGCCTCCACGGGCATATGCGTTCCCTCCTTCCGACAGGTTTCGTTTTTTCTATCATAGCACAGATCCGGCGGGCTGTCTCTTAAATTTTTCTGAACTGTACATGGAAACGGCGGCGCGTGTTTCTCACGCGCCGCCGTCAGCCTGCCGAAAAAGCCCTGTAGAGTTCGCGCCCGCAGGCGCGAAAAAATTGAGATCTGTTTTCCCCGGGGACATGAGCCACGGGGAAAACACTGCTCAGACCGCAAGTGTGGGCTTGGTGTGGCCTGGTTATTCGCCCAGCGCCCGGTCAAAGGCGTCCTTGACCGGCTGGGAGAAGCAGACGAAGGTGACGGTCTCCACCGGCCCGCCGTGCTCCGCCAGGAAGGCCCGCACGGCCTTCACCGCCACGGCGGCGGCCTGGTCCAGGGGGTAGCGGTACACCCCGGCGGAGATGGCGGGGAAGGCCACCGTCCTGCACCCGTGCTCCGCCGCCAGCTTCAGGCTCTCCCGGTAGCAGGAGGCCAGCAGCGCCTCCTCCCCGTGCCCCCCGCCCCGCCACACGGGGCCGGGGGTGTGGATGACGTATTTTGCGGGCAGATTATAACCCTTTGTGATCTTGGCCTGGCCGGTGGCGCAGCCGTGAAGGGTGCGGCACTCGGCCAGCAGTCCGGGCCGGCGGCCCGGTGGATGGCCCCGTCCACCCCGCCGCCCCCCAGCAGGGTGCAGTTGGCGGCGTTGACGATGGCGTCGGCCTCTACCTTTGTAATGTCCCCCAGAAGGGTCCTGATCTCACTCATCGCGCTCCCCGTCCCCTTCCTCCGGCTGGGGCAGCTCCCCGGCCTCCTCCCGGGCGTCGGCCTCCACCGCCTGCCAGGAGGCGGGGGGCTGGAGGTGGTCCGGGTCGGTGAACACCTGCCGGAAGGTGCCGGCGTCCATGTTCTCGTACTTGAGCAGGTAGTTTGCCACCACCTCCAGCTGGCTGCGGCGCTGGGAGAGGATCTCCCGGCAGCGGTCATAGGCCCCGTCGATGAGGGCCTTTACCTCCTGGTCGATGAGGGCGGCCACCTCCTCGGAGTAGTTCTTGGTCTGGGCCATGGAGCGG
>DHCMC07803__coassemble_1216_pt1 | contig 15365 bp, 18 predicted proteins | sample DHCMC07803__metabat2_high_PE_053 | metagenome-assembled genome bin DHCMC07803 | reverse complement strand
GATGGACGCCTCCGACCAGTCCGCCGGCTGGAAGTTCGCCGAGTACGAGATGAAGGGCGTGCCCCTGCGCCTGGAGCTGGGCCCCAAGGACATGGAGAAGAACCAGTGCGTCCTGGCGAGAAGGGACAACGGCGAAAAGAGCTTCGTCTCCCTGGACAACATCGAGCAGACCGTTCTGACCATGCTGGACGCGGTGCAGCAGGGCCTGTACGACAAGGCCAAGCGCAACCTGGACGAGAATACCTACGCCTGCTCCACCGTAGAGGAGGTCAGGGAGCGCATGTCCACCCAGGGCGGCTTTGCCAAGACCATGTGGTGCGGCGACGAGGCCTGCGAGCTGAAGATGAAGGAACTGGCCGGCGTATCCTCCCGCTGCATCCCCCTGGAGCAGGAGCATCTGGGCGACGTTTGCCCCGTGTGCGGCAAGCCCGCCAAGCACATGGTGTACTGGGGCGTGGCGTATTGATGCGCTTTTCCGAGCCCCGCGGGTGAATGACGCCGAAAGCGGAAGCTGACACGCTCTCCGGCAAAAGGGGCGCGCCGCACTGCGGCGCGCCCCTTGATTTTGTGAAAAATCCCGGTTGAAATCAAAAAAAGATGGGGGTATAATGACTCCAACCTATTTTTTGTGAGGCAGAGCGATGAAGCAGAAGACGCTCACAACCGCATCCTATCTGTTCTCCTTTGGCTGGGCTCGATTTATGGGCGCCGGCTTTTTTGGCGTGGAGAAAAACAGAGGGATGGAATAAATGGGTGGGACCCTCTTTGGGAGGGCAAGACCGCAGGCAAGCCGGGCGCTCATTGATTTCATCAATGGGCGCCCTTTTTGCGTGAAAAGAAAGGATGTTGAAGTATGGTCGTCGTCATGCGGCCCGGTACCGCGAAACAGGATATCGACGCGCTGGTGGCCAAGCTCAAGGGCCTGGGCCTGGACGTGGGAGTCACCAACGGCGTGGGGTGCACCATTTTGGGCCTGGTGGGGGATACTACCGCCGTGGATATGGACAAAATATCCATCAACCCCCACGTAGAGCGGGTCATGCGGGTGCAGGAGCCCTACAAGAAGGCCAACCGCAAGTTCCACCCGGAGGACACGGTGGTGTCCGTGGGAAGGGCCAAAATCGGCGGGGGGAACTTCTCGGTCATCGCCGGCCCCTGCTCGGTGGAGAGCGAGGAGCAGATCTGCGCCGTGGCCGAGGACGTGAAGCGCTCCGGCGCGGCCCTGCTGCGGGGGGGCGCCTTTAAGCCCCGTACCTCCCCCTACTCCTTCCAGGGCATGGGCACTCCGGGCCTGGACCTGCTGATGGAGGCCCGGGAAAAGACCGGCCTGCCCATCGTCACCGAGATCATGGATCCCCGCATGGCCGACCTGTTCGAGCGGGAGGTGGACGTGGTGCAGGTGGGGGCCCGCAACATGCAGAACTTCGAGCTGCTCAAGGAAGTGGGCAAGATGAGCAAGCCCATCCTCCTCAAGCGGGGCCTTTCCAGCACCTATGAGGAGTGGATCATGTCCGCCGAGTATATCATGAGCGAGGGCAACGAGAACGTGATCCTCTGCGAGCGGGGCATCCGCACCTTCGAGACCTACACCCGCAACACTCTGGACGTGTCCGCCATCCCCGCCGTCAAGCAGATGAGCCACCTGCCCGTCGTCGTGGACCCCTCTCACGCCGCGGGGATGTACTGGATGGTGGAGCCCCTGGCCCTGGCCGCCGTGGCCGCCGGCGCCGACGGCCTCATCATCGAGGTCCACAACGACCCCGCCCATGCCAAGTGCGACGGCCAGCAGTCCCTCACCCCCGAGAAATTCGACAATCTGATGGGCAAGGTGAGCGCCATGGTTGACCTGGCGGGGAAAACACTGGTAAAATAACAAGAAGCGTGTAGCGCCCGGGAGCAGGGCGGCAGCAAGCCGCGCAGACGAAAAAGCAGTCGCGCCGCAGGCGCGAGGTGTTTTTCGCGGAGCGGTGAGCAGCCGCCCGTCGCGGAGGGCGCAGAGCGTGACAGAGAGAAGCGCGTAGGCGTGCGGAGCAGCCCGGATGGACCGAAGCGAGGGCGAGCGGAGGCCCGCAGAGCGGGCCGCAGACCAGCCCGAGACGGAGGGAAGCCGCCCGGGAGACGGCACGCCCCATAAAACCCATTGCAAGGAAGGATCTGCCCATGAAAACCCTCGCCGTGTCCCTGCCGGGACGGAGCTATGATATTTTGATCGACCGGGGCCTGCTGGGCCGGGCGGGGGCGCTCTGTCGGGCGGCCCTGCCCCGGGCGGGACGGATCTTCCTGGTCACCGACGACCGGGTGGCCCCCCTGTACCTGAAAAAGGCGGAGGAAAGCCTGTCCGCCGCCGGGTTTGAGACGGCCGCCCTGGTCCTCCCCGCCGGGGAGGAGGCCAAGTGCCCTGCCCGGCTGGCCCAGCTGTGGGAGGCCATGATGGAATTCGGCCTCACCCGCACCGACGCGGTGGCCGCCCTGGGGGGCGGCGTGGTGGGGGATCTGGCGGGCTTTGCCGCCGCCACCATCCTGCGGGGGGTGGACTTCGTGCAGATCCCCACCACCCTGCTGGCCCAGGTGGACTCCTCCGTGGGGGGCAAGGTGGCCGTGGATCTGGCCCACGGCAAGAACCTGGCCGGCGCCTTCTGGCAGCCAAAGCTGGTGCTCATGGACCCGGAGACCCTGGACACCCTGGACGACAAAACCTTCGCCGACGGCATGGCGGAGGTGGTGAAGTACGGCTGCATCCGGGACGCGGCCTTCTTCCGCTTCCTGGAGGAACGGCCCTCCCGGGCGGCGCTGACGGCGGAAATGGAACACATTTTGTATACCTGCTGCGATATTAAACGAGGCGTAGTGGAGCGGGACGAGCGGGACACCGGGGAGCGGATGCTCCTCAACTTCGGCCACACCCTGGGCCACGCCTACGAGCTGGCGGGACATTACGAGACCTGGGCCCACGGACAGGCGGTGGCCGCCGGCATGTGCGCCGCCGCCCGGCTGGGGGTGCGGCTGGGGGTGACCCCGGCGGAGGCGCCGGCGCGGCTGGAGCGGGTCCTGGCCGCCCTGGGCCTGCCCACCCGCATCGACTGCACGGCGGAGGAGTACGCCGCCGCCGTGGGCCTGGACAAGAAGGGGACGGGGGCGGACATTTCCGTTATCCTGCTGGAGGAGCTGGGCCGGGCGGCGCCCCGCAAGATGCCCAAGGCGGAGCTGCTGGCGGAGCTGGAGGGATTGGCATGAACGTGACTATTACGCCCACCTTACTGAGGGGGACCATCACGCCGCCCCCCTCCGCCGCGGGCCGGCGGCCCGCGGACGGCATGTCCGGCGGTTTCGCCGCAGGCGGGAGCCGGACCGCCATAATCTGGCTTTTGGAGGGAGAGGAGGGCCGGAGATCATGAACGTGACCATTACGCCCGCCCTGCTGAAGGGGACCATCACGCCGCCCCCCTCCAAAAGCCAGGCCCACCGGGTTCTGATTGCCGCCGCCCTTGCCGGCGGGGGGACCAGCGTCATCCATAATTTGGCGCCCTCCCAGGACATCCTGGCCACCCGCCGGTGCCTGACCGCCCTGGGGGCCCAAATCGACGAGGCGGGGCCCGGCGCCGTCCGGGTCCGGGGCCTGGGCGGGGCGATCGCGGAGGCGGGACCCGCCCCCGTCCTGGACTGCGGGGAGAGCGGCTCCACCCTGCGCTTTCTCATCCCGGTGGCCCTGCTGGTGAACGGGGCGGCCTCCTTCACCGGCCACGGCCGGCTGATGGAGCGGCCCATGAAGCCCTACGAGGACCTGTTCCGGGAGAGGGGGATCGCCTGGAGGCTGGAGGACGGCGTGCTCACCGTGGACGGCGGCCGGGGGCGCGGCCGGCTGGCCCTGGAGCCGGGGGAGTACCGCCTGCCCGGCAACGTGTCCAGCCAGTTCTTCTCCGGCCTGCTCTTTGCCCTGCCCCTGCTGAGGGGGGACTCCCTGCTGGTGAGCACCACGCCCCTGGAGAGCGTGGGCTACGTGAACATGACCCGGCAGGCCATGGAGGCCTTCGGCGTGGAGACCAAATGGACGAAAGAGGGCATCTTCATCCCCGGCAGCCAGACCTACCGCCCGGCGGAGCGCACCGTGGAGGCCGACTGGTCCCAGGCCGCCTTCTGGTACGCGGCGGCGGGGACGGGCAGCGACGTCACCGTCACCGGCATGGACGAGGGCTCTATCCAGGGGGACAGGGTCATCCTGGACTGGGGCCGGATGATCCGGGACGAGCCCATGTCCGGCGGGGCGAAGGGGCTTATCTGGGGAAGGGCGGGGAGCGGGCCCGCCGCACCGCCCCCGCAGGACGGCCCCCGGCGGCACGCCGTGAGCATCGACGTGTCCCACGCCCCCGACCTGGTGCCCCCGGCGGCGGCCTGGGGGGCCCTGACCCCGGGGTGCGATTTGTACCTGAAAAACGCCGCCCGGCTGCGGATGAAGGAGAGCGACCGGCTCTCCACCGTGACGGAGGCGCTGACTGCCCTGGGGGCGGAGGTCATTGAGGAGCCGGATCGGCTCATCATCCGGGGGCGGGAGACTCTCCCCGGCGGGGCGACGGTGGACAGCCGCAACGACCACCGCATCGCCATGATGGCCGCCGTCGCCGCCACCCGGTGCGAAAGGCCGGTGACGGTGGCGGGGGCGGAGTGCGTGGCCAAGTCCTACCCCAACTTCTGGGAGGACTACGAGAAGCTGGGCGGGCGGATCGTCCGCCGGGAGGGATAGCCTGTGGAGCTGGCAGTCAAGACCTTTCAGGAGCTGACGGCAGACGAGCTCTACGAGCTGCTCCGCCTGCGCGCGGAGGTGTTCGTGGTGGAGCAGACGTGCGTCTACCAGGACCTGGACGGGAGGGACCGGGCGGCCCTCCACCTGCTCCTGCGGGAGGGGGAGGAGCTCCAGGCCTACGCCCGGGTGCTGCCCGCCGGGACGGCCTTCCCCACGGCGGGGCTGGGCCGGGTGTGCACCCGCAGCCGGGGCCGGGGGCTGGGCCGGGCCGTGGTGGCGGCGGGCATCCGGGCCGCCCGGGAGAAGCTGGGGGCGGAGGAGATCACCATCGAGGCCCAGAGCTATGTGCGGGGCCTGTACGAGAGCTTCGGCTTCCGCCAGAGCTCGGAGGAGTTCCTGGAGGACGGCATCCCACACATTCAAATGAAGTGGAAGTTGCAGGCGGATGGGCAGCGTCCGCCGATTGGAGGAGAACCCGTATGAGGCACATGATTTTCGGCGAGTCCCACGGCCCGGCCATCGGCGTGGTGGTGGAGGGGGTGCCCGCCGGGCTGTCGCTGGACCTGGAGGCGGTGCAGCGGGAGCTGGACCGGCGCAGGCCCGGCCAGGGCCCCACCACCACCGCCCGGAAGGAGAGCGATCTGGTGGAGGTACTCTCCGGCGTGTTCCAGGGGAAGACCACCGGCGCCCCCCTGGCCATGGTGATCCGGAACACCGACCAGAAGTCCGGGGACTATGAGAACCTCCGTTTCACCCCCCGGCCCAGCCACGGGGACTACGCCGGCTTTATTAAAAGCGGCGGATGTCTGGACTGGCGGGGCGGCGGCCACTTCTCCGGCCGGCTCACCGCCCCCCTGGTGGCCGCCGGGGCGGTGGCCAGACAGGTGCTGGCCGGCCGGGGCGTACAAGTGGGGGCCCACATCAGCTCCATCTACGGCATCCTGGACGCCTCCTGGGAGACGGAGGAGGAGCTGCTGGCCGTGGCCGCCAAGCCCTTCCCCGTGCTGGATGACGGCAAGGGGGAGGAGATGCGCCAGGCCATCCTCCAGGCCAAAAGCGAGCGGGACAGCGTGGGGGGCGCCGTGGAGTGCGCCGTGTTCGGCCTGCCCGCCGGGCTGGGGGGTCCCGACTTCGGCTGCAACGTGGAGGGTATATTCGCCCAGTACCTCTTCGCCGTCCCCGCCGTCAAGGGGGTGGACTTCGGGGCCGGGGCGGCCTTCTCCCTCATGCGGGGCAGCGAGGCCAACGACCCCTTTGAGGTAAAGGACGGGAAGGTGGTCACCGCCACCAACCACGCCGGGGGGATCAACGGCGGCATCACCAACGGCATGCCGGTGGTGTTTGAGGCCACCTTCCGCCCCACCGCCTCCATCGCCCTGCCCCAGCAGAGCGTGGACCTGCGCACCGGGGAGGAGACGGAGATCGAGATCCACGGCCGCCACGACCCCTGCATCGTCCCCCGGGCCGTGCCGGTGATCGAGGCGGCGGCGGCATTGGCGGCGTGCCAGGTGCTGGGGATCTGAGCGCCGCCGCCTCGAGCGAGCGGGAGCGAGCCGCCGCGAAAGCGGCGCACAAGCGTTTTGCCGGAGGCAAAACCTTGCCGCAGGCGGGATTCACTCCCGCCGAGGGAGATTGAATGGGGCCCCCAAACGCGCGCAGCGTGCTTTGGGGATGCGGCGGCAGCATTGGCGGCGTGCCAGGTGCTGGGGATCTGACACAGAGGCGCACAGGGGGCGCCCGTGAGCAAGGAGTGATACCCATGGACGAGCTGGAGCAATACCGCCGGGAGATCGACCGCATCGACGCCGAGCTGGTCAGGTGCTTCCTGGAGCGGATGGACGTGACCCAAAAGGTGGGGTCATACAAACAGGCCAGGGGCCTGCCGGTGCTGGACGCGGCCCGGGAGCGCCGGGTGGTGGATGCCCGGGCCGCCATGACCGCCGATCCGGCCCGCAAGGCCGACCTGGCCGCCCTCTACGAGTGCATCATGGGCCTGTCCCGCCGGCAGCAGCGGCAGCTGGTGGCCGAGGGGGCGGGCGATCCGGGCTACGCCGCCTTTGCCGCCGCCCTGGCCGGCCGGCGGGAGCCGGTGGAGCGCCCCCGGGTGGTCTACCAGGGGGAGCCGGGCTGCTTCAGCGAGGCGGCGGCGGCGGATTTCTTCGGCCCGGCGGCGGACAGCCGGGGCCTGCCCTGGTTCCCCGATGTGTTCGCCGCCCTGGAGCGGGGGGAGGCCGACTACGCCGTCCTGCCGGTGGAGAACTCCTCCACCGGGTCCATCCGCCAGGTGTACGATCTGCTGGCCCAGTACAACTATTATATCGTGGGGGAGTGCCAGGAGAAGGTGGAGCACTGCCTCATGGCCCTGCCGGGGGTGGAGCTGGGGGAGATCCGGACCGTCTGCTCCCACGAGCAGGGGCTCATGCAGTGCGAGAAGTACCTGGACGGGCACCGGGACTGGAAGCGGGTGCCCACCCTGGACACCGCCGGGGCCGCCAAGCTGGTGGCCCGGACCGGGGACCGCACCGCCGCGGCCATCGGCCCCCGCCGGGCCGCCGGGATCTACGGCCTGCACATCCTGGCCGAGGCCATCAATTACAACTCCATGAACCACACCCGGTTCGTGGTGGTCTCCCCCCGGCTGGAGCTGCGGCCGGGCCGGGACAAGATCAGCGCCGTGTTCCGCCTGCCCCACCAGAGCGGGTCCCTGCACAGCATCCTCACCGTCTTTGCCGTCCAGGGGCTCAACCTGCTGAAAATTGAGTCCCGGCCCATCCCCGGCCGGGGGTGGGAGTACCTGTTTTTCCTGGACTTCACCGGCGACGTGCTCGCCCCGGAGCTGGACGGAGTGCCCCACGAGCTGGGGCAGCTGGCGGCGGAGTTCCGCATCCTGGGCAACTTCAAGGGGTGTGAGCCGTGAAGAACCTGGTCCTCATCGGCATGATGGGCTGCGGCAAGTCCACGGTGGGAAAGCTGCTGGCCCGCAGGCTGGGCCGGGAGTTCGTGGACACCGACCAGTACATCGAGGCGGACACCGGCCGCACCGTCCCGGACATCTTCGCCCGGGAGGGGGAGGCGGCCTTCCGGGACCTGGAGCGGCGGGCGGCGGAAGCGCTGGCCCGGCGGAGCGGCCTGGTCATCGCCTGCGGCGGCGGGCTGCCCACCCGGGCGGAGGCCATCGCCCCCCTGAAGGCGGGCGGCACGGTGATCTTCCTCCGCCGCGACCCGGGGGAGATCTACGACAAGGTGTCCATGGGCGGCCGCCCGCTGGGGCAGGAGGGCCGGGCGGCCTTCCTGGCCCGGTACGCCCTGCGGGAGCCCGTCTACCAGCGCTGGGCCGACCTGGCGGTGGACGTACAGCCCACCCCGGTGGAGACCGTAAAAAAGATCCTGGAGGTGCTCAAGCTGTGAAATTCCTCATTCTCAACGGACCCAACCTGAATCTGCTGGGCAGTCGGGAGCCGGGCGTGTACGGCCCGGAGAGCTACGAGGGGCTGTGCCGCCGGGTGCGGGATTTTGCCGCCGCCCACGGCGCTTCGGCGGACTGCTTCCAGTCCAACCATGAGGGGGCCCTGATCGACGCCATCCACGCCGCCCGGGGGACCTATGACGCCATCGTCTTCAACCCCGGGGCCTTCACCCACTACTCCTACGCCCTGCTGGACGCATTGAAGGCAGTGGACGTGCCCTGCATCGAGGTCCACATATCCAACGTCCACCAGCGGGAGGAGTTCCGCCACAAGAGCGTCACCGCCCCCGCCTGCGTGGGCCAGATCTGCGGCCTGGGCCTCTACGGCTACGAGGCCGCCATGGGCTATTTCCTCGCCCGGGAGGAACCGGGCGGAAAGACCCTGTGACCGAAGGCCGGCCCCGCCGGCCGCCTGAGTTTACCGTGAACGACAAGGAGCTGCCTCCATGAAACGTATTACCATCCCCCATATTGGCATGCGGGTGGTCAAGACCGCCGTGGCGGTGGTGCTGTCCTATCTGGTGTTCGTCCCCTTCCACCTGCTCTACCGGGAGGAGCTGGGGGGCGTGCTGGGCCAGCTGGGGCCGCTGTACGCCTGCATCGCCAGCATCATCTGCATCCAGTCCACCCTGGGCCAGACCGTCCAGCTGGGGATCTCCCGCCTCATCGGCATCGGGGTGGGGGGCGTGCTGGGCACCGCCACCCTGCTGCTGGGCCCGGCCCTGGACGACCCCTGGATCAAAGCCCCGGTGCTGGGGCTGGTGTGCGTGGCGGGGGTGTGGCTCTGCCTGTTGTTCAGGCGGCCGGGGGCCTGCGTCATGGCCTGCATCCTGCCCTGCGTCATCCTCATCACCGGCGTCACCGGGGCCACCCGGTACCACTACGCCATCGCCCGCATCCTGGAGACGGTGGTGGGCCTGCTCATCGCCCTGGCGGTGAACGCCGCCCTCCCCGACCACCGGCCCGAGCCGGAAGAGGAGGAGCCGCGCATCCGGGTGGAGCTGGACAACGAGACCAGAAAGCTCTGCGTCATCGGCGACCCGGTGCTCCACTCCCTCTCCCCCGCCCTGCACAACACCATGCTCCAGGCCCTGGGGCTCAACTACATATACCTGTGCCAGCCGGTGCCCCGGGGGAAGTGCGCGGCCTGGCTGGAGAGCGCCAGGCTGGCCGGCTACGCCGGCTTCAACGCCACCATGCCCCACAAGGAGGAGCTCCTGCCCCTGATGGACGAGCTGGACGAGGACGCCCGCCTCATCGGCGCGGTGAACACCGTCTGCCTCCGGGACGGGAAGGCGTACGGCTACAACACCGACGGGGAGGGCTTCCTCCGCTCACTGGCCGACGAGGGCATCCGCCCCGCCGGGCTGCGGGTGCTGGTGCTGGGGGCGGGGGGCGCCGCCAAGGCGGTGTGCCTCAAGCTGGCCCAGGCCGGGGCGGAGGTGGTGGTGTGCAACCGCACCGTGGAAAAGGCGGCGGAGCTCTGCGCCCACGACCCGGAGCGCCTGCGCCCGGCGGGCTTTGACCCGGAGACCCTCCGCCGGGAGGCGGCGGGGTGCCGCCTGCTGGTCAACTGCACCTCCCTGGGCATGGAGGGGACGAAGGGCCAGTTTGCCGACTTCTCCTTCCTGGACGAGCTGCCCCGGGGGGCGGCGGTGGTGGACCTCATCTACGCCCCCGCCGAGACCGAGCTGCTCCGCCGGGCCCGGGAGAAGGGCCACAGGACCGCCAACGGCATCGGCCTGCTGGTGAACCAGGCGGTGCTGGCCCTGGAGCACTTCACCGGCGCAGAGGTGGACGCCGCCGAGATGAAAAAGCTGCTCTCGGACAAGCTGTTTTGACGGCCGGCTTCCGATGTGCCGGCCCAGGGGCTTTGGCCGCCCGGCGGGGGATCCCGCCGGGCGGCCCTTTGCCTTGTATGGCGGAAAAAGGTTGCGCCTGAGTGTTTTTTTGGTATAATAAAAAATATGAAGGCGCCGCTTCGGGCGGCCCGCCTGACGCGCATCTGGAGGTGCGGATATGACGAAGCAGAAAATGCGGTTTCTTATCCTCTTTTTCCTTTGCCTGGTCCTGACCTTCTGCCTGGGCTTTGCCGTGTGCTGGTTCTCCCCCGGGGTGGGGGCGCTGCTGGACTGGCGGGGCCAGACCCGGGAGACCGTCTACGGCAGCCTGGACGAGAGCCGGCAGGCGCTGGACGAGTTCCTGGCCTCCGGGGACCCGGCCCAGCTGGAGCGCAGCCGGCAGTCCATCGGAGACCTGCTGGAGCGGGTGGAGCAGTGCGGGGAGTACACCGGCTTCCTGAAACGGGAGGACAATGTGGGGGCCCTGGTACTGGGGGCGTGCACGGACTTTTTGGACTCCGCCGGGCGCTATATGGACCGGCTGGACCCCGCGCAGCTCACCCAGGCGCAGCGGCAGACCCTTCAGGACATCCTGGGCACCCTCACCGATGAGGACGGCGGCCCTACACAGTTTGGGACCATCTATTTCCAGCTCCTGCCCGCCTTTCCCAACGGCGTGGTCTCCTAGGCCCGCCCCAGGCGGACGGCCGGGGCGCAGAGCGCGGCCAATCCCCTTTGCCGAAAAAGGCATCAGCCTTTTCCAGCAGTCTCAGCCCCGCCGGCATTGCCGGCGGGGCTCCTCTTATGCCTGTGGTGTCTCCTCCGGCCCGAACAGGGCGGCGATGGGAACGCCCAGCACCTGGGACAGGCCGTACAGCTCGATGTCGGTCACCGTCCGCTGCTGGTCCTCGATGCGGGAGACGGAGCCCCGGCAGACGTAAATGGCCATGGTTTCCAGCCTGTCGGACAGGGTCTGCTGGCTCATGCCCCGCTGGGTGCGCAGGGCGCGCACCTGCGCTCCCACCAGATTTTTCTTTGTGCCGTCAATGATCCTTGCCATGGGATACCCTCCTTTTGTCTTGACATAGGACAATGACATCGGTATACTGAATTCCGTCCCAGGTTGTCCTGTCATAGGACAAAATGAAAAAATTTAGGAGAAAGGGAGCAGAGGAGATGGAAAGACGGCTGGAGGGGATGGGGCTTTTCCTGAGCCGCTGGATGCTGGCGCTCTGTCTGGCCGTCCTGGGGGCTGGCCTTCTGCTGGGCGGGATCCAGGCCGCCGATAACCGGCGGGCGCTGGTCCTGGCGGTGCTGGCGCTGCCGCCGGCGGCAAAGCTGCTGCCGGCGCTGCTGGCCAGGGCGGAGACGGCCGCGGCGTGGAAGGTATGGCTGCTCCTCACCCTGCTGTGCCTGGGGGTGAAGGGGGTGTGGGTCGCCCTGGTGCAGGTCCCGCCCCAGGGGGATTACGCCACCTTCTGGGGATATGCCCAGGCCCTGGCGGAGCAGCCGGTGCTGGAGGACGGGCGGTATATGGCCCTGTTCCCTCATATTTTTGGCTACGCCTCCTTCCTCAGCTGGTTCATCGCCCTGTTCGGCCCCGCCCCCATGTTGGCCCCGGTGCTGAACGTGGCCCTCACCCTCTGCTCCGGCAGCCTGCTTTTCCTGCTGGGCCGGCGGGTCCGGGGGACGGCGGGAGGCGCGGCGGCCTATCTGCTGTGGATCCTCTGCCCCTCACAGACCATGTACAACAGCCTGGTCCTCTCCGAGCCGCTGTACACCACCCTGCTGCTTTTGTTTTGGCTGGCCGTCACCGGGCCGGTGCCTGCCCGGTGTGCGCCGGCGGTCCTGTTGGGCGCGGGGGCGGGCATGATCCTGCGGTGGTTCAACGGGGTACGGCCCATCGGTGCCGTGCCCCTGATCGCGCTGCTGCTGTGGAGGTTCTGCCTGGCGCCCGACGGGCTGAGAGAGCGGGACGGGCGCCGCCGGCGGCTGGTCCTGCTGTCCGCCCTGCTGGCGGCCTATCTTGCTTCCGGCCCCCTGTGGCAGGGGCAGGTGGCCGCCCGGCTGGGGGAGGAGCCGGCCGTCACCCCGGGATACAGCGTGCTGGTGGGCTTCAATACCCGGTCCATGGGCCGGTGGAACCAGGCAGACAGCGATCTGCTCTTTTCCTGCAGCGGCCAGCCTGGCGCCACCGCCCAGCAGGCCCAGGAGGCGGCCCTGGACGCGGCGGCGGCGCGCATCGCCGGGCTCCGGCCAGGCGGCTTTGCGCGGCTGTTCATGGAAAAGCTGCGGGGATTTTTGGGCTCGGACAACAGCTGCGTGGTCTATTCCCAGGCTGTGGTGCGGCATACGGGGCGGTTTTCCCTGGCCTGTAACGGGTTTTATTATCTGCTCCTTCTGCTGGTCCTCTGGGGAGGCGTGGAGCTGTGGCGGCGCGGGGAGCGCACGCCGGTCCTTCAGGCCCCGCTATATGTGCTGGGGCTCACCCTGGCCCAGATGCTGGTGGAGGTGGCCGGGCGGTACCATTATTCCCTCATCCCGGCCCTGATCCTGGCCGCCCTGCCCGCCCTGTTCCGGGTGAATGGAAAATGGGGCGAAAAAAATGAAAAAATCCCTTGACAGCCGGGGAATTTTCCGATATTATACTAGAGCGCCTGTTTAGGGCGCAGTCTGCGATGATGCGGGAGATTGCGGCGAGAGCCGGTAACTTCCGCGGAGTATGTCCGAGCTAGAATCGGGCGGCTGAGAGATCCGTGCGCGGCGTATATCGCCGTGCAGGGAGCAAACCGGCCTGCTTGCGCCGGTTTTCTTCTTGTCACGGAGTGATACGCACGGAAACGTGTACGAAAATCTCTCACCGTACGAAGCGCGCTCAACCCACCACTTCGTATGTTTTAAGGAGGAACCACTTATGGCAGCTCAGAAAGAAATGATCCGCATCCGCCTGAAGGCCTACGATCACCAGCTCATCGACCAGAGCGCCGAGAAGATCGTGGAGACCGCCAAGCGCACCGGCGCGTCCGTGTCCGGCCCCATCCCCCTGCCCACCAAGAAAGAGGTCGTGACCATCCTGCGCGCCGTCCACAAGTATAAGGATTCCCGGGAGCAGTTCGAGCGCCGCACCCACAAGCGGCTCATCGACATCCTCAAGCCCTCCCCCAAGACCGTGGAGGCCCTGATGAGCCTGGAGCTCCCCGCCGGCGTGGAGATCGAGATCAAGCTGTAATTCCTGCGTAGTTGTGCGGGCGGATGATATCCGCCCCTGCGACAGAGCGGCCGTGTAGGGGCGGATATCATCCGCCCGCAAAAAGCACGGCAAGCAATTTCCTTTGTGTACCCGCGGTCCGCCGCGTTTTGAGGCGGACGGGTCAAGTCGCGAGAGCAATACCGGCCCAATGGGTAACTCTCCCGACCAATAACCTTTATTAAGGAGGAAAAAACATGGAAAAGGCCATTATCGGCAAGAAGGTCGGCATGACGCAGATCTTTGACGCCGACGGCAAGGTCATCCCGGTCACCGTCATCGAGGCGGGGCCCTGCACCGTGGTGCAGAAGAAGACCGAGGAGAAGGACGGCTACAACGCCGTGCAGCTGGGCTATGGCGACGTGCCCGAGCGCAAGCTCACCAAGCCCGAGCTGGGTCACCTGAAGAAGGCCGGCGAGGCCCGCAAGAAGACCCTGAAAGAGTTCAAGCTGGATAACTGCGACGCCCTCAACGTGGGCGACGAGGTGAAGGCCGACGTGTTCGCCGAGGGCGACCGGGTGGACGTGACCGGCATCAGCAAGGGCCACGGCTACCAGGGCGTGGTCAAGCGCCACGGCGCCGCCCGCCTGAAGGAGACCCACGGCACCGGCCCTGTGCACCGGCACGCCGGCTCCATGGGCTCCGGCACCGACCCCAGCCGCATCTTCAAGGGCAAGATCGGCGCCGGCCAGATGGGCAACGAGCAGGTCACCGTCCTGAACCTGGACGTGGTGAAGGTGGACCCCGAGCTGGGCGTCATCGCTGTGCGGGGCGCCATTCCCGGCCCCAAGGGCGGCATCGTGTTCCTGCGCAATTCCGTGATCAACGTCAAGGAGAAGGGCGCCGCTGCCGGCATCTCCAACAACCCGCAGAAGGCTTCCGGCCGCAACCCGCAGAAGGCCTCCGCCCGTAACAAGTAAGAAAGGAGAGAACTCAAATGCCTAAGGCAATTCTTGTGAATATGGCCGGCACCCAGGTCGGCGAAGTGGAGCTCTCCGAAGCTGTGTTCGGGATCGAGCCCAACCAGACCGTCGTCCACGAGGTGGTCAAGAACCACCTGGCCAACTGCCGTCAGGGCACCCAGAGCGCCCTGACCCGCGCCGAGGTCTCCGGCGGCGGCATCAAGCCCTGGCGCCAGAAGGGCACCGGCCACGCCCGTCAGGGTTCCACCCGGGCTCCCCAGTGGACCCACGGCGGCATCGTGTTCGCCCCCAAGCCCCGCTCCTACAGCTACACCCTGAACAAGAAGGTCAAGCGTCTGGCCCTCAAGTCCGCCCTCTCCGCCAAGGCCGCCTCCGGCGACATCGTGGTGGTGGACGGCCTGAACCTGGACGAGATCAAGACCAAGACCATGAAGGGCTTCCTGGACACCGTCGGCGCCAAGAAGGCCGTGGTGGTCACCCCCGAGGTGAATCAGAACGTGGTGCTCTCCGCCCGGAACATCCCCGGCGTGGTCACCACCACCGCGAAGATCCTCAGCGTTTACGACATCGTCAACGCCGGCAAGTTTATCGTGGACAAGGCGGCTCTGGCCGTCATCGAGGAGGTGTTTGCGTAATGGCTGCTACCGCTTACGATATCATCAAGCGCCCCATCATCACCGAGCAGTCCATGGCGGAGACCGAGGCCAAAAAGTACACCTTCGAGGTGGCCAAGGACGCCAACAAGATCGAGATCGCCAAGGCGGTGGAGGAGATCTTCGGCGTGAAGGTGGCCAAGGTGAACACCCTGAACATGCAGGGCAAGGCCAAGCGCATGGGCCGCTACCCCGCCGGCCGCCGGCCCAGCTGGAAGAAGGCCATGGTCACCCTGACCGACGATTCCAAGTCCATCGAGTTCTTCGAGGGCATGGTGTAAGGAGGAGATAGAAAATGGCGATCAAAACCTATAAGCCCACGACCCCCTCCCGCCGCCACATGACCGTGTCCGCCTTCGAGGGGATCGACAAAAAGGCCAAGCCCGAGCGCAGCCTGACTGAGAATCTCAAGAAGAACGCCGGCCGCAACAGCTACGGCCGTATCACCGTCCGCCACCGCGGCGGCGGCAACAAGAAGAAGTACCGCATCATCGACT
>DHCMC07803__coassemble_1211_pt1 | contig 15410 bp, 13 predicted proteins | sample DHCMC07803__metabat2_high_PE_053 | metagenome-assembled genome bin DHCMC07803 | reverse complement strand
ACAAGCTGCCCCAGGCCGAGCGCATCCGGGACAAGGGGTACGAGATCCTCTACCTGGTGGACGAGCCCGACCAGTTCGTGGTGGACGCCCTGGGGGCGATGGACGAGATCCCCTTCAAGTCGGTGGACGACGCCGACGCCCTGCCCGAGACCGATGAGGAGAAGGCCGGCCGGGAGCAGAAGGCCCAGGAGAGCAAGCCGGTGCTGGACTTCATCAAGGAGACCCTGGGGGACGCCGTCAAGGAGGCCCGGGTGTCCAATATCCTCAGGAGCGGCGCGGTGTGCCTCACTGCCGACGGGCCCATCACCCTGGAGATGGAGAAGTACTTCCAGAAGGTGGACCCCGAGCACGCCGGGCAGATGAAGGCCCAGCGGGTGCTGGAGCTCAACCCGGACTCGGAGGCCTTCGCCGCCCTGAAGCGGGCGGTGGAGGGGGGCGACAGGGAGCTTGCCGCCAAGTATGCCAAGCTTCTCTACGCCCAGGCCCAGCTCATCGCCGGCATCCCCCTGGACGACCCGGCGGGGTACACCGAGCTGGTGTGCTCGCTGATGAAGTGATATCCGGCTCCCGCGCGCCTTTTTCTTCCATCCGTGCGCGCTCCGGCAAATCAGGCGGCAAACCTTTTGGGTTTGCCGCCTATTTTATGTTTGCATCATGTTCGGAAATATGCTATGCTTTTTGTACCCTAAATTTTCGAGGAAGCGAGGTTTCACTCATGAAGCTGAAAAAGCGCATCGCATCCCTGGCCCTGGCCTGTGTGATGGCCGTGGGCCTGCTGACAGTCCCCGCCGGGGCCTCCGGCTCCAGCCCCGAGTCCACCGACCGGGCCGACAAGCTGGCCTCCCTGGGCCTGTTCCAGGGCACCGGCAGCGGCTACCAGCTGGACGGGGACACCACCCGTATCCAGGGCCTGGTCATGCTCCTGCGGCTGCTGGGGCTGGAGGACGAGGCCCTGGCCTATACCGAGCCCACCCACTTTACCGACGTGGGCTGGGGCGCTGAGTATGTGGCCTATGCTTACGACAACGGCCTGACCAACGGCACCTCCGCCACCACCTTCTCCCCCAACACACCTCTGAACGCCAACGGCTACGTCACCTTCCTGCTGCGGGCCATGGGGTACAGCGACGCCGAGGGGGACTTTGACTGGGCGGACGCCCTGTCCTTCGCCGCAGAGCAGTCCATGATGGACGCCGCCTCCGCCAACACCCTGAAGAGCATCTCCATGAACCGGGGCGACATGGTGGACCTGTCCTACGCCGCCCTCACCTCCCCGGTGAAGGGCGGGGAGCAGACCCTGGCCCAGCAGCTGATCGAGCAGGGGGTGTTCACCGCCGACGCGGCGGCGGCCGCCGGCGTCACCGGGAGCCGCTGGACCTACACCTACGTGCCCTACGACAACTCCACCATCGATTATGAGGTAAAGACCCTGGCCGGGGTCACCGCCCACGTCTTTACCGTCAACACCCACAGCCCCAGGGTGGAGGTCAAGGCCCGGATGGTGAACGGCACCGTGGGTGCCACCGCCCCCTTCTCCACCATCGTGAACAACTCCGGCGGGGCCGTGCTGGTGATGAACGGCAACTTCTTCAACGCGGGCAGCGCCAAGAAGAGCCCCAACGGCCATTTCTTCTCCGACGGCGTGCCCCTGTACGTCAACTCCGGCTTCAACTCCCTGGGCATCACCGCCGACGGCGACCTGATGACCGGCCGGCCCGGCCTCTTCGTCCGGGTGAAGGCCAGCAGCGGCAAGGAGTGGTCCGCCTATGAGATGAACACCCTGGCCCAGAGCGACAGCTATAGCAACCTGTACAGCCGGGCCTTCGGCTCCGCCGTCACCTTCACCTCCGCCGGCAACGCCCTGGTGATCGACAACGGCGTTATCACCAGCTTCTCCCCCGTCAGCGCCGGCTCCTCCGTGAGCATTCCCGCCAACGGCTACGTGATGTTCATGGGCTCCGGCTTTATGGGCACCAGCTACTTCCAGCAGCCCACCGTGGGCGAGGCCGTCACCATCGAGCCCTATCTGCTCAGCCCCGACGCCGAGGGCTTCCAGATCGAGAACATCCAGCAGCTGGTCTCCGGCGGCCCCCGCCTGGTGCAGGACGGGGCCATCTATACCGAACTGGAGGGCGGCTTCACCGAGGAGCGCTTCACCACCCTCACCTCCCCCCGCTCCGCCATCGGCATCGGCGCCGACGGCAAGCTGATCCTGGTCTGCGTCCCCGGCGGCGCCAAGATCCAGCAGATGCGGGAGCTCATGCTGGCCCTGGGCTGCTCCGACGCCATCAACCTGGACGGCGGCGCCTCCTGCGGCATGTACTACAACGGCCAGTACATCGCCACCCCCGGCCGGGAGCTCACCACCACCATCCAGGTGTTTGTGGATCCGTAATGCTTCCCGCGCGCGGCAGCACATGCATACGCAAGGACCGCCCCGGCCTAAGGCCGGGGCGGTCCTTGCGTATATCAAAAGAAAAAATCACAGTCCTGCCGGCGCGGGGCCTGCACGGCTTTCTCACTGCGGGCAGGCCCGGGGCAGCTCCAGCGGGAACTCCAGCAGCTGCGTCCCGGCCCGCCGCTCCTCCGTGAAGGCCACGGCGGCCAGCCCATGTCCGTCGTAGGTCTTGTAGTAATAGCTCCCCGTGCGGGTATTGACGCAGCAGGCATACCGGGTCTCATCCCACTTCCCCTCCGGGGTGCGCACCGTCCCCCGGGGCATGGCCACGGCGTCCAGCAGATGGAAGAACTGGGCCACCGCCGCCACTTCCTCCGGCGGGCAGACGGCGTTGCGCAGGCAGAAGGCCGCCCGTACATACCGGGACGCTGGGGAATAATCCCCCGGCAGACCGACCGCCCCCATGCCCTGGCCGAAGGGCTCCAGGCCCAGGTCCGGGTCCAGCCTGCACTCCGGCTGGGCGGCAGACATACCCAGGTACTGGCTCAGATTGGCCTGGTGGAAGGGGAAGGGCGGGTTGTTGGTGAGCACCCCCACCGGGTCGGGATAGACCTTCATCCCCTCCGCCATGGGTTCGGCCACAAAAGCCCCGTGCCGGTCGGCGATGTGCCAGTGGAGGGGGGCCAGGGGCATTCCGGGCCGGAAGGGCGCCCCCAGCAGCGGGATGCGCGCCAGCTGCTCCGCCGCCTGGGCCGCCGTTTCACAGGTCCCCAGCAGCCAGGGGATCAGCTCCCAGGGGGCCAGGGCCTCTCCCTCCCCTTCCTCCGGCGGATAGCAGGCGTTGCCGGGAAAATTCAGCCCGGCCAGATAGACCCCCGACTCGTTCACCCCCTCGGCAAACAGGGGATAGCCTTCCGCCACGCTGGCCATGCCGATGACCGCCTGATGGCAGGGCAGGGGCGGCATCCGCCGAAAGGTGAGCCGGGCATGGCGGGGCAGGATGACCACCCGCTCCCCGAAGGAATATTCCAGGTCTAAATTACGTCCCGTATAGGTATCGCCGGCGTGAAATACGATACTGGTACACATAACAGCGCCTCCTCTCCCCCACAGTGTGCCCAGATGCGGGGAAAAATCCCCCGGAGCGGAGCAGGACTCCGCCCCGGGGGACATCGTTTCATTCAGGTCAGGCTGGGGCGGCTCACATCTTCTCCGGCGCGGAGACGCCCAGCAGGGCCAGGCAGTTGGCAATGACGGAGCGCACAGTGTCCGCCAGCTTGAGCCGGGCGGAGAGTACCTTCTCCTCCTCCCCCTTGATGCGGCAGGAATTGTAGAACCGATGGAACTCCCCCGCCAGGGTGATGAGGTAGCGGTTGACGTGGGAGGGGTCGTAGTCCCGGGCGGACAGGCGAATGACCTCCGGCAGCTGGGACAGGGTCTTGATAAGGCTCTTCTCCTCCTCGGTGGCGAACACCGCCGGGTCCACGGCGGAGGCGTCGGGCACCCCATCCCCCTCCTCAGCCAGGCGGGAGACCAGGGAACAGATGCGGGCGTGGGCGTACTGGACGTAGTACACCGGGTTCTCGCTGTCCTCCCGCACCGCCAGGTCCAGATCGAAGTCCAGGGCGGAGGAGGAGGAGCGGGAGCTGAAGAAGAACCGGGCGGCGTCCACGCTCACCTCGTCCAGCAGATCCCGCAGGGCGATGGCCTTGCCGGAGCGCTTGGACATACGGACGGGCTGCCCGTCCTGAAGCAGGTTGACCAGCTGCATCAGCACGATGATCAGCCGGTGGGAGCCGTCAAGGCCCAGGCCGTCCAGGGCGGCCTGGAGGCGGGCCACGTGGCCGTGGTGGTCGGCGCCCCAGATATTGATGGCCTTGGAGAAGCCCCGCTTCTCCAGCTTGTTGCGGTGGTAGGCGATATCGGCGGCGAAGTAGGTGTAGAACCCGTTGGCCCGGCGGAGCACGTCGTCCTTCAGGTCCAGCTTGTCCACCTGCTCCTGAGTCTTGCCCTCGTTCAAATATTTCTGCTTGAGCAGGGCGGTGGTGTTGAGCCACAGGGCCCCGTCCTTCTCATAGGTCCAGCCCTTGTCGGAGAGCATGCCCACCGTCTCGGCCACATAGCCGGAGCTGTGGAGGCCGGACTCCAGGAACCACTCGTCGTACTGGATCTTGTACCGCAGCAGGTCGGCCTTCATCTTGGGGATGTTCACCGACAGGCCATACTGGGCCATGGCCTGCTGCCGCTCCTCCTCCGGCTTGTCCTTCCAGCCGGGACCGTGCTGGTCATAGAAGGCCTGGGCCAGTTCCCTGATGTCGTCCCCGTGATAGCCGTCCTCGGGGAAGGGGTAGTTCTCCTCCCCCAGCACCAGCTGGAGGTAGCGGGCGTCAATGGACTTGGCAAATTTGGCGATCTGGTTGCCCGCGTCGTTGACGTAGAACTCCCGCCACACGTCGTACCCCGCCCGCTCCAGCACGCTGGACAGGGCGTCGCCCAGCACGCCGCCCCGGGCGTTGCCGATGTGCATGGGGCCGGTGGGATTGGCGGAGACGAACTCCACCATCACCTTCTCGCCGCGGCCCTCGTCCACCGCGCCGTAGCGCTCCCCCTCGGCCTGGATGTCGGAGAGGACCTCCCCGTACCACTTGCTGCCCAGGGTAAAGTTGAGAAAGCCGGGGCCGGCGATCTCCACCTTGTCAAAAAAGGAGCCGGACAGGTCCAGGTTATCCACAATGGCCTGGGCGATCTGCCGGGGAGCCTTGTGCAGGGCTTTGGCCCCCGCCATGGCAAAGGAGGAGGCGTAGTCCCCGTGGGCAGTGTCCTTGGGGATCTCAATGGTAGCCTTGACCTGCGCCCCTGCGGGCAGCAGGCCGGCGGCGGCCGCCTTCTCATAGGCCGCCTGAGTCAGCGCGGCCACCTGTTCCCGGGCCGCCTGGATCATGTTGGACATGGTATCTCCTCTTTCCTGTAAAATCAAAGTCCGGCGGGGGCAAGCCCCCGCCCTACGGGGTCCCCGGCCTTCCCCCTGGAGGGAAGCAAATGACGGATGAGGGGGCGTCGCATCAGCAGACCGCTTCGCAGAGGCGACCTGCGGTCGCCCCGCGGGCGGCTGATAGCCGCCCCTACTGCTTGATAGGGAGCCCCTTCTGCCGCACATGGATGTGGAACAGATTCTCCCCCGCTACCGCGTGGTCGATCTCCCCGCGGCGCCGGCGCCGCGGGGGCCCCGTTCCTTTTTTTCTGGGCCGGACAAGTGAATTGCCCGGCCCATCAAGGTTTCGCCGCCGGCGAAACCTTGGTATCGAGATCGGCCACGCACGTCACTGTTTGATATTCAGCCCCTTCTGCCGCACATGGATGTGAAACAGATTCTCCCCCGCTACCGCGTGGTCGATCTCCCCGCGGCGCCGGCGCCGCGGGGGCCCCGTTCCTTTTTTTCTGGGCCGGACAAGTGAATTGCCCGGCCCATCAAGGTTTCGCCGCCGGCGAAACCTTGGTATCGAGATCGGCCACGCACGTCACTGTTTGATATTCAGCCCCTTCTGCCGCACATGGATGTGGAACAGATTCTCCCCCGCCACCGCGTGGTCGATCTCGATGGCATAATCGATCTCGATCTGGCCGCCGGCGGCGTCCAGGCGGGCCCGCATCTTCTTGGTGTTGATGCCCACTGACAGGGCGCCGTAGGGCGTGTCGTACATGGACAGGTGGCGGCGTCCCTCCTGGAACACCATTTGGGAGTTGACCTCCCCTACCCGCAGCAGGGTCACCCGGTCCGGCTCGATCTGGAAGGTGGTGAGGGTGCCCTCCAGGCCGGTGACCTCGCTCTCCTGATAGGACAGGGTGTACCCGTCCGCCCCGTCGGGCTGGAGGCACCCCTCGGTCACCAGCTCTATGGTCTCATCCTGGGCCGCCTCGCCCCGCTGACAGCCCCGGATGGAGATGATCACATTGTTTTCCATACGTTCCTGCACCTCGCCCCTCCGGGCTGGAAATCAAGCCATTATACCCGATTTGCGCTGGGATGTAAAGAGCCGATCGCCCGGGCGGCCCGCTAAAAAGCGGCGATGTCCACCTGGCCCACCGCCTCGGTCACGTCCCAGCCCAAAAAAATGGAAGCCAGGCGGGAGAAGTCCTCCTGCCGGTCGCTGACAAAGTAGCGGTAGCGCCCGCCGGCCTGCCGGTCGTTCAGCGCGTCCGCCGCCGCCAGGGCCGCCGCGGCCGCCTTGGCCCCCTCCGCCCCGGCGTTGATCAGGGTCACCCCGGGCCCCATGCAGGCGCGGATCACGTCGATGAGCAGGGGGTAGTGGGTGCAGCCCAGTACCAGCGTATCCACCCCGGCCTGCTTCAGCGGGGCGAGATATTCCTCCGCCACCGTCTCGATCACCACGTCGCCGGGGCGGAAGCGCCCGTCCTCCACCAGGGGCACGAAGAGGGGGCAGGGCCGGGCCAGCACCCGGGCCGCCGGGTTTTCCGCCCGGATGAGCCGCTCATAGGCCCCGCTGCGGATAGACGCCTGGGTGCCGATCAGCCCGATGGCTCCGTTTTTCGTGGCCCGGGCGGCGGCCGCCGCCGCGGGGGCCACTACCCCCAGCACGGGGATGGGATTTTCCGCGGCCAGCACATCCAGGGCGGTGGTGGACACGGTGCCGCAGGCGATGACGATGGCCTTCAGGTCGAAGGTGCGCAGGAAGGCCACGTCCTGCCGGGCATATTTGATAATGGTCTCCGCCGAGCGGCCGCCGTAGGGTACCCGCCCGGTGTCGCCGAAATATACGATATCCTCCCCCGGGAGCAGGCGGCGCAGCTCGCGCACCGCCGTCAGTCCCCCAAGTCCGGAGTCGAACACTCCGATGGGTCTTTTGTCCAAGACCATCCCTCCTATCAGGTCAGCTTCCGCATCTATCCATGATATGCGAAATCCTGCCATAAAGCAAGGATATTTCACCGAAAAGCGCTGAAAAAGCCGCTGGCTGCCGGTCCTTTTTTCTCCGCCCGGTTTGACATTTCCGCCGTGCTGACTATAATAGGATACATAGAGCCCCCCGGGGCTCTCACGTCACGACAGCAAGGAGGGTCTGTGCGATGGAGCTGGAACTGACGACCAGGCAATTCCGCCGGCTGCTGGATATGGCATATATCGGTAACTGGATCCTGAACTCTACCCGGGGCGACGACCGTTTCCGGGACTATGACGAAGTGGAAAGCCTGCTGTTTTCCAAGGCGAGGGAGCTGGGCATGACCGCCCTGGCCGAGGACTGGCAGGGCGAAGTGGTGCCCTCCCGGGCCTTTGCCGAGGGCGGCATCCACGAGGCCATTATGGAATATGAGAACAACGTGTTCTTTGACATCCTGGCGGAGGATCTGGCCCGCCGGGACATGGACGACGCCCCCATCGACGAGAGCAACTATGACGAGCTCAACAGCCGCATCGACGCGTATATCGCGGAATTCGAGCAGCACGGCACCGACAACATCCTGGTGGACAGCGATCAGCTGTAACCTGCGGACAGAGCGGGGCCCCCGGCCAGTAACCGGGGGCCCTGCTTTTTGTAGCCAAAAACCTGCCGCCTCACGACGGCAGGTTTTCCTTCAGGCCAGCAGGGCAAGCAGATACTTGCCGAATTTGTCCCAATAGCCCATGGCGAAGATCACCAGGACGATGATGGGCAGGACATAGGTAAAATACAGGCGGAATCTCGCGGGGAAGCGGACGCCCCTGCCCTGGTCGGCCTCCGCCAGGAAGCTGTCGAAGCCCCATGCGTACTTTTTGGACAGGCAGCAGAAGAGCAGGTAGACCACCGAACCCAGGGGCAGCAGGTTGCTGCTGACCAGGAAATCCTCAAAGTCCATGATACTCATGCCCAGGGGGCGGATGGCGCTCCACAGATTGTTGCCCAGCAGGCAGGGCAGGCTAAGCAGCAGGATAAGTGCCAGGTTGGTCCATACCGCTTTCCGGCGGGACACGCCCCACTTGTCCATCCAGCAGGCCAGGATGTTCTCAAACACCGCCGTCACCGTGGACAGGGCGGCAAAGAACAGGAACACAAAGAACAGGGCCCCCCACAGCCGGCCGCCGGGCATGGCGTTGAACACGTTGGGCAGAGTGACGAAGATCAGGTTGGGCCCCGAGTCCGGGCTCACCCCGAAGGCAAAGGCGGAGGGGAAGATGATCAGCCCCGAGGTGAAGGCCACGAAGGTGTCCAGCACGCCGATGCTGATGGTCTCGCCGAAGAGCCGGCGCTCCCTGCCGATATAGCTGCCGAAAATGGCCATGGCCCCGATGCCCAGGCTCAGGGTGAAGAAAGACTGGCCCATGGCGGCATAGATGGCCTCGAACAGGCGAAAGTTCCCCGCCCCGTCATACATCAGGTTATGGAAGTTGGGCACCAGGTAGAAGCGCAGCCCCTCCGCCGCCCCGGGCAGGGAGACGGCCCGCACCGCCAGCACCACCAGCAGGGCCAGCAGGCAGACCATCATGAACTTGTTGGCCTTCTCCACGCCGTTTTTCAGGCCCCGGCTGCAGATCACCATGCCCAGCACCACCACGATGACCATAAACAGCAGCTGAAGCCCCACGTCCCGGGCCTGCATGGAGGTAAATGCGTCGGACACCTGCTGGGTATCCATGCCCTGAAAGCTGCCCATGGCCATTTTAAAGAAATAGAGCAGCAGCCAGCCGGAGATGGTGGTATAAAACATCATGAGCAGATAGTTGCCGGCCATACCGAACATGCCGTACCAGTGCCATTTCGTGCCCTCGGGCTCCAGGGCCTGGAAGGACATGGTGACGCTCTTCCGGCTGGCCCGGCCCACGGCAAACTCCATGGCCATAATGGGCAGGCCCATGATGAGCAGGAATATGATATAAATGACCACGAAGGCCGCGCCGCCGTACTGCCCCACGATGTAGGGAAATCGCCAGACGTTGCCCAGGCCGATGGCGCACCCGGCGGAGATGAGCACAAAGCCCAGCCGGGACGCAAATGTCTCTCTCTCGTTCACGCTATGGTCCTCTCCTCATAAGGGCCGTCAGCAGACGGTCCAGGGACAATCATAGCCGGTTTTGCCTTTGCTGTCAATGAAAAGGCAAAGCGGGAGGAGGCGGACACGCCGCCTCCTCCCGCCGGGTCAGGGGGGTCAAAGCCAGTCGTCGATCACATCGCGCAGGGTAGCGGGCGTAACGGCGTTGCGGGCAAGCAGCTCCATCAGCGCCTCGATCCGGCCGGCGCTGACGGTGATGTTGGGCACCGAGGCCGTCTCCCCATCCTCACCCACGACCTTTACCCCGTAGCTCTCGCAGCTCAGGCCGCCTACCGGCATCTCCCCCACCAGGACGTAATAGCGGTACCGGCGCTCCCGCCCGTCCTCGCCGGTCTCCCGGCGGTCCTCTACCAGCAGCTCCCGCATGTCCCTCCGCTCCCTTCGGCTTTTTATGGTTTAATTATACATTATTTACAATAATTGTAAAGTATAATCGTTCCCACAGTTTCGCCGAATTTCGCGCCGGGGCACGGGTTTTCAGGCCTTGGGGCCGCTCTCCGCCCTGGTGTACAGCAGAACGGAGCCCAGCACCAGGGCCATCCCGCCCAGCTGAAGGAGGGTGGGTATTTCCCCGAAGAGCGGCACCGCCAGCAGGCCGGATACCACCGGCTCGCACAGCTTTACCGCCGACACATAGGCCGGGGAGAGGAATCTGAGGCACCAGCTGAACAGGCTGTGGCCCATGAGGGTACACAGCACCGCCAGCGCCAGGCCGATAAGGATCTCCTGGCCGCCGTAGCCCACCAGGGGGGTATGGGAGGCCAGGGCCATGACTAGCAGGGCGGCCAGGCAGGCCAGGTAGGTCAGGAAGGTGTATACCGTGGTGGACAGGGCGGCCCGCTGCACGCTGCCGATGAGGGTGTAGACAGACACGAACACGGCGGAGGCCAGGGCCAGCAGGTTGCCATAGAGCACCGCCTGGCCGGCGCCGCCGGCCAGGGCCAGCACCGCGCTGCCGGCAAAGGCCAGGAGGATGGCCGCCCGGCCCAGAGGCGGGATACGGCCCTTCAAAAAGAGGGCGAAGCCCAGGGCGGTAAAGATGGCCTCAGTGCTCACCAGCACGGTGGACACCGCCAGGCTGGTCCATTTCAGGGACTCGAACCAGGTCAGGAAGTGGAGGGCCAGGCACAGCCCGCTGAGGGCGCACAGCAGGGCGTCCCGCCCCGTTATCCGGCGCAGTTCGGCCCGAAAGCGAAAGAGTACCACCGGAGCCAGCAGCAGCACCGTCCAGCCCAGCCGGTACACTGCCGTCACCACCGACGGGGCCTGCGAATAGCGCACCAGAATGGCGGACATGGCGATCCCCACCACGCCCAGCAGGAGCACCGCCCTGGGATGTCGTTCAAACACGGCATTTTCCCCCTTTTATCGCCTGTTTTCTCCAGTATACCCCATCCCTGCGGGGGGCGCAAGGCGCTGCGGACGCAAAAAAGCGCCGGCCAATGGCCGGCGCTTTTGCGTTGTATGGATCTTACTTGGCAGCCTTCACGTTGCGGATGGCTTCGATGAGCATGGGGGTGACCTTGTACAGGTCGCCCACGATGCCGTAGGAGGCCACGTCGAAGATGGGGGCGGACTCGTTCTTGTTCACCGCGATGATGCACTCGGAGTCCTGCATGCCCGCCAGGTGCTGGATGGCGCCGGAGATGCCCAGGGCCACATAGATGCGGGGGTGCACGGTCTTGCCGGTCTGGCCCACCTGGTGGTCGGCGGAGATCCAGCCCGCGTCAACCACGGCGCGGGAGGAGCCCACGACGCCGCCCAGGACGCCGGCCAGCTCCTCGGCCAGCTTGATGCCGCCCTCGACATCCTTGCTGATGCCGCGGCCCACGGACACCACCACGTCGGCGCCGATCAGGTCCACCATCTTCTTGGCGGCCTTCACGACCTCGACCACATCCACATGGATGTCGTCCTTGGACAGCTGCACGTTCACGTTCTCGATGACGGTCTTGGCGGCGCCGGCCTCGTCATAGGGCTGGGTCTGCATCACGCCGGGACGCACGGTGGACATCTGGGGACGGAAGCGGGGGCAGATGATGGTGGCCATCAGGTGGCCGCCGAAGGCGGGACGGGTCATCTTCAGGTTGGTGTTGTTCTCGAAGACGGTGTTGTCCACGTCAATGGTGGAGGTGGTCTTCAGGAAGGCCTTGTACTTCTCCACATCCACATCCAGGTGGGTGCAGTCGGCGGTCAGGCCGGTGTGCAGGCGGGCGGCGCAGCGGGGGCCCAGGTCACGGCCGATGTTGGTGGCGCCGATGAGGAAGATCTCGGGCTTCTTGTCCTCCACCAGGTCGCAGATGACCTTGGTGTAGGCGTCGGTGGTGTACACGTCCAGCAGCTCGTGGTTGCAGTAGTACACCTTGTCGGCGCCGTAGCCGCCCAGGGCCTTCAGGTACTCTTCCTTGATGTCCTTGCCCAGCACCACGCCGCACAGCTCCACGCCCAGGTCGTTGGCCAGCTTGCGGCCCTCGCTCAGCAGCTGGTAGCTGGTGGACATGATCACGCCTTCGCGCTGCTCACAGAAAACCCACACGCCCTTGAAGGCGGCGGTATCGCTACTATTAAAAGCCATTGTGTTGCTCTCCTTTCACTTCTCAGATAATGTGCTTCTGGTCGAGGATGGAGACCAGCTTCTCGACAGTCGCCTTGTCGGCGCCCTCCATCATCATACCCGCGCCCTTCACCGGGGGAGAGAAGGACTTGTACACATTCGTGGGAGAGCCTTTCAGGCCGATGGTGCTCACGTCGATCAGGGGATCGTCCTTCAGGGTCTCGTAGTTGTAGATCTCCAGAGGCTTCTGGTAGCACTCCATGATGCCGCCCACGCTCATGTAGCGGGCGGGGTTGAGCTCCTTCACGCAGGTCAGCAGGCAGGGGGTCTGGACCTTGATGGTCATGTACCCGTCCTCCAGCAGCCGCTTGACGGTGACGGTCTTGCCCTCCACCTTCAGTTCAGCGGCATAGGACACCTGGGGCAGGTGCAGCTTCTCGGCGATCTGGGGACCCACCTGAGCGGTGTCGCCGTCGATGGCCTGACGGCCGCAGAAGATGATGTCGTCGTCGTCCACGCCGATCTTCTTGATGGCGGCGGCGAGGATCTGAGAAGTGGCGTAAGTATCAGATCCGCCGAACTCACGGGCGGAGACCAGCACGGCCTCGTCGCAGCCCATGGCCAGCAGCTCGCGCAGCATGCCCTCGGCGGGCGGGGGACCCATGGACACCACGACCACCTTGCAGCCGTTGGCGTCCTTGATCCGCAGAGCGGCCTCGACAGCCGCCAGGTCGTCGTGGTTGGTGATGGTGGCCATGGCGGCACGGTCCATAGTGCCGTCTTCCTTCACCGCCACCACGCCGGACGTATCCGGCACCTGCTTAACACAAACGATGCATTTCATATCGCAATTTCCCTCCAGTTCCGTCTTAGTTCACGCCCATGTGAGAGGAGATGACCATCCGCTGCACCTCGGAAGTACCCTCGTAGATCTCGGTGATCTTGGCGTCGCGCATCATGCGCTCCATGGGGTACTCACGGGTATAGCCGTAGCCGCCGAACAGCTGCACGCAGCGGCGGGTCACGTCGCTGGCGGTCTCGGCAGCCACCAGCTTGGCCATGGCGGCGTCCACGGTGTAGGGCTCGTGGTTCTCCTTCTTCATGGCGGCGGAGTAGACCAGCCACTTGGCCGCCTCGGTCTTGGCGTGCATGTCGGCCAGCTGGAACTGGGTGTTCTGGAACTGGGAGATGCGGCGGCCGAACTGGACGCGCTCCTTGGTGTACTTCACGGTCTCCTCGATGGCGCCCTCAGCCAGACCCAGGGCCTGGGAGGCGATGCCGATACGGCCGCCGTCCAGGGTCTTCATGGCGATGCCGAAGCCCTTGCCCTGCTTGCCCAGCAGACGGTCCTTGGGGATGATGCAGTCTTCCATGATCAGCTCGCAGGTGGAGGAGCCCTTGATGCCCATCTTCTTCTCGTGCTTGCCCACGGAGAAGCCGGGGTCGGTGCGCTCCACGATGAAGGCGGAGATCTCCTTCTTCTTGCGGCCGCGCTTGTCGGTGGAGATGCCGGTGATGGCGAAGATCACGAACACATTGGCGTAGCCGGCGTTGGTGATGAAGATCTTGGAGCCGTTGAGGATCCAGTTCTCGCCCTTCTCGTCCAGTACGGCGGTGGTCTGCTGGCCCTGGGCGTCGGTGCCGGCGCCGGGCTCGGTCAGGCCGAAGGCGCCCAGCCACTCGCCGGAGCACAGCTTGGGCAGGTAGTACTGCTTCTGCTCCTCGGTGCCGTTCTCATAAATGGGGGCGCAGCACAGGGAGGTGTGAGCGGAGATGATGACGCCGGTGGTGCCGCAGACCTTGCTCATCTCCTCCACGGCCATGACGTAGCTGAGCACGTCGGCGCCGGCGCCGCCGTACTCCTTGGGGAAATAGATGCCCATCATGCCCAGCTTGGCCATCTTCTTGACGGTCTCCTCGGGGAACGCCTCGTTCTCGTCCACCCACTCAGCCAGGGGCTTGACTTCGTTTTCGGCGAAGTCGCGGTACATCTTGCGGAGCATTTCCTGCTCTCTGGAAAGGTGCAGATCCATTTGTTGCCTTCCTCCTAAGATATGTATTTCAGAACGGGCGGGCGGGAGTGGTTTGGGCTCCCGCCCGTCGTTGCGCGCTTAGGGAATTGTTTACTTGCGGTAGTCGTAGAAGCCGATGCCGGTCTTGCGGCCCAGCTTGCCGGCGCGGACCATCTTCCGCAGCAGCAGAGAGGCGCGGTACTTGGGATCGTGGGTCTCGTTGTACAGGGTGTCCATAATGGCCAGGCACACGTCCAGGCCCACCAGGTCGCCCAGGGCCAGGGGGCCCATGGGGTGGTTGGCGCCCAGCTTCATGGCCGTGTCGATGCCCTCGGCGGTGGCCACGCCGGTGTACAGCAGGTCCACAGCCTCGTTGATCATGGGGATCAGGATCTTGTTCACCACGAAGCCCGGGGCCTCGTTCACCTCCACCGGCTCCTTGCCGATGGCACGGGACAGCTCCACGATGGTGGCGCAGGTCTCGTCGGAGGTGTGAGCGCCGCGGATGACCTCCACCAGCTTCATCACCGTGGCGGGGTTGAAGAAGTGCATGCCGATGAACTTGTCCTGCCGCTGGGTCGCCGCGGCGATGGCCGTGATGGAGATGGAAGAGGTGTTGGAGGCCAGGATGGTCTCGCTCTTGCAGATCTTGTCCAGCTCGGCAAAGATGCTCTTCTTGATCTCCAGGTTCTCGATGGCCGCCTCCACCACCAGGTCCGCGTCAGCCGCCTGGTTCAGGTCGGTGGTAAAGCTCATGTGGCCCAGAATGTCGGCCTTCTTCGCCTCGTCCATCTTCCCCTTGGCCACCAGCTTGTCCAGCCCCTTGTTCAGCCGGGCCTCGCTGGCCTGGATGATGGCGTCGTTGATGTCCCGCACCACCACGTCATAGCTGTTGCGCGCGAACACCTGGGCGATGTCCAGGCCCATGGTCCCGCCGCCGATGACTACGATCTTTTTCATGGGAATCTACCTCCTAAAAATGTATGCTTTGAACAACTTGGTCCGGCTGGGACGCCCACAAGGCATCCCGCCCGCGCCCCTCTGCAGAGGCGCTTACTTGTTCTGGAAGTGCTTCTCGGTTCTCTTTTCGAGGAACGCGCCCGCGTCCTCGCAAAGTCCGCTGCGTTCCGCTTCCGCTTGCCAGCGAAAGCTCCACATCGCTCCCTTGCTCGTCCTTTCCCCACCGAACCCGCTGCGCTGGGCTTCGGCGGGGCCCCACGAGGGCCTGGGCGCGGGCTTGGCGCTTACTTGTTCTGGAAGTGCTTCTCCGCGCGCTTCTCCAGAAACGCGCCCATGCCCTCGTTCTTGTCCTCGGTGCCGCAGCACACGCCGAAGGCCTCGGCCTCAAAGGCGGAGCCGGTGGCGATGTCGGTCTGCATGCCCATGCGGATGCACCGCTTGG